>Ga0335081_10010072_pt1 | contig 15249 bp, 12 predicted proteins | sample Lox_Sample_35_FD_206713 | JGI IMG/M metagenome (GOLD analysis project Ga0335081, IMG submission 206713) | Soil microbial communities from Loxahatchee National Wildlife Refuge, Florida, United States - Lox_Sample_3.5 | ecosystem: Environmental > Terrestrial > Soil > Wetlands | place: USA...
TTGTCCATTGCAGCCCCTTTTTTCTTCAATGAGGTTGAGAAACAGTCATTAAGTCTTCGATCCATTCTTGTGTCGGGATGTGCCGTTCACGTGTTCGTTCGTGGCTGAAGAGCGGTAGGTACTTCGTTGCAAGTGCAAACGCGATGAAACCCACCACGACAATGCTGAGTGTGACGGCGATTTCCATCCAGCTTGGGAAATATGATTTTCCGGCCCACGCCTCCATTCCCGATATGCCGATATTCATTCTGTTGAGAACAAATCCGAGAATAATCATTACTGCGCTTGCAAAGAGACCGTTCTGGCTCGCACGGACCTTGGCTTGTGAAAGCATGAGAAGTGGCGCAACAACACCGACTATGATCTCAAGCCAGTACAGGCACGTTTCCGTGCGAGGGACGAACAACATCGAGAAAGCTTGACGGTCTGCCAGGTCTACAATTTTCATCGTCAGGTAAACCGAGAGCATAACGACCGCCACTCGCCCAATTTCTGAAAGAAGCCCCATTTCAAGCCCTCGATTGAATGCCCTGCTGCTCAGAAAAGACTCGAAGATGATCATGCCACATCCAGCAGCGATTGCGGAAACAAAAAAGAAGACGGGAAGGTACGGAGTGTACCATAAGCCATACAATTTTTCAGGAACGATAAGATAAAGTGAACCGAGCGACGATTGATGAAGGGTCGAAAGCAAAACTCCGAGAATTATCAAAGGAATAGATATCTTCTTCAGTACGCTCATAGCCTTCGTCAGTCTGAACCGTTCGAGTACCACAGGCAGAAACTCCAACGAGAGCACTGTCGTGTACAGCATCACACACCAGGCAACTTCGAACATTACGGAATGTGGATTCCACATGATGATTGCGTGCCATATCTGGTTCGGTCGCCCCAGATCAAACATCAATGCAACGATCACGAGGACATAGCCGAGGAACGCCGTAAGAATCGTGGGGCGAATAATCGGCTCGAACTTCTTCGCATTAAAAATGTACACAATGGCGGCAAGCGTGAATCCTCCGGCAGCCAACCCTACACCACAGAGGATATCGAATCCAATCCAAAGGCCCCACGGGAATTCATCGGAGAGATTTGTCGCCGCTCCCAATCCTCCAAAGATACGGACTCCAGCGGAATACGCTCCTGCAAGGAGAATGAGTGCCGCAGTGGCTTTCCAAAACGTCAGCTTAGATAAATACTTACTCATAGTCATCACCGATTCGCGTTAGTTGAGATGATCACTGGAACCGTTTGAACGATCATCCATTTTTTTCAACTCTTGTTCATACCGTTGGACTTCAATCCGGCGGTTCGTGATCCACCAGATGCCTGCAAGCAAGACTCCGCCGACGGATACCACCCCTGGGAGTTTCGAAAGCGCGTTCCAGGTGAGCGACGGAAGCGGCGTCGTTTGCAGTTGAGTTTTAAAGCCAAGTTGCTCGAACGGTATGCTGGAGATGTAAAGAATGGAAGTCCCACCGACTTCGCGCTGACCGTAGACCTTGTCGATGTATTTCGTTGGTTCAGCGTGAATGCGGTCAAACGCCTCGACAATCAAGTCATCCCAGTCACCAAATTTGGTCGCGCCTGTCGGACACGCTTCCGAGCAAGCCGTCGGCAAACCCTTCATAATGCGGTCATAGCAGAATACGCATTTCTGGATGCGGGGGTACGTGCTTCCCCATTGATATCGTGGAACCTGAAATGGGCACGACTGCATGCAGTAGCGACAGCCGATGCACTTTGATTCATCATAGATGACCGGGCCTTCCGGAGTCTTTTCCAAAGCTCCAACCGGGCAAACAGAAACACAGGTCGGCGTCTCGCAATGTTGGCACATTCTTCGAACGAACACTCCATCGTGTTCTTCGAGAGCAGTATATGCAGTGGCAGAAAGTCTCTTTTCCTCACCCTCCGGGAGACCATTGGCTGCCTTACAAGCCTCCTGACAACTGTTGCAACCGATGCACAGGGTGATATCGATCAGCATTGCTTTCTTCTTTATCATGACGTTCTCCCGTTCTTATCGCACTACGAGGAATTCTCGCTCGAACCGGTTCCACACCGACACCGGCATCTGTCTCATGACGCCTGCCACCGGCGGCCCACCGTCCTGAAGCATGGCAGGGACTAATTCGCCGTGTTGGTTGACTCCTGCAAACACGTCGCGCAAACGACGAAATTCCTCTGCGATCCATCTCCCTGTCTCTTCGCCGAGCAGCATGTCCTTCAATTCTGAGGGTCTCTTGGGCTTGATAGAATATGCCCAGCCATCCGTGAACAGCGTGTTCTTCATGAGTTCCGGCTTCACCGGCAGATCCTCGTTCGCAGCCAGAATCTCACCATCGATAGGGGCATGTACTCTGAGCTCGCGGCCGTCTTCCTGGAAGAGGAGAATAGGATCGCCCTTGTTCACCCGATCACCCTCTTTACAGAGCAGTGTGATCTGCGGACGTTCGAGAAGCCGTGTGATAAAATCGTCAACCCCCAAATAAATCTTCCCGGATGGGAACATGTTCAGCCACGTATGAGACTGAGCAAAGAAAATACCCTCCGGAATTCGGACCGGGGCGGTGCTTGTCTGATAATGCTGCAAAACTGGAACGGCTTCCGCCGCCTTTTTTTCCCTTGCCCTTCGCACAAAAGCATCGATAGCAAGGAATACAAGGATTGTAGTAATGACGAACAGAACGGTCATTGTCGTAACTCCTTAGTTCATGAGTTTATTCTGGGCTTCATTTGATGTACTATCGGGAAAAACTGTTGCACCAACTGATTCCATTCATCGTCGCTGAATTGATCTCCAAGGTTTTGTATCAGCTGTCCCCCATCCTGGAGCACAATCCCGATTTTCGACGAGAAGAGCTGGATCAGCTGCGACCGGATTGCATCCCGCCATCCGTCTGCAACAAATCCTTTGAGAAGATTTCGCAAATCAGTGTCGAGATTTGTTGGATAGACCTTAGCTATCCACCCGTGCTCAAAAGGCGATTCGCTGATCAGCTCCGGGTGTCGCTTCAGTCTCTTGTTCACGTCAACGACTCTTCCAGAAACAGGTGCGACTTGAAGAAGATGCCGGGTTCCGTGATGCAGGAACGTGAGCGGTTCCCCTTGGAGTATCGACTGCCCCACCACCGGAAGATCGATACTGGCAACCGTTCCTACAACCCTCGATGAGAAATCGTCAATTCCCACAACCACGTCGCGTGAACTGGAAACCATTGCCCAAGTATGGCCGGGATGAAAATAGCGGTCGAATACATCAAAAGAGGTTGGATGCTCAGTAACCATTTCCTGACTATCGCTCGGATGTTTCTTGCGAGACGCATGAAGGAATTCTACCAGAAGAATGATTCCGACTGTCAGGATTACGAGCACGAATGACATTTGAGCGAACCTCCTTTCGACCGAGAGACTACTTCTGACGACTATGTGAATACTGTGCCAGGTGTCGAATCGGAGTGTCAACGCTGACAAGAATAACTGCACATTGCACAAGCGGTTACGCGCGCCAACAATGGATGACGAAATTCACAACGGTGAGAATGTTGCAAAAACTTACACTCTCCGCGCGAGACTCGCGCCAATGTACCTAAGCTCTTATGTTGGTGTGAAATAGGATGGCGATTCAAAATTCAACGCTGTGCGTTGATTTTTTCTACGTGCTGTCATGTCGAAGAATGTCTAATGTCTTGTTCGAGATACCTCTGGCACCTGTCTCTTCCCACCTATCAAGTCACTGCTTGCATGCGGAAACCTCTCGTGGTGGTCAGTTGATATTCTTGTGCCGTTTTTCTTTCTTAGCAGCGGCGCCTCGAATGAAAATGCCGGAAAGCACTACATCGTATTCGACGACATCTCGTTCGACAAGCGCAACATGGATAGTTGATGAAACAATGAAGAGGTCGTTAGCGATTCAAGTCACGGAGGCCGCTTCTGTATTTGAACACTGCCATCTCTAATGGTAGTCCTCTCCGGAGCGACACTTTCACAAGAGGAATTGGGGCCAGAACACACTTGCAGAGCCCAAGTCTGCTTGTCAACGGCGTCATCAGAAGGATGAGTCGAGAATTCACAGAACCTGAGGCGAGACATCTCGTTCAATCGTGATCATTTTCTTTGAGCGCAGAGTCAGGGAAAAGATCTTGACCCGATTGATGCTCTGCTCGTGCAGGTGTCGGATCCGCTGAGAGTGCAACACAGCAAGGGCACAACAATTGCCTAAGAATTGCCTTGATTTTTTGACAATTTGACCACATTATTACATAATTGCTTGCGAGCCTACCCTTGGGAAAGAACCTTTTTGAAGCGCTGTCAGAGTGAGCACTGACTTCTCAGAACGTGGGTCTCGTAGTTTGGCTGTCTATCCAACCTCGTTGTTACCACAATTCAAGTAACTTTTCATTATAAACTCGGATTACCACATGAAAAAACTGAAAGACCTTTTCTACCGATCGAGCACTGTCCGGCGAAATTTCTTCATCGTCATGATGGTACTCTTTGCGGCTGCATACTTCTGGCAACCAAGCATGAGCAAGAGCCAGGAATCCCAGGTCTCTACACAAACCGTCGAGCAGGAATTTGTCCCGTTCTCGCTGTTCTCTGACCCGAAGTACAAGTCCATCGAAATCGTTGGCCTTGTCACAGTCTTGTGCATAGCTATCGGAGGATTACTCTACGCTCTGATGCTCGTGCGACAAGTGAGAAAGGCCGATCAAGGGACAACGAAGATGCAGGAAATTGCTGCAGCCGTTCGGGAAGGTGCGAATGCCTATTTGGGCGCACAATTCAGGAAAATCGGTCCCTTGATCATTTTGATTACAATACTCCTCTTTCTAACGTACACAGGCACAATAAACGCGTTCCGATGGGGGCGCGCCGGCGCATTCCTGTTGGGTTCACTGTTTAGCTGGACCGTCGGATTCGTTGGAATGCGTCTTGCCACCCAAGGGAACCTGCGCGTCGCAACAGCTGCTAAACGGAGCTATGGAGAGGCGCTCCAACTTGGCTATCGGACCGGTACAATCACTGGTATGCTCACCGATGGACTTGGTCTTCTCGGAGGGACATTGATCTTCATGTTCTTCGGCGACAAAGCGTACGAAGCTCTCCTCGGATTCGGATTCGGCGGCACTTTGCTCGCGCTCTTCATGCGGGTCGGAGGGGGAATCTATACCAAAGCAGCTGATGTCGGGGCAGATCTCGTCGGAAAAATCGAGAAGGACATTCCGGAGGACGATCCTCGCAATGCTGCAACCATCGCCGACAATGTCGGGGACAATGTCGGAGACTGCGCTGGAATGGCTGCAGACATTTTTGAGAGCTATGAGGTTACAATCGTGGCTGCCATGATTCTTGGCATGGCAAGTTTCGGACACAAAGGAGTTATCTTTCCGTTACTCGTCCGTGGTATCGGGGTGCTTGGATCCATCATCAGCACGTATACAGTCCGAGCAGGTGCCAATGACACATCAGACACGGCGCTCAAAAGTGTCCACCGGGGCTTCTGGATCGGATCAATGATCAGCATTGTCGGATTCACGCTCCTCGGTTTCGGATATCTTTACTTCGACCCCGCGTATCTCGCCGCCAACCCAATGGCAAAAGCGGGGTTCCCCGTCGGGGGGCTTCCGTTCATCGCGAACTTTGGCATTCCTGATCTGGATTTGCGCCCCGCTATCACATGCTTGATAGGTATCTTCCTCGCAATCGCGCTGAATAAAGTGACAAGTTACTACACTCACACCAGTCATCAACCTGTAAAGAGCCTGGCGAAGGCCTGTCAAACCGGACACGCAACGAACATTATTCAGGGATTTGCAGTCGGTTACGAAAGCACCGTTGCAGCGATCATCGTCATCGCCATTGCGATCCTAATGTCCGTTTTGACCTATGCCGGCACACCGCCGCTCTTTATCGCGTACGGCATTGCAATGACCGGCATCGGCATGCTGACGTTGACAGGCAACACCATTTCCATGGACGTATTCGGCCCAGTGGCAGATAATGCCAACGGGATCGGCGAAATGGGGTACGATCGAGAGGAGATGGAACGAACGCAGCCGGGCAGCTACAAGCGAGCCCGACAAATCCTTGCCGATCTGGACGCTGTTGGAAATACCACGAAAGCCGAAACCAAGGGTATTGCCATAGGATCTGCGGTAATTGCGGCTGTCTCACTGTTTGCGAGCTTCATAGCAGTGATTGCGGTAGGAAGCGAAGACAAGATAAACCTAATGACGACTGTTCAGTATTTGGAGGAAGCAGGAAAACTCACCGTCGCGAATCCAACGGTCTTTATCGGATTCCTTATCGGTGGGGCTGTGCCATTTCTCTTTAGCAGCATGTTGATCCGTGCTGTCGGTCGAGCAGCGTACTACATCGTAATGGAATGTCGCGTGCAGTTCCGCGATCCTGAAATTTGGAAAGGATCGAAGAAACCGAATTACGGTCGCGTTGTGAATATTTGCACGCAAACCGCTCAGAAGGAGCTCATTGGCCCAGGATTCCTTGCCATCATGACCCCAATCCTCGTCGGATTTCTCCTCGGCCCTTATGCGCTGGGTGGATTCCTTGCGGGGATGATCCTCGTCGGTCAACTTCTTGCAGTATTCATGGCAAATGCTGGCGGCGCTTGGGACAATGCGAAGAAGATGATTGAAGATGGACTCTACGGTGGAAAAGGGTCCGAAGCACACAAGGCAGCAGTAACCGGAGACACGGTGGGCGATCCGCTGAAGGATACGGCGGGACCGGCGATCAACCCGCTCATCAAAGTAATGAACATGGTGGCGCTGCTTACTCTCGGTCTTGTGCTGCGTTACAATTTGAGTGCTCCAAGAGTTTCGGAAGAGCTGATGACGGGAGCCAGAGTTGTCGGCGTGATCGTCGTACTTGTTTGCGCCGCTGCAATTGCTTGGTCTATCTGGCAAAGCAAGCGAGAATCCGGCGACCTTCTCGAAGCAGAAAAAACTGCTCGTTGAGGGTGAACTTGACTTGACTCACGAAAAAGCCCGGCCGATAACAATCAGCCGGGCTTTTTTGATCTTTGGCTATATGCGGAGAGCGAGGGATTCGAACCCCCAAGGGCTTGCGCCCGCTGGTTTTCAAGACCAGTGCAATAGCCGTTCTGCCAGCTCTCCAATACACCCGCAAGCAAATATACACAAGGATGAGCCGGAATTCAACGGAGCAAATGTCCGTACCATTCTAACTTCCTTCGACAAAGACCCAAGCCTGCCGGATCGACAGGGCCAGCGATAGTAAAGGTGAGCTCGAGGTTTCCGGACCGGCGTCCAGAAATCCCCATCACAGTCCAACCGCTCCCTCGAGCAACTCCCCTTTACCTTTACATCACCATCTTCCCACACTGGATATCGCCGATCATAACCACGATCATTCGCACCTTCTTTCCGACCACAAGCGGATGAGAATGTATTGCCTCTCATAATAATTCTGACATGATCTTCATGTCCCGATCGTCGACTGATTAGCCGACGCGGAGAGGAGCTCCCTTGTCCTTCACTGGAGGGTTCCCTCGATGCAATGATTGTAAATGTATGCTGATGTTTAAATCAGATTGAGCTGTGGAGGAGGTGCGCGGCCCGTGAGGGGATCATCGACGGGTGCACGCAGAATAGACGTCGCTTCCGATGATGCGGCAATTGCTAGTCCACCGAACTGTGCGGAATAACCAAGGGAGGTCGTTGCCACATTCTGGACACTCATGCCAAGTTTTTCCGGCTTGTGCTTGTGATTTGTCCAAAACGGGAGGTTCTCGTGTTGACTGTTCCTTCGTGAATCCCTGGAAGTCGAGTGTGTGCGGGAAGTGTGTCGAGAAGCGGTCCGGGAGAAACCCGGTGCCAATTGTGTTCCGACCAGAAAATAACAGGACACAAGAACGGGAAGAGCGATCTGGTGAATCTCGGCATTCAGACGATATGAGATTGCGCGCAACACCTTCGAAGGCACTCCGGGCACCATACTGATCTCCGTTTTGAGAAGTCAGTCCCTTTTCTCTTGCCACCTTGATTCTCGGATTATGGAACACGGTCAGACTGCAGAAGGTTTCTTCAAGTACGGTTGAATATTCTCTCTCCCCGGCTGAATTCATTAATTCGGAGGACTCGCTCAACCTTCGGAACTGTGGTTCAAGGAAGAGAAATACTCTCATTCAACCGAGCACATTATGGTGTCGTGAAACACGGTGGTTCGAGAAAATGAGTCGGATTCGACCAGCAACGGGTTCCTTCAACTACCTTTGAAGACAGCTATCCTCGTTGCGTGAGAATGACTCCTGCCACCGTGATGGTGCCTCCAATCAGAAATGCGCTTGTCAGGGCGTATTGAAGGAAAATGACTGCCAACAGCGCAGCTACAATCGGCTGACCGTTTGAGAACACGGCCAACTTGCTCGCCTCGATTCGGCGGAGCGCATAGTACCAAAGAAGATAACTGACAACCGAAGTGCCAATCCCAAGATACAGAATTCCGAGCCAGTCCATCGAACTCAAGAGCGAGAATTCAAATCGTGAAGCACTGAAGACGCCGAATGGAAACAACATTGCGCCGCCAAGAAATGCGGCAATCGATGTGGTCTGCAATGCTCCATATTTGACTACCATCGATTTTCCAAATATTGTAAAGAGTCCCCACGCAACCACAGCGATGAGGACAACCAGATTCCCGTAGGTATTGGAAGACGAAAGACTTATTCCACGTTCAAAGATCACTATCGAAACACCGACGAATGCCATGAGAATACCTGCCGATTTCCTGGCGGTGATTCTTTCGCCCAACAGGATTCTGGAAAAGACAAGGACGATGACGGGTGTGGTTCCATAGAGAAGAGCGCCGTTCGCAGCCGTCGTAAAATGGAGCCCGTACATATAAAGGAGTTGATTCCCTGTGCCAAGAAAACCAAGGAGGAGGAGACGTTTTCTGTCCTTCGTGGATATCTTCAATGTAGTGCGACGCAACCAGAAGAGTCCAACCAGTCCAACGTTTGAGACCACGGATCTGAGGAATGTCAACGTGACCGCATCAACGTCATTGGTAACAGTCTTTGCGACGATGTGCGTAGCTCCGCCCAGAAATGTTTGAATTAGTATGACGACATAAACATTCATTGAAATCGGTTTTCAATATACAAGGATCTGGTTTTAAACCCAACATTCGCAACCAAGGACGATGTTTTGGATCTCGTAGCATTCTTGGACCACGCAACGGCGAAACTCGATGACTCACGGGAGATGCGTGTGCGGGCGCACATCAAGAAAATGATGTTGTCTGCAGAAAAAAAATATCGACGGGCAATCAATGCAATCCGGCCCTGTACGGGAAAGCGAGTTATTGAACGATCTGGGAAGGTATCGAGGGAGGAAATGAGAAAGGCTTGCGCTGTTCTCCTTCGGTTTTCATCACACCCTCGCAATGGCTGCAAAGGAACACGAGCCGCACGAAGCCGGGCGATTCATACCGAATGACCCAAGCCCGCTTAACCAATCTCGAACAGTGAGGACACACTTGATGAAGTGGTTTCTTTCGAATCATAGACATACTTGCCTCTTATTCACACCAGGTACTTTAAGGATGCGAACAAAATGGCCTCCAGCGAACACAGAATCGGTCAATGCCGCTTGGCGTCGGTGAACGGAGGAACCCATGCTGCCCTTTTCGCCATTGCACTCAGCATTGATTTGAAAACAAATCTCCTTATGTTTCAAACGTCGATTTGTTTTTTTTCGATCCATCAATTCATGTTGTGATGATGCCAAAGACTGAACGGCTGTATCTGCTCGATGGGATGGCTCTTGCGTACAGAGCCTATTATGCGTTCATTCAGCGGCCTCTCACCAACTCGAAGGGTGAGAACACGAGCGCTGTATACGGTTTTGTCACTTTCCTCAACCGGATTCTCGCACAAGAACATCCGGAACACGTCGCCGTTGTGTTCGATACTGCGAAGCCGACCTTCCGCCACAAAGCATACCCCGAGTACAAAGCAACGCGCCAGAAAATGCCCGAGGATCTTTCGCCCCAAATAGGCATCCTCAAGGACGTCGTACGGGCATACAATATTCCGTCGATAGAACTGGATGGTTATGAGGCAGATGACATCATGGGTACGTTAGCCCGACGCGCCGAACGGGAAGGTGTGCTCACGTTTCTGGTGACAGCAGACAAAGACTTTATGCAGCTTGTGACCGACAAGGTCAAAATATTCAAGCCGGGAAAGCAGGGGACCGATGCCGAGATCATCAGTTTCAAGGAAGTGAAAGACAAATTTGGAGTCTCTCCCGAGAAGGTGGTCGATGTATTGGGCCTGATAGGAGATACCTCGGACAATGTACCGGGGGTGCCCGGCATCGGCGAGAAGACGGCGATCCCGTTAATTCAACAATACGGCAGCATTGAAGAGGTCTACAAGAACATCGAGAAGATCCCACAGAAAGGACTGAAGGCAAAGCTCGAAACAAACAAAGACCTCGCCTTCCTATCCAAGAAACTCGTGACCATCGACACCAAGGTTTCGCTCGCTATCGACTTCCATTCGCTGCGCGCCGGCAAACAGGACACAGAGAAACTTGCGCGACTCTTTGAAGAACTCGATTTCAAGTCACTGCTGGCCAGACTGCGCGATCAGACCGGCGAGACAGAAAAGTCCACCGTTCAACCCACATCGAGCTCCGTCCCTGCGCACGAGGACCTTGACGACATTAACACAGATCAACACACGTACACACTCGTTACGACTGAACGAGAACTGAACAATCTGCATTCAAAGCTTTTGAAAGCCAAGGAGTTTGTGTTCGACACCGAAACAACTTCCACGGATGCTCTCCGCGCTGAGCTAGTAGGAATGTCATTCTCCACAAAACCGAGGGGGGCCTACTATGTATCCATTGCCCCTGATGAAGCAGGTGGAGCGGGTGACCTGTTTGGACACGACAAACGCAAACGACCGTCAACTGAAATCACGTCAGGTGCAATTTGTACTCTGCTCCGGCCTATTTTCGAAAACCGGAAATCACACAAAATAGGTCACAACATTAAGTACGATATGCTTGTGTTGTCCCGCTATGGCATCGAAGTGGACGGGCCTCTTGTTGACACGATGGTGGCAAGCTACATCCTTCGTGCCGACGCCCGGCACAACATGGACGATGCGGCGAAGGAATACCTGAACTACAAGACGGTTTCCTACACCGATTTGACCGGGAGCGGAAAAGAGCAAAAACAAATTCGAGATGTGGACCTTCAATCACTATCTGACTACTCCTGCGAAGATGCGGACATCACCTACCGTCTCTTCGAACGTATGAAGCCAGAGCTCGAAGAGCTCAAAATGTACGAATTGTGCGACGAGATTGAATTTCCTCTTGTCGCCGTGCTTGCAAGGATGGAAAAGACGGGAGTCGCGATCGATACCGAATTCTTGCGCGGGATGTCGAAAGAGCTCGAGGTTCAACTGACGAACCTGACCAGCGAGATACATCGGATTGCAGGCGGATCGTTTAACATCAATTCCACACAACAGCTTGGCGACGTTCTCTTCAACAAATTGAAACTTCCAACCGTTCGAAAGACCAAGACAGGATATTCCACCGACGTCGCGGTCCTTGAAGCGCTTCAGCATCAGCATCCTATCATCGACAACCTGCTTGAATACCGACAGCTGTCGAAGCTTAAATCCACGTATGTCGATGCTCTCCCACAGCTCGTGAATCCGGAGACAGGCAGAGTTCACACATCATTCAATCAAACGATTGCCGCCACAGGGCGACTCTCCAGCAGTGACCCGAACCTTCAGAACATTCCGATCCGAACGGAGATCGGACGGTCAATTCGAAAGGCATTCATACCAGGCAAGAAGGGAGCTCTGATGTTGTCCGCGGATTATTCGCAAATAGAGCTCCGCGTCATGGCACACATATCCGGTGATGAAGGGCTGGCCAATGCATTTCGCAACAAGGAAGACGTTCATGAGACCACGGCGGCAAAAGTATTCGGCGTCCCTCCCAGGGAAGTCACGCGAGATATGAGAAGGAAGGCGAAGGAAGTGAATTTTGGGATTATGTATGGAATAGGACCGTTTGGGCTTTCTTCCCGGCTTGAGATCACCCAATCGGAAGCAAAAGATATCATTGCTTTGTATTTCGAGCGATTCCCAAAAGTAAAACAATATATCAACGATACAATCTCGAAGGCACGCTCGGACGGCTACGTCAGCACGTTGCTCGGCCGCAGGCGGTACTTGCCCGATCTGAAAAGCGCGAATCAGAATGTCAGATCAAATGCAGAGAGACAGGCAATCAACATGCCGATTCAAGGGACCGCAGCAGACATGATTAAAGTGGCGATGGTGAATATCGACGCTGACATTCGGAAGAAGAAACTGGCAAGTACGATGATCCTTCAAGTACACGATGAACTTGTGTTCGAAATCGACAAGAAAGAGGAGGCGGAGATGAGAGGGCTTGTCGAGAAACGAATGCGGGATGCGTTGAAGCTTTCAGTGCCGGTCGAAGTCGATATGGGTGTTGGCAAGAATTGGCTGGAAGCACATTAGGCCGCCTTCGCGGACCGTACGGATTCGCCTCACCATTCCGTCAGGGAATACCGGAAACAAAAATCCCCGGGAGATTGAGTACCCCGGGGACTTGAGTACCACGCGCAGGCCTAGCCTTCGCGCGGTTGATGAATCAGATGAAGCTCACACTTCCATGATTTCCTTTTCCTTCAATGCCAGCAAGTTATCGATGTCTTTGATGTATTTATCCGTAAACTTCTGAGCATCCTGTTCACTTCGTTTACGCTCGTCTTCCGGCATGTGGTTGGCCTTCTCTTCCTTCTTCAAATGTTCGATGGCATCGCGTCGGACATTTCGAACCGCGATCTTTCCATCCTCACCGAATTTCTTCACCAGCTTCACAAGCTCTCTTCGGCGTTCTTCGTTCAACGGCGGGATGGGCACCCGGATGACGTTTCCATCATTGATCGGGTTCAAACCAAGGTTGGCGTTCAGAACCGCCTTGTCGATGACGGCGACCATGTTTTTTTCCCACGGTTGCACGGTTATCGTATGAACGTCCGGTGTGCTGATGTTGGCAACTTGATTCAGTGGCACCATGGAGCCATAGTAATCAACTCTCACACTGTCGAGCAATGCCGTGGTCGCCTTGCCTGTCCGGATCCTGATTAACTCCTCTCGAACCACTTCAACCGCCTTTTTCATCCGATCTTCTGCATTCTTCAGAATCTCTTTTGATGGCATCGTTGGTCCCTTCAGAATGTTTTAAAGATTTGCGCAAAACTGGACTTAATGGGTATGCATTGCTGCATCCGCCACTTTGGAACCCACATTCTCACCCTTGACAAGCTTCCCGAGGTTTCCCGGTTTGTTCATATTGAAGACGATAATCGGGAGTTTGTTTTCTTTCGAAAGTGTAATGGCAGTGAGATCCATGACTTGCAGATTGTGCTTTAGAACATCTGCATAGGAGATCTCAGGGAAGTACTTCGCCGTTGCGTTCTTTTCGGGGTCGCTGTCGTACACCCCATCAACTCTCGTGCCCTTGAGAATCGCGTCTGCCTGAATTTCGATCGCCCGTAAGACGGCAGCCGTGTCTGTTGTAAAATAGGGATTCCCGGTGCCGGCTGCAAAAATCACGACTCTCCCCTTTTCCAGGTGTCGTATGGCACGGCGTCGGATGTACGGTTCCGCAATTTTCTCCATATTGATTGCCGTGAGACAGCGCGTGAGGAGCCCTCCGTGCTCCAAAGCACTCTGCAATGCCAACGCGTTGATAACCGTTGCGAGCATCCCCATGTAATCACCGGTTACCTTGTCGATGCCATCCGTCGAGTTCTCAACGCCGCGGTAGATGTTCCCGCCGCCAATAACAATCCCGATTTCTACGCCAAGCTCTTTTGCCTTCTTGATTTCTTCTGCGTAACGGCGGAGGACGGCATTGTCGATACCGTACTCGCGATCGCCCATCAACGCCTCACCACTCAGCTTCAGGAGCACCCGCTTATACTTGAGTTGTGCCATAATTGTACGCCTCACTCAAATGAATGTCCCAAGTTCCGGGGTCGACAATGCCGTGGTTAGTTTTCTCCCAGATGATACCTGTGGAAACGTCGAATAGAAATTTTCTCACCCACCTTTGCTGTCTGCTCATCGATAAGGTCTTTGATCGTCTTGCCAGAATCTTTGATGAAGCTCTGTTCCATCAGGACAACCTCCTGATAGAATTTCTCCAGTCGCCCCAGAGCAATTTTTTCGGCAATATTAGCGGGTTTCCCTTCATTGGCAGCTTGCGATTTATAAATCTCAAGTTCCTTTTCCACCGTTTCCTTGCTTATCTGATCGCGGGCAATGTAATGCGGCGACATTGCCGCAATCTGCATGGCGATGTCGTGCGCGAGTTGTTTGAACTCCGGGGTCTTTGCAACAAAGTCCGTCTCGCAATTGAGCTCGACCATGGAGCCGATTCGTCCACCGGCGTGAATGTACGCCTCCACGACTCCTTGATTGGTCTCTTTGTCGGCCCGTTTTGCCGCGGTCGCCGCCCCTTTCTTTCTAAGATACTCGATTGCTTCTTCTGGATCCCCGCTCGACTCTTCCAGTGCACGCTTGCAATCCATCATTCCGGCGCCTGTTTTCTCGCGCAACTGCTTCACCATATCGACCGTTATTGCTGCCATACAATGATTTTCATTCCTTTCCTGTGCTATGCTTCAGTCTTTTCTTTATGCTGGGAACTATCCGGTGTCTGGCTAGCCGCTTCCGCTTGTGCAGCTCGCTGAGCCGCTGCCCGCTGGCCGCCTTCGATGACTGCATCCGCCACAGCCTTTGTAACGAGTTGGACCGATTTGAGGGCGTCATCGTTTGCCGGGATAGGGTAATCAATTCCGTCCGGATCGCAATTCGTGTCAACAATAGCCACAACCGGGATGCCCAACCTTTTCGCTTCGTTGACGGCGATTGCCTCCTTCTTCACATCGACAACAAAGAGCGCTCCAGGCAGACGGGACATTTCCACAATGCCCGAAAGAACGTCCTGGAGTTTTTCACGTTCCCGATTGAGAAAGAGTCTTTCCTTTTTCGTAATGCTCTCGAACGTACCGTCCGTCTCCATTTTTTCAATGTTCGTCAACCGCTTAACGCTCTTCCGGATCGTAGAAAAGTTTGTCAACATGCCTCCCAGCCAACGCTCAGTGCAGTAAAATGCATTGCAGCGT
>Ga0335081_10010073_pt1 | contig 15248 bp, 13 predicted proteins | sample Lox_Sample_35_FD_206713 | JGI IMG/M metagenome (GOLD analysis project Ga0335081, IMG submission 206713) | Soil microbial communities from Loxahatchee National Wildlife Refuge, Florida, United States - Lox_Sample_3.5 | ecosystem: Environmental > Terrestrial > Soil > Wetlands | place: USA...
CAAAGTCAAGCTGGCCAAGGAAGAAGGGCAGAACAAATAGGGGGGAAGATAGTGGGCGCTTGCTATATCGGAAGGCGTGGCGTTCCTGCCACGCTTTTGGTTTTTTGGGTTTTTTAGTGTGACCTAAACGATAATGTTGCCGCTTGAGCACGGTAACTGCATCATCCTGCGAACACGGAGTGAGGATGCCCGGAGGCTCCTAAAGCATAAAATTGCCGTAGGAAGGCATATCGTTGCCAATGCTCAGTCTTGCATTCTAGGACATTGCCTTGCCCAGCCCCATTCGTTGCAAATTTCTGCTGCGTGCCAACGCTACCGGTGCCGCGTCGGGATCTGCATCAATCTCGTCTTGTAGGCCACGGACGAGATTGAATACCTTAGTGGCTGAATAAGGAAACTCAACCACTACCGTTCATCAGCCCCCCCGGCAGAGACCTCAGTCAGTCAGACAGAGCCGCTGAACGATACCGATACTTGTAATCATCCCCTCAGGAATCACCGAGTTCCAGAAACGACCTGAAAAAGGGAATCTAACTATGACGGTGGAGCCGCCGCGATACAACAATTTGCTTGGACTTTGAGCTACGCTCGTCGACCAGGTTTAGCGATACGATGGGCGGTATCCGCCCCATTGCCAGTTCGAGCTTCTCTGAGAATGAGCACCAGTCTTGCACCGTCCTGGGCGCGTCCGGGTGCTGCAGGACACGGCGGCACTTTTCACGTTGTTCGTCGGCCAAGCCCTCTTGGGTGATGAAAACTTCGAAGGCCATGTGCGCAGCTGCAGCCGCGGCACTCTCGTAATCAGGACCACGCCCGAGAAGGTAGTCAGTGGTGCAATCCAACGCCTGCGCGAGCTTCTCAAGCGCATCGGAGCCAGGCACGTTTCTACCTTTCTCACTCTTTGCGATAACAGACTGGCTTAACCCGGAATGTTTGCTGAGATCGTCTTGGCCCCAATTCTTGGCATCTCGAAGGGCCTTTAGGCGATCTGGTCGAAATGGCATAGAAAAGCCTTCTTCGGCAGCCAGAGTCTAAGTTAAGTCAGAATGGAGCTATAAGCTAGCGGGAATAATTTTCATTCCAATTCGAATACAAGTCCGTGTATGCTTTGCATTGGGATCCGAGCGAGCTTAAATCGGCGGGTTTATCAAGAGGTGGAAAATGGAAGCGGAACCGTCAGGCCGCTTGTCGGTAGAACTGGGTTACTATCGGCAGCACGCGCCTAAATGGGTAGTTCAGAAGGCTGGCCAGTATGTAGTCATTAAGAACACCGAAGTTCTCGGCTTCTATGCGGATTTTGAGGCGGCATACAGAGCGGGAGCAGGAACGTATGGGATCGAGATGGATTTTCTCGTCAAGCAGATTCTTGAATACGAGCCGGTCTTCATTGTGCTTTAGTCGTGACGACCTATCACTCGCCAGTTCGTGACCCCCGAGATCTCAAGCTCCACGGACCTCGCTTGAAAGTCACAATAGGCCCTCCCCTCCTCAGGCCATCAGGCGGGCAGCGAACTCCCTCGTTGGCGAGTAGGTTCACCGAAACGGATGCCCTCATAGATACCGGCGCACAACGCACTGTCATTTCGCCAGAAGCCCTAAGAAAAGCTGGTCTCTCGAAGATCAACGAGGCTGATGTTAGAGGAGTTGGGGGAATCGTTAGGGCCGGTGTCTACGTCGCTTCGTTGCAGTTCCCCCGATGCGGCCTGAGACCTATTGAGGTGATCGAGGTTTCCTGCTGCGAACTCCCGCACATCCTCTACCATTGCCTGCTTGGGCGCGACGTTCTCTCACGCTGGAAGCTCACCTACGATGGGCCTGCTGGTACATGGTTTGTCGAAGAGCGGGGTGGTGCACCTTGGGTCGAGCCACCCGAGGGAATGGACCCCAGGGACCCCAATCTCTGGGGCGATTAGGAATGCGTTGCCGCCGCTCATAACCGATAACCTTGCCGAACGGCAACTTTATCCTTTAGGTCACATTTAGTCCGATGCTCCCGCCTCAGATTCTCATCGGCATCACGATGTACCGGTACTTGTAATCCTCGCTGTCCCCCGGCCTCAGTTGCCCTGCTGATTGCGGGTCTTTCAGTTCCAGCCGCACTTCGCCGGCGCCTACGGCTTTCAGGAAGTCGAGGATGTACTGGGCGTTGAATCCGATGGTGAGGGCGTCTCCGTTGTAGGAGGTTTCCAGTGAGTCTTCGGATTCGCCGGTTTCGGTCGAGGAGGCGGAAATCTTCAGTTCTCCCTTATCCAGGCGCAAGCGAACGGCGCGGGAGCGCTCGTCGGCAAACTGGGCTACGCGAGAGATGGCAGCACTGAACTCGTCGCCGTGAATGGTGATGCTCTTGTTGTTGTCCTTGGGCAGAACGGCTTCGAAGTTTGGGAACTGCCCGGTGAGTTGTCTTGAGGTCAAGAGCCGGGGCCCGATGCGGAAGAAGAGCGTGGACTCGTCTTTGGCAAAGTCAATGGTCTCGGCGTCGGTCGAATCGAGCAGCGACTTCAGTTCATCCATCGCCTTCTTGGGCACCAGCGTCTTCATTTCGCCGGAGACACCCTCAAACTTCTCTCCGCTATGCTCAATATGGGCCAAGCGGTGGCCGTCCGTGGCCACCATGGTGATAGATTCAGGTTTCAGCACCATGAGGGCGCCGTTGAGCGTGTAGCGAGACTCCTCGCTGGCTATGGCAAATCCAGTTTTGGCGATCATACTGCGGAGGACTTGGGCAGGTAGTTTTACGACACCTGCGGTCGGAAATGCGGGCAGGCTGGGGAAGTTCGATTTGGCCATGCCCACCATCTTGGTGTTCGACCGCCCACAGCGAATGCTGACCCAATGATTCTCCAGCAGTTTGATGGTGATATCCGCGTCAGGGAGCAGTCTTACGTAGTCATACAGCTTGCGGGCGGGTATGGTGCAGGAGCCTTCCTTTTTTACTTTGGCATTGCACGAGGTGCGCAGGCTCAGATCCAGGTCGGTCGCCGTCAACGACAGCTTGTCGCCGCCAGCTTCAAAGAGATAGTTCGACAGAATCGGGATTGTGGTCTTGCGCTCGACCACTCCTTGGGTGGCCGTCAGTTCGCGCAACAATTCGAATTTGCTGACCGTGATCTCCATAATGCCCGTCGCGACAGCCGCTTCCACCGGCATATTCATATCCCCCAATCGCCGAGGCGCTACTTCTGTTACTTCCTTATATCAAAAGAAAAACCATGAAAACCAGCAGTAACAGTAGGGGAGAGGGAAAAGTGGAAATCCCGCCTAACTGCCGTATGGCCACGGTCTTTGCGCCATCCGCTGGTGTAAAAAATAGGTCCGTCATTCGGCGCTGACAGGAGTAATTCCGGGTGCTGATTCCAGATAATCCCCCGCCATGCACAGCTTCCACAACGGCTCCACAGAGGATTGCGAGGAAGACGCCGTGGTTGCGTGGAAATCAAGCTGGGACCCGCGAACTACCCGCCTAATTGCTCGGTCAGTTTATTGATCAGCCTGTTTAAATCTTTATCGGTCTTGCGTACTTCGTCGATCTTCTCCACCGAGTGCAGCACGGTCGTGTGGTGCTTGCCGCCAAACTGCCGGCCGATCTCAGGCAGCGAGGCTTCCGTCAGGTGCTTTGCCAGATACATGGCGATCTGGCGGGGGTAGACGATCGCCCGTGAATTGTTCTTGGCCTTAATTTCGACCAATCTGAGCCCAAACTGCTCGGCTACAGCCTTTTGGATCGACTCAATGGTGACTTTCCGCGCCTGGGAGTCAATGAAGTTCTTGAGCACCTGCTGGGCATAGGGCAGGGTGATCTCTGCGCCAATCAGCGAGGAGTGAGCCACCAACCGGATGAGGGCGCCTTCCAACTCGCGGACGTTCGACCGGATATTGGAAGCGATGTAAAGCGCAACATCCGTTGGCAGAGTGACCTTTTCTTGCTCCGCCTTCTTCTGCAGGATGGCGACTTTCGTCTCCAGGTCCGGCGGCTGAATGTCAGCAATCAGGCCCCACTCGAAGCGGCTCCGCAGCCGGTCCTCAATCTCGGCAAGCTCCTTCGGCGACCGGTCGCTGGCAATCACGATCTGCTTCATCGACTCATGCAGGGCGTTGAAGGTATGAAAGAACTCCTCCTGGGTACGCTCTTTTTGGGCCAGGAACTGGATATCGTCGATCAGCAGCACATCCACGCCGCGAAACTTGTCGCGGAAGCTGGTCATCTTGTCATAGCGAAGCGAGTTGATCATTTCGTTGGTGAACTTCTCGCTGGAGACGTAGCAGATCGCCGCGTGCGGCATGCGGCGCTTGATCTCGTGGCCGATGGCCTGCATGAGGTGAGTCTTCCCCATGCCGACACCACCGTACAGAAAGAGCGGGTTATAGGCCTTGGAAGGACGCTCGGCCACTGCCTGGCAGGCGGCATGGGCAAACTGATTGCCGCTGCCGATAACGAAGGCATCGAATGTGTAGCGTGGGTTGAGTTGTGCCGCGCCGTCCCAATCGAAGCGGCCCTGGCTGGCTGGAACCGCAACCGGCCCGCGCGCCGAGAGACCGCCGTCATGCCGTACTGGCGTGGCCGCCGGATCGTCCTCGGGGGTAACAAACTGCACGTCCTGGAACTCCAGCCCCAGGTTGTCGATGGCCTCCTGGATCAGGTCCGCGTACTTGTCGCCCACTTGGCGAAACTCCGCGGTGGGCACGCGTACGAACAGGATACCTCCGCTCGCGTGGCTGTAGCGGGTGGGTTTGAGCCAGGTGTCGTAGGAGTGGCGGTTAACCTTTTTTTCGAGCGCGTCGAGAATGCGAATCCAGGGGTTGGGAGCGATGCTTGTGCTTGGAACCGACATGAGAACTCTTTGGTCGCCGCTGGCGACAAGTCTATGAATTCGATCTAACCTGGCGGCAATTTCGGAGATCCGCTAACCCTCAGCGAAGACATGCGCGGCGCAGCAAAAACAAACATGCGACACAAGCTCATGTCTCAAGCTGGCATCACGCGGTCTCTGAAATGGCGTCGTAATTACTCGAACATCCCTTGCTTCCGCAAGAGTGGTTGCCCGGGTGAAAAGATTGCCGTATTAAGTTTTGGATCAGAGCGGCATACTAGCACAAAATTTTTTCGAGTGTGGAAAACTTCCGCGAAGATTTTTCATGCCCTTCAAATCCGGCACCCGAAGCGATTCCTCTGTCAAGTGGCGAAGTTATAACTGCCGCGCGCATGGTGCAAACATTCGCCTGTCCCTGGCAACGTCGGACTCGTTACTTTGGTCGCACGCATCGGTTTTCTCCGGTCCACCGCCTTCGCTGGGGGATACCGCGTTTGCCCGCTGTGCTACGCGTCGTTTATACTGTTGGTTTGCTTTAGCGTGAACGAACGAATCAGGAGCAACGATTTTTAATGCCCAAGCGCACATTCCAACCTAACCGGCGTCATCGTTCCAAGACGCACGGCTTTCGTACGCGCATGAAAACCAAGAGCGGCCGCGCGGTCATTTCGCGCCGTCGCGCCAAGGGCCGCAAGCGGGTTTCGGTGAAGCCCGGCTTCCGTGAGTAGTTTCCCCCTTTGGAATCGGCCATCGTCCGTCATCTGAGTTTGGGACTACCGCAGTGAGCGCTATCGCTCCGAAAGGAAATGCCAGGCGACCGAGTCCCGGTAAAGGGACGGGTTTCCCACGCAGCGCGCGGTTGTTGCGGCATGCCGATTTCGAGCAGGTGTACAAACAGGGGCGGCGCCATTTTGCCGCGCACATGACGGTTTTCTACCTGGCTGGCGCCAAACCAAGCTCGCTTCGCGTTGGCTTCACCGTGGGTCGTGCATTGGGAGGCGCGGTCGACCGCAACCGCATGAAGCGACGGTTGCGCGAGGCGGTCCGGTTGAGCGGTCCGGATATCGGGCTTCCGGTGGATATTGTGATCAATCCCAAGAAGTCGCTGTTGACCGCCGACTTCGGCGATCTGCTGGATGAAGTGGGAGCGGCGTTCACGGTCATTCGGCAAAGACTGACGGGAACGCGAGGATGATTCTCCTCGTATCAGGAAGCATGGCATGAAGCAGCTGGCAAAGACAGCGGTGTTGGCGTTTCTGCGCGCATACAAGTGGATGGTCTCGCCGTGGCTTCCGCCCGCCTGCCGTTATCTGCCGACATGCTCTGAATATGCGATGGAAGCGGTGGAGCGCTACGGCGCCCTGCGCGGCGGCTACATGGCTGTGTGGCGCCTGCTCCGCTGTCATCCGCTGGGCAAGGGAGGCTACGATCCGGTGATGCAGAAGCCCGGCGCATGACGTTCGCAGCTAAGACGCAGAGATTGAGAGTCCCCTGAGGGACAGATATACACGGTAGGCAATTTGCCCGACTTTCAAAATCCTCAGCAAGAGCCCGGAATGGAGCGCCGGCTCCTTCTCGTTTTCGCTCTCACCTTCCTGGTGATTCTGGCGTCGCAGCCGCTGCTCAAGAAGTATTTTCCGCAGCCGGCGGCGCCCGAGCCACAGAAACAGGCACAGGCGCAAGCGGCCCCAGCAAGCATCCCGCCGGCGGCGCTGACCCAACCGCAGGCTTCCTCTAGATCCGGCGCAATCAAGCAGGCGGCTTCCGAATCCCAGACGATCATTGAGAACGACCTTTACCGCATCACCTTCTCCAATCGCGGAGGCCAGGTCCGGTCCTGGATTCTCAAGCAGTTCGACGATGACCAGGGCAAACCCTTGGAACTGGTCAATGCGGCAGCCACGGCCAAGTATGGATTTCCGCTGTCGCTCTGGGTCTACGATGAGGATCTTCGCAACCGGCTGAATTCAGCGCTGTATGTGCCGTCCGTCTCCGGTACCCGGACCGCCCCGGCTGATATCACCTTCGAATTTGCTGACCGGGATGTCACCGTCCGCAAGACCTTCCAGTTCGACCACACCTATGTGGTGAAGGTTGAAACTTCGGTGGTCTACAAAGGCGGTGCAGTTACCGCGCTACCCATGTGGCCGGCGGGCTTTGGCGACGAGTTGAGCACCGCATCCTACGCGGCCGCACAGGTCGAATATCAGAACAACAGCAGCATTCAGCGTTTGGCGCCGAAAAGCGTGAGCGGCGGCAACACACTGAAAGGGCCGTTCCAGTGGGCCGGCGTGACCGACGAGTATTTCGCCGCGGTTTTTCTTCCGGATGATCCTGAATCCGCGGTGATGGTCACGCAACACAACGCCATCGAAGTCCCGAAGGACTGGCAAAAACCTAATCCGCAGGATACGACCAAGGTAGACGTGCTGGGCGCCGCCGTCGGCAGCCTGCATGGGTCCACGGTCGAGCGCATGTATGTCGGTCCGAAGTCACTGCAGGTGCTCGAGTCGGTGCCGGTACCGACCATCAGCGGCGCGGATGCCGATCTTCGCGGCCTGGTGAACTTTGGATTCTTTGGCGTGATCGCCCGCCCGTTGTTCCTGTGGCTCAAGTGGACTTACAGTCATATCGTTTCCAACTGGGGCTGGGCTATCGCGGTCCAGACCCTGATCATCAACCTTGCGCTCTTGCCGTTGCGCATCACCCAGATGAAGTCGGCGCTCAAAATGCAAAAAGTTGCGCCGCAAATGAAGGCGATCCAGGAGAAGTACAAGAAGTACAGCATGCGGGATCCGCGCAAACAGGAAATGAACAAGGAGATGACGGATCTGTACAAGCGCGAGGGGGTCAATCCCGCCAGTGGCTGCTTGCCGCTGCTGATCCAGATGCCTTTCCTGTTTGCGTATTACAGCATGCTGCGCGCCGCGCTCGATCTGCGACATGCCCACTGGTTGTGGATTCGCGATCTTTCTTCCCCGGACCCGTGGCACATCCTGCCCATCGGCATTATCATCACTATGCTGTTCACGCAGCGCATGACGCCGCAGGCGGGCATGGACCCGGCTCAGCAGAAGATGATGAACCTGATGATGCCGGTCATGCTGGGTGTAATCAGCTGGAACCTGGCGGCCGGTCTGTGCCTCTACTGGTCCGAGGGAAACCTGATTGCTTTCGTGCAACAGACCATCATGAACCGCACCAAGCTTGGCCGCGAAATGCGCGAGATGATGGAGAAGAGAGCGCGGAAGAAAGATAAATAGCCATTAGCGCTTAGCTTGCCCAACGGCGATTGATTTCTTGAGTCGGAGGCATTTGCCTGTCATGTGCGAAACTAGACGAGAAAGATAAAGGCTAAGAGTCAACAGCTGAGAGCTGCTTTTCATGCCCATTCCCGACAAAATCGCTGCCGCCAGGAAGATTGACGAGTTTTTGCGCGGCGTCGTCACTCTCGGCGGCCTGCGTCTGAAATACCGCATCACGGTCGATCCCCCGATGGCCGAAGATCGCGACTGGGAGAAGCCGGAAATCCTGGTGGAACTGGCCGGCCCGGATTCGCCGCTGGTGCTGGAACGCGGAGCTGAACTTCTGCGCGCCATTGAATTGCTGGCATTGGAAATGCTGCGGCTTCCCGCCGACGAGCACGAAAAAGTCACCTTCGACTGCATGAAGCACCGCGCCATGCGCCTGGAAGAGTTGCGCCTGGCCGCCAATGTGGCCGCCGAAAATGTCCGCAAGCACGGCACCCCCTATGAATTCGCGCCCATGTCCTCGCGGGAACGCCGAATCGTCCACCTCGCTTTGCGCGACTATGACGATCTGCGCACGGAGAGTCAGGGAGAAGGTATGCGCCGTTGCCTGGTCGTCTACCCCAAGAATTACAAAGGCGCAACCAAGCCTGCGCGAAGAACAATCCCGTAAGCCGGGTTGCCAAGACCTTGCCGCAGCCTTCCACTTGAAACTCGAAACCAGAAACTCGAAACTGGTTCCTTGAACCTCGACGACACCATCGTGGCCATCGCCACTCCGCCCGGCCGTGGGGGCATAGGCGTGGTCCGTTTCGCGGGACCGGAAGCCTGTGCCATGGCCATGACTATGTTGTGCCTGAAGGGCGAACTGGAGCCGGGCCGCGCGCTTTTCGGCGAACTGATCGAGCCCGAGGATCATCACCTAGAAACCAGCGATTCGCCCGTTACGTATGCCTCACGCCGCATCGACGAGATCGTGGTCACCTACTTCGCGAAACCGCACTCCTACACCGCCGATGACATCGTAGAAATCTCCGCTCATGGTGCACCCGTCGTGCTGCGGCATATCGTCGAACTGGCTATCGCCCGCGGCGCGCGCTTGGCCGAGCCCGGGGAGTTCACCATGCGTGCCTTCCTCAATGGCCGCATCGATCTGACCCAGGCCGAGGCGGTACGCGACCTGATCGAATCGCAAACTCTCTATCAGGCCAAGGTCGCCGCCCAACAGCTGGAAGGCGCGCTATCCAAGCGCCTGCAGCCGGTCAAGCAACGCCTCATTGAACTGGTGGCAAGGCTGGAAGCGGGGATCGACTTCGCGGAAGACGATGTGTCGGTGCTGCCTGCCGCCGACATTGTTGAACTGATCGGCCGCGTCCGCGCGCCGCTGGAACAGCTGGCTGCTTCCTTCGCCTACGGCAAGATTGTTCACCAAGGGCTGACGCTGGCGATTGTCGGCCGGCCGAACGTGGGAAAATCCAGCCTGTTTAATTGTTTGGTCGAGCGCGAGCGCGCCATTGTCACCGCCACGCCCGGCACCACGCGCGACCTGGTCAGCGAGACGGTCGCGATCGGCGGCATCCCGGTGAAGTTGGTCGACACTGCCGGCATCCGCCGCGCGCTCGACGAAGCCGAGAGCATCGGCATTCGCAAATCGCTGGAGGCGCTGGCTGACGCCGATCTGGTTCTGGTCGTGCTGGATGCTTCGCAGCCGTCAGCGGTCGAGGATGGGCAATTGATCGGCCAGGTGGCCGAGCGGCCTGCCATCGTCGTCGAGAACAAGTCTGACCTGGGACGAAGCGAGCAGTGGCCGGTGGCTGGCGGCCAGATGGCGCGGGTGGCAACTTCCGCATTGACCGGCGCGGGCATTCCTGAACTGCGCGCGGAAATTCTGCGGCATGTCGGCGGAGACGATACGCGCCAGACCGAGACCGGTCTGCTCACCAACCTGCGCCATCAGGGTCTGGTGCGTGAGTCCATCGCAGCTTTGGATGCTGGCGAGACGGCGGTGAAGAATCGTATTCCCCACGAGATGCTATTGCTTGACCTCTACAACGCGCTGCGGCCGCTCGATGAAATTACCGGCGCCACTGCGACCGACGATATTCTCAACCTCATCTTCAGTACGTTCTGCATAGGTAAGTGAACGCGCATAAAGTGTCAGGGCCTTCAACGGAAGGCGAGCCCGGTCTCTGGCGTCGCAGCGTCGAGTGCTTCGTGGTTCCAGGGTTGATTCCGTGTGGCTACTTGGAAAACCACTTGCCGGTTGATACATTTTCATTCGTGATCCGGGTGGGCTTGGAGGCGGCATGTCCCTGGTGGTGAAACTGGAGGACGATCTCGGTGAGCGCGGAGAGTGGGTGATGCTCCATGGCGTCATTCCTTCGCGCGAGGAGCGGGATTTCCCTTATCTGCGCGCCATCGATCCCTATGGCAAAACCGTCTTCAACCATCTACAGATGGAAAGTTTTCTTGAGGAGTGGGAACGTGTGCGCAGTCGCGCCGCCGACGAATCCCAGAAAGAAGCCTGGCAAAAGATCAAAGAGATGGCCGAAACCTGCCGCCAGGACCGCGACTTATATCTAAGATTCGTAGGGAATTAGTGGAAAGCTATTGTCCGGTTTGCCGGGCGAGACTCACCTTTATTCGTCTGTGAGCTACTTCCTTGACTTCCTTTCCGGCTTGACATAAGCTCGGCCCTGTTTTTTGAGGGGGAAACTGGACCATGAGAGGTGGGCTTGGTGGGCTCACTGCGTCCTAGTTTGTCTCCTTGCCTGAATTTTAGGTTGCTCGGCTCCCTTCCTGCGCCAGGCAGAAGACAGGCTCGGCTCTCCGCTGGTTCGCAACTCATAACCTTGAGCCAACCTTTGGAGGCGTTATGAAGGTTATCTTGGAGTGGTTCTACTTTGCATCCTTGCAGCATCCCTCGCGCACGCCAACAACCTCACCCACGTCCAGCATGTAATTGTCGTCATCCAGGAAAACCGTACCCCCACCAACCTCTTTCAACAGGACCAGACTCTGAGGGACAATGGCGCGCATATTGTCACCCAGGCGTTTTGTCACGGTCATTTGGTGCCGCTGACCCCGCCCAGCGACCTTCACACCTGCTGGGACCCTCGCCACACGCATCTCAAAGCATGGATTCCGATGTGGGACCATGGCAACATGGATGGGGCCTGTGATATCCCGATCGCCTGGCAGACCGGAAACGGCGGCTGGTGTGGAACGGATCCGTCGTCGAAGCCTTCTTGCGTGGATCCAGGGCTCTGCCCCTATATTCCAGTTCGGAACGCGCCCTTTACAGGCGGCCACGTGTTAGATCCATATTTTCAGATTGCCAACCAATACGGATATGCCAACTACATGTTCTCAACCGGTCAAGGGCCGAGCTATCCTGGACATCAGTTTCTGCTCTCGGGCACATCGGCGCCCGACGCTTTCAACCTCGACACCTGCGGCACCGGCAGCGACACTTTTCCCTGCTATCAATGGTTTGCCGCGGAAAACAACGTCAACACCGGCACCTGGGGTTGTACGTCGTCAGGTGCGAACATCTGGGAGGTCGCTCCCAACGGAGACGAACTTCTCAGCATCTATAACAATGGCGCTCCCTGCTACCACCACTCAACCCTGGTGTACTTGCTGGATCATGCCAATCCGAGTATTACCTGGAAGTACTATGCGCGGGACAAGAAGGGGTTATGGACCGCACCCAATTCTATCTATGATATCTGCGTGCCAAGCCAGGATAACACCCATTGCACGGGCCAAGATTGGACAAACAACGTCGCTGCGGTTCTACCGGACCAGGGGATTTACGACTCGGCGCCGATTCTGGATGACATCGCTGCCTGCCGCCTGCCGCAAGTGAGCTGGGTGATTCCCGACGGCAATTGGTCGGATCATGCGGGCGGGAGCAATACCGGACCGGCAGATGGTGGGCCGTCGTGGGTGGCGGCCATCGTCAATGCCATCGGACAGGATACGCGCTGCGAAGGCGGAGCCGGCTACTGGTCCGACACCGTCATCCTGGTGACCTGGGACGACTGGGGCGGGTATTACGATGACGTCGCCCCGCCCAATTGCGGCGTCGGCGGGGACTGCGGCTATTCCAACGGTACTGGTGGGAAGTACGTCTACGGTTTCCGCGTGCCACTTCTGGTCGTGGGAGCCTACGTCCAGCAGGTGACGCAGCAGGGAGGGTACATTTCGGGGGCAAATGTGTATCCTCCGGTTTGTGCGCCGCCTAACACCTATTGTCACGATTTTGGCAGCATTCTCAATTTCATCGAGTATGCGTTTGGGACGGGCAGCGCGCCACTGGGCGGAGTGGGCGGCATCAGCCCAGACTACAACTACGCGGACGTTCTGGTTATGGACAAACCGCAGTCACCCCCGAACAATTACTCGCTTTACGATTTCTTTGACTTTACAACCTTCCACAACTTTCGTCCCATCAGCGGCGTGAAGTACCAGCCTAGTTGTTTTCAGAACCCTGGCGGCCAGGGCTGTTTCACCACCTATCCGGTGGATCCTGACAACGATGCCAACGAAACCGACTAGAATGTCTAACGCGGTAGGCGCCCCCTTTCGGTGTGGAGCGCCTGCCGGTGCTCAGTTCAGCAGCAAGAGGCTCAGGTTATGCGGAAAGCAGACGGAAAACTGGTGAAGTGCAATATCAGATCAGTCCTGATGATCGCCACAGTCGCGGCGACCGTGTGCATAGCCATACCCGCGACGGCCCAGTACAAAGTATTGCATTCTTTCGGGTTGGGGACAGATGGCGGCGGGCTCTGGAATAGTGTGACGCTTGACAAGAAGGGCCGCGTATACGGGGCCACGAGCGGAGGTGGCGATTACAACGGAGGTACAGTATTCCGCCTCACACCCCAGCCAGACGGCGAGTGGGGCGAGAAGATCCTCCACAGTTTCTTCGAATCAAACGATGACGCCGATGGACCGAACGGAGGGTTGGTTCAGGATCGCGAAGGCCACTGGTATGGTACATCCCAGGGCGGGGGGGGGCTGCATGCAGGTACTGTCTTCCAGCTAGCCCAGACCCCAAGCGGTTGGGAAGAGAATGTCCTCTACAGCTTCGGGACGCAAAACGATGACGGCGGCGAACCAGTGACGGGTCTGGTTATGGACAGTGCTGGGCACCTCTACGGCACGGCAGCCTATGGCGGCAGCACGGCCTTTGAATTTAGCCCAGGGCCGAGCGGATGGAGTGAGACCATACTCCACCACTTCGGCGTCAAGAGCGGCGACGGGTTAGCGCCTTATGCTGGTTTGATCTTGGATGCTTCAGGCAACCTGTATGGCGCCACCACTGACGGTGGCAAGGGATGCTTGGCCGAAGGCTGCGGTACGGTGTACAAGTTAAAGCCGCAACCGGATGGAAGCTGGAAGGAAACCGTACTGCACCGCTTTAACAACAACGGCAAGGATGGCGTTAATCCGGGATGGGGATCTTTGTTCAGGGACGCCAGCGGCGGCCTATACGGAACCACTCGGGCCGGTGGACCTGCTGTTGCGGGGATCATCTACCGCCTTGCGCACCAGCCCGGCGGGCACTGGAAGGAATCGATCCTGTACAACTTCAAGAAAGATGCCAGCGGCTATAGCCCGAACACCGGCGTAGTCATGGACAGTGCCGGCAATCTCTACGGCACGACCGACTACGGCGGCGCGGGCGACTGCGGCGTGATCTACAAACTGGCTCCGGGCAAGAAGGGCCAATGGACGTACACGGTCCTGCACACCTTCACCGGCTCCGACGGTTGCCTACCCGAGGGCAATCTCGTGCCCGACAAGAACGGCAACGACTACGGTGTCACAGCCCTGGGCGGCGACTATGGCGCAGGCGTGGTATTCGAGATCACTCCCTAATCTTATTGCCGCAGGATGTTGAGGTTCGCTTCTTTTTGGCTACCTATCCGCCTTGCAGTGCGAAATGCCGACGATGCAGCCATGAGACTTTGCCTTACTTCGACAAACTCGCGAGTGCTTCCCGGAAGATGGTGTCAAAGGGTCGACTCCTACCGTCTTTAGCGGTTTTGGCCAGCGCCTTCTCTGCCGCGGCTCGCTGATAGCCGAGGTTGGCCAGGGCGGAGAGCACGTCTTCCTCCGTAGCAGAGAGCGAGGGCACAACCGCCACTGCGCCAGCCGCGGCGGGCAGCTTGTCGCGCAGCTCCAGAACCATGCGCTCCGCAGTTTTCTTTCCTATCCCGGGAATGTGCGTCAGCCGCGCCACGTCATTGCCCCGGATCGCGCCCACCATTTCATCCGCCGCCATGCCGCTAAGAATCGTGATCGCCAGTTTCGGCCCAATGCCGCTCACCGTCAGCAGCTTCTCGAATAGCTGCTTCTCTTCGGGGCGAAGGAATCCGTACAGGGCAAGCGCATCTTCCCGCACATGAGTGTGAATGTGCAGCGCGACCTCGCTCCCCAAGGCGGGTAGCTCGGAAAACGTCGGCACGCTGATGGTCACGTCGTACCCCACGCCGCCCGTCTCCAGGATGACCTGGTTGGGATGTTTCGCCAGCAGCGTTCCCCGCAGATGCGCAATCATGTCGTCGCCATTCTATCCGAGCTTGTGTCGGGACGGCTCTTTGACCCGTCCAGGCCGAGGGGAACTCCGCCGCCTAGAACCGGAACAGATACGACAGCTTCACAAAAAACTGCCGGCTGTCGTTGATGTAGCTCTTCCGCGTGCGCAGGATTCCACCGGTGTTCGGATCCAGCCCGAGTGACGGGTCCAGATTCTGCAGATCGCTGTTGTAGCCGACGTAGATCGCGGTTCCCGGATGCACCAGGTAGGTGAACAGAAAATCGCCATTGAACTGTTTGGTGGTGGGCAGCGAAGTGAAGCCGGGATTAGCCAGCGTCGCCTCGTACTGCAGGATCAGCCGCAGCGAGAGTTCGCGATTGATCTGCCAGTTCCACTTGGTGCGCAGGATGTGATTGTTAAATGCCGACATGCCCGTGGTTTTGTCGCGCAGGCGGTCAAAGAGATACGTGTTATCGATTTTGAGCGCGGAAAACGGCCGCACCGAAATCAGCGCTGTGCCCGTATCCGTGCGGGCCAGAAACGGCGCGTGATTCGCCGGAGGCACGAAGTTCACTCCGTCGCCGAACTGGTAAAAGCCCTGCACCGTCACTTTCGGCAGGAAGCTGGTGCCCACGGAAATGG
>Ga0335081_10010074_pt1 | contig 15248 bp, 15 predicted proteins | sample Lox_Sample_35_FD_206713 | JGI IMG/M metagenome (GOLD analysis project Ga0335081, IMG submission 206713) | Soil microbial communities from Loxahatchee National Wildlife Refuge, Florida, United States - Lox_Sample_3.5 | ecosystem: Environmental > Terrestrial > Soil > Wetlands | place: USA...
CCACCGTCCGGTTACGAGCCAATCCGCAGCAGGTGGAAGCATGGCAGGAAGTCATGAACCGGCAGTCCGGCTTGAAGGCGAAGCCGGTAGTGGTGGCTGATCCGACGGTGGGCCGCGCCGACTGCCTGCTCGAAACCGAACTGGGAAGTACCGACCTATCCGTCGAAAGCCAACTGGTGGAGATCGAAAAAGGTTTCTTTGATCTCCTGTCGGCACGCCCGTCAAGACCCTAGATTAGGACGTTGCACCAGCCCACGCCTTAGTAAGGCCGGGCTCTTCTCGTCGTCGCATTAAGAAACTCCAGCGCTAACCCGCCACCCTTTCCCCAAGGGAGAGAGCTGTAAATAGAGAGAAGCTGGGACTGAGAACTGAGAACTGATGACTGAGAACTGAGAATTGAGAACCGTGATTACCCCCAACCTCAACCCGTACCTTCGGCAATTGGAGCAACGGGCAGCCACTCGCTGGACGGGGCGTATCACCAAGGTAGTGGGCAACCTGGTTGAGTCCGAAGGGCCGTTCTGCTCCGTGGGCGATTGCTGCGAGATGATCGACCGCACGGGGCGCGTCTATATCGGAGAGGTGGTCGGCTTCAACGGGAAGTATGTGCTCTCGATGCCTCTGGAGAGGCCGGAGGGCATCGGCTTTGGCGACCGTATTTCCACCCGGGGTGAACTCCCAACCATGCGTGTAAGCGACGAGATGCTGGGCAGGGTTTTGGACGGCAATGGCGACCCGCTCGACTCGCGTCCGGCCTACCACGCCGCCGAGCGCTTTCCGCTTCATGCCGCTCCGCATCGGCCGCTCGAACGGGCGCCGATCACGGAGGCCCTTGGGTGCGGGATCCGGGCCATCGATGGCTTCATCACCTGCGCGCGCGGGCAACGGCTGGGGATCTTTGGCGGCAGCGGTGTGGGCAAGAGCACGCTCATCGGTATGATGGCCCGCGGCAGCTCCGCTGACTTGGCGGTTCTGGCCTTGGTGGGGGAACGCGGCCGCGAGGTCCGGGACTACCTGGAGAAAGCCATCGGGAAACAGGGCCTACAAAACTCGGTGGTGGTGGTATCCACTTCCGATCAGTCGCCCCTGCTCCGGATTCGTGCGGCGCTGGGCGCCTCGGCGATCGCCGAGTATTTCTGCTCCAAGGGCAAACACGTGCTTCTGGTGATGGACTCGCTCACCCGCGTTGCGATGGCACAAAGGGAGATCGGACTCGCTGCCGGCGAGCCCCCGACCGCACGCGGATACACGCCGTCGGTCTTCACCCTTCTGGCCCGACTGATCGAGCGAGCCGGACACTTCGGCAAAGGCAGCATCACGGCCTTTTATACGGTGTTGATGGAAGGTGACGATCAGCAGGATGTGATTGTGGATGCGGTTCGCGCCCTGCTCGATGGGCACATCGTCCTCGACCGCCGGCTCGGCAATCAAGGGCATTATCCGGCGATCTCAGTGCTGGATAGCTTGAGCCGACTGATGCCCGCCGTGGCGGCGCGTGAGGCGATGGAGAAGGCAACGCGCCTCCGGCGGCTCCTGGCCAACTACACTGCCTCGGAGGATATGATTCGGGTCGGAGCGTATCAGAAGGGCGCCGACCCCTTGTTAGACCAGGCGATCGCGGCCATGCCGGCGATCACCGGCTTCTTGCGGCAGCGCTCGGATGAAGCTGCGCCTTTTGCTCAAACCGTGGCGGCGCTGCAAGCTTTGCCGGGCTAGGCCGGTCAGCGCAAACCGCGAGCAGCCGGCAGAATTGACGATTTGCGATTGGCGAGTGCCGATTGAACACGGCCTTCAGACTCAGCAGTCGCCTCCCGGCATTGAGGTCCTGATCTCGCTGATGGCTGACGGCCGAAAGCTGACAGCTGAGGTAAGAATGGCGTTCCGATTTCCGCTGCAATCGTTGTTGAAGCTTCGCCTCGCCTTCGAAGAGCGCGAGCGACAGCGCCTGGCGGCAGTGATTAGCCGGCTGAATCAACTGCGCTCCCAGTATCAGGCCTGGCAGCAACAGAAGCACACGGCGGAGACGAAGCTGACGGAACAACTGAAAAAAGGAATGATCGCCGTAGAATTCTACTTTGCTAATGCTAGCCTGGAAGCAGAGGCTCGGCGACTGAAACTGGTGCTGGCCGAAATTACCAAGGTCGACCAGCTCCGTCAGGCGCAGCAGGCCGCCTATCTCGAAGCCCAGAAGAAGCGCAAGATCCTGGAACGGCTGCGTGATCGTCAGGCCGAAGCTTACCGCCTGGTGGAGGATCGTCGCGAGCAGCAGCGGCAGGACGAACTGTTCACGATCCGCCACAGCAGAAAACAAGACTAGTTCTTGCCCGCTTGGCTAGGCAAGACTTGCCTACCGCAGAATCCATCCCCCTCGCAGTCGACCAATGTTGATCCCCAACCGAAAGATAACCATCCTTTTGACAATACGTTACCTCATGCTTCGGGACTGCGCAGGATTTGGCCCGCCAGATGCTCCAACCAGCGCGTATGACGACGTGCCCCACAGCATCAGGCTTCGATTCAACCGGAGTTTGGTCGAGCGCGGCCGGCCCTCCGAGCCCGGCGCCCTCACCCGGAGGCAACTTGAGTACGGTGGGCACATTCACCCACGCGTTGGATCGGGCCACCTCAAGGGACGGCGCCAAGTCCGATGATGTCAAGCCCAGTGACCGGAACCGAGACTCGCAACACAGGGTTTCCGCGACGGGTGACGATGGCAGAGTGCAGGCCACACTGGACCCAGCCACAGCTTCACGTCCGAGGGAAACGCAAGCCGAGCTCGCGGGACCGCAGCAAGCAAACGGGTCGGCCAAAGGCAGCCGAGGGGCTGCCGACGCTGGCCAGGTCGATAGCGCGCACCCGGAACCTGAACCTGCCGGCGGGGCTCAAACCGCAAACGCTTCCGGCTGCGCTTTGCCCGCGGTCGCACGCGGTTCCACTGGCAGCGGCGGATCGCAGACGAGCGGTACTTCAGACACCGGGGCGAGTTCAACTTCATCGTCGCCGTTTGGTGACGCGCAGAACCCCGCGTGCAAGTCTGCAGATCCGTTTCAGAGCGCCGAGGCGGGGCAATCCCGACTCGATACGCCGGGGTCGTCGCAGGCATCCCGGGACGGCAGTCCGTCGACAGGCGCCCCACCTGACGGACGCAATGGTTTAGCTCAGGAGATCGAAAGCGCCGTCGCCGCGGAATTCTCCTCGCTTATGACGGCGGTGCAGGAGACCGCTAACTGGACATCGCAAGCCAAGCTTGACCCGGCCGCACTACCGGAGCAAATCGCAGCCTCCGGATCCAAGGCGGCGCAAGGATTAACCGCAACCGGCTTCAGTCAGAATCAGGTGACCGCGTCCCCGCAACGCGAAGTGTCAAGTGGAATCGACACCGCGCCGCCGCCCTCCGCCTCAACCAAAACCTCACCGGCCTGCAGCGATAACAAGCCCTCCGGCGAGGCCCGTGGCGGCGATCAAGGGTCTGCTTCCGATTCGGGCGGGAGCGGTCAAGGAAAAGTCGAAAGCACTGCGGACTTCTCGCCGGCGCCGCAATCCTTCGCTGTTCCAGGGCAGCCGGCCGCCGCGTCGAGCGGGCAAGCGTCCTCGCCCACCGCACCAAACCAAGCCCCTGTACCGACTTCTGACGGGAGCTATGCCCTCAGTACATGGGCGGACATTGCCGCCCGTACGGGCCGCATCGTGACGTCCGCCGCGCTGTCAGGCGGCCAAGATCAATCGCAAATGCGGGTCGAACTTCGTACCGAAGCGCTGGGAGCCGTGCAATTGACGGCGTCAATGCAAGGTGACCGGATAGGGGCGGCGATCGGAGTTCAAACACCGGAGGCGCGCTCGTGGCTGGTGAACGAGTTGCCGGCGCTACACTTGGCCCTCCACAATCAGAACTTGCACTTGGATAATGTCGCCATTCTCGATCGCGGCGTTGCGGATGGTTCGCTGGACCGAAACACCGGCGGCGGGCCTGGATCATCTGCGCACGAGCCGCCTCAATCCAACAGCGCACCGATTCGATCCGCCATGGAGTCGGCGAGCGGAACTGCGGCGACCCCGGAGCCCGAATCGTGGCCGGTCAGAGGACTGCCCGGCCGGCTGAGCGTGCGGGCTTGATCAGCGAAGAAAGCCTGGACATGGCGCCGAGCATGCTCGCCAGGTAGGAGACGTTAAGGAGAAATCAGGATATGAGCAATGTGAACAGCCTGCTGACACCGTCGAACCCTCAACTCTTCACGCCGTACAACACGTCGTCGAACAAAGCGTCAAGCGGCGCGTCGAGCTCGAATTCCAGCAGCGCCGGCAGTGCTTCGAACGTCGATCTCTCGAGCAATGCTTTCATTACTTTATTGGTGGCCCAAATTCAGGGCCAGGATCCGTTGAATCCGATGGATCCGACGCAATTCGTAACCCAGCTTGTACAGTTCAACCAACTCGACCAACTGATGTCTATCAACCAGACGCTCGAGAACGGCGCGGCATCGACCAATCCCTCGTCTTCGCAGGCGACGACAAGAAGCTAGGAGGTTCTCATGTCATCTTTTTCTATATCCCTGTCAGGACTGCTCGCCGACGATCAGGAGCTATCCGTGCTCTCCAACAATCTCGCCAATCTCAACACGGCCGGGTTCAAAGGCGAGAGCGCCCAGTTCCAGGACCTTTTCTATCAAGAGATGGGCGCGAACGGAGCAGGCGATCCCGTGCAACTTGGCGAGGGGGCGATGGTCGGGTCCACCGCCACGGACTTTACCCAAGGAACGCTTGCGTCAACCGGCCTCTCCACCGACTTGGCCATCCAGGGAAACGGCTTCCTTCAGGTCCAACAAGGAAACGTCACGCAGTATACGCGCGACGGCAATCTCTCCGTCAGCAAGCAGGGTTACCTGATAACGTCGGACGGCTCCGAGGTAATGGGATATCAGGCGGTCAATGGGGCGGTGAACCCGAACGGCACCCTGGGCCCGCTGCAAGTTGCGGGAATCCAAAACAACGCTCCCCAGCCGACCTCGAATGTGACCCTTACCCTGAACCTCAACGCCGGCGCGGCAGCCGACGCTTCCAGCGCGTTCAGCTCCGAGGCGACGGCGTACGATTCTCTGGGAGCGGCTCACGTACTGACGTACAGCTTCACCAAGACCGCAACCAATACCTGGAGTTACTCGGTCACGTTGCCAGCGGCGGATGTCGGATCTACGGGGAACCCGGTGGCTCTGGCGCAGGGCACGCTCAAGTTTGATGCCAATGGGAATCTGACATCTCCGAATCCGAGCACGCCCATTTCTCTCACCTTGCCCGCGGGCGATGCGCTAGTGGACGGCGGCAGTCTCAGCAGTGTACTGGCGTGGAACCTGGCAGGCTCCGGCGGCGCCGCCGAAATCACTCAAGTGGCTAACCCATCGGCTACGACCTCCACCAAAGCCGATGGCTACGCGGCGGGCTCGCTGACCGGATTCACCATCGCCAGCGACGGAACCGTCCAGGGCGCATTCTCGAATGGGCAGACACAGACGCTTGGACAAATCGCCCTGGCTGCCTTCCCCAACTCCCAGGGCTTACTGCAAACCGGGTCGAACAACTTCATGGCCAGCTTGGCGTCCGGGCTCCCCACGGTCGGGGTGCCTGGAACCGGTGGCCTGGGAACGATCACCGACGGATCTCTGGAGAATTCCAACGTGGATATCGCCACCCAGTTCGCCCAGCTCATCCTGGCCGAACGCGGCTATCAGGCAAACTCTCAGGCGATCACCACCCAGAACCAGGTAATACAGGCAGCCCTCAATATCATGCAGTAGGGTTGGATCTGAACCCGCTCCGCTAACGCCAGCCCCAAGCAAATTGCGAGCTTGGGAGCTGGCGTTGCTTATTGAATCGGGCCGTTAAAGTCACCCCGTGAAGCGCCCACTTTGGATCTTCGATCCCCGCCTCTCGACGACGCCGGCCGCAGCCAGATCCGAATCCAAAATCCGGAAATTATCCAGAATGTTCTGCGCCCCGCAACCACCTCGATACGCGTTGCTTAAAGAACTCTAATGAGATTCTCTGAAGCCTGCCCGCGCCGGGGTTGGAACTGGGGTTAGTCGCCTCGTCCTCGCCCCGACGGTGACCTCAACGAACCCCGCTAAACACGCCTCAAATTGCATGGCGGGGCGCGCCGTCGCGGAGATGGTCTGTCAGCCCGTCTTTGGCGGACGAATTGCTCACCCCAAGGACTATGGCTGACGAACCGAACGCTACGCCTGTTGGCGACGATCCCAAACCGAAAAAGCCGGGGTCGAAGATGCTGATCATCGTGATGGTTTTGCTCCTCCTCGCCGGCGCCGCCGGGGGGTGGTACTGGTTTCGCTCGCGGAAGGCTCACGCTGCCGCTCCAGCCAAACCGGCCGTTGTCTTGAGCGAGGTAAATGCAGTGATGCACCTAGAGGGCTTTACGGTGAACCTGGCTGATAAAGACCAAAGCTGCTACCTCCGGCTCGGTGTCGATCTGGGCCTCGGCCACGACGTTCCTGGGGGTAAGGAGGGGGAGAAGGCCGCGGAACTTACGCCGATGGTCCGAGATACGCTTCTGGGAGTCCTGAGTACGTGGACAGCCGATCAGCTACTTGCACCCGATGGGAAAACCAAGCTGAAAGCCGACGTGCTGAAAGCCTTACAAGACCGTTCTCCCCAGTTGGATGTAAAGGAAGTGTATTTCACCGACTTCTTGGTACAGCGCTGAACGCAGGGGAAACATGGAACAACGACTGCCATTCTCAAGCGAAAACGGAAACAAGCTGCCCACAAATCCTTCGGCTTCCGACATCTGGGCCGGCGTGCAACGCTTGCCCTGTACCCTGACCGTTTCGCTACCGATCAGCGGGATTACGGTCGGCGACTTGCTCCGCCTCGAAGTGAACTCGATTGTGGACAGCCAGCAGGGCACGGAGTCGCCGTTGCCGGTGTGGGTGAATGGGGTGATGGTGGCCTCGTCGGAATTCGATGTGGCGGGCGAACGGCTGGCAATCAGAATCACGGAATTGTGCTGATTGAGGAGCTCATGATGATTGACTACAAAACGGCGAACTCGAAGAGATTTCTGGGAAGGGTGCTGGGAGCGATTGTACGGCAGGTGCATGTGCTGGTCAGTCGCCGCCAGGGAAACGTGATGCGGCTCTGCGAAACGCTCTCTCTGGGGGAGCGCCGGTTCCTGGCCGTGGTGGTGGTTGAGGAGCAGAGATATCTTGTGGGTGGTGCCGGGAACTCCATCGCGCTACTAGCTCAGTTGCCTCGCAACGTTGCTCCGGCGGGCGGAGAGATCGACCAATTGGTGAGCCGGTTTTAGGACGCTGACGTGAAAGCATGAAGAAAGCCCTCAAAATCGCGGGAAGGGTGAGCCTGGTCGCCACCTTGGCCGCTTGTGGCGGGAACACGGCGTGGGCTGTGGTTGCTCCGCCGCAAGCCGCGCACGGTGGCGTGCAGATTCCAGGCATCGGTGATGGTTCGACGCCATGGACGATCTTGGTTCTTATGACCGTCCTCACCGTCCTGCCTGCCATACTGCTGTCGATGACTCCCTTCGTTCGGCTCCTGGTAGTGTTCCACTTCTTGCGACAAGCGTTGGGGACACAGACGACTCCCACCAATCAGACCTTGATCGGCCTTTCGCTGTTCCTGACGTTTTTCATCATGCAGCCGGTCGGCGCGCAGATCTACGACGCGGCCATCGTTCCGATGGAACAGGGGTCCATCAGCGCGGTGGGCGCGCTGGAGCTGGCGGCGACTCCGATGCGGAAATTCATGCTGAAATACGCGCGCGAAAAGGATCTCGCGCTCTTCGTCGAACTCTCCAAGGAACCGCGTCCCCGCACGGCCGACGATCTGCCCATGCGCGTGGTGCTGCCGGCCTACATGATTTCTGAGCTGAAGGCAGGTTTCCAGATTGGAATGGTACTCTTTCTGCCCTTTCTGGTAATTGACCTGGTGACGGCTTCGATAACCACCTCCGTGGGGATGTTCCAGCTACCCCCGGTGGTGATCTCGACCCCCTTGAAGATTCTGCTTTTTGTCGTCGTCGACGGCTGGCACTTAGTGGTGGGGTCATTGATGAAAAGCTTCAACTGAGGAGTCCTCATGATTGCGCAAACTGCGGTCGGTCTGGCACGCCAAGCGCTCGAGACCACCCTCTGGCTGGCCGCGCCAATCCTGGTGGTGGCCATTGTGGTGGGGTTGGTGGTCAGCGTTTTGCAAACGATGACCTCGATTCAAGACACCACGATCAGTACGGTTCCTCGGCTGGCGTCGGTGGCGCTGGTGGTCTTCATCCTGATGCCCTGGCTGATGCGGAAGCTGGTGATGTACACCGCCCAGCTTCTCAGTGATTTTCGCCCCTACCTGGGCTGACGTTGAAATGGGGTCTCGAGGTGGATTCTTTTCTTCAGCCGATAGTGACCAAAGGGCTCCTGGTGGGGGCGCGGGTCAGCATGCTCATGGTGTTTGCGCCCTTCTTCGGCAGTGCGTCGGTTCCCATGCGCCTTAAGACAGGGCTGACTGTGGCGCTGACAGTGTTACTGTACCCAACCCTCACGGGCAGCCTTAACGTGCTCTCGAGTTCGAACTGGGTGGGGATTCTAATCGGCGAGATGCTGGTCGGGCTGGCGATGGGCCTTTCGATCCAGTTTGTTTTGGAGGGTATGCTGCTTGCCGGCCAGATCCTGGGGTTTCAAATGGGCTTCTCCCTCGAAAACATAATTGACCCGCAGACCCAGGTAGATACTCCTGTGCTCTCCATCTTTCATCAATCCATCGCCTTACTGATTTTCCTGCAGCTCAACGTCCATCACTGGTTGCTGCGCGGCCTGGCAAAGAGCTTTGAGTATCTGCCGCCCGGCGCGGTAGTGGTCACAGCGGCTACCACGGCGGGTTTGCTTCGGGCTGCCGGCGGGATGCTTCTCGTAGGGCTTCAAATTGCCGCTCCGGCCCTGGTCGCGACCTTCGTCGTTGACGTCACCTTGGGGTTCATTGGCAGGGCGGCGCCGCAGTTTCCCGTGGTCTTGATGGGCATTTCCGTCAAGGGTCTGATGGGCATGTTAATCATTTGGGCTTCCGTTGCGTTGTGGCCCCGTGTGCTGGAGTCTCATTTCCAGAGCGCGATAGTTACCGCCGAGCGGCTCTTGCGCTTGGCGCGCTAGGAACTTACATGGCTGACGACAGCCGTACCGAGCAAGCAACACCCCGACGCAGGGTTAAGGCGCGTGAGAAAGGGCAAATCGCGCGCAGTCGCGAGATTTCGAGCGCCCTCGCCATGCTCGGGGCCGTCGTCACCATTGGCTGGCAGGCTTCTTCGTGGAGCGAGGGCTGGCGGGGCTTGTTGCGAGCAGCGCTGGGCACGGCCACCGGAGGCGACATTACGCTGCAATCAGGGGCGCTGCACTTGACGGTGGTGACTGCGCTCCACTGGATTTGGCCGGCGCTGCTTTTGGCGTGGGCGCTGGCGGTCGCCGGCAGTGTGGGACAAGGAGTCGTATTTTCCACCGAGAACCTCGGACCCAAGTTTGAGCGGCTCAATCCCGCCTCGAACTTCCAGAAGCTGTTTTCGATAGCAGGTTTCAGCAACTTGCTTAAGGCCTTGATCCCGATGTCGGTGATTGCTTACTTGATGGTGTCGATCATCAGTCGCGACTGGGATCGCATCGTCAGCGCCGTCCGGGTGGGCGGACGCGGGCCCCTGGCCTGGATGTTTGGAGTGGTTTTCGAAATCTCATGGAAGGCATCCCTGGTCTTCCTGGCTTGGTCGCTGGTGGATTATGCGCTGCAGAAGCTCAATTTCTCGAAGCAGCTTCGCATGACAAAACAGGAAGTGCGCGAGGACTTTAAAGAGACAGAGGGGAACCCAGCCAGCAAGGGCCGCATCCGGCGTCTGCAGAAGCAACTGCGCCGGCGTCTGTTGCTCAAGCGGGTCAAGACCGCGACCGTGGTGATCACCAATCCTACCCACTACGCTGTAGCGCTCGAGTACCGGCCTGCGGAAATGGCAGCCCCTGTTGTGGTGGCCAAAGGGCGCAATCTCCTTGCCGAGCGCATCAAGGAGGAAGCGCGCCGGCACGGCGTTGCCATCGTCGAGAATCCGCCGCTCGCCCAAGCGCTTTACCGCGCAGTGGAAATCGACCAGTCGATACCTCCGAAGCTTTATCGCGCCGTGGCTGAGATCCTGGCCTTTATCTTCCGCGCCCAGGCTCGGGTGCAAAACGCGCCGCGCCGGACTCCGTCCCCGGCGAGCGCTGCCCGAATGCCGATCGTATAAGAAGGAACTGACAAGACCTCCATGGCTTCTGCGGCTCCAGCGAAACCGGCCAGCACCAACAACCGAGGGGACTGGATTGTCCCTTCGTTGGGCGTGGCGATGGTGTTCGTCATGCTGGTGCCGATCCCGGCCGCAGTCCTCGATTTGCTTCTCGCCACGAGCATCACCACGGCCGTTCTGGTTCTGCTGGTCTCGATGTATATCGAACGGCCGGTGGAATTCTCGGTGTTTCCATCCCTTCTCCTCCTGCTCACGCTTTTCCGGCTATCTCTCAACATTGCGAGCAGCCGACGGATTCTTCTGCACGGCAACGAAGGATCGGGGGCGGCCGGGCACGTCATCGCCGCCTTTGGCCAGTTTGTGGTCGGCGGAAACTACGTGGTTGGACTCGTTCTGTTCCTGGCCTTGATTGCCATCCAGTACCTGGTGATCAACCACGGCGCCGTGCGCATCGCCGAAGTTACCGCTCGCTTCACGTTGGACGCCTTGCCGGGCAAGCAGATGGCGATTGACGCGGACCTGGGGGCCGGCCTCATCGATGAGACCACGGCCCGCGGGCGGCGCGCCCAGATTGCCAAAGAGGCCGAGTTCTACGGCGCGATGGACGGGGCCGCCCGCTTCAGCATGCGGGATGCGATGGCCACCATCTTGATTACGGCCATCAACATCCTTGCCGGATTTCTGATCGGCATCTTCTATCTGGGGATTCCTATCCAGGAAGCGCTCAAAACCTACACGATCCTTACGGTGGGCGACGGCTTGGTGACGTTGATCCCTTCATTGCTCATTTCCGTTGCCGGCGCCATGGTGGCGACGCGCGCTTCGTCGCAAATGAGCCTGGGCGTGGACCTGAGCCGGCAATTGCTGCCGCGTCCGCGGCCGCTGTGGATCGCCGCCTCAGTGATGCTGCTGCTGGGCGTGATACCGGGACTTCCCAAGTTATCCTTTTTCACCATCGCGGCCCTGACAGCCTTGCTGGCCAGTCGAGCCAAGGGAGCTCATCCGGCCGCCGCCGCAAAGCCGGAGGCGGAAGGGAAGGCAGCCACCCAGGAACCGACCACTCTTCCCAAGCTGGACGATCTGGCCATGGAAGTCGGTCTCGGATTGGTTCCCATCGTGGACCAGGCCCAGGGCGGGCAACTCCTGCAGCGCGTGCGCGCCCTTCGGCGTCACTTGGCGACCCAACTGGGATTCATAATCCCGCGTGTTCACATCACCGACAATCCTCAACTCAAGCCTCGCGAATACGTGGTGCGGTTGCGCGGCGAGGAGGTGGCTCGCTGGGAGATGGCCCAAAATGCCCTTTTGGCCATCAGCTCGGAGGTGGTGGCAAAGCCCATCGAAGGCAAAGAGACACGCGAACCCGCGTTTGGCGCCAGCGCCAAATGGATCGCTCCCGCTGCTCGCGAGCAGGCCTTGGCCGCCGGGTATGCCGTCGTGGACCAGACGTCAGTCATGGCCACGCATCTGGCGGAAGTCATCAAGCAGCACGCACACGAGCTTCTGACGCGCCACGAAACGCGCCGGCTGCTGGATTCGCTGGCCGAAAGCCAGCCGAAGCTGGTGGAAGAGCTAGTCCCCAAACTCCTCAACCTCGGCGAGGTGCAGCGGGTGCTTCAGCAACTCCTGCGCGAACAGGTCCCGATTCGCGACCTGACCACCATTCTGGAGTCGCTGATCGATGCGGCTTCGGTGAACAAGAACCCGGTGCCGCTGGTGGAAGCCGTGCGCCAGGCGCTGGGACGGGCGCTGGTCCGCCCGCTGCTCACTGACGAGGGCAAGCTTACCGTGGCGACACTGGACGGTCAGATCGAGGAGCAGATTTACCAGGCCTTTGAGCCGCAAAACGCTGCCGCCGGCCGGCCACCCTCGCTCCAGCCTTCGTTTGTGCGCCGCGTGCTCGATGGCCTCAAGTCGCTGATGGGCGATCAACTCTCGCTCGCATGCCCGACCTTGCTCTGCAGTTCGCCCGCTCGTTTTCATCTGCGGCGCCTGCTTGAGCCGTTCTTTCCCAAGCTAGTGGTGCTCTCGCCGGCAGAAGTGCCGACCTCCGTACCGATTCAATCACTGGGGGTAGTGCGTTGAACCAGACCGCCTACGCTGAAACCGCCAATCCGACGCCCAACGATACGGTGAGGCGAAACTACGAGGAGATCAGCAGCCTCAGTTCGGAGGACCGCGACCGGCTCGTGCTCGAGCACCTCCCGCAGGTTCGCTACATCGCCAAGCGGATTCACGAGCGTCTCCCGCAACAGGTCCCGTTGGAAGACCTGATTAGCGCCGGCGTGGTGGGGCTGATGGAAGCCGTCCACCATTTCGACACCTCCAAGAAGGTGCAGCTCAAGACCTACGCCAAGATCAGGATTCAAGGCGCCATCCTGGACAGCTTGAGAGACCTTGATTGGGGACCCCGCAGCCTGCGCCGAAAGGCCAGGGAAGTGGAGCGCGTTCAGCAGAAGCTGCGGGCGGACCTGGGACACCAGCCCACCGAGATGGAGCTCGCCGAAGAAATGGATATCGGGCTGCCGCAGTTGCAGCAACTCCTTAGCGATTTGCGAGGGCTTGCGCTGGGAAGCCTCCAGGCCCTGGTACCGGACGACGGACAGCCCGAGGATATGTACCGGTACATGCCCAACGCCCCGGAACCGAGTCCCCTCTACCAATGCTTGCGCTCCGAGCTGATGCATTCTCTTAGCACCGCCATCGGAGAGTTGCCGCCAAGGGAACGTCAATTGCTAGCGCTTTATTATGTGGAGGAGCTCACGATGAAGGAAGTCGGGGCAGTGCTCGGGCTGGGCGAGGCCCGCATCTGTCAACTCCATTCGGCAGCCCTCGTCCGCTTGCGCACTCGCTTGCAGGAGCTTCTCGACGAGCGGCCGGGGCCCGCCCGGCAAGGACTATACTACTATGAATAGCGATGCGGCAGCCGTGAATCAGGAAGAAATCGACCTGCTTTTTCGTGCTTACCAGAGGCAGCAGGAGTTTGCCTCCGAGCGCCCGGCAACGCCACGAGTTTCTCAAGGCATGCGGGGCCCAGCCAGCCGCATCGCCAGGCAGCAGGTCCACCAGATCGGCGCCTTGCACGAGGACTTTAGCCGCAACATTGCCGCCGATCTCTGCGGATTGCTGCGGGCACCGGTGGAAGCGCGCCTCATCGGAGTGGAACACGAGCCGCACGACTGCCTCTTGGATCGAATGCCAAATCTCACTTATTGGGCTTCCGTCAACCTTCCGCCTTTTGATGCCACGGGAGTCCTCGGTCTGGAGCTCAATCTGGCCTTCCCCATGCTCGACCTGCTCCTGGGGGGCGACGGAGCGACGCCGACCGTGCGTCACGACCTCACCGACATCGAGGAACAAGTCCTGGAAGTGGTGGTCGCCGCCATCTGCCGAAAACTGGAGGCGACCTGGCAGCCCCTGCTCGACCTTCAATTCGCCTTCGATCGGCGCCAGAATCGAGTCAAGCTTTCACGCCTGATCCCGATGGACGAGAAGATCCTCTCATTGACCTTCGCGCTTGGCTTGCCGCAGGCCCGCGGGACAATGTGCTTTGCTTTTCCGGCCGCGGTGGCCAGCGTCCTGCTGCACAAGATCACACAGCAGTACCTCACGCCGAAACGCCGGACGCTACAAGCAGGAAGTGCCTCCCTCCGCGAGCGGCTTAAGAAGAGCCACTTTATGGCCGAGATGATCCTGCCCGGAAGCATGGTGCGCGGCAGTGAACTGCTGAACCTCAAAGCCGGGGAAGTGCTGATCCTCGACCACCACGCGGGCGATCCGGTGCTCATTTCCGTGGCCGGCCAGACAATGTTCAGTGCCACCCCGGTGCGCGTTGGTATGGCGAGAGGCGCCAGGGTCCGGCAGCGGCTTGAGCCGACAGACGAAACGCCAGGACTCCCTCCGGAGGTCCCAGAGAGCTGGAAGGCAGCGGGATTCGGAGTCCAGCGGGCCGGGTCCGCAGACGAAGAAGGGGATTTGGAATTCGGGATTCGGGATTCGCAGAGCGCTGGCACATCAGCGCCTTCCGCGCCACCCCACCGGACTGGACCGTCTTCATCCGCGAACCTCGAGTCCCGCATTCCCGACCCCGGTTCTGCTCAGCGAACCCAGAATCCCAAATCCCGACCGGCGATGCCAGGGTCGCCAGGTGAATCCCTGGGGGAGACGTCATGAATGCCACTGCCACCGCCGCGAGGCCAAAAGTCCATGACTGCCTGAACGCGTGGGCCGGAAGTCTCAGCCAGGTGCTCAGCCAGGTGCATGGAATTCCGTTTGTGGTGGAGCCCCTCAGCACGCGGGAACTCGAAGCAGCGAGTGAAGACCTCAGCCACAGCGGAGTCTGGCTGCGGTTCTCCGCCGGTGCCGATCTCGGTGGAGAGCAGGCGCTTGCTTTCTCGGCAACGGACGAGGCGCGCCTGGCCCATATCCTCACCGGCGAAGCTATCAACGAGCAAGGTCCCCCAACCAGGGAACATCGCGGCGCGTTATCCGAGCTGTTCCGGCAGGTGGCCGCCGCTGCCTCGGCGCGGCTCTCAGACAGCCTGGAGGATGAGATTCACTTGCAATTTACAGGAAGCGACGCTCCCGCCTGGACGCCCGCAGTTCGGGCCGGCTTCCGGCTGACCAGCGACAGCACTCCACCCGTCACCGTGCACTTTCAGGTGAGCCCGGAGCTTGTGAACTCACTGGATGGAGAAGGGAGCGACCGGGGACCGGGCGTGCGCCAGAATTCCAGTGGCAGCTCGCTCCAAATGCCAACCGCGTCTGATGGCAATCTTGGTCTGTTGATGGACGTCGAACTCGAGGTCACTCTCAGGTTTGGCCGGCGGCAAATGTTCTTGAGCGAAATCCTGAATCTGTCGTCGGGTTCTCTGGTCGAGTTGGACCAGCAGATTCAGGACCCAGTCGAATTGCTGGTCGGCAAGAAACTGGTCGCACTGGGAGAAGTGGTGGTCGCGGACGGAAACTACGGCAT
>Ga0335081_10010075_pt1 | contig 15248 bp, 15 predicted proteins | sample Lox_Sample_35_FD_206713 | JGI IMG/M metagenome (GOLD analysis project Ga0335081, IMG submission 206713) | Soil microbial communities from Loxahatchee National Wildlife Refuge, Florida, United States - Lox_Sample_3.5 | ecosystem: Environmental > Terrestrial > Soil > Wetlands | place: USA...
TCTGTCCGCGCATGCGTAGGCCCGACATGACCCTGCGGCTCGTCCCGATCGTCGTGGTCGCGGCGTGCGGCGCGCGTCCGGTCGCGCCGCCGCGGGCCGCCGCGGCCCCGGCGCCGTCGCCCGGCTCGGAGGATCGATTCGGGCCGCTCGAGGTCGGCGCGGACTACCGGAGCTATCGCAAGCTGACCGACCATCCGTTCCTGTCGCTCGATCACGGCAACCTGTGGGTCGACGTCTACGTCAACGCGATCGGCGCGGACGCCTATCTCCGCGGCGACGACGTGCCGGTCGGCACGACGATCATCAAGACGTCGTGGCCCGACGATCACGGCCGGCCGGCCGCGGTCACCGGGCCGCTCTACGTGATGCAGAAGCGCGCGCCCGGCTACGATCCGGCGCACGGCGACTGGTACTACGCGATCTGGTGGCCGGATCCACCGCCGGAGGCCGCTCCGAAGTTCACCGGGCCGTCGTACTGGCGCGGCAAGTCACCGAAGATCGCGTTCTGCGCGCACTGCCACGACAGCTTCGATCACTCGCTCGGCGGGTTGACCCCGAGCAGCGCGCTGCCGCGCTAGTTACCGACCTTCGGCTCGATCGCGAAGCGCAGCTGGAGCTTGCCGGTGCCGCGCCACACGTCGGCCACGACCTCGTTCGCGGTGCGCAGCGAGTCCCACAGCTCCTCGAGCTGGTCGGGCCGCGACAGCGGGCGGCCGTTGACCGCGACCAGCACGTCGCCCGGCGCGACGTCGAGGTCGTGCAGCGGCCCGTCGCCGAGCAGCTGGACCAGCTCCCAGCCGACGAAGCGGTCGCCGAGCATGTGCGGCGTGACCTCGAGCTGGCGCAGGAACTGGCCCGGGCCGCCGTCGAGCACCGCGACCAGCCGCTCGCGGCTGATCGTCCCGGTGCGCAGGCCCTTGCCGGGCGGGGCGTCGGCGCGCGGCGCGGCGGCCGCGGGCGGCGCGTCGCGGCCGGTCTCGACCGGCGTGGCGAGCGACAGGTCTTCGTCGAAGCTCGTGCGAGGTGGTGGCTTCTCCCCGCACGCGCACAGCGCGAGCGCGGCGGCAAACAGCGAGGCGCGCATCGCGACAAAGCTGCCCGGCCGCCGGTCCGCACGCAAGTTTATGCGGGCGGAACGCCCACCGCGCGCGCGATCGCCGCGAACACCTGGTCCTCGAGCAGCTCGCCGTCGATCGTCTCGATCAGCTCCCCGGCGGTGCGCAGCTCGGCGATCGTCGCGCGGTAGCCGGCGTCGACCTCGCGCTGCATCTCGATGTCCTCGAACAGCTCCTGGGCCCGCCCGGCGCTGGCGCGGCGCCTCGCCGCGACCTCCGGGCGGACCGCGAGGAACAGGGTCAGGTCGGGCTTGCGCGCGCGCGCGTTGAGCGCCGCGATCCAGTCGCGATCTGCCCCGGTGCCCTGGTAGGCGAGCGACGAGTGGTACCAGCGGTCCGACACCACGGTCGCGCCGGCGGCGATCGCGGGCTCGACCTCGCGCTGCATGTGATCGAGCCGGTCGGCCGCGAACAGCAGGCCGAACGTGCCCTGCGAGATCCGCGCGCCCGCGATCGCGTGCCCGCCCGCCAGCATCTCGCGGATCAGCCGGCCGATCGGGCCATCGCTCGGCTCGCGCGTGAGGTGGGCGCGCACGCCGCGCGCGTTCAGGATCTCGACCAGCCGCCTGGCCTGCGTCGTGGTGCCGGCGCCGTCGAGCCCCTCGATCACGATGAGTCGTCCGCTCACCGGACCGGTGTATCACGACGTGCGGCGCCGCATCATCCCGGCCGCGAACAGCGCGAGCGCCACCGCGACCGCGCTCGCCGCGAGGTAGAGCAGCCACACCGGCCGGCTCGCGTGCTCGACCTCGCGCTCGGCGGTCTTGGCCGGCGCGTAGTTCGGGCGCAGCGCGATCGCGGCGCGGAAGTCGGGGCCGCCGTCCTTGCCCTGAGCCTCGAGCGCCTTGCCGAGCGCGTAGTGGTGGGCGGCGAGCGCGTCGATCGCGCTCGCGCCGGTCGGATCGAGCCCTTGTGCCGTCGAGTACGCCGCCGCTGCATCGGCCCACTGCTGCTTGGCCTCGAGCTGCTTGGCCCGGGCGAGGTACACCGGCACCATCTGGGTGCGGTCGGGGCGGCCCGGGTTGGCGGCGAGCATGCGGTCGAGCGCGGCGGTCGCGCCGGCGAGATCGCCCTTGTCGGCGAGCGCCTTGGCCGCGGCCCACTGATCGGCGTCCTTCTTGGCGCGCTGCTGGTCGTAGAAATCGAACAGCCGCTTGGTCAGCTCCTCGAGGTCGACCTTGACCGTCTTCTTCTTGTGCCAGTCATCGTCGCTGTCGTCGAGCGTCGGATCGGCGAGCGGGTAGTCCTCGCCGAGCAGCTCGTTGGCCGCCTTGCGCAGCTCGTTGTCGGCGAGCTCGCGGTACGTGAGCCACAGCGGCTTCTCCTTCTTGGTCAGCTTGCCGCCGGGCAGCAGCAGCTTCTTGCGCGGCGCGGGCCGCGGCGCCGGTCCGGTGATGTACGACATCCACGTCGCGCGCGCGGCGTCGCGGACGCGCGGCGAGTCGGCGTTGACCTTGCTCCACACCGCGTGCACCGCCTCGCGGAAGTGCGTGGTACGGAACGCGTCGAGGATGGCGAGCGTGAGCTGCTCGTCGCCGGTCGCGGCGGCGAGCGCCTTGCCGGGCTCCTGGCGATCGAGCCGCTCGAGCTGGTAGGTCGCGTAGCGCCTGCGGTCGTAGTCCTTGCCCTGCGACTCGACCAGCAGCGGCGGGATCGAGTACGGCTCCATCTTGCGCAGGTAGCGGCCACACTCGTCGCGATAGATGATGCTCTGCGGGTCGAACCCCGCCGCGAAGATCAGCTCGGCGGCGCGCGGGTCCTTGGTCGCGGCGAGCGCTCGGATCGCGGCGTCGTCGGCGATCACCTCGCCGAGCCCGGGCGTGCCGGCGTCGAGCCCGGTGAGCCCGGCCATCCAGTCGAGGTCGTCGTCGGCCTTCTCTTCCTTCTCGCTCTTGCGCTCGGGCGCGGCGAACCGGCCGGCCTTGTCGGGCACCGCGGCCTTGATCGCCTCGAGCACCTTGCGGCGATCCTCGACGCTGGTCGCGTGGTCGCGCACCAGGTACGCGCCGATCGCGTCGATCGCGCGCGGCGCGAGCTGGGACAGCTGGTCGACCTCGCCCTTGACCACGGCGGCACCGGCGGGCCTGGACAGCTTGTCGAGCAGCGCGAGCGCGGCCGGATCGTCGGGCCCGGGCGGCGGCTTGGCGGCAGGCGCCGGGGCAGGAGGTGGCGCGGCGGGCGGCGCCGCGATCGCCGCGGAGCTCGCGGCGATCACGAACAGCAGCGGGCGCACGCAGGGAGGTGTAGGCAATCGGGGCGATCCGTGCAAGTCGTCAGGGGGAACGCGCGCCCCGGCTAATGAATTCGCTCCGGGTCCACCCGATCGCCGGCATCGACGAACTCGAGGAAGCGCAGGCCGATCGCGCGCGTGCTCGCCTGCTCGTCGCCGCCGGTGAAGTTGAGGTAGTGGTGATGCTTGACCTCGGCCCGGGCGACGATCTCGCCGGGCGGCGCCTCGGGATCGTTCGGATGCGGCGCCTGGAAGTGGACGGTCACCACCGTGCCGAGCGGTGGCGCGTAGCTCATCTCGACGAGGATGCCGCCCGCCGAGACGTTGCGTGCGATCGCGTAGGCGTCGCCGTAGAGCTCGCTGCCGATCACGACGGGAAACGCCTTATCGAAGCGGGTATGGATGCGCTTCTCGAACACCGGGAGCGTGGGCTGCGGCCGGCTGTCGTCGAGCACGTGGGACAGATCGGGGAGGGCGCGGCGCTTCACGACCGGAATGATCGAGCCGCGGCCTACATGAAGTCAAAAATCTCACCTTGTCCTACATCGACCGCCCGATGAAGCTGGCCCCGTCGGAACCACTTGGCTAGATTCGTCGGCGTGAAGGCGCTGCTCTCGATCGCGATCGTCGTCGGGCTCGCCCCGCCGGCGCGCGCCGACGTGCAGAGCAACCCGGCGTTCCTCGGCGTCGAGATGCCGCAGGGCGGATCGGGCGCGTGTCCGATCGAGCGCGTGACGCCCGACAGCGCCGCCGCCGCGGCCGGCGTGATGACCGGCGATCTGGTGCTCGCGCTCGACGGCGAGCCGACCGCCGGCTGCGACGAGCTGCGCGCGCGGATCGTCTCGCACCAGCCCGGCGACACGATCCACCTCGAGATCCTGCGCGAGGGCGACCGGCTCACGCTGCACGCGACGCTGCTCACCCGCGCCGAGGTGCTGTACCGCGAGTTCGTCGGCCGCTCGCTCGAGCCGCTCGAGCTCGGCGTGGTCGACGATCGCTCGACGCTGCAGAGCGAGGACCTGCGCGGCCAGACCACGTTGCTCGTGTGGTTCGATCTCCAGCACTGCGCCGGCTGCGCCGGCGTGATCCGCACGCTCGCCGAGACGATCGATTCGCCCAGGCGCGCCGGGCCGGCGCCGCGTGCGCTCGCGATCACGTACGGCACGCTCGACCAGATCGATGGCTTTCGCTCGACCCTGGCGTTCGGCATGACGCTCGCGGTCGCGCCCGAGCCGTTCTTCGTGCGCCACGCGCTCGGCGAGAACGACCGGCTCTACGTGATGGTGCTCGACGCCGGCGGCATCGTGCGGTTCGTCGCGCCGATCGCGCCGGACAGCGACGACGTCGAGGCGGCGGTCGACGACGTGCGCGCCGCGATCGACCAGGCCGAGCACGCGCGCGTCCGGCGATGATCCGCGGCTACGGCGGCCATCGCCCGCGGATCGGCGAGGGCGTGTTCCTCGCCGAGACGGCCGCGGTGATCGGCGACGTCGAGATCGGCGCGGAGTCGTCGATCTGGTACGGCACGGTCGTGCGCGGCGACGTCATGCCGATCCGGATCGGCGCGCGCACCTCGATCCAGGACGGCACGGTCATCCACGTCACCGACGGCGTGTCGGGCACGATCATCGGCGACGACTGCACGATCGGCCACGCCGCGATCATCCACGCGTGCACGGTCGAGGATCTCTGCCTGATCGGCATGGGCGCGATCGTCCTCGACCGCGCGCGGATCGGCCGCGGCAGCCTCGTGGGTGCAGGTGCGCTGGTGACACCCGGCACCGACATCCCGCCGGGCAGCCTGGTGATCGGCGCGCCGGCGAAGGTCAAGCGCGCGGTGAACGCGAAGGAGCGGGAGCAGATCGAATACGGTGCGAGCCACTACGTCGAGCTAACCCGCAGGTACCTTGCAGGCGACCGCGAATCCTAGCTACCGTGGTGGGGTTGGCTCGCGGCACGCTCTCGCAGCTGGCAGTCCGGATCGCGGCGGTCGTCGCGCTCGCCGCGGTGGCGATCTGTCCGCGCACCGCGCGCGCCGATAACGTGACGTCGCTGATCGATCAGCTCGGCAACGACGACTCCGAGAAGGTGCGGCTGTCGGCCGCGCTCAACCTGACCAAGGTCGGCGACGGCTCGACCAAGGTGATCCTCGCGCTCGCCAAGGCGCTGCTCAACGACAGCGACAAGGACGTGCGCGGCGCGTGCGCGGTCGGGCTCGGCAAGCTCGTGACCGCGCGCACCAGCGGCGCGGCGCGCGGCCTCGCGATCAAGGACCTGCAGCAGGCCGCCGCCAGCGACGCGAGCGACTTCGTGAAGTCACAGGCGCAGAAGGCGCTGGTCGCACTCGGCGCGGGCTCGACCGGCAGCTCGCAGAGCGGCGGGCCGAGCGTGAACGGCGGCGCGGGCGGCGTCTACGTGAACATCGGGCCGATGTCGAGCAAGACCGGCGGCGACGATGCCAAGCTGCGCGCGCTCATGGTGCGGGTCGCGACCCAGACCCTGGCCAAGGACGCGAGCACCATGCTGACCAGCTGGGCGGGCGGGGCGCCGAGCAAGGCCGCCCTGACCGCCAAGCGTGTCGCGGGGTTCTACGTCGACGGCACCCTCAACGAGCTCAAGGTGAGCGTCAGCGGGAACAGCTCCACGATCTCGTGTAAAGTCAGTATGTTGCTCGCAGACTTCCCCGACAAGAGCGTGTTCGGCTTCCTGAACGGCGGCGCGTCGGTGACCGCCGGCGCCTCGGCGAGCGATCAGGCGCTCGCCGGGCAAGATTGTGTCGAGGCCGTCATCGAGAACTTGATCAGCAACAAGATCATCCCGACGATCAGATCGAAGGTGCCGTGATGGCGGCTTCGGGCAAAGGCTACAAGCGCAGCTGGAAGAACCTCTTGCTCAACAAGAGGTACCAGCTGCGCTTCACGATCTTCATGGTCGCGATCGCGGCGGTCCTGATGACCGGCCTCGGCTACTTCGTGATGAAGAAGGCCAACGAGGCGACCAACGTCGCCAAGACCGCGGTCGAGGGCCGCGCGTGCCCGCAGATCCCGGTGCTCACCGACAACGGCGACGACGACAGCGGCGCGGTGCAGATGCAGCTCGACGAGCCGTCGGGCAGCGCCGCGCCCGCGCCGGCGCCCGCAGCCGAGCATCACGTGCCGTCGTCGGTCGATCCCAAGGACGTCGCCAAGCACAACGCGCAGCAGGACCTGGTGGTCGTCGCGAGCCAGTGGTGCGACGCGCCGGCATCGTGCGCGCCGGAGACCGCGCAGCCGCTCCTGATCAAGGCGCCGCACTGCAACGCCTACGTCAAGCAGAAGCTCGCCGATCCGGTCGCGGTCGACGCGCTGCGCGCCGCGACGATCTCGATCGTGCGCTGCGACGGCGAGGGCGGCCAGACCGTGACGGTGCCCGACGCGCTCGAGCCGCCCCATCACGCGGTCGTGCAGATCGAGGAGAGCACGATGACGCTGACGCCGGCGCCGCCGCCGCGCGTACCGGCGGACTACGGCAACCGCGTGGTCGCGCACTGGACCTGCGAGCTCGAGATCGACGGCAAGACCGACGACATCGAGCGCGGCCGCAAGCACATCCTGCTGGTCCTGATCGCGACCGGCATCGCGCTGATGCTCGGCCTGGCGCTCTACGGCATCAAGATGACCCACAAGGTCGCCGGCCCGCTGTTCAAGGTGAGCCTGTACCTCGCGAAGATGCGCGACGGCCGGTTCGACAAGGTCTACAACCTGCGCAAGGGCGACCAGCTGGTCGACTTCTACGAGCACTTCAAGGCGGCGCACGCCGGCGTGGTGCGGCTCGAGCGCGACGACATCGAACAGATCAAGGCGGTGATCGCGGCGGCCCGGCAGGCCGGCGCCGGCGACCACGAAGCGGTGGCGGAGCTCGAGAAGCTGCTCGATCGCAAGGAGAAGTCCCTTGAGTGACATCCCACCCGCCACGGTCATCAAGGACGGCAAGCTCGACGGCGACGCGCCGAGGGAGCGCACCGAATCGCGCCCGGTCTACAAGCGCAAGCTGTCGAACTACCTGCTCGACAAGAAGCTGCAGCTCCGCTACGTCCTGCTCGTCACGATCCTGTCGGGCCTGATCTCCGGCGCGCTCGGCTACATGATCTATCACCAGAGCCGGATGGCGTCGGAGTCGCTCGAGAACGGCCTGGCCGCGCTCACCGAGGGCGACTCGAGCTGGGACGACGTGCAGGCCCACGCGGTCGCCGATCTCGACTCGAGCGATCGCGCGCTGATCTACACGATGGTCGGCGTCGGCATCGGGCTGGTCGTGATCCTGTCGGCCTACCTCGTGATCATGACCCACAAGGTCGCCGGTCCGCTCTACAAGGTCTCGATGTACTTCGAACGCATGGCCGACGGCCGGCTCGGCAACGTCACGCCGCTGCGCCACGGCGACATGCTGCAGGACTTCTACGGCAACTTCCGCGAGATGCACGAGTCGGTGCGGACCCGCCTGCAGAGCGATCTCATCACGATGGAGAGCGCGGCGACCGCGCTGCGCACCAAGGCGGGCGGCGATGCCCGGCTTGCCGACGTGCTCGACGCGCTCGACAAGCACGTCACGCACCGCAAGAAGCAGCTGCTCTAGCCGCCGCGCCTGCGCCGCATCCGGCCGATGTCGATGATCATGGTCGGCGCGGCGTGCAGCGCCTCGTCGTAGACCTGCGCCTTCTTCTTGCCCGGCGGCGGCGGCGGCCGGGTCTTGCGGCGGCCCTGCGCGGTCGCCGGCGGGCCGGGCTCGGGCTCGCCACGCGGCGGCTCCTGCGGCGCGTTGCGGCCGCGGCCGTGCTCGAGGATCAGCGTCGGCGCCGCGTGGATGTCGTCGTGGCGGCCGGCCTTGGGCATGGTCGTGAAGTTCGAGTCGCTCGCGAAGTCGCCGACCTCGTCCGGCACCGAGTCGCGCACCGAGCTGCCGGTCGCGCTGCCGCTGATCGGCGCGATCGACACCGAGGTCGGCTTGGGCTGGAACGGCACCTCGGGCGGCTCGAAGTCGTCGTCGCGCACCATCAGGCTCTCGCCGACGTCGTCGGAGACGTCGTCGGTCATCACGAACTCCTCGAGCATGCGCAGCTCGCGCTCGATCTCCTGCGCGAACATCTTGCGGATGAACCGGCCGAGGTGGCTGCGCGAGTAGTTCGGCATGAACTTGCGCAGGAACGCGCGCAGGTCGCCCTCGGCCTCCGCCGCGGTCTGGTAGCGGTTGGCGCGGCTGCGGGTCAGGCACTTGTCGCAGATCGCCTCGAGCTCGGGCGGGATGCCGGGCTGGAGCTCGTTGATCGCGCGGTACTTCGCGTCGCGCACCTTGATCAGCAGGTCCATCTCGTTGGTCGCGGTGAACGGCGGGATCCGGGTCAGCATCTCGTACAGGCAGCTGCCGAGCGAGAACACGTCGCTGCGGTGGTCGAGCTTGCGGCCGAGCGCCTGCTCGGGGCTCATGTACTTGACCTTGCCCTTGATGACACCGGTCTTGGTGGTCACGCGCGACAGCGTCGCCTTCGCGATCCCGAAGTCGCACAGCTTCACCTCGCCGGCGTAGCTGCAGATGATGTTCGACGGCGAGACATCGCGGTGGATGATGCGCAGCGCCCGGTTGCGCGAATCGACCGCGCTGTGCGCCGCGTGCAGCGCCGCGCCGACCTCGGCCGCGATGTACGCCGCGTGCTCGGGCGGGATCGGCTTCTTCTTGGCGCGGCAGCGCTCGAGCACGGTGCGCATGTCCTTGCCGTCGACGTGCTCCATCGCGATGAAGTACTCGCCGTGCGCGCGCGCGAACTCGTAGACCCGCGCGATGTTGCCGTGGCGCAGCACGCTCGCGATCTTGGCCTCGTCGACCAGCATCTGGATGAAGTCGTCGTCCTCGGCGAGGTGGGCGAGCACGCGCTTGACCGCGACCAGGTGCGGCTGTCCCGTCGCGTCGAACGTCTTCGCCCGGTAGATCTCGGCCATGCCACCGAACGCGATGCGATCGAGCAAGTGATAGCGGCCGAGCTGCTGAGCCCTTCTCACCGGCATAACCATCGTAGCACGGGCCTGCATTTCCTCGGCGATCCGCTATGATTTGCGCCATGACCCGGATGATCGCGCTTGCGCTCGTGGTGGCGGCGGCGGGCTGCTCGGGCTCCTCGAAGTCCGCCGCAAGCCAGGACAACGCCAGCGCGACCGCCCCGGGCACGCCGCCGTCGAAGATCGTCGTGCCAGGCGGTGACGAGACCCCGACCCCGGTCGACAAGGCCGCGCCGGTCGCCGACGATCCGAAGTTCCACCTCAAGCCCGACGAGGGCACGATCTCGATCGACGCGCCCAGCGCGAAGGCCGGCGCGGAGGCGACCGCGGCGATCAAGCTGACGCCGGGCACGGGCTATCACATCTCGCAGGACTTCCCGATCAAGCTCACGCTCGACGCGCCGGCCGGGGTCAAGCTCGCCAAGGCCGAGCTCCTGGCGGGCAAGGGCGAGAAGGGCGATGCCGACACGTTCAACGAGAAGCTGCTCGCGTTCGCGGTCAAGGCGACCGCGGACAAGCCCGGGAGCTACGAGATCAAGGGCGTGTTCAAGTTCGGCGTGTGCGATGACCAGAGCTGCCATCCGAAGAAGCAGCCGATCACGATCGCTCTCGCCGCGAACTGAGCTACCGTTCGGGGCGTGACGGACGTCCCCAACGAGGTGAAGGACGCGCTGGTCGGGCTGCACGACGCGGTGCGCGAGGATTTCACGCGCAACCGCCGCGTGATGTCGTTTGCCGAGTACCTGACGCTGGTGTTCGCCGAACCGACCCGCCAGCTGCGCTCGTCGACCCAGTACATCGTCGACTGCTTCGACCACTACGGCTCGGAGAACGTCACGTACCCGTGGGGCGAGGTCACGCGGTTCAAGCTGTTCGACGCGCCGTGGGCGGGCGGCGACGACCGGCTGTTCGGCCAGGAGATGGTGCAGAACCAGACCTACCGGGTGCTGCGCAGCTTCGTGCAGGACGGCCGGCCCAACAAGCTGATCCTGCTGCACGGCCCGAACGGCTCGGCGAAGTCGACGTTCATCCGCTGCCTCGGCCGCGCGCTCGAGCATTACTCGACGCTCGACGAGGGCGCGCTCTACCGGTTCTCGTGGATCTTCCCGACCCAGCGCTCGACCCGCGGCGGCATCGGCTTCGGCGGCGCGGACGCGGCGCTCGACTCCAAGGACAGCTTCGCGTACCTGCCCGACGAGGAGACCGACGCGCGGCTGGGCGACGAGCTGCGCGATCACCCGCTGCTGCTGATCCCGCTCGACGAGCGCCTCAAGCTGATCGCGAAGCTGATCGCGGGGACGACGTTCAACGTCAGCGACTACCTGCGCCAGGGCTCGCTGTCGCCGCGCAACCGCGCGATCTACGACGCGCTGCTCGCGAGCTACCAGGGCGACTACGTCCAGGTGCTGCGCCACGTCCGGATCGAGCGCTTCGAGATCTCGCACCGCTATCGCCAGGGCTGGGTCACGGTCGAGCCCCAGCTGTCGGTCGACGCGACCGAGCGCCAGATCACCGCCGACCGGTCGCTCGGCTCGCTGCCGCCCTCGCTGCAATCGGTGTCGCTTCACGAGTACGGCGGCGAGGTGGTCGGCGCCAACCGCGGGATGATCGAGTACGACGACCTGCTCAAGCGCCCGCTCGAGCACTACAAGTATCTGCTCACCACGGTCGAGCGCGCGGCGCTGTCGATGACCAGCGCGACCTTGTTCCTGGACCTCGTGTTCCTCGGCAGCTGCAACGACATCCACCTCGCCGCGTTCCGCGAGATCCCCGACTTCCAGAGCTTCAAGGGCCGGATCGAGCTGGTGCGCGTGCCGTTCATCGTCGACGTGCGCCACGAGGAGGCGCTGTATCGCGAGCGGTTGCGGGAGGCCGCGGGCGGCCGCCACGTCGCGCCGCACACCGCATATGTCGCCGCGCTGTGGGCGGTGCTATCGCGCATGCGCAAGCCGCAGATCGAGCGCTTCCCGTCGACGCTCGCCGAGGTGATCGGCCGGCTCACCCCGCTCGACAAGGCCGAGCTGTACACCACCGGCACGGTGCCGGAGGAGCTGTCGCCCGACCGCGCGCGCGAGCTCGCCGCGCACATCAAGGATCTATTTCACGAGTCCGACACGTACCCGATCTACGAGGGCAGGGTCGGCGCGTCGCCGCGCGAGATGCAGACCGTGCTGCTCGCCGCCGCCGGCGCGACCCGCTACAGCTACGTGTCGCCGCTGGTCGTGCTCGACGAGATCGTCGAGCTGTGCAAGCAGGCCAGCCTCTACGAGTTCCTGCGCCAGGACGTCCAGCCGGGCGGCTACCACGATCACAAGAAGCTGGTCGACGTCGCCAAGGGCCGGCTGTTCGATCGGATCGACGACGAGGTCCGCGTGTCGGTGGGACTGGTCGAGGAGAGCGAGTACGCGCGCGTGTTCGATCGCTACGTCACCCACGTGATGCACGCGATCAAGAAGGAGAAGGTGCGCAACCCGGGCACCGGCCGGATGGACGACCCCGACGAGGCGATGATGCGCGAGGTCGAGCGCACGCTCGAGATCAGCGGGCGCGCCGACGACTTCCGCCAGAGCTTGATCGCGAAGATCGGCGCGTGGTCGCTCGACCATCGCGGGCAGAAGCCGGTGCTCAGCGAGATCTTTGCCGACCTGCTGCGCAAGCTGAAGGACGCGTACTTCGAGAAGCACCGCAAGACGATCGCCAAGGGTGTGCACGATCTGGTCGTCTTGCTGTCCGGCAACGAGGGCCACCTCGCGGCCGACGCGCGCACGCGCGCCCAGGCCGCGCTCGACACGCTGATCGCCAAGCACGGTTACACGCGCGAGTCCGCGCGCGATCTCGTCGGTGCGCTCGCGACGATGCGCTATCGCTAGCGCTGGCCCGCTCCCGAGGCCGCGTGTATCCTCGATGCTGGTCATGATCCGGGTGTCGGTCGCGATCGCTGTGCTCGCCGTGGCGGGGCCGGTCGCGGCCGCGCCGAAGATGCTCAAGGGGCCGTACCTCCAGGACCTCGCGCCCGACTCGATCACGATCATGTGGCAGCTCGACGAGCCGGAGCCGGCCCGGCTGACCGTCACGGGCCCGGGTGGCGAGCGCACGCAGGACGTCGGCGCCGCGCCGATCGTCGAGGCGAAGGTCGATGGCCTCGTGCCGTCGAGCCGCTATCGCTATCGCGTGGCGGTCGGCACGGAGACGTGGGACGGCGAGTTCGCGACCGCGCCGCCGGTCGGCACCGACGTGCCGTTCTCGTTCATCGTGGTCGGCGACTCGCGCAACGACCTCGAGCAGCACCGCCGGGTCGCCGAGCGCATGGCGACCGAGGTGCCCGACTTCGTGCTCGGCACCGGCGACATGGTGGACGAGGGCTTTCGCCAGGACCAGTGGCAGCAGTTCTTCGACATCGAGAACCCGCTGATGCGCGACAACGTGCTGTTCCCCGCGCTCGGCAACCACGACCGCCAGGGCAAGGGCCGCACCGCCGACACCTACCGCTCGTACTTCTCGGTGCCGGGCAACGGCGACGACACCGGGCGCTACTACGCGTTCTCGTACGCGAGCGCGCGCTTCCTCGTGCTCGACTCCAACGCCTACAGCTTCGCGCTCACCGATCAGACGGCGTGGCTCGAGCGCGAGCTGATGGCCGCGCGCCAGGATCCGGGCGTCCGCCACATCTTCGTCGTGATGCACCACCCGCCGTTCTCGATCTCGCTGCACGGCGGCGCGCGCGATCTGCGCGAGCGCTGGACGCCGCTGTTCGCGAAGTACCAGGTGAGCGCGGTGTTCTCCGGCCACGACCACGTCTACGAGCGGGCGGAGCACGAAGGCGTGCGCTACTTCGTGTCGGGTGGCGGCGGCGCGCCGCTCTATCCCAGGCGCCCCAAGCCGAACCCGGTCGACGCCGAGGCGGTCAAGACGTTCGAGCGCGCGCTGCACTACCTGCGCGTCACCGTGACCGGCGACCGCATCGAGGTGACCGCGGTGCGCGCCGACGGCTCGTTGATCGAGACCACGTCGTGGACCGAGGCCAGCTCGTCGCCGCAGCTGTCGGCCCGGGCGATCGCGCCGGCGGCGGGCGCCGCGTCCCCCGCGCTGGCCGCGCCGGTGGTGCCGGCCGACTCGCACGGCGTGATCTGGCTGGCGGGCGGCGCGCTCGCGCTGCTCGGCGCGTCGGCGTTCGTGCTGGTCCGCGCGCTGCGCCGCGAGCGATAGCTAGAGCCGGGCGACGGCGCGGGCGAGGTTGCCGCGCGCGGCGGCGTCGAGCCGGGCGTGAAACGCATCGGACAGGAAGATGCGCGGGCGCGCGAGCAGGCCGGCGAGGAACGCCTTGCGCCCGGCGCGATAGGCCTCGGGGGGCACCGCGGCGTACTCGCGCGCGATCGCGGCGTCGTAGGCGTCGAACGCGGCAGGCGCGGCGCCGAGGATCGCCATGTCGCAGTCGAGCAGCAGCGCGGCGTCGCGGTCGACGTCGCCGGGCGCGAGCGCGCCGTGGCGCGCGGTGAGCTCGATCAGCTGCGCGACGCGCTCGCCGCTTACCGGCAGCCCGGCCGAGCGCGCCCACGCCGCCGAGCGCGCCTCGTTGTCGCGCGCGCCGGGCACGTAGATCGCGTCGTGGAACGCGATCGCGACGTAGACCTCGGCCGGCTGGTGCCAGCCGAGCTCGTCGGCGACGCGATCGTACTCGGCGAGCACCTCGGCGACGTGCGCCGCCGTGTGGTACGCGCGGTGCGGCTCGCCGTAAGCGGCCTCGAGCGCGCGCACGAGCGGCGCGGGCAGCGCGAGCGGCTGGTGACGACACGACAGCACGATCGCGTGCTACACCAGCCGGCCATGCCCGTCCAGCCCCGCACGCCGCCCGGAGTGCTCGAGCTGCTGCCGCCGCAGCAGCTGGCGTTCCAGCGCATGCTCGACACGATCCGTCGCGGCTTCGAGCGCTTCGGCTTCCTGCCGGTCGAGACGCCGGCCTACGAGCTGACCGACGTGCTGCTCACCAAGACCGGCGGCGAGACCGAGAAGCAGGTCTACTTCGTGCAGTCGACCGGCGCGATCGAGCAGGGCAAGCGCCCCGAGCTCGCGCTGCGCTTCGATCTCACCGTGCCGCTCGCGCGCTACGTCGCCGAGCACGAGCACCAGCTGAACTTCCCGTTCCGCCGCTATCAGATCCAGCGGGTGTATCGCGGCGAGAAGGCGCAGCACGGCCGCTATCGCGAGTTCTACCAGTGCGACATCGACGTGATCGGCAAGGACAGCCTGTCGATCGCCTACGACGCCGAGCTGCCCGCCGTGATCGACGGCATCTTCAGCGAGCTCGCGTTCGGCAAGTTCACGATCAAGGTCAACAATCGCAAGCTGCTCCGCGGGCTGCTCGAGTGGAAGTCTGCGGCGGACTACTTCGGCCTTCTCCACGAGATCGATCGGCTCGGAAAACAAGCCAGAGATGAGGTGCGGGAGCGGATGCTGAAGCTGGCTCCCGTGGAGACCGTGGATTGGTTGCTCGATGTGCTGTGCGATCCGGATCCGCTGACGGCACTCAAGCGAACCGACTGCCCGCACCCGGCGTTCATCGAGGGCCTCGACGAGCTGGTCCGGGTCTACGACGGCACGCGCGCGCTCGGCGTACCGGACTCGCATCTCGCGATCGATCTGTCGATCGTGCGCGGTCTCGACTACTACACCGGCACGGTCTACGAGACCTTCCTCGACGAGCACCCCACGCTCGGCTCGATCTGCTCGGGCGGGCGCTACGACAACCTCGCCGAGCACTACACCAAGTCGAAGCTGCCCGGCGTCGGGATCTCGATCGGCGCGACCCGGCTGTTCGCGCAGCTGCTCGAGCTCGGCGTGGCCGGCGCGAAGGACCGCGCGGTGGCGCAGGCGATC
>Ga0335081_10010076_pt1 | contig 15248 bp, 14 predicted proteins | sample Lox_Sample_35_FD_206713 | JGI IMG/M metagenome (GOLD analysis project Ga0335081, IMG submission 206713) | Soil microbial communities from Loxahatchee National Wildlife Refuge, Florida, United States - Lox_Sample_3.5 | ecosystem: Environmental > Terrestrial > Soil > Wetlands | place: USA...
GCCGCCATGGTCGCGGATACGATGGCACCAGCCGGAAAGCCTCGCCTCGATGCCGATGTCGCTCGCGCGGAGCGCGCCGCAGGTATGGGTGCGGTAGCGGTGCATGCTCTAATCCCAACGGTGGGGGAGAACGAGAGGCACAACCACAATGGCAGGCTCGAATTGTCAAGCGCCAGCCTTTACCGCTCGACAGAACGGCCTCCATCTGCAAACTCGGCCGCTCACGGTTGGATCATTCCGGGAATATGTAAAATGCGAGGCAAGGCAGCACCGCCCGGCGTCACCATGACGACGGCCGAAGCCGTTGTCGCGACCCTGGTCAGCCACGGCCTCGACACGGTCTATGCGCTCCCCGGCGTGCAGAACGATATGCTGTTCGAAGCGCTGTTCCGGGCTGCCAACCAGTTGCGCACTGTGCATACCCGCCACGAACAGGGCGCCGCCTATATGGCGCTCGGCGCTGCGCTTGCGACCGGCAAACCGCAAGCCTACGCGGTTGTGCCAGGCCCGGGCCTACTCAACTCGTCGGCCGCCCTGCTCACAGCCTATTCGATGAATGCGCCGGTGCTCGGCCTCATCGGGCAAATTCCCGACGCCGATATCGGCCGCGACCTCGGCCATCTGCACGAGATCCGCGATCAGGCCGGCATCATCAAACGCCTGGTCGATCATGTGTCGCTCATCCGCAAGCCGGAGCAGGCGGCGCGCGCAACGGCGCTGGCGCTGCGGGCCATGCGCACCGGCCGACCGGGCCCAGCCGTTCTCGAATGTGCCATCGATGTCTGGGGAAGAACCGGCACCATCATTCCCCAGGCGCCACTGCCGATACCCGAAACCAAGGTTGACCCCGGCGCGATCCGGCGCGCCGCAAAGCGCCTCGGCGCGGCAAAGCGCCCGCTGATCATCTGCGGCGGCGGCGCGCAGGATGCGGCCGACGAGGTTACGACGCTGTCCGCGATGCTACAGGCGCCCGTGCTCGGCTACCGGCGCGGCCGCGGCGTCCTCGACAGTCGCGATCCGTTGAGCGTCACGCTGCCGCTTGGCCGTGACCTTTGGGCCGAGGCCGACGTAGTGTTGGCGGTCGGCACGCGGCTCCTAATCCAACTACGGCAGTGGGGTATCGACCGCGACCTCGCGATCATCCGCATCGATGCCGATGCCAAGGAACACGCGCGCCTTCACAAGCCGGCCGTTGCAATCACTGGCGCTGCCAAGCCGATCCTGCAAAAGCTCCTCGCCGAATTGCCGGAGCACAATGCCAGACGCGCGTCGCGCGGCGCCGAAATGCGGGAACGCCAATCAGCCTGGCGCAAGCGCCTGGAAAAGATCGGCCCGCAAATCGCTTTTCTCGACGCGATCCGCGCCGAACTGCCGGAGGACGGCATTTTCGTCGACGAGGTCACGCAAATCGGCTTTGCCGCACGTCTGGCATTTCCGGTCTACAAGCCGCGCACATTTCTGTCGCCGGGCTATCAGGACAATCTCGGCTGGGGATTTGCCACGGCGCTTGGCGCGCAGCATGCGCGGCGCGACGTGCCGGTGGTGTCGATCTCCGGCGACGGCGGCTTCATGTTCACTGCCAACGAAATGGCGACCGCGGTCTATCACCGCATTCCGCTCATCGCGATCGTGTTCAACGACGGCGCTTTCGGCAATGTGCGGCGTATCCAGCAGGAGCGCTTCGACAATCGGCTCATCGCGAGCGATCTCGCCAACCCCGATTTTGTCGCCTACGCCAAAAGCTTCGGCGCCGAAGCGATGCGGGCGACGAGCCCGGATGAGCTGCGTCAGGCTTTGCGCCGCGCCATTGCGCATCGCGATGGCCCAACCTTGATCGAGGTCCCGGTCGGCGCCTTCCCAAGCCCATGGGAGTTCATTCAGATGGGCCGCGTACGCGGCGAATAGTGGCGGGTCTTGGCCTTGCCACGCGGCCTTAACCTGAAGGACACTATCGAAATCCAATCGAGTCAGTCCGCATCCCGCGCCGCAATGCAGCCAATCACATCGACGCAGGAACTTGCCGCCGCTTGCAAGCGGATGGCCGAGCAACCTTTCGTCACCGTCGATACCGAATTCCTGCGCGAGACGACGTATTATCCGCTGCTCTGCGTTGCGCAAATGGCCGTGGCGGGCGAGGCCGTCGTGATCGACGCGCTCGCCCCCGGCATCGACCTTACGTCGTTCTTCGAACTGATGGCGAACGACAGGGTGATGAAAGTCTTCCACGCCGCGCGCCAGGACATCGAAATCGTCTGGCACGCCGCGAAGCTGATCCCTCATCCCATTTTCGACACCCAGGTCGCTGCCATGGTGCTCGGTTATGGCGATTCGATTTCCTACGATCAGCTCGTGCAGCGGATCACCGGTGATACGCTCGACAAATCGCTGCGCTTTACCGACTGGACCCGCCGGCCGCTGTCCGAAGCGCAGCTTGCCTATGCGGTGTCCGACGTGACCCATTTGCGTGATGTCTATGCCGCGCTCCACGCCGACCTCACCCGCCGCGGCCGCGCCGATTGGCTGCAGGACGAAATGAAGGTCCTCACCTCGCCGGACACTTACCGGATGGAGCCGGAAAGCGCCTGGCAGCGTCTGAAGACCCGCGTCCGCAAGCCCAAGGAGCTTGCCGTGCTGATCGAGATCGCAGCCTGGCGCGAACGCGAAGCGCAGGCGCGCGACGTGCCGCGCTCACGCGTGCTCAAGGACGAGACCATCGCCGACATCGCGGTACAAGCGCCGACGAGCGCCGAGAAGCTGAAAAGCCTGCGCTCTCTGCCCAAAGGTTTCGAGCGCTCGCGCTGGGGCGAGGCGATCGTCGGCGCGGTGGCTCGCGGACTGAGCCGCGATGTCAAGACCTTGCCACTGCAGCCGCGCCATCCGCCGGTCCCGAACGGCACGGCGGTCGTCGAATTACTCAAGGTGCTGCTGCGCATGGTCGCGGAGCGCCATCACGTTGCGGCCAAGGTCATCGCCACCGTCGATGACCTTGAGCGCATCGCCGCCGACGATTCAGCCGACGTCCCGGCACTGACCGGCTGGCGACGCGAACTGTTCGGTGAGAAGGCGCTGGCACTCAAGCATGGCAAGCTGGCGCTTGCGATCGAAAAGGGCAAGGTCGCGCCGATCGAGCGCTGTTGAGGTCACGACGGAGATCAAGTTGAACGAATACGAGCGCTGGGAAGGCCGCTTCACCGCCCCCGAATACATTTTCGGCAAGGAGCCAAATTATTTTCTGGCCTCGTGCCGAAATCTGCTGCCGCGATCGGGCAAGACGCTCGCCGTCGCCGACGGCGAAGGGCGCAACGGCGTCTGGCTCGCCGAGCAAGGTCTCGACGTCGTCTCGCTCGATTTTTCGCCCGCCGCGCAGAAAAAGGCCGCGGCGCTTGCCGCCGAGCGGCGTGTAAAAATCTCACTGGTGCAAGCGGACGTCCACAACTGGACCTATCCGAAGGCTGCGTTCGACGTCGTCATCGAAATTTTCACGCAGTTCAGCACACCCGCCGAGCGCGCGAGGAAGTGGAGCGGCATGCGAAAGACGCTCAAGCCCGGCGGGCTGCTGATCCTGCAGGGCTATACGCCAAAGCAACTCGAATATGGGACGGGCGGTCCGAAAGAGATCGAGAATCTCTATACGCGTGCGATGCTGGAAGCGGCCTTTGGCGACTTCCACGACGTAACGATCGTCGAAGAAGAGCGCGAAATGCACGAAGGCAGCGCCCACGGCGGGCTGTCCGCGGTGATCAATTTCACCGGACGAAAGTAGTTCCGCAAGTCTGCGTTACGCCGCCGCCGTCACCTTGAAGCGCGGCGCCAGCACGGTCGCCCGCAGCGTCGTCGCCAGTGCCGCAATCTCTTCGCGGCTCAGCGGCGAATAGGGCGGATAAGGCTCGCCGACCGGGATGCCGATCAGGTTCATCGCCGCCTTCATGGCCGGCGCCAGGCCGCGATGCATCCAGCGCGACGGGAACAGCGCGAACTGAAGCTGGATCTCCGCCGCACGCTCGTAGTCCTTGGCGACGAAAGCATCGATGACATGACGCGCGATCTCGCTGCCGGGAGGCGGCATGGTTGCGCCCGAGCCGCCGAGTTGCAGCGTCGCGAGCAGCATCTGCATGGTGGTGAAATAGCGGGCATGACCGGCGCGATCGATCTCGACGATCAGTCGCGAGACACGCGCAAGATCACGCGAGCTTTCCTTGATGAGCTGGACGTTGGGCAACTTGGCCAGCGCCACCGTGTCGGGGATCGACACATCAGCGCCGGGTCCGGGATTGAGATAGAGCGTGATCGGCAGCCGGGTCTCGCGACCGATCGCCTCGAAATAGGCGATCAGGTCGGCCTGCGTGGGCGGGCCGGCGAATGGCCGCAGCGGCGCCAGCACCTGCACCGCCGCAGCGCCAAGCTTCTCGGCGTCGTGCGCCAGCGCGATTGCGGTCTTGAACGAGGGATGCGAAATGCCGACCATGACGGGCACGCGGCCGTCGACGCACTCGATTGTGCTGCGAATCAGCGCCCGGCGATCCTCAAAGCTCAGATAGGTGTATTCCTGCGTCTCGACGCCAGCCGCGACCACCATCGTGGCGCGACAGTCTGCGATGACGTAGTCGATCTGGCGCTTCAGCGCCGCCTCATCGACCTTCAGATCGGCGGTAAACGACGTCAACGGCGCAACGATCAATCCTGGTGCAGACATGGCTCCTCGCAATGAAGAAAGCGGTACGCTCGATAGGACTTGCAGGATACGCCGATCGAACGATCGAGTCCGCCCTCAATTGCGCGACCGGCCTAGCCCAGCAGCAGCACGGGTTCGCGCCCGATCAGGCGACCAAGCGTGCGTTGCCGGTTGTGGTTGCGCTCGCCGGCGCGCGCGGCCTGTGCGCCTGGCAGGTGCAAAGCGAGCCGGTGGCGTTCGACTGCGAGCTTGGCGCGCGGCAGTATGCCGGGCATCGCCGCCGAGACGACATAAGCAAGCCGCAGCGCCGCACCGAGGACGCGAGCGCGGTCGAGCATGCGCGTCGAGGTCAGTTCGCGCAGCCGCGGCGACAACTCGTCGTCCATCACCAGTCCGACATGGCGGAAGAACACCGCGAGCGCCAAATAGGCGCGGCCCGGATGATCGATCCCCGCAAAGCCGCCATGGGCGATGATGTTGAGCGACTGCTCGCCGCGATAATCCGGATGGGCGCGCCAGCCGATGTCGGCGAGCAGACATGCAGCATGGCGGAGCCGACGTTCCTCGCCGGTCTCCTCGAGGCTCGACGACGCCATGAAACGATCAGTCCAATCGATCAATTCCTCGCCATGGCGCGGCGAGCGGGAGCGCAGACGGTTGAGATGGCTTGCCGCCTCGATCAACGCATCCTTCTCTTTTTCGCTCTTTCTAAGCAGCGAGTAGAGCAATCCTTCGCGCACGCCGAGTGCCGAGAACATGACCTGCCGCGGCTTGCCAATGCGCAGAATGTATTCCAGCACCAGCGCCGCATAAGGCAGAAGCGGCCGCCGCGCATTAGCGACGACTTCAATATTGGAAAGCGTCTCGACGTCGACGCGATGCACCAGGCGGGCAAATTCGAGCGCATCGTCGGCAGCAATCGCATAACCATGCATCACATGCAGCGGATAGCCGGTCTGCCACATGTGCAGGCGCGCCAGCGAGCGCCAAGTGCCGCCCACGGCATAGAAAGTACGATTCTCGCAGCCTTGCAGCACCGGCAGCCGGCCAAGCGTTTTCTTGACGAACTTCTCGGCCTTCTTCAGCGATTTTGCCGAAATGTCGGCGAGCGCGAGGCCGCCGAGCGGTCGCGTCAGCCCATGCCGGGCGCGGGTACCGCGGACGTCGACCAGTTCAAGCGAGCCGCCGCCGAGATCGCCGACCACCCCGTCGGCCCGGTGCACGCCCGAGACGACACCAAGCGCGGTCAGCTCGGCCTCGCGCGAGCCCGACAGCACATCGATGTCGGTCTTAAGCGTACGTTCGGCAACCTTGATGAAGCCATGACCGTTCTTGGCGTCGCGGCACGCGGCGGTCGCCACCGCGAAGGTTCTGGCGACGCCCATCGTCTGGCACAAGGCGCGATAGCGCTTGAGCGTCGCCAGCGCATGGTCGACTGCATCCGCAGCCAGTAGGCCGGTCGATTGGACTTCTCGACCGAGACCGCAAAGCGCCTTTTCGTTGAAGAGCTCCGTCGGGCTGGGGGTCAGCCCCTCGTAGACAACAAGCCGCACCGAATTCGAGCCGATGTCGACGACGGCAATCGGCGGACCGTGGTCGAGGCGTCCTTGAGCGTCGCTTTCGCTGTGGCGTTTCATTTGTCGGAACGCGGAGGTATTTTTTCTGGCTCGGTCCGTGCGTTCTCTGATTGCGAATTATCGGCACGGCGGTCGGCGGATCACGCGCCAACCCCCATACGCGAGTCGCGACAGGATTACATCCGTTCCAGGCGGTGCCGGAGCCGGGGTACGGCGTCTTTCTGTGATTTGCCGCGCCCGGACAGGCTCGGATTGGTCATGAAATACGTCGTGGCGTTAAAGACTTCATCCCCCGGCGCTGTCTTGATGCGGGAGGACGAACCATCGGGCAGCAACTGCCAGCTCTGCTGATTGTCCTTCAAATTCGCCACCATGATCTGGTCAAGCACTTGTTCGTGCACGGTGGGATTGAGGATCGGGCAGATCACTTCGACGCGGCGGTCGAGATTGCGCGGCATCATATCGGCGGACGAGATGTAGACCGACGCTTTGGCCTGCGGCAGGCCATGACCCGAACCGAAGCAGTAGATGCGGCCGTGTTCGAGGAAGCGACCGACGATCGATTTGACGCGAATGTTCTCCGACAATCCCGGCACGCCCGGGCGCAGGCAGCAAATGCCCCGCACCACGAGGTCAATCGAGACACCGGCATTCGAAGCCTGATACAGCGTATCGATGATGTCCGGATCGACCAGCGCGTTCATCTTCATCCAGATTGCGGCCGGCCGACCGGCCTTGGCATGTGCAATCTCTTCCTCGATGTGCTCGTGGATGCGCTTGCGCAGGGTGAGCGGCGAAACCGACATGCGCTCGAGCTCGGCCGGCTCGGCATAGCCGGTAACGAAGTTGAACACGCGCGCGACGTCGCGCGCGATCACCGGGTCGGCGGTGAAGAAGGACAGGTCGGTATAGATGCGCGCCGTCACCGGATGGTAGTTGCCGGTTCCGACATGCACATAGGATGCAAGCGCATCACCTTCGCGACGGACCACAAGCGATAGCTTGGCATGGGTCTTCAGCTCGATGAAGCCGAACACCACCTGTACGCCGGCGCGCTCGAGATCGCGCGCCCAGCGAATATTGGCCTCCTCGTCGAAGCGCGCCTTGAGTTCGACGAGCGCCGTAACGGATTTGCCGGCTTCGGCGGCCTCCGCGAGCTCCTTGATGATCGGTGAATCCGATGATGTCCGATAAAGCGTCTGCTTGATCGCGACCACGTCCGGATCGCGCGCCGCCTGTTGCAAAAAGTTCACCACCACGTCGAAGGACTCGTAGGGGTGATGGACGATGAAATCCTTCTGCCGGATCGCCGCGAAACAATCGCCGCCGTGATCGCGGATACGATCGGGATAACGCGGCGTATATGGCTCGAATTCGAGGTCGGGACGGTTGACGTTGGCGAGCTGCGACATCTCGTTGAGGGCAAGAACGCCGTCGACCTTGAACACGCCGTCGTCGGTGGCGCCGAGCGCGCGCTGCACGAAGCGCTGCAGTTCCGGCGGCATCATCGCTTCGATGTCGAGCCTGATCACGGTGCCACGACGGCGCCGCTTCAGCGCGGTTTCGAATAGCCGCACCAGATCCTCGGCCTCTTCGAGGATTTCCACTTCGGAATCGCGGATCACGCGGAACGCACCGACACCCTTGACGGCGTATCCGGGAAACAGCTTGCCGATGAAAAGGCTGGTGGCGGCCTCGAGCGAGATCAACCGCGCCTGTCCGCCGTCGCCCGATTGCGGCAGCGGCACGAAGCGCTCGATGCGGTTCGGCATGCGGATGAGGGCGTTCATCGCCTTGCCATCCTTGGCGCGTGCCAGTTGCAAAGCGATCGAGAAGCCGAGATTGGGAATGAAGGGGAACGGATGCGCGGGGTCGATCGCAAGCGGCGTCAGCAAGGGAAAGACATGGGCGAGGAAATGGTCCTCGAGCCATGCCTTTTCGGGCTTGGTGATATCGGAGCCGTCGATCAGCACAATGCCGGCCTGGGCGAGCGCCGGACGCAATTCGCGCCACTGCGCCTGCTGGTCCTCGACCAGACGCAGGACTGCCTCGCCGATGCGCACGAGCTGTTCGGCTGGCGTCAGTCCTTCCGGGCTCTTCTCGGTGATGCCGGCGCGCACCTGTGCGCGAAGACCGGCCACGCGCACCATGAAGAATTCGTCGAGGTTATTGGCGGAGATCGAAAGAAATTTCAGGCGTTCGAGAAGCGGGTGATCGCGGTTGGCGGATTCCTCCAGCACGCGCCAGTTGAAATTCAGCCAGGACAACTCTCGATTGATAAACCGGTCCGGACTCGTTGCGAGGCCCTGATCGACCGCTTGGACGGCGTCGTCCCGCCGTCGCGCAACGCCGGATTCCATCGCAATAGCAGTGGCTTGGCCGCGATCGGCCATGACGACTTGGTGCTCCTCACTTAGTATCATCGCCGTCGCCGGTTACAATTCAATGACGACATGCAATCGACATAAGGCGGCGGGGCGTCGCTTCGTCAAGACCACATTGAGCGGCGGACCTCCTGCAAACCAGCCGAGGCCCTAAGCGCTCCCGCGGAAAAGCTCAGCCGCCAGGGCGCGGGTCGGTGCCCTCCCCTGACGCAGCGCCTCGTTGTCGAGAGCAATCACGGCGGACCGCGCAGCCGCGAAAGAGCGCTCAATATGGGTCGACAGATAGCCCAACACGGTCTCGTCGAGCGCAAGCTGGCGGTCGGCGGCGAGCTTGACGATCACGGCGCGCAGCATCGCATCGTCGGGGGCATCGAGCGAAACCAGCGGCATCGCCCGCAGGCGCGAAACCACGTCGGCAATTGCCATCGGCCAGCTTAATGGCGCGCGGCGCGCGGTGAGCAGCAGAAACGCGCGTTCCTCGCGAGCGAGATTGATGAGGTGGAACAGCGCACGCTCGTCGGCGGTCGCCGCCGCGTCCTCGACCACAAGCGCGCCGGTCGCGAGCGCAGGGCGAAGTCCTGCCTCAGTGAGAGCGCGACCCGAAATGACGCGCGCGCCAGACGTCGCAGCCCAGATGGTCGCCAGGTGGGTCTTGCCCGAACCCTCCGGCCCGACCAGGACGACGGCGTTGGATGGCCAATCCGGCCAGCTGTCGATCAGCCGCAGCGCCTCCTCGTTGCACGGACCCGACAGAAAATCATCGCGCGCGTAGCTCTCCGTGTGATCGAGTGCGAGCGCAAGCTGGCGCGGGAATGCGTTCATGGCCACTCGTGGTCCGATTCCAACATTCGCACCCCTGTTCGGCTCGCTCTCGTGCGAATGTTAGAATCAAAGGACCACGAGCAGCCATAGGCTTAGTGGATCTTTGGATTTGACATTCGCTTCGTGCGTTCGCGGCAAGGTGGGTAGCGAATGTCAAATCCGCTCCTCCACTATGTCGGTCGGCGCCCGATATAGAGCGGACTTTCGCGATAGCGTCTAATCGCAAATCGAGTGAGAACCCCGGCCGCCGCAGCAAGCGGAACGGCGAGCAGGAGGCCGACAAAGCCGAACAGATAGCCGAACGCGAACAGCGCGAACATCAGCCAGACCGGATGCAAGCCGACACTGTTGCCGACCATCTTCGGCGCCAGCACATTGCCTTCAAGGAATTGGCCGAACAGGACAATGCCCGTAATGAGCAGGACGTGCGTCCAGTCCGGGAAGAATTGCGCCACCGCAACCGCGATCGAAAGCACCAGTGCCGTCAGCGACCCGACATAGGGGATGAAGCTGATCAGCCCGGATACGACACCGATCAGCAGGCCGAAATTCAATCCCGCCATGGTGAGGCCGAGCGCATAATATGAACCCAAAATGAGACAGACGCCGGACTGGCCACGCACGTAAGCGGAGATCGTGGCATCGATTTCGCGGCCGAGGCCATGCACGATGTCACGCTGCTGCAGCGGGATGAGACGGTCGATGCTCACAAGCATCCGATCCCAATCGCAGATCAGATAGAAGGCGACGACCGGCGTCACGATCACCAGCGAGAAAATCGAGATCAAGGCGCGGCCCTTGGCCCACAGCGGGGCGAGAAACTCGGTCAGATAGCCGACCGCCTGCTTTATCACGTCGCCGACGGATTTGTCGGCGCCGACGAGATTGTCGCCGACAAGCGCCTTCAGCCACGGATGATCGGGATCGCTCACCAGGAGCTGCAGGCGCAGCACATAGGTCGGCGCATTGGCGATGAATCCCTCGAGCTGTTTCGACAGCACCGGCACGATCAACAGCGACAGGATCACGAAAACCAACACGAAGCCGCCGAGGATGATGAAGGCTGCGACGAGCCGGCTGACGCCGCGCTTGGTCAGGCGATTGGCCAATGGATCGAGAACGTAGGCCAGCGCCATGCCGCAGACAAAAGGCAACAGGATCGGGCTGAACAGCCACAGCAAACCGGCAAAGGCAACAAGGGCGCCGATCCAAAAGATGACGTGGCGCTCGATCTGCATGCCGCACCCATGAGTCCCTGGCGCTTAGCGACCTACCTCAAACGAGTTCATATGGCGGACCCATTCGGCGAGGTAGAAGGCGATCGAGACCAGGGTCAAGATCGCAACTAATATCATGAACAGCATCGACACTGCCGCAAGATCAAACCCGAAGCCCTGCTCGGCAAGCACCAGCGCCGCCAGGATGATCTGTGCGACGGTATTGGCCTTCGAGACCATCAGAGGCTTTGCCTTCATCGGCCGGTCGATAAGCCAGGATAGGAGGAAGGCGCCGATGATCATGATGTCGCGCGACACGACCAGGATGACGAGCGCAATCGGCAACGCGCCGGCAACGCCCAGCGAGACATAGATCGAAACGATCAGCGCCTTATCGGCCAGGGGATCGAGGTAAGCGCCGAGGTGGCTCGCCATATGAAAGCGCTTGGCGAGAAAGCCGTCGACCGCATCGCTGAGCCCGGCAGCCAGAAACACCAGAAAGGCGATCCGCATCTGTCCCGAGGTGATCGCCCAGACCACGACCGGCACCAAAAGAATCCGCCCCAACGTGATGAGATTTGGGATACTCAAACCGCGCCCCGGCTACCGGCACGTTGCCCCCCGCGCCGTTCCTTGTCGTCCACACTATAACGGCGCTGCCGCGCTTGCACACCCGTCGATTCCGACGTAGGAGGCGCCGACAATTCCTCCGTGTGCGAAGGAACAATCCGCATGGTCCGGTGGCTCCGTGGCTGAAGGGCGCTACGCGGCTTCAGGCGTCGATATCGACGCCGGCAACCGCATGGTGGACATGATCAAGCCACTGCTGCGCCGCACCGCGCGCGCCGGCGCCGATGCCGAGATCGGCGGCTTCGGCGGCCTATTCGATCTCAAGGCCGCGGGCTTTTCCGATGCACTTCTGGTCGCCGCAACGGACGGCGTCGGCACCAAGGTCAAGATCGCGATCGAAACCGCGCGCCACGACACGATCGGCATCGACCTTGTCGCCATGTCGGTGAACGACCTGATCGTCCAGGGGGCCGAGCCGCTGTTCTTTCTCGATTATTTTGCCTGCGGCAAGCTTGACCCGGCAGTCGGCGCGCAAGTGGTGAAGGGCATCGCCGCGGCCTGCCAGGAGTCGCGCTGTGCCCTGATCGGCGGCGAGACCGCGGAAATGCCAGGGCTCTATCAGCCGGGCGATTATGATCTTGCCGGCTTTGCCGTGGGTGCGGTCGCGCGCGACAGCCTGTTGCCGCGAAGCGATATCATGCCGGGCGATACGATCATCGGGCTCGCTGCGACCGGCGTGCATTCCAACGGGTTTTCCCTGGTGCGGCGCGTCGCTGCCGAAAGCGGATTGAACTGGGACAAGCCCGCTCCGTTCGATCCGTCGCGAAGCCTCGGCGAAGCACTGCTGACGCCGACGCGGCTCTATGTGCAATCGTGCCTGGCTACGATCCGGGCGACGAAAGCCGTCAAGGCGCTCGCCCACATCACCGGCGGCGGCTTCACCGAAAATATCCCACGCGTGCTGCCGCCGGGGCTCGGTGTGGCCCTGCAGCTCGACCGCGTACCGGTCCTGCCGGTCTTCAAATGGCTGGCTGCGAGCGGCAAGATCGGCGAGCGCGAAATGCTGCGCACGTTTAATTGCGGTATCGGAATGATTGCGATCGTCGCCGCCAGCGCGACCGAGCAGGTCATCCGGCAATTTGCGACGAGCGGCGAAAGCGCAGTGCAGCTCGGCGCGGTGATCGCAACGACGGACGACGATCGCGTACGCTATCACGGACGCCTCGATCTTTCTTGGTAACGACGATGAGCAAGAAACGCGTCGCCGTGCTGATATCGGGCCGCGGATCGAACATGGTGGCGCTGATTGAGGCGGCCAGAGCGAAGGACTATCCGGCCGAGATCGTCCTCGTCATATCCAACACCCCCGATGCGGCCGGCCTCGCGCGCGCTGCAGCCGCTGGGATTGCCACCGCGATCGTCGATCATCGCAGCTTCGGTCGCGACCGCGAAGCCTTCGAACGCGCGCTGGACGCTCGCCTTGCCGCGCACCGAATCGATCTGATCTGTCTCGCCGGCTTCATGCGGCTACTCACGCCCTGGTTCGTCGAACGCTGGAACGGCCGAATGCTGAACGTGCATCCCGCACTGCTGCCGCAGTTCAAGGGTTTGGACACCCACCGCCGCGCGCTTGAAGCCGGAGCGACGAGGCACGGCGCCACGGTGCACTTTGTCGTGCCGGAAATGGATTCCGGCCCAATCATCCTCCAGGATTCGGTGCCCGTGCTGGCTGACGACACCGAGGAGACGCTGGCGGCACGCGTGCTCGAGGTCGAACACCGGATTTATCCACAGGCGCTGCGGATTGTTGCCGAAGGCCGATGCACGCTCGCTTCAGCGGCCGCGAAGTCGTGAGGCAAAACAAAACCCCCGGCCAAGACACCGGGGGCTACGAGAACACGATCTCGGAGTTTGCTCACGCCACTTTGAGATTCTCCGCCGAGGTCCTGCCGCGGTTGGTGACGAGTTCGTATTCGACCGCCTGGCCCTCATTGAGTGTGCGCAGACCTGCTCGCTCGACGGCCGAGATGTGAACGAACACGTCCTTGTCGCCGGTCGACGGCTTGATGAACCCGTAGCCCTTCGTCGGATTGAACCACTTGACGGTGCCCTTCTGCATCGTCCTGCCTCCTCAGTCAGTTCCTATGCAAGCGAAAGACGTCGACACAGCGGGTGCACCTTGCATCCATTGCTGTGATCCACGCCACAAGCAAGATTTTGGGGGAAGTTTCCGAAACGATCGTGTCGCCCAAGACAGCACCGGCCGGATGGCCAAAATCCCATTGCACGATCAGCAAGCCGGACAAATGCGGCGCAAGCATGGCTGCTTTCAGTCGATCGTTTGCTCGTCGACAGCGGCGGCTTGTTTGAATGCATTCCGTTCGATCATGCTCAGACAATCAACAATCCCTCGGCACGTCGTTGGATGTCGTGCCTCGGCCTGTTGTCGCCCATCGGCAAAGTGCCGATTGTCAGCTGACGATTTCGTTGCCTGAGAAAAACTGGGCAATTTCCTTCACGGCGGTCGCGGCGGCATCAGAGCCGTGAACGGAATTCTCGCCGATCGACTTTGCTACCAGCTTGCGGATCGTGCCCGGCGCGGCTTTCGCCGGATCGGTTGCGCCCATCAGGTCGCGATAAGCTGCAATTGCGTTCTCGCCTTCCAGGACCTGCACGACGACAGGGCCGGAGATCATGAAATCGACAAGCTCGCCGAAGAACGGCCGTTCGCGGTGCACCGCGTAAAAAGTCTCGGCCTGCTCTCGGCTCATGCGAATGCGCTTTTGGGCGACAATACGCAGACCGGCTTTTTCGATCATTGCGTTGATCGCGCCAGTGAGATTGCGGGCCGTGGCATCCGGCTTGATGATCGAAAAGGTACGCTCGATCGTCATCAGTTCGTCCTTTGGGCGTTAACACTGGTGCGAAGCGAGGCGGCTTATATCGTTCGCTCACCGTCCCAGCAAGCCGACGGCGCGTGAATGCCAGATGAATGGGGCCGCAGCGGCCCGTTCAGCTAGCTAAATCCCGACTAAATCCGAGCCTCAGCACCGGTTCAGTCGCGCTCTCTAGAATGGGCACCATGAACCGAAGGACCATGCCGCGCGCCAGCAACACAGAGTGCGCCTCCACATGGTCTGAACCAAGGAGATCTCAGATGTTGCGCAAGACCATTCTCGCCCTCGCCGCCACTGCAGCGCTCAGCGCGTCGGCGCTCGCTCCGACAAGTGCTTCTGCCTGGGGCCTGCATCCGATCTGGCATCCGGGGCACGGCTATTTCTTCCGGCCCGGCATCCACGTCTTCGCCGGCCCGGTCTATAGCGGCTGCGTGGTGCGACGCGTGTTCTTCACGCCGGTCGGCCCCGTGGTGCGCTGGATCAATCGCTGCGTCTGATCCGTCCGACGATATTCGCTGCCAATCGGAGCCCCGGCCTGACGGAGGCCGGGGCTTTTTGCCGTCGACGGATGGCGCTGCAACCGCGCTGCGGTTCGATCACGACACGGGCGTGGCAAACTGACGCTGCGGTCACGCTGCGTCGTTGCTCTTGGCGGGCTTCTTGGTCTTCGCCGGCTTCTTCTTGGCGGGTTCTTGTGCCGCAGGGGTCTCCGCCATGCGATCCATTTCCATCAACCGGCCGCGCTCGAAGTGATACACGCCGGGGCGAGGTCCGCCGTCATAGGTCATGACTGCGGTGCGGTCGCCGTTGGGATTGCGACCGAGCTGCACCGCGGTCGGTTGGCCGGCCCGCGACACCACCTCGCACTCGGTCATGCCAAGCGCGATACCGCCGCCAAGCAGCGATCCGGCGTCGGGTGCCGGCGCTGCGCCCGGGGCGGGTGATGGCTGCGGCGCCGGAGGTGCCGCGCATGCCCCGTTGTTGTCGATGAGATCGTTCGCCGTCACCGGCCGGTTCACTCTGGCATTCTGCAGATCGGAATATTTGTAGCCGCTGTTGCGGCCCATAAAATCGACCTGCTTCTCAAACAACTGGCTCTTGTCGAAGTC
>Ga0335081_10010077_pt1 | contig 15247 bp, 12 predicted proteins | sample Lox_Sample_35_FD_206713 | JGI IMG/M metagenome (GOLD analysis project Ga0335081, IMG submission 206713) | Soil microbial communities from Loxahatchee National Wildlife Refuge, Florida, United States - Lox_Sample_3.5 | ecosystem: Environmental > Terrestrial > Soil > Wetlands | place: USA...
CCGCTAAAGAAAACTACGACGGTGCGTCTGAGATCGGTTGGGAAAAGTCGAGCGAATGCCATCATATACCGGCGCTCTTCGAAAAAGCGAGCGTGTGGTCGGGACGCGCGATCAGGTAGTGCCTCAATGGATCCGGTTTACTGCATAAAAGATGCAGTGGTGGTAAGCGACATCATCGACGGTGAGGCCATCATGCTCCACCGGGTGTCTGGAGATTATTTCAGCACAGACGGCGTCGGTTGCCTCATATGGCAATGGCTCAGCGAGGGTCAAAGCCGCGGTCGAATTCTCAATACGTTGAACGCAAGGTTTGCGGCCAGCCCGGCGGAGATTGCGGCGGCTGTTGATTCCTTTCTCACCGACCTCTTGACCCACAATCTAATCCAGGAAGTCGGTGAGGTCGTTGAATCAGCAGCAGAAGCCCCAATCGAGCCGCGGACGAACCCTCAGGGCGAACTCACGCGACCCGTCTTGCATGTCTATTCGGATATTCGCAAGATGATGTTGCTGGATCCGATCCATGATCCGGCAGAAGAGACCGGCTGGCCCACGCGTAAGCGGCCCGAGGAGCCGATTTGAGCGCACAACGGCCCGTCGAACGCTCTCCCTCTACAGGCGATGTTGTCACCGTCCGCGACCCGACTGTTGGATTCCGCGAAACCGATGACATCTGCGGCATTCATCTTTCCAGACCTGACTTTTAGCCTTGCCGCTTGATTCAGCAGCGAGGATCGTGGTCATGGCACTCCAATCAGGAACTCGAGGACCGCATCATGGCTGCCTTGGGCGGTCGTCCGGCGCTCCCAATAGATCGGAAGACGAGCAGCGTGCCTTCTTCCATGCTGCGCTTGACCGCACTCTAGCAGCAGAAGCAAAAGCCGGAAGCATTGAGCGCTGCTTCGCCCTGGCAGACTTCGTTGTCAGTTTGAGATTCGTCGGGGACGCGCTCACACAGTGCTTCACCCCCGCATTGGCGCATCTTGAGGTTCCGCTGACTCGCCGCTCAGACGCGGTGTTCTACATTTGGGACAGCGAATCGACGGGCACCGATATGTTGCCGCCCCCGTGCTCGCACGGTTGCTTCACGAGTCGCGGTGACATCTGGACTATGGGAAGCCAGCGGTTCAAGAGCGCCTATTTGTGGAGTGAATATGCGCTCAATCTTTTCGATACTCTGACGGCGACGGGTGTGTATTGGACACAGGCAGCAACAGAGTCGTTGTTGCCCTATTGGGCCAAGGCTTCGCCATTGCGCTGCCTTTTTCACTGGTGGGCGGAGACCAAAGGTTGCCAGTTGGTGCACGCGGCGGCGGTTGGCAGCGAAGACGGGGCCGTATTGATCACCGGCAAGGGAGGGTTGGGAAAATCGACGACGGCGCTCGCATGCCTGAGCAAAGGCCTGGACTACGTTGGCGATGACTATGTTGTCGTGCAGCTGGATCCTTTTCCAAGAGTGCATAGCCTTTACTGCACGGCCAAGCTGAATTGGGACCAGATGGCACGGTTTCCGAGGTTTGCGGACTTAGCCAAGAAGCACGATGGCCACGGAAGCGAGAAGGCAGTCATGTATCTCTACCCCGAAATGCGCGGGCAGATAGTGAGATCGCTGCCTCTTCGGACGATCACGACACCGCACATCAGCAATCGGCCGAAAACAGAGTTCCAAGGGATATCCACCCTCGCCCTGCAGCGTGCTGCGGCGTTCACGACCATGTCGCAGCTGCCGCATGCAAGCCAGCACACTCACCAGTTCATCAATCATCTCATCCAGAGGCTGCCAAGTCTGCAGCTCGTATTGGGACGCGATCTCGATAACATTGCGGACGTCGTTGTTGAGCTACTAACGAGCTCCGGCTCGGAAATCGACTGTCTTTCGAACAGGACTTGCAGCAAGGAATTGATCAGCGGTCCTCTTATCAGCGTGATCATGCCAGTGCACAACGGTGCGCAATTCCTTTCGGAATCGATCGCTAGCGTACTCGCGCAAAAATACCCTGCCCTTGAAATCATCGTGGTTGATGACGGTTCGACGGACAAGCTTGATGAAGTTGTTCATCGGCTACCTGTGGATGTACGTTTTCTCAGGCAACGCCAAGCCGGACTAGCGGCGGCACGCAATCGCGGCATTCGGGAGGCCTCTGGCGAACTCGTCGCCTTCCTTGACGTCGGCAGTCTCTGGCCTGATGGCTATTTGCAAATCATGGTCGATGTGCTGTCGGCTGACAGCGGTTGCGCCGTTGTTCGGGGGGGTGGCCAGTTAATGAAAGCGGATGCGGAACCGGACGGGCACGTCGAAAGCCCCGGAGAATGCTTCCCCTGCTATCTCTCCTCAGCGCTTTACCGGCGCGAGGTGTTCCAGACCGTGGGATTGTTTGATCAGGAATTGGGATTTGGCGAAGAAAGCGAATGGTACGAACGGGCGCGAGAAAATGGTTTTAAGCTTCGGCAAGTGAACCAAGTGACGCTGATCCGGCGCCACGACGCCGACACGAACCGCGGCAAGCCCGTCCAGGAGCTAAGGAGGTTAAGGATACTCAAGGATGCTCTGGACCGCGAACGAGCAGAGGCTAGGCCGCGGACTCATTAAGGCGCAGCCATAGCCTGATTGACGCGAGTTGAATAAAGGCAAGGTAGTTGGCGGCAAGCCGGTCGTAACGCGTCGATGAATCCATCGAAAATGACCCGAAGGCGATATCCGATAAGCGAGCGGGTAAATCGAGGTTTAAGCGGTCTCTTCTATGTCACTGTTCCCCTCTAACTTGTCTCGCAAATTTCTGACCACACGATGGACGGTCCGTATGTCCTTGACCGACAGTCCATCCGAAAGGTCGTTAATCCAGGGAGCCTGCAATTCCATTGCAGCTTCGAAGGTACGCTGCCCTTTCTCCGTCAGCACGACGAGTTGTGCGCGGCGGTGATGAGGGTTGACCTCGAAAGCGACTAAGTCCTCTTTCTGCAGATCATTGATGATCCGCTGCACGTTTTGACGGTTGCCGCCAAGGTCCCGCGCGAGCCAAGCAACCGGTTGGGGGCGTTCTCCGGCCACAATGGCGCCAAGCACCTGCCAGCGCGCGCTGGTTAAGTTAAGCGGTGCGACGAGCCGATCACCGGCGGTCAAGAGCAGGCTGTCGAGCCGGAATAAATCGAGAACCAGATCGGTCAGGGCGTCACCCGCAGGGGTTCGTGTCGCTTTCTTCATTCGTCACCACATTTCATAATTGACATCATAATGTCAAGATGGTATGTCACCATAATACCATATCGGTATTACAGCTCCAATAGCAAAGGAGTTCTCCATGTCATTGTTGCGCCCTCTAGATCCCTCTTTTCCCATCGAACGTCAGATCGGAATCGATGCGAGCGCGGTCGTGCTGGTGAATCCGTTCACTCTCGACAAGGCGGACGAAGCAACCTTCCTCAAGACTTGGCAGGACGACGCCGAATTCATGAAGCGGCAGCCCGGCTTCATTTCTACCCAGCTCCACCGGGCTATCGGCGAAAGTCCGACCTATCTGAACTATGCCGTCTGGGAATCCACCGCTCACTTCCGAGCGGCGTTCACTCATCCCGATTTTCTCGCGAAAATCGTAACTTACCCCGCGTCGGCCGTTGCGTCCCCGCATCTGTTCAAGAAGGTCGCGGTGCCCGGCATCTGCGTCGCCTAGCGCGTGCCTTCAATACGTGATCAACGCCGCAGGAAGAGAAGCTCATGATCAAGTTGATTCATCCTATCGCTGGCGCCGTGGCCATAGCGACGATTGCGACCTTTTGGCTATCGACGGCGCTCAGTGAGTTGTTCGGGTCGCACGCGCTTGTCACTTCGGTGAAGACGGCCATACCATGGGGTTTCCTTTTACTGATCCCGGCGTTGGCCACAGCGGGGAGCTCTGGCGTGATATTGGCAAAGGGGCGCCGCGCTGGACTAATCGGTGCTAAATTCAAGCGCATGCCGTTTATCGCAGCAAACGGCATCTTGGTTCTGATACCTTCTGCGCTCTTCCTAGCGTCCAAGGCTCAAGCCGCGGAGTTCGACAGCATCTTCTATGCTGTGCAGACGTTTGAACTCCTTGCGGGCGCAACAAACATCAGTCTGCTCGGCCTCAACGTGCGGGACGGCCTCAAGATGAAAGGATGGTTCCGCCGCAGCCCCGCGTGAGCGGCTAACCCGAACGCGGACAAATTGAACTGGCGCCCCCATCGCGAGGCTGCGGTGGGAGCAATTCGGTTTGTGGCCCTTTGCGTCACATCACTGCGCCGAACGATAACGTCGTTATTGGAGTAACAACGGACATTGATCGGCACGGGCGCTGAATGCATCGGTCGTGAATGACCCAGTTCAGACATGCGCCACATGGGTTGTGCTGTCAGTCGATGTACTGATTTCCGCATTTGGGATAGCTTCTCGGCGATAGGCCGGGAAGCGACATGAGCGAATCACGAAAAATCGTGGCAATCTTGGCCGCCGACGTAGTCGGGTACAGCCGGCTCACCGGCGCTGATGAAGATCGTACGTTAGCGCGGCTGCGGGCGCTCCGAAGTGATTTGATCGATCCCACCATTGCCGTGCATCATGGGCGCGTCGTTAAACGCACTGGCGACGGAGCTCTCGTCGAGTTCCGCAGCGTAGTCGATGCTGTGCGATGTGCCATCGAAATACAGAACGGGATGGTCGAGCGCAATGCGGGGCTGTCACCTGAGCGGCGCATCGAATTTCGGATCGGCATCCATCTTGGCGACGTCGTCGAGGAGAGCGATGGCGACCTGATGGGCGACGGCGTCAATATCGCTGCGCGGTTGGAAGGCATTGCTAAACCCGGGGCTGTTTGTCTTTCTGAAGACGCCTATCGGCAGGTGAAGGCGCGGCTCAATCTGACAGTCAGCGATCTCGGCGCGATTCAACTCAAGAACATCACCGAACCGATCGGCGTATATTCACTTGAGGTTGGCGTCGCCGCAGAGGCGAGGCCCGCAACGCGAGGCGAAGCCGAAATGCCGGAAAAGCCTTCGGAAACGCTCGCATTGCCCGACAAGCCTTCTATCGCCGTTTTGCCGTTTCAGAACATGAGCGGCGACCCAGAGCAGGAATATTTCACCGACGGGATCGTCGAGGAGATTATCACGGCACTTTCGCGCATGCGCTGGCTTTTCGTGATCGCGCGCAATTCCTCCTTCACGTACAAGGGCCGCTCGGTCGACATTAAGCAGGTCGGCCGTGAGCTGGGCGTGCGCTACGTCCTCGAAGGCAGCGTGCGCAAAGCTGCGAACCGCTTGCGCATCACCGGCCAGCTCATCGATACCGCGACGGGAACGCATTTGTGGGCGGACCGGTTCGACGGTGGGATCGAGGACGTGTTTGAGCTTCAGGACAGCATAACCGCGAGCGTCATCGGCGCGATTGCGCCGAAACTAGAGCAGGCGGAGATAGAGCGCGCCAAGCGCAAGCCGAGCGAGAGTCTCGATGCCTACGACTTTTATCTGCGGGGGATGGCAAGCGTTCATCTGTGGACCAAAGAGGCCACTAGCGAAGCGCTGCGGTTGTTTTACAAAGCTATTGAACTCGACCGTGATTTCGCCTCGGCCTATGGCATGGCCGCTTGGTGTTACGCTTGGCGCAAATGGAATGGCTGGATGACAGACCCTGTCCAAGAGATCGCCGAAACCGAGCGGCTGGCCCGGCGGGCGGGGGAATTGGGCAAAGATGACGCGGTCGCGCTCTGCAGGAGCGGGTTCTCGCTTGGCCATGTCGTGGGTGACCTGCAAGGGGGCGCGATTCTAATCAATCGGGCGCTTGTGCTTAATCCGAACCTTGCCACCGCATGGCTCTTGAGTGGCTGGATCAGAGGCTTTCTCGGCGAACCCGAAGTGGCGATCGAGCACCTGGCTCGCGCCATGCAGCTGAGCCCGCTGGATCCCCTGATCTTCCTGGCGCAAGGTGGGATGGCGTGGGCTCACTTCGTCGCCGCCCGCTATGACGAGGCATCATCATGGGCGGAGAAGGCGGTAAGAGAGCAAGCGAATTACGTACCGGGAATGCGCATGGCCGCAGCAAGTCACGCGCTTGCTGGACGGCTTGAAGAGGGGCAGAAGGTGATGGCACGCGTACGCCAGATTATTCCCGAACTGCGCGTGTCCAATCTCAAAAATGTGATGTCGTTTCAGAGGCCGGAAGATTTCACTCGGTACGCAGAGGGTCTGCAAAAAGCCGGGTTGCCGGAGTGATTAACGACAAGCAATTGTCTCGCCCTACGGTTCGGATGTCGCTTATGGCCCTGAAGCGGCGGACCGCATTTTCACAACTGACTGTCGCTTTCGGGGTGAAGCGAACATCGATAGATTTTGGCGTGCGCTGCTATGTTGCGACTGACCCGTCTCTCGGACATCGCGCCCGCGCTAAGGGCAACTACACCGGCTGAGGTGGTATTGCTAAGTTCTTGGCCGGCCGGTTAACGGCAAACCGGCACGGAGCCTAGTCTATGCAGCAAATTGCGGAATGGCTCGAAAAGCTCGGCATGTCCGAGTATGCTCAACGTTTTGCCGAAAATGGCATCGACTTTAGCGTCCTCTCCGATCTCACCGATCAAGACCTCAAGGACATCGGGGTTTTGCTCGGCCACCGTCGCAAAATTTTACGTGCGATCGCGGAACTTACCGGGGCCGCTCCGACATCACCGCAGCCTGCTTTGCCCGAGCCGAAGCGTCAAGACACCGCCGAACGCCGCCAAGTCACCGTGATGTTCTCGGACCTTGTCGGCTCAACTGCACTATCGGCGCGGATCGACCCTGAAGACCTCCGCGAGGTCATTTCGGCGTATCAGAACTGCGTCGCAGAGACCGTGGGTCGCTTCGGCGGGTTCGTAGCCAAGTATATGGGCGACGGCGCCCTTGTGTATTTCGGGTATCCGCAGGCATACGAGGATGACGCCGAGCGAGCCATACGTGCTGGACTAGCGTTGGTCGAGGCAGTGGCTGCGATCCGACCGATGGGGCCGACGCGGCCCCAAATCAGGGTCGGCATCGCCACGGGCTTGGTGGTGATAGGCGAGTTGATTGGTCAGGGCGCCGCCGAGGAGCGCGTTGCGGTTGGTGAGACGTTGAATCTAGCAGCGAGGATACAGGCTGTGGCGTCTCCCGACTCTGTCTTGGTCGGGGAATTGACTCGTCACCTGGCCGGTGCCGCTTTCGACTATCAAGAGCTCGGACCGCGCGAACTCAAGGGAATTCCCGGCGCATCGAGGTTATGGCGCGTGGTGGGTGAGAGTGGGATCCGAGGACGCTTCGACAGCAGGGTGGTCCAGGGGCTGACGCCATTCGTTGGCCGCGCCGAGGAGGTCGCTCTGCTGCGGCGTCGCTGGGACTATGTGAAGGACGGCGACGGGCAACTCATTCTCCTGTCGGCACCTGCGGGCTTTGGAAAATCGCGCATCACGCAGATATTTCGGGAGCAGCTGGGCGATTCGTCAACTACATTTCTGCAATATTTCGGCTCCCCGTTCCATGTGAACAGCCCATTTTATCCGTTTATTCGGCACCTCGAATGGGCCGCGGGTATCGTTCGGACAGACACCAGCACGCAAAAGCTCGACCGGCTCGAAACCATTTTGGAGGGCACGGCCGAAAGCAAAATTGAGGCTGCCCCGCTTTTGGCCGCGCTTTTGTCGATCCCGTTTGGAGAGCGCTATCCGCCCCTGCAGATCAACGAGTTGGTCCAGAAGCAGAGGACCATGGAGATACTGGAAGAGCAACTGATCCAGCTGTCGGGCCGTGGTCCGGTGCTGGTTGTCTTCGAGGACGCGCACTGGATCGATTCAACCTCGCTCGAGCTGATGAGCAGAATCGTTCGCAGAGTGGCGGACCTGCCGATGATGATTGTTGTGACCCATCGGCCCGAGTTCACTCCGCCCTGGCTGGACCTCGGACACGTCACGATGTTGAAGTTGAATCAGCTAGGGCGAAGCGAAGTCGTCGATCTCATTTACAAGGCGGCTGGCGGCAAGGCTTTGCCGGAGACGATCGTCGCGCAGATCGCCGCCAAATCGGAGGGCGTCCCGTTATTTATCGAGGAGATCACCAAGTCGATTTTGGAATCTGGTGATCTCGAGGAGATTGGCGAGCGTTACGTCTTGCGCCAATCGATTCGGGATTTCAGCATTCCGTCTACCTTGCAGGACTCGCTGCTCGCGCGTCTCGATCGCCTCGGCTCGGCGAAAGACGTGGTGCTCACAGCATCGATCATCGGCAGGGAGTTTTCATACGAACTGCTAGAGGCGGTGTCCCCGGTGCCACAAGCCACGTTGCTAGCAGATCTCGGGCGGCTGGTTCAATCCGATCTGCTCGGGCAGCGCGGCGTGCCGCCGCTGTCGCGCTATATCTTCAAACACGCGCTGATCCGCGATGCGGCCGGTCAATCGATGTTGAAGGCAAAAAAGCGCGAGTTGCACCAGCGCATTGCCGAAGTCCTCACCTCACGGTTTCCAGAAATGGTCGACACCGAGCCCGAATTGTTGGCGTACCATTATACTGAAGCGAATGTGGTCGCTCTCGCGCTGACCTACTGGCGGCAAGCTGCTGAGCGGGCGGCGGCGAGATTGGCGTACGTTGAGGCGCTCGGCCACGTAGACAAGGCGACGAAGCTCGTTGCGGCCTTGCCCGAAGGGGTGGAGCGGGACGAGTGGGATCTGACATTCTTGGTTATCGCCGGACCGTCGCGGATGGCACTGGACGGTTGGGATAGTCCGCCTGCGAAACGGCTCTACGAGGAGGCGCGCAGGGTCGCTGAAAGACTGGAGCGCCCGGCAGAAGTCTTCCGGTCGGTCTGGGGTTTATGGATGGGGGCGCACACGAGCGGACAACATGCTCGCGCGCACGAACTTTATCGAGAGATTTTCGCACTCCTGAAGCTGACCAACGATCCGGAATACGTGGTTCAGGCGCACCATGCCGGTAGCTCGCAGATGGTGGCCGAAGGCGTGCCGCGCGCCGCGCTCGCCCACATCGATAAATTGCTGACGAACTACCGGATCGACATCCATGGCAACCTCGCGCTGATGTACGGCGCTCACGATCCGGGCTGCTGCTCGCTTGGTATGCGCGCTCTAAGCTTGCTGATGATGGGCCATCTCGATCAGGCCCGAGCGGAAAGCGCTAAAGCCCTGGAGCTGAGCGAGCGGCTTGGCCACAAACCCAGCATCTCGCATACGCATATGTTCCGGGCCGAGTTCGACATTATCCTCAATCTCGCCGATGAGGCTGAGGAGCATTTGAACTCAAGTATATCGCTCGCCCAAAAATATTCGCTTGCCGCCTACCTCAACGCAGACGAACTCATGCACGGTTTGGTCCGCGTGCTGCGAGGTGAAGTTGAAGCCGGTGTCCGGCAGGCTGAGATGGCGCTGGAAACTTTAAAGTCGGTCCCTTCGCGTCGATTCCATCTGCCTATCCGCATCGCCATAGTCGGACGCGCCAGAGCGGCAGCGGGCGACATCGATGGGGCGCTCGCTCTTTTCAACTCCGCGCTTGAGGCCGCATCAAGCACAGGCGAACGTTGGTACGAACCAGAGCTGCTTCGTCTCAAGGCCGAGATGCTATTTGCCCAAGGCCCGCAACGCGCGACTGCAGTGGAACGATGCCTGACGGAGGCAATCTCCATTGCGCAGAAGCAGGAAGCTAAGTTCTGGGAATTGAGAGCCGCAACGGCGCTGGCTCAAGTGCGGGCACGGCTGGGGCAACGTGTTGAAGCTCGCGAACTTCTCGCTCCGGTCTACGGCTGGTTCACAGAAGGCTTTGACACGCTTGACTTGAAGCACGCCAAGACCCTGCTCGACGAGCTGAACGCCTGACAACAAGCTCGAAACCGCAACGACGTTGTTGCAGCGCATGAGTCCGTTGATGGCCCTTTGCGTCACATCCACTGCGCCGAGCAACAACGTCGTTATTGGAGTAACAACGGACATTGATCGGCACGGGCACTGAATGCATCGGTCGTGAATGACCCGCTGCTACGTGAGCCGGGTCGCAATCCCGCAGTACAGCGAGACCGCTGACTTGATGCTGGCCAATCGTTATGCCGTCAGCCTGATGGTCCACGAAATCGAGACCAGGACCGCCGTTACGCCCTCGTGGGCCGTGCCGTTAAACTCAATACGCAGAATTTTACGGCCCGGTAACGGTCGAGCATTTCCTGTGGTGCGTCGGTATTGAAGCTCCGCGACGGCGCCGCGGCGATCACCGGGTTGACGTCGCCGGATGCGAGCGAGAGGGAGAAGCGGAAGCGGAGTAGGCGTTCGCGCGGTCCGCGGTTGCGGACAAAAGCGCGCAGCCTCACGTGATGGCGATTTTTCGTATTGATCTCGAAGTCGACCCGGCGCGAGGCGGCAGGAAGTTCGGCCAACATCGTCATGTCAATTGTCCCCGTCCACGCTTCGCCTTGAGTGCGGTCAGGCAATCGAAGGACTTGTTCCAGGACGCTCGGTTCCTGGGCCGTTCCACGCCGCGCCGGAAGGATCGAGGCGAGTACAAGTCGTTGACGCTTTGCTTTTTTTCGATATGCGCGAATGAGCCTGCTCTGTTTTGCCCATAACCGCGCCAGCCAGTAGAGACTGAATGTATCGGCCTTCGGGCTTGTTTCCGCGATCGCGGCGACGAAACCGCTGGGTTTGCGGCGGGCCTCCTGCATCAGCCTTTCCAGCATCCAAGGGGGGACCGGCCGTTCGAGACGTTCGCGCATATAACCGAGCGCGATCGCTCCCGCAGCCGACATGCGGCGTCGCCCGAGGATGTCGGCAAGGAGGTCCCAGTCGACGCCGGCGTCGATTGCGGCGGCGATGTCGGCCAGCCAGTCGCTTCTTTTGTGGGCCTCAAGCGCGCCGTGTCCGATCGCGATGGCGACCGTATCCGTCGGCGACGGAATACGCACATCGGCATATCCGAGTTTGCCCGACAAGGACCGGCTCCAGATCGCGTCGTCGTCCTCATTGCGGTCATACGGTGCCTGGAAAGCCGTGCGGTGCAGATCGAGATTGCCGAACTTGCCATGGACGAGGTTGATTCCGACCGCGTCGGGAAGGACGCTGCGATGGTACAGGATTGTCCCCGATCCTGACGGCACCCAACCCTTTCCTGTAGCGATATCGAATGCGCGCTCCATGTCTTCCGGATGAACGCAGATATCGACGTCATTGACCGAGCGTCCGCGATCTGCAGGATCGCCGCTAGCCGCCCGGCTTGCGCCCTTGATGACCAGCATGTCGACTTTTGCGGCTTGCAGCGCCCGCAATATCGGCGCCACCTCGCCGATGGCAAGCTGGCTGCGTGACCAGATGGACCGCTCGATTCCGGCAACGCGGGGCCGGAACGGACTGCTGGGTGCAAGCTGCGCCATGCGCTTGGCCGCCAAGCTGATCAGCCGAGATTCGCCCCAGGTCAGATTGCCGAAATCACTACGCGACTCGAAATCGTGCCACGCTGCGGCTGCCATTGGCATGTCGTTGAGCGCGACGGCCCGCAAAAGATTGTCGATGGAGGGACAGGGCCAGGCGCTTCTGAGCGCCAGGTCCAGAGGGCCATTCGTCATTCGTCGCCGGATCCCGTTCGGCTCGCATCCGCTTTTTGCTTCCTGCGTTCTATAGCTCTGCGAGCAGCGTGCAGATACCCCAGCGTGCGGTCGCTTCTGCCGGTGTGCGAGAGGCTTCCGGGCCTGACGCGGCGCATGGCGAGGACATCTTCGAGCATGACGTGCGTGTGTCCGAGGTCGCGGCTGCGATCGAGCCAATCGACCAGTTCGCCGAGATAACCCGGGAAGTCCGCGAGATCGCCAATCGCGTGGGCGGCTTCGGTGCGGAAAACCATCGTCGTACGTGTCCAGAGGCGCACGATCGCCCCTTTGGCGTTGGGATCGGGTTTCTCACCGTCGCGGAAAAGCCGGCCCAGCGCAAAGATGCCGGTCACGTTACTATTCGCCTCAAGGCCGGCGAGCTGTCTTTCCATTTTCCACGGCAGCCAAATGTCATCGGCGTCGAGCGTGGCGACAAACGGCGTAACCGCCAGGCGCAAACCGAGCGTTGTGGCCGAGCCGGGTCCTCCGTTTTCTTTGTGTATGACATGGACTGGTCCGCCCATTTCGGCCGCAGCAATTCCAGTATTGTCGGTCGATCCGTCATCGACGACGAAGATTGCAGCCGGCGCAATGCTCTGCGCGAAGATCGAGGCGATCGCCTCGCCGATCGTCGCTTCCGCGTTGAAGGTGGGAATGATCACCGAATAGGACGAATTCATGCTTCGAAATCCTTCTCGATCTCGTCACGGCGCAGGAACAGCTCCGAGAATAGCTGCGGAAGTTCGCCACGTCCCTTCAACCGGTTTCGCGCCGCCCATTTAAGGCTCGCCAGCATGAACTCACGCCGCATTTCCTCCGTGTTTAGCGTCACATTGGCATCATGCCTGCGATAGTACGCGGTGATACCGTCATCTAGAATCAGTTTGGCGCCGCTCTCGACAACGCGCAGGACGAAATCCGTGTCGTCGCCTTGCCGAAAACTCTCGTCGAAACGGCCGACTTTTCTGAATACGTGCGGCCGGTACATTGCCGACTGAAGATAGGGGCCGCGAATGATCTTTGTGCGGCTACCCGCTTTTGGCGCCAGCGTGGCCAGGTCGAACGTAGCAAACATCTGGACGCGGCCATAGACAACATCGATTTCCGGATCAGCTGCGAGGATGGATCGCTGACGGGCCAGACGACCTGGATAGGAGACATCGTCGGAATCCAGGAATGCGACGAAAGCGCAATCGGAGCGCAGGTTGTCCAGTCCAGCGTTGCGCGCCGACGGGATTCCCTTACGGGGATTTTGCAGCAGTCGCACTTGCGCGAATTGCTCGGTATATGTCCCGACGATTTCCCGGGTCTGATCTGTCGAACCGTCGTCGACAACAATGATATCGAGATCGACCGTGTCGCGTTCCCTCAGCAGCGAATCGATGGCCGCCTTGATGAAACGGTTCGCATTGAACGCCGGCATGATGACGCTAACGGGCATGGCTTGCCGTTTTCATCAGAAGCGACCCGATTGCATCCGCGATTTCGACAGGGTCCTCAGACAATCGGACGCGGTAGCCGGGAAGCTGCCTCGCCAACTGCGCGAAGAAACGGAAGCCTTCGTCCGTATCGCCGGGAAGCTGGAAGACGGCAGATGGAGCAAGCGCAAGCGCGGCTTGCTGGGTGGAAACGCGTTCGACTTGCGTCCTGCGCAGCCCGGCGATTTCTGGCAGGATCAGGGCGTCGATAACAAGTCGGCCCACGAAGGCACCCGGTACCAGGTCACAGGCGTCGAATTCGTATTTCCCCTGCCAATTCGGCTGTCCGGCGCCGATCTTGTCGGGCTTCAGGCCCACTCGCTGCAATCCGTCATGATCCTGCTTGAATATGCGGAACACCGCATGCGCCACGATATCCGGTTCTCGCTCCACCATAACGTAATCGTCGCCGCCGCTTGATAACCCGTTCAACAATCCGGCGAGCGTCGTGCCCGATTTCCCCGAACCGCTCGTTCCGACCACGAGCACGCCGCGCCCGTTGAGCCCCAACGTGGCCGCATGTGTCAGGCGCCTTCCCGCGGATGCGTACGCCCAGTGCAGAAAAAGGCGAAGCGGAGATCCCAGCTCCCACGGCGGAATTCCCATGGGAGCGGGGAGCGAGTGCACACCTGCCGCTGCGGCGGGATCGTAGAACTGCCAGGACGGCGCCTCGTGATGATAGAAGCCTCGCAAGCCGGCGGCGGCCAGCATCCGATCGAATTCTCTCGTTGAGAACCCGGTGTCGGTATCCCACACCGCAGGCCTTTCCCATCCCTGCATCGTCGCGTCGATGAGATAGATTTGCGCGCGTTGGTCGGAGACTGCGTCATCGCCGCGTTTTGCCAACCGTTCCTGGCAAAGCTCCGCCAATGCCGCGTCGGCATGCCAAACGTCCAGATCCAGCGCAGGCAAAGCAATATGATGCCGCTCCAGCCGCTCCGCTGGATATCTGAGGGCGGCTTCGACGCGATCGCGCGCATAATCCGAAAGTTCGCGTAGCGAGACTATTCGCGGCGATTCATCGCTCCGCCTTCCGTGGTACAGGCCAACCGACTTGTTCATCCACGTCATGGATCGGATCAGCGTAGATCAATTCCGCGAGGTCCTCATAGACCAATAGTTGCGGGGCCTCTCCGGACCATGTCTCGACAAAAGCGTCATCCGCGTGTGTCGCGTCTTCCGCCGGAACGATGAGGTTCAGCTTATTCACCTGCTGCATAAACGCGATCGCCGCTTCCGCCAACTCAGGCCGGTGTGCGCGAATACTTGTTGCAATAGCATCCAGCGGACATCCACTAATAATCAATGTCCATACCTTATTCGCAATACCTTCCAAACCATAGTAGTGACCGTTGGCTAGATTTAGGATGACAACCTGTCCATCGAAGTTCTCTGTAACAATGTTAGGAGAATTTATCGCAAATCTCCCCGCGGGTAAAGGTGAATGCATGTCGGTACGCCCCCACTACTTTGTACCTCGTGAAGGGTGATCAACCCCGAAGAATTGGTCAAGTGCGATGTTTTGGCACTTGGTCTCTGGGTTGTCGGTTAGCAAGCGCCTGGTTCGAAGAGATTATCGCATCCAAGCCTCTTTAGATGATGCGCTCGTGTTTGCGCCGAACTCCTCGCAACTGCCGCTCTCCCACTCTTCGCCAGAGGGAATGAAACCGAAATGTCTCCTATCCAGGTCGTCTGGCCCGTCAGCGATTCAGACCAGCCTATTTACCCGAGAAACTGAAGCGCTAGGCTACGGATGAATGGCCTGAGGTGAGCGGTGCCATGGGAAGCATTATTCTTCTCGATCTGATGGGCGGCGTTGCTCTGCTGCTTTGGGGCCTGCACATGGTCCGCAGCGGGATCATGCGCGCCTTCGGCTCCGAACTTAGGCGCATTCTGAGCATCGCGCTTCGCAACCGTTTCCTGGCACTGCTGGCTGGAATTGGCGTGACGGCTCTCCTTCAGAGCAGCACCGCGACGGGCCTGTTAATGACCTCCTTTGCGGCCCGCGGCTTGGTCGATCTCGTCCCGGCGCTCGCGGTCATGCTAGGAGCCAACGTCGGCACTACGCTGATCGTACAGGCTCTCTCGTTCGACATCTCGGCAGCCGCGCCCGTTCTGTTCGTGATCGGCTTAGCGGCATTCAACCTTGGTGGTCGAACCATGACCCGCGACCTCGGGC
>Ga0335081_10010078_pt1 | contig 15247 bp, 7 predicted proteins | sample Lox_Sample_35_FD_206713 | JGI IMG/M metagenome (GOLD analysis project Ga0335081, IMG submission 206713) | Soil microbial communities from Loxahatchee National Wildlife Refuge, Florida, United States - Lox_Sample_3.5 | ecosystem: Environmental > Terrestrial > Soil > Wetlands | place: USA: Florida...
TAGTTCGTAAACAGCTTCAGAGCCAGATAGTTCGGATTCGCTGGACTGGGGGCTGTCCACCTCGTCGACAACGCGACGCGTTCCCGGCCTAAGATTCCATATGCGTCCGCGTCGCCCAGCGCCGTGGAGAAATCTGACTCCCCGGCAAAAGCAGCACTCCATTCGGTGATGCTGAATTGGGTTCCGGGATAAGTGGAATTCACAATTGCCCGCATGCGCGGAATGCGGAATGGCTTCGGCTCAAGGGGTTCGATGCTGAATCCATCGCCGACGATATAGGAAGCTTCACTGGTGTAAGTCGGGTCCCACCAGTCGCGGTAGACGCGCACGGCCAGGGCTCGCAGCTGCGTCTGGGAGAGACCTCCGGTATCGGCGTCGGGATAGGCGTGAATATCAAAAACGTCGAGCGATCGCGTACCCGCTGCTGCGTCTGACCAAGCGACTTCATTCAGCCACCACGGCAGGAAATCCACGCCGCCATGGCTGGACGTGTCGCTGGCGCCGGTGGCTGAGCGCCAGTAGTAATACCAGCAGCAGCTGACCGGACCAAGGCGAACCGCTGCCGGATCCCAACCTTTCAGAGCGCGGGCCTCCGACAAGTAAATATCGCGAAGCTCCTGGTAGGTCGTGGGATTTGGATGGATGTCCCGGTGCGTGCCGCCCCAGATATCGATCTCGTTGTCCATGTCGTAGAAGTGGCAGGAAGTGATCGACGAATTCGGGATCGGACAAGAGCCGCTGCCAAACGCTGTGGCCAGCGCCGCTGCCCACTGATTGCGGTACACGCTGTTCGGCGGGTCGCTGCCGCCGGGTTGATCGAGCAATGGGAAATAGGTTCGGTTCAGATCGGCTGCGCTGGCCGTGAGGTAGGTCGGCGGATTGTTGCTGCAGGTTCCCGCCACAATGCCATTCCCGGCATCGGTGTTGTACTGATCAACGCTGCACTGCGCGCCGTCTTTGATGATGGAGAAGCTCCAGTGGAAGTTGTCTGTACCTCCCTGTGTGCTCGAGGTTTCCGGGCTTTGCGCAACCCAGGGCAGCATCACCATGGTCATCAACGGAGCGCTTCCGGCCGCCTTCACATCCGTGATGAACTGCGTGGAGTTGGAATCGGCGCTGTTGTTGAGTGCGCCAAAGGTAAAGTCCTCGAAGTAATAGTCGTTGTCTGCGTTGGTTGTACCGAGCTGCCAGTTATAAGTGGAGGCTCCATTCCCTCCCCAGCGGACCATAGGCAGACCGCTATCGGTGATGGTCGGCGCGTCCTGCGGAAAAGCTCCGCCGTAGACGTATGGGCTGATGGGATGCCGGTTGGTCAGGACATCGACAGTCAGAGCGACGTTCGTGATCGAGCCGGATGGAGTTGCCGAAACTTCAGTGGAGTTCGGGCTTTCGGCGCCCGCATTGACCGCCGAGACTACGTAGTAATACGTTGTGCTGTTCGTCCGCCCCGTGTCGGTGTAGCTGGTTCCGGTCGGCGAACTCACAGTCGTGTACGGACCGCCGTGAGTGGTCGAGCGCTTCACGTTGTAGCTGGTTGCGCCGGTGCTGGCGTTCCACATAAGGGCGACCTGCGCGTTCCGAGCAGTAGCGCTCAGCCCCGTGGGTGTGGGCGGAGCGGATGCGGTCGGTGACGCCGACGCTTCATTGGAGTAGCCGCTTTCTCCCGCCGAATTTACCGCGGTCACCACATAGTAGTACGTCGTGCCGTTGGTCACTGTGCTGTCGGTGGAACTGGTCGTGTTTGCGGACGAAATCTTGGCATACGGTCCCCCTGAGGCAGTGCCGCGGTACACGTTGTAACTGGTCGCGCCGGAGCTGGCGGTCCATGCGAGTCCCACTTGCTGGTTGCCGGCGGTCGCGGTCAAGCCGGCCGGTGCGGCGGGGATAGCTACGGTTGGCGTTGCCGACGCTTCATTGGAATTTCCACTCTGGCCGTTTGCGTTGGCGGCTGTGACAACGTAGTAGTATGTCGTGCCGCCGGTGACAGCGCTATCGACGTAGCCGGTCGTGGTGGCGGTGGCCAATTGCGTGTAAGGGCCGCCGGTAGTGGTGCCGCGCTTGATGCTGTAGCTGGTGGCGCCGGAGCTGGCAGTCCAGGCGAGCGTCACCTGCTGCGTGCCCGCGGTCGCCGTCAGACCGGTGGGTGCGGCGGGCGGATTTCCACCACCGGTACCACCTCCGCTGCCAGAACCTCCACAGCTCGGCAGCAGCATCGTGGAAGCGAGAAGAAATGACAGGAACAGAGCGATTCTTCGGGCGGTTGCCATAACGATTATGTTAGCGAAATACCCCGATTCTCGCAGAGAAAGATTGGGGTACGAAAGGCATACCAGGAAAGGGCCTAAGGGACACGACGGAGGCGTTCTTAGGCCGGTTCTAGGCCGGCGCGATTCGCAAGCTCATGTCGGCCGCTTGCGGAGAGTGGGTCAGGAGGCCGACCGAGATGAAATCCACCCCGGTCTCGGCGTAAGCGCGAACGTTTTCCAGGCGGATGCCTCCGGCGCACTCGACTGGAATGCGCCGGCCGCTCTTCTGGAACTCGGGGCTGGAGCAGCGTTCGACGGCACGGCGAACATCCTCGACCGACATGTTGTCGAGCAGGATGGCCTCGCCACCGTGGGCAAGGGCCTCGTCCAGCTCAGCGAGCGAGCGCACTTCCACCTCGATGATCTGGGATCCGCGGCGGTTGTGGATGGCGCGCTCCAGTGCGGGCGCGATGCCGCCGGCCAGCGCGATGTGGTTGTTCTTGATGAGCACGCCGTCGGAGAGATCGAGGCGGTGATTCTGTCCGCCGCCGCAGCGCACTGCGTTCTTATCGATGACGCGCAGGCCGGGCGCGGTCTTGCGCGTATCGAGGATGCGCGCCTTCGTGCCCGAAACGGCTTCCACGAACTTGCGAGTCAGAGTGGCGATGCCGCTCATGCGCTGCAGAAAATTCAGGATCACACGCTCGCAGGAGAGAATCACGCGCGCGTTGTGTTGGATGACGGCGACGGATTGTCCTGGACGCAGGCGTATGCCGTCAAAAATTTCTGGATGCGTGGTGACTTCGTAGTGCGCCGTGACGGCGCCATCGAGCGCGGCATAGACGTCGAGAATGCGCGCCACGCAGCCGATGCCGGCGAGAATGCAGTCCTGGCGGGCGATGATCGTAGCCGTCGCCCGCTGATTGGGATCGATGCAGGCATAGCTGGTCGCATCGCGCGTGGCGCGGTCTTCGAGCAACGCGTTCTCGAGAATGGCGGTGATGCGACGCGAATTCCAGTCCATAAGAACCAGGGGTTAGCGGTCAGGGTTAGTTGCCAGTATGTACTCCAATTGAAGACTCATTTACAGCTCAACTCTTTCATCTTGCTCTTCGTTTTCTCCTGCAGAACCAGGAGTTCCTGGCGCCGTGCCCGCAGGCCTTCGATCACCTTCGCTGGAGCTTTGGCCAGGAACTGGTCGTTGCCTAGCTGCTTGTCGTTGTTGGCGAGCTCTTTTTCGATCTTCTCCAGTTCTTTTTTCAGACGTTCGCACTCAGCGGCGACGTCGATCTTGCGCTCGTAGATGACATGGACGTCGAAGCGCGCAGTGCCACGGGCACCGGGCCGGTTGGCCAGCAAGTTCTCCACGAAGGCGATCTTCTCCACATTCGCCAGGCGCTCGATCGCACCTTGGTTGTGTTCAATCATGCTCCGAATTGATGGTTCGTGCGCGAACACTTCGATGGGGACCTTCACCTTGGGCTCGACCTTCAGCTCTGCCCGGAGATTGCGCACGCTCACGATCAAATCCTGCAGAATCGCCATCTCGGTTTCGCCGGCGAGGTCGATTTGTTTCTCGTCCGACTGTGGATAAGCGGCCAACGCGATCGATTGCAGCGGCGGCTTGCCTTCGTAAATCGCCTGCCAGATCTCTTCGGTGATGAACGGCATCACGGGATGCAGCAGGCGAAGGGATGCATCGAACAGGTTGACGAGGTTCGCACACGCGATCTGCGCGGCGCTCTTGTCAGCGCCGTCTTCAAAATTCAGGCGCGGCTTGATTAGTTCCAGGTACCAGTCGCAGAAGTCGCCCCAGAAGAAGTCGTAGATGCGGTTGGCGGCCTCGTGGAAGCGATACGTCTTCAGCGCATCGTTCACGTCGGCGACAACGCGGTTGAAGCGGGAGAGGATCCAGCGATCTTCTAGAGCCGAGGTCTGGAACCCGGCAACACCCATGTGGGGACCGCCGCCCTCGGCCGTTCCGGCGGGGCGCAGGCCCGGCTCCACGCGGTCCACGTTCATGAACATGAAGCGCGCGGCGTTCCAGATTTTGTTGGCGAAGGCGCGGTAGCCTTCGGTGCGACTTTCGTTGAAGGCGATGTCGGTGCCCGGCGCGGCCATGGCGGCCAGAGTGAAGCGCGTCGCATCCGTGCCAAAGCGGTCGATGACCTCCAGCGGATTGATCACATTCCCCTTGACCTTCGACATCTTCTGCCGTTCAGCATCGCGCACGAGCGAGTGAATATACACCTCGCGGAAGGGCACGCTGTCGTTCTTCTTGTCTGCCCAGCCGCTGGCTTTCTTGATGGCCGGATCCTGTTGGTGTCCCTGCATGAAGTGGCAACCGAACATGATCATGCGGGCGACCCAGAAGAACAAAATCTCGTAGGCCGTAATCAGCAAAGTAGTCGGATAGAAAACGGCCTGGTCGCGCGTCTTGTCGGGCCAGCCCAGCGTTGTGAACGGCAGCAACCCCGAGGAAAACCAGGTGTCGAGCACATCGGGCACCTGCTCCAGATCGGTGCTGCCGCATTTTCCGCAAGTCAGCGGCGCCTCACGCGCGACGGTCACGTGCTTACACTTGCCGCAGGTCCAGGCGGGAATGCGATGTCCCCACCACAACTGGCGTGACACGCACCAGTCGTGGATGTTGTTCATCCAGTTCAAATAGATGGTGCGGTGGTTGTCGGGGACGATCGTGATCTCGCCGCTCTCGACGGCTTCTTTGGCGCGCGCGGCCAGCGGAGCGATCTTGATGAACCACTGCTCGGAAAGCCGGGGCTCAACGATCGTGCCGCAGCGCTCGCATTTGCCAATGGAGAGCGCGTAGTCTTTTTCCCCAACCAGAAAGCCCTGCTCCTGCAGGTCGGCCAGCACACGCTTGCGGGCCTCGAACCGGTCGAGTCCTGCGTAGACGCCTGCATTCTGGTTCATGTGGGCGTGCTCGTCCATCACAGTGATCTGCGGGAGATGGTGGCGCTTGCCGGCTTCGAAATCGTTGGGATCGTGCGCCGGCGTCACCTTCACCGCGCCCGTGCCAAATTCGGGCTGGGCGAGTTCGTCGGTGATGATCGGGATCTCGCGGTTCATCAGCGGCAGCATGACCTTCTTGCCATGAAGATGCGTGTAGCGCTCGTCTTTCGCGTTCACGGCGATAGCGGTATCACCTAGCATCGTCTCCGGCCGTGTAGTCGCGACGGTAATGAACTCGTCCGATCCAACCACCGGGTAGCGAATCTCCCACAACTTCCCCGCCACGTCTTCGTGCTTCACTTCGAGATCGGAGATCGCGGTTTCGTGCCACGGACACCAGTTCACAATGTAGTGTCCGCGATAGATCAAGCCTTCTTCGTACAGGCGGACGAAGACCTCGCGCACGGCGTGCGAAAGATCTTCATCCATGGTGAAGTACTCGCGATCCCAGTCCACTGAGGCGCCGAGGCGCTTCATCTGGTTGAGGATGGCGCCGCCGTAGTGCTTCTTCCAATCCCAGACGCGTTCAATAAATTTCTTGCGTCCCAGGTCTCGACGTTTTAGGCCTTCTTTGACGAGGTCGCGCTCGACCATCATCTGCGTGGCGATGCCCGCGTGATCGGTACCCGGGAGCCACAGTGTGATGAAGCCGCGCATGCGGTGCCAGCGCACAATGATGTCCATCTGCGTCTGGCCAAACATGTGTCCCATGTGCAACTGCCCGGTAACGTTGGGCGGTGGCAGCAGCAGAGTAAAAACGGGACGAGTCTCGCCCGGCGGCGGAGTGGGGACGGAGAAGAGTTTCTCTTTGATCCAGTAGTCAGCCCAGCGCGTTTCAATCGCGCCTGGCTCGTAGGCTTTGGGAAGTTCGTGCGGCATAGAAAGCAGTCAGCACTCAGCGATCAGCAATCAGCCCGTCGAAACCCGTTTCCAATCCGCGTTTCCACTGACTGCTGAGTGCTGAATGCTGAGTGCTTCTCTGATCTTACAGGCGCGAGAAAAGAAGGGTCAAACACGACCGGGCCGCGGTACGACGAGGCATACGGAATAATCAGTGGACCTGCTGTAGTTTCGCCAGCGAATCAGTGCAGCGGGCGAGTTCGCCGCTCACTTCCCGGATCGCACCACTCCGTCCCGGCGGGAGCTTGCCGGCCCTGCCCAGCTCCAGCCACAATTCCTGGCTGCGCTGGTAGAGCGATCTGGCTTTCGTCCAATTCCGCAGACGAGTCGCAGGCTCTCCGTCGTGTCCGGCCATGCGCTCGTAGAGCCGCGCCGAGTTGGTCAGAGCGTCCGCCAGTGCAATGCGGTACTGGGCATTACTCGAATCGGAGGCGGTGAGGCGTTCCAGCAATTCGATGCCGTTGCTGTATTGCTTCAGGGCGTCCTCGCGATCGCTGGGGCCGAGTGCTTTTGCGAGATTCGCATAACATTCGGCGAGCGCACCTCGATTCGTGCTGCTGTTTGGGCTCCTCTCCGACAAGGTAAGACGCGCGGCAACCGCCTTTCGATGGTACTCAATGGCGCCCTTCCTATCCGCGCTATCCAGCAGGCAGTTGGCCAGGCGCGTATAGCTGTTGGCCAGGTGGTTGTAGAGAAGGATGTCATGCGGATCCTTGACGCTCAAGGATTCCTGCCTGGAAACGCCACGGCGCAGCAAGACGAGCGCTTCTTGCGTCTGGCCCAGTTTCCCCAACGCCGACCCGACTTTGCTCTCGCTGAAGGACAGGTCCAGGACCGCTTGAGAGTTGCCCGGATCCACCGAGGCAAGGTCGCGATCGATAGCCAGAGCAGCACGGTACTGCGCGAGTGCTCCGCGGAAATCAACCATGCGCATCTGAGCATCACCGATCTGTTTGTGCGCAAGAGACCGGTTTCGTCGCGCCTGAACATCTTTTGGATCTGCGGCACTGAGCGATTCAAACAGGCTGAGTTCTTGCCGGAAGTGCGCCAGAGCGGAGGCAAGGTCGCCCGCTGCCACCAGGGATAACCCAACGTTGTGATGAGAAAAAGCCAACTGTCGCCGGTAGTGTGCGTTGTTCGGATCAAGCCTGGCCAGTTCCTCGCGGATTGCCAGCCCCTTGCGGCGATTCTCCAGCGCTCCCGCCGTGTCTCCCTTCTCCTGCAGAACGTTTCCCAGGCCATCGAGACTCGTCGCCAAATGAATCTTGCCTTCCTGGTCAGAAGAATTGGCCGCGATGATGCTCTGGCTTAGTTCCACCGCGTGTCTGTATTCGGTGGCTGCTTGATCCAAGGAGCCGCCTAAGTTCAGCAAGTTGGCATAGTGATAAGTCTGGACGACTCGTTCCGCTTGAAACTTCGAATCGCTTGCGAGGTTTCCGGCGATGCTTTCGTATATCTTCAGTGCCTCCCCGGAATGCGTGACGGCTCCCGCGGTCTCCCCTGAAAAAGCGAGCACATCGCTGATCTCCTGGTGAGTCTCCGCCAGAGCCATAAGGACCTGCTGGTTTTCCGGCTCGGCACGGGCCAGTGAATCCAGAATCGCAAGTGCCTTCATGGAACTCTGCAAAGAGCCCTTGGAGTCTCCCAAATTGGGGAACATGGGATCGCCCTGGACCTCGGCGACCTTTTGGTAAGCGGAGGCAATCTCGAACTGAAGCGAGAGGTCGCCTCTTGCCTCCGCGGCCAGTCCGTCCAAATATTCAAGAGCGCGCTTCACGATCAGAGAGCGCGCAGGTGTGGTTCCGGGGAGGTCCCGGATCGCGTCGTCAAACTCAAATAAGAAGGAATTGGCCAGCTTGCGAACGTCGTTGAATCTTCGTTCGGCCCGCGCACGCTCCTGGACTGCGACCCGAGCCTCCCACCAGGTCGCCGCCACGCCGCCCGCCACAGCGAGCACAATCAGCACTGTCGCCACCATACCCACTTTGTGCCGGCGTATGAATTTACTGACGCGATAGGAGGCGGAATCCGGCGTTGCCGTTACCGGGAGACCTTGCAGATGCCGGCGAATATCCTCTGCCAGCTGCTCGACCGAGGCGTAACGACGTGCTGGATCCTTGCGCAAGGTCTTCAGAACAATGTTGTCGAGATCTCCCCTTAATCGGCCCCTCAGCCTGGTGCCTTCTTGCCGTGCAGCTGCCGGTTTATTGTTCGAGGAATCTGTGACGCCGGGGTTCATGGGTCAGAACGGTATCAGTTCGGGCGAAATCGCCTCGATTCCTCAAAGTAACCTCCGCCGAAATCGAGACGGACTACGAACAAAACACAGCCGATTGCCATCGAACCACTAGAAATTCAGACATCAACCGCGACGATTGATCGGATACCAGTCTACCGCTTGAGGGCAAGAATCGAGCGGGAGATTACTCCCTGGGCCTTTCAATTGGCGTAGGTGTCTTCCATGATGTCTGATGCACGCTTGGTCATGGATGGGGCGGATGGGGCGAACTCTTACTTCTTCTTGCCCATCTTCTTGGAAATCTCGGCGACGATCTTGGGGCGAAGGTCGGCCAGAACGCTGTCAACGATGCTGGCGATTTCGCCGGAGTCCTGGGGCTGTGCCGGAACATCATCCGGACTACTCTCAGCACCCGCAGCGACGGCCATGGCCGCTTCGTCCTGAGGGGGCTGCTCCTCTTTGGATTCTGAGGATTCCGACTTCGTCTTTGCCGTCGTGGCTTTCGTATCTCCGACCTCGCGAATGCGCCGCCAACTCGCCCACGCGGCAGCGGTAGTCTCGGCGATTTCGGATTCCTTCTTCGCTACGCCTCCCCCGACTGATTCGCCTGGAGCGGCAGGCGCCGCGATACCAGAAGATACATGGCTGTCGGAGGTCTGGTCCGCGAAAGCCTGCCTCACAGCAACATCGTTCTCGACGGTGGGAGCGACCGTCTCACGCGTCTCCGAACTCACGGCTGATGGTTCATCAGCGACCGGAGCAGTGACTGCGACGACTGGAACCGGCTCTTCGTGAGTATTCTCTGGCCGTTTCAGTTCTTCGTGCTGATGTTCTTCTTGCACCGGCTGGGGTGCGTTTTCGATTGCAATTTCCGGTTTCGTTGGTTCCGTCTGCGGAGCAGGCGCTTCCACGACCGGGATGTTCTCGGTTTCCGCTTCGACCGACGGCGATGCCTCGCGCGAAGACTGGATCGCAGGTTCGACAGCCTGGACTGGAGCGGGTTCCGGCTCGGCCGGAACCGGAGGCGGTGGGGCGGATTCCGGCTCACTGTAAGAGGCCGCTACCGTTTCGAACTCCTTCACTACCGGCGCAATGGGTTCGATCGCAGCCGGCGCCGCGATACTGTCCACAACTTCTTTCTCTGTGATCTCGGTCGGTGCTGGAGCGGCCTGCGCTTCCGGCGCAGGAATCGCGGAAACCGGCCCAACCAGTTCGGGCGTGACTGCCTCCACCGGGGATAACGTCTCCACCGGCGCAGATTCTGCGGCGACTGGAGGAACATACGCGAGGGCCGCGACCGATTCCGCTTGCGCTTTTTCAGCGGCTGCAAAGGCCGCGTGGGCCTTCTGCATCTCCTGTTCCAGCGAGATCGAGGTCTCTTCGGGAGCAAGCGCAACCGCGACAGCGGACCATCGCGAAGATGATCCTGCGAAACCCGCTCCGGCCGCTGCCGCCATGGTTACCGGCTCTTCCGCAGGCTGCTTCGTCGCGGCCTGATCTCGCTCAGGCTGATCGAGCTTGGGCTGATCGAGTACGGTCTGATTTGCGGCAGGACGCTCTGCGCCAGAAGCTTCCGGCGCATGCTGGTCGAGAGAGGTGTGCGATCCTGACCCGGTTCCGAAGCTTGAGTCGGTCGCCTGGCCAGCAGCGTCGGGTACCAATCCTGCAATCGCCGCCATCATTTCGGCGGGGCTAGGAACATCTGCTGTCGATTCCTTCGCAGTCTCGGCCTTCTGCGCAGAGGACTCGACTGGATCTTCCGGCTTCTGCGAGGCGAACGTTGCCGCGGTGGATTCCTTCTGCAGTTCGGCCGCAGGCTGCACTTCGTCCTTCGCATCGGCTGTGACTTCAGTCTTATCTTCGACAACGGGCGCCTCTGCCAGCTTCACTTCCGGCACCGGCGCAGGGTGCTCGAATTCCGCAACCGTACTCTCGGCAAACTTGCCTTTCACCTGGGCCGCCGCTGCAGCCAGTGCAGCGATCTCTTCCGGAGTCACATCCTTGGGCAAGCCTTCCGGCGCCAACGCTCCCAAATCGACGCGAGCTTCTTCTTCCTTGACCTCATGCGGTTGGTGCGCTGGCTTGTGGTCAACCACCGTGCGCAGGTCCTTGTTCACCGCATTGTAGATTGCAGGATCGTCGCCGTCCTCTTGCTCCTCCGACGTCTTTTTCTTCTTGGAGGGGAAGGCAATCCGGTTCTTCCAACCCGAGTCCTCTTCCACCGCGACCGTCTTGTCGTAACGCCCTTCGTCGAGAGCGGCGTTAGCTCGGGCGAAACGTCCCGGCTTCGAGGCTTCCGCGCGGGGCACAATCTTGTCTTCGAGCTTTGCCAGAGCTGCCAGTAACTCGCTAGCCTCAAAAGGCTTCACAATGAAACCTTCGGCGCGCACGCGCTTGGCTTCTTCCGGCTTGAAGGGCTCAAGTTTGCCGACGGTGAGCATGACTGGAATCCGCGAGGTTTCCTGGGCTTCCTTGAGGCGCTGGCACACCTCCAGCCCACTGTAGCCGGGCATATAAACGTCCAGGACGATGAGGTCGGGTTTCGCCTCGGCGATCTTCTTCAGCGCCGCGGACCCGTTATTGACGGTGATGACTTCGTAGCCCGCATCCGCGAGGATCTTCCGCCCCATGTTCTGGGCGGTAACGCTGTCATCGGCGAGCAATATCTTCCTGGCCAAAGGTTTCCTCTGATGAGGGGAGATAACGCGAAGGTAACCTGAGCCACAATGTAAGTCAATGAGCCAGAAGGGAAGTAACACGTTACCAGTGGTCAGCACCTACCGGAGCGACAGGAGCGCCCAGATCAAAGCGGGAAGAGAGTTTTGCGCCTAGGGAAGCATGGCCCGCAGCTGAGTCCATTAACGGACCCAGCGCTCAACGCAACCGTCTAGAACGGAACGATCTTCTTCATCCCCTTCTTTTTCTTCTTCTTACTGCTGGAGATTTCCTGGTCGCTGGCGGCAGCAGAATTGTCGGCGCTGGCGGTGGATGAAGAAGACGACTGGCCCTGTTGGATCTCGTTCACCTGCGGCGGCGGAGGCAGAGCCTGCTCGTTCCCACTGTCGGTCGGCTTGAGTTCGTTGGGGTCGGCAGGTGCGTTCGGCTTCAGTTCGTTCGGATCAGGCGCCGCCGGAGTATTGGCGGGAACAGAGGGCTGAGCGAAAGGCGAGGTTCCGAGTGGAGTTGCATCAGAACGCGGAGCGGGATCGTTCGGACCGGGTTGATCGGACTTTATGACTTCCAGCCCAAGAGCAGTTTTCCGGGCCGGCTCCATGGCCGCCATTGCTTCACTTTGAATAACATCTTTCGCACTCACGGGGGTCGGCTCGACCAGCGTCGGCTCCCCGACCTTAGAAGCCTGGGCCACATCTGGTCCTTTCTTGATAAGCCCCATCGCTTTCTGAGCGAAGGTGGATTCGCGACGGCTAGCGTCCTCAGCTTTGTTCTGAGCAAGTGCTGCTCTAGTCGGCCGCGGGATTGGCTGGTGGAGAGCCGCCAATCGCTTCTTGGCGTCATCGGAGCGGTCCATGATGGGGTAGCGGGTGAGAATTTTGTCGTAGGCTTCCGCCGCGCTCTTGGATAGCTCTTCCATATATCGAGCCTTGGAGGCTTCGGTGGCGCAACCACGCGGCAAGCCGTGGACGTCGCAGGTTGGCGCAGTCCGCAGGCGAGTAATCTGGCCCTCATAGTTCTGCCCCAACAAATAGAGCGCTTCATCCGCACGGCTGTACAACGGATATTTTTCAACGAGCGATTTCAAACGTGCGATCGATGCGGGATAGGACTCGCGCAGGTAGTAAAAGCGTCCAATCTCGAACTCGCGTTCACCCAGGACCTCCTGCACTTCAAGCAGGCGCTGCTTGGCCTCGGGCACCAGTTTGCTGTCGGGGAACTCGAGGATCAGGCTGCGGTATTCGTCTTCGGCGCGCTTGGCGTGAGTGTAGTCGCGGTCTGCCTTCTCCATCTGCTGGTAGTGGATGTTGGCGACCTTCAGCTGCGCCTCGGCGGCCTCCGGCATGTTGGGGAAGAAGGTCTTGAAATCTTCGTACTCCTGTTCGGCCTGTGCCAGCGCGGCCGTTCCGCCTTCGGCGTACCAGGAGTCGCCGACCGCCAGCTTGGCGCGCGCCACGAATTCGGAATCCGGGTAGGTGTTGATCAGGGTCTGGAGCTGCAGGCGGGCGACGTCAAAGCGGTTGTGCCGCATGGCGTCCATAGCCTTGTCGAACAGGACCTTGTCAGGCTGTTTCGAGCCGATATCAGCCAGTGGGTTCACCGACTTTTTGTTGGTGCAAGCGGCGGTAAAGGCTAGAAGCATGCCCAGCACAACGATCAACGGGATTCGACGTAACATAAGACCTCGGGAAGATTAGACCTTTTGCAGCGCGGCTTCCGTCGCTGCTTTCAGCAGGGTTTCGGCATTCTTCTTTGGATCGCCATTGCCGAACACGGCGTTGCCCGCCACCAGAATTTCCGCGCCCGCCCGGACCACGTCGGCCACGGTGTCGAGCGCCACGCCACCATCTACTTCGATGCGGTAATGCAGCCCGCGTTGTCCGCGGATATCGGCCAAACTGCGCATTTTGTGCAGCGTAGACGGGATGAACTTCTGGGCTCCGAACCCCGGATTCACCGACATCACCAGCACGTAGTCCACGATGTCGAGGACTTCCGAAAGCGCATCCACCGGCGTCGCCGGATTGATGACCACACCCGCTTGGCAGTCGTGGCTCTTGATCAAGTGCAAGGTGCGATTCAGGTGCCGGCAGGCTTCCTGATGCACGGAGATCCAGTCGGCCCCAGCTTCCGCGAAGGCGGGGATGAACTCATCCGGATTCTCGATCATGAGGTGGCAATCGAGGGGCAACTCGGTCACCTTGCGCAACGATTTGACGACCGGGGGGCCAATCGTGAGATTCGGCACGAAGTGGCCGTCCATGATGTCGACATGGATGACACTGCCGCCGCCTTCGCCCGCGGCGCGAACCTGCTCGCCCAGCCGAGCGAAATCAGCCGAAAGAATCGAGGGTGCCAGTTCGATCAAACCGAGCTCTCAGAACCTGAAGGCTAAGAAAAATTAGTGCTTTCGCAGGGAGCTGCGTGTGGAAATTCTAACACGCTAAGTCCGTACCTGACGCTCGGTTGTAAGGTATTCCATCTGCGGGATTTGCTTCTCAGCGGGGTTGGGCTGACTCGGGCGTGCTAATCTCGTCCGGCGTGTCCTCCCCAATCCAACTCGGCCCCGCGGCGTACAGCGTGATCGCAGTATTTCTCTGGGGCTCGTCCGATTTCGCGGGAGGATATGGATCGCGGCGGGCGAATGCCTTCGTTCTAACGGCGTTCTCACACATCTGCGCCTTCGCGCTGATGTTTCCGATTGCGCTGGGAATCCATGGCGACTTCCCTTCGCGCACCAGCATCCTGTGGGCCGTGGCGGCGGGCGCGGTCGGCGGGTTCTCGCTGGCGATTTTCTATCGCGCGTTGGCTGAGGGACAAATGGGCCTGACCGCGCCCATTGGGGCATTGCTGGGAGCAGCGATCCCCACGCTGGTGGACATTGCCATTGAAGGCGCGCCCAGCCGCTGGACGATCGGTGGCTTCGTGTTGGCCATCCTCGCCCTCTGGCTGATCACGCGCCCTGAGCCGTCGCCCGAGAATGAGTCTTCGGCGAGCCGCCCGGCCGGGGTCGCCATGGCTGCGCTGTCGGGCGTGGGATTCGCCGGTTTCTATCTCTGTATTCACCAGGCGAGCGGATCGCCGGTGTGGATCGCCGCCCTCTCGCGTATTGGATCGTTTGCCGCCACAGGTATCGCAGTCGTTGCGATCCGCGCGCCGCTGGCGCTCGACCGTCCGCGAGCCGCGCTCGGCATGCTGGCCGGAGTCCTCGACATAGTCGCCAGTGCTTCTTTCATCTATGCCAACCAGCGCGGACGCCTCGACGAAGCCGTGGTGATCACCTCGCTCTATCCGGCGGTCACGGTGCTACTGGCCCGGCTTGTCCTGAAAGAGCACTTCAGCCGCTGGAAGGTCGTGGGGCTGTTGGCGGCGCTGGCGGCAGTGCCGCTGATCGCAACGGGATAACGAATATGCCCTTGCATTCTCTATTCGCGAATACAGAATATACATGTAGCGAAGCAAAGGACGACCGATGCCCCTGGTTGAAATCCATGGCCTGACGAAGGTCTTCCCGCATACTGAATCGCCGTTCGGGGGCAAGTTTCGGGGCGAGTCGACACGTGGAGTACGCGCGGTCGATGACGTTTCGCTTGACATTCAGGCGGGGGAGACGTTGGGGCTGGTCGGTGAATCGGGCTCGGGAAAGAGCACGCTGGGGCGTCTGATCCTTCGATTGATCGAGCCCAGTTCTGGCAGCATTCGGTTCGAAGGACGCGATTTGCTTTCGGCACACCGCCGCGAGATGGGCCGCCTGCGTCGTGACCTGCAAATTATTTTTCAGGATCCGTTTGCGTCGCTCGATCCCCGCTTCCGGGTAGAGGACATCGTCGCTGAACCTCTCATCATCCATGGTGCGGTAATGCCGGGAGCGGGCGACGTTCGTGCCCGCGTCGGCGAACTGCTGCGCGCCGTGGGACTGGACGAATCTGCGCGCTCGCGCTTTCCGCACGAGTTCTCCGGCGGACAGCGGCAGCGAATCGGCATTGCACGCGCACTGGCACTGCGGCCGAGATTTATTGTGTGTGACGAACCGGTTTCCGCGCTGGACGTCAGCGTTGGGGCGCAAATCGTCAACCTGCTGGCGCAACTGCAACGTGATTTCGGGCTGACCTATCTGTTCATTTCGCACTCGATGCCGGTGGTCCGATATCTCTCGACGCGCATCGCCGTGATGTACCGCGGGAAGATCGTGGAAGTCGGCGACCCCGAGCAAATT
>Ga0335081_10010079_pt1 | contig 15247 bp, 11 predicted proteins | sample Lox_Sample_35_FD_206713 | JGI IMG/M metagenome (GOLD analysis project Ga0335081, IMG submission 206713) | Soil microbial communities from Loxahatchee National Wildlife Refuge, Florida, United States - Lox_Sample_3.5 | ecosystem: Environmental > Terrestrial > Soil > Wetlands | place: USA...
ATGCAGAATACGCCGGTCGTCGCCGGCGCACGGCGCGGCATGACAGTCACCTACCCAATCCCTCTGGGGTGAGAGTCTAGCAGAGTTGGAGTCTGAAATGTCGCCCTACTTCGCCACGTCGGCCACGCAGCCGAACTTGGAGAGGTAACCCTTCTCGAACACTGCGGGGGCGCCACCCATGTTGAGCTCGAACCGCACGGTCAGCGGCTTGCCGCTGGGGAGAGTCATGGGTTTCTTGCCTGCGCGGACGGTCCATTCGAGCTGGTAAGATCCGCCGGAGGGAACCCAGCGCTCGGCTTCCTCGAAGAACTGGAAGACCGCCCACAGGCCGTCGTTGTCCGACCAGCCGAGGTCCGTGCCGCCGAACTTGACCGACGCCTTGGCTTCGCGCGTGGTGGTTCCCGGCCAGGTGAATTGCTTAGCTGCGCCGCCGGCGGCTGTGGTGGTGAGCGTCTGGCCGTCGAGCCGCAGCGTCAGGCCTTCAATGCCTTCGCTGGGCACGGGCTTCAGGGTGTAGACCAGGTGCGGATCCTGCGAGCCGCCGCCGTAAAGGGCGTCGGCCAGCGCGGCCCAGCGGTTGAACCACCCTACGAAGGTGGGGTTCAACGTGATCGCTCCGGCGCTCGCCGCGACATATTGCGCGCCCTGCTTCGGCAGGAGTCGCTGGAGGTTGGCATCGTAGAACGCCCACAGAGCGCCGTCGGGCCGGCGCAGGATCGAGTTGACTTCGGCCAGGGTCGCCTGCTGCGTGGCGCCGGGTGTGAACGGGTACTTGGTCAGCACGGGTCGCATCTGGGTACACAGGCCCTTGCCCTTGCCGTTCAACTCCGCCGGGCCGAGCGTGCGCAGCAGGGCCTCGACGTTGGTGATCGGGTCTTCCAGCAAGGTCTGCGACATCCGGTCGACCTTGCCGTCGGGATCGGGCGTGAATGCCTGCGCCAGGCCGCGCGCCGACGATTTCGCGCTGCCCGCGTTGTTCAGTACCGGGCCGGCGTCAGCTTCGCCGACCGGCCCGGGCTTCGAGGCGACCTGCTCCAACGACGCCTGCAACGCCGCCAGCGCACCCATGTACGCTTGGTTGGGCGCCGCGATGTAGCGGTCCACACTGGCCGGCGGCACCACGGTCTGCACCGGCTGGAACGCGTTCGCGACCTTGGGTTCGTCCACGGCCGTGTTCTGCGAAGCGAGCCAGAAGAGAGCCAGCAGCGGCGATTGGTTCCCGGCCATGAGGTTCAGCTTCTGCGCCGCGTCGGGGATGCCCGCGTATTTGACCACCGACGCGGCCTTGAGATACGCGCGCCACTGCGCGATAAAGTCAGCCACGTAGCGGTCGTGAAGCTGCTGCTCGAGTTTGGCGCGATCGAAATTGGCGGTGGCCTGATCGCCCAGCACCCACTGCTCGCCGCTGAAATACTTGTCGGCATGGCGCAGGGCATCCTTCATGAAGGTCCAGCCGCCCTTGGTGAACGCGCCGGCCACTTCGTGCGTGTCCACGACCACCTCGGCCGAGCCCGGGAACCGGCGATTGAACTGCAGCGGCGCATTGGTCTTGGCGGCATCGGCCAGCATGTTCTGGTAGACGCGCTCGCTGCCGGCGAACTGCGCCAGGTAGCGGCGTCCGCGTTCGATGGCGGAGCCGTCGTTATCGGAGGCGTGGGGATTGGCATCCTTCAGTTGGTCCGCGTAGAACTCGAACTGCGCGCGAGCCAACTGGGTGCGCTGCGGATCCACCGAACGGCCCGCCGTCCAATGCCGCATCAGGACCGGCGCCAGAAAGGCCCTCGTGCTGTACTGATGATGCGAAGTGGTGATCAGGTAGGCTTTCAGCGCATCGTACACTGGGCCGTATTCATCCTGCGGTCCCGGAGTCGCGGGAAGCCTCTCCAGCGTGGCGAGCAGCGAATTCTGCGTCTGGTTGAAGAGCAGCTTGCGGAATTGATTGAAGTACGCGCGGCGGGCCTCGATGAATACGTCGTTGCCGGAGTACAGGCCCCAGCGCATGCTGAGAGGCGCGCCCTCGCGCTCGTAGGTGTCGAGTTCCGTCAACGTTTGACGCAGCGTATCCAGCCGCTGGAGCGCGTCGAGCGAAGCGAGATCGAGTCCGGTCGATTCGCTGGAGCGAATTCCGCGCGCCGCATCGATCGCGCGATTCTCCAGGCTCCGGTTGCGCAGCCACGACGTGAGGAAGCCGGCGGCAAGGATGAGGCAAAGACCTGCCGCGCAGGCCAGCATCACACGGCGCGCGAAGTTCGTCTTGGTGCTGGAAGAGCTGGTGCCGAGGGCCACGCGGTCCTGAAGCACGATGTCGTGGAAGAGGTGGCTGAGGAACAGCCATTGCGGCACGCGGCGCGAGCCGGTAACGCGCTGCTGCACCGGGGCCTGGGGACGCTGACCGGGGCGGAAGATGCCGGTAGCTTCGGGAATGCCGGAGGGAGGCGGTTCGACCGGCGCCGCAACCGGCGCGTACTCGTCCACGGTGATGGGGCGGACACCGGAGAAGTAGAAGCCGCGCAGGAAGGGCGCGGTGGTGAGCTGGCTGGGCCGGCAGAGGTCCACCAGAAACTGCACGATCAGCCCGCGCAGCTTTCGGAACTCCCGCGGGAATTCGTAGGTGGCGGGTAGGATGGCGGCATCGCCTTCGCGCGGCAACAGCTCGCAGCGCGCGTCGCACAGCGACCGGAACAGGCTGTCGAACGAGGCACCCACGCGCGCGCCCTGCTGCTCACCGTACACTCCCGCGGCCTGCGGCCCGCTCAACGGCAGGGTCGCGCCGACCACCTGGGTGGCCTCGGCGTTGGAAAGATTGCGCACGTATTCGCGGAAGAACGGGAGCCGGTCCATGCGGGTGAACAGCACGTAGACCGGGAAGTTGATCCCCAGGGTCTCGGAGATCTCCATCAGGCGGTCGTGGAGATTGCGCGCGCTGACCGAGATGCTTTGAGCAGCGCCGGGTTGAGTGAAGCGCTCGGCATCGAAGCAGACGATGGCCGCGCGCGGCGACTGATCTCCGCCGCCGGCCACCGGACTGAGTTTGCCGGCACGGGCGCGGCGGACGGCGCGAGTCCAGAGGCCGCGGTCGCCGAGGAGCTTGCCTCCCGCCTCGGCGAATACCGCATTGCGGCTGAACCAGAGGTTGACCGCGCGCGTGGGCACGATGGCGTTGTCCTGGTAGACCTGGCCGGCCAGCAGCTCGGGCTCGAGACCGGAGTTGAGGAAAATGCTGGTCTTGGCGGAGCCGGTCTCGCCGATCAGGAACACCAGCGGGAAATTTCCGATGTGCGAGCCCTTGGGGACACGCGCGGCGCCCAGGCGGGCTTCCGCATCGCGCACCAGGACGTCGATTTCGTTGGAGCTATCGACCGGCTCGACGGGGCCTCCCTGCGCGGCGCGGCGCGAGCGGCGCCACCAGACGAAGGCGGCAGCGGCGCCGACGCCGATGAGCGCCAGACCGGCGCGGAAGACCCAGATGTCGGGCGATTTGAGCTGCAGTACGCCGCCCAGGATCCAGACCAGCACAAGATAGATCAGGAGAAGAATTCCCGCTACAAGATAGGCCATGTCCATGGGCTGCCCCTAACTCCGGCTCTGCATCGCGATGGCGTGCAGGTCCGACACTCCCGAACTCAGTGTCAGCTTGAAAATCACGAACAGCAGGAGCGCGAGGACGGCGCACCCGATCGCGGCCCAGGTGAGCTTGCGGACCCACGGATCCGCGCCCGCGGCGCGCGGGGCTTCCGGCGGCAGCGCCCATGCGGGGGCCAGTCCGCTGAACGAGCCGCGAATGCGGCGGATCTTGGCGGCCATGGCGTCTTTCACGGCTTGAAGCTCGCCGCGGCCGCCCACGCTATAGCGTCCGCTGTACCCAAGCAGCAGGCAGAGATAGTAGATCTCCAGAATATCCGCACCTTCGGGAGAATCGGGGCGGGAGAGGAGGTGCTGGGCGTATTGGAAGAACGTCTCGCCGGCTACGTGCGTGCCGAACATCTCTTCCTGGAGCGGCTTGCGAGGCCAGTCCGCGAACAGCGGATTCTGCGCGTTGAGAATCGATTCGTCGAGCAGGGCGACCGCGGCAAATGCCGCCAGCTTGACATCCTCTAGCGTGTATCCGGTGCGCTGCGCCTCCGCGCCGGCGGCTCTCAGGGCCTCGCGCATGTGCTGGCGGAACGATTCGGCATCGGAGACAGCCTGCCGGTTGGCGCGCAGCCGCACGATCGCGGTCAGGACTTCCTGAAAGTGCAGGGCGAGATTCTCGGTTCGGGTTTGTGCCATCTGACGGCTCCTCAGGATTCAAGCACCACCAGCAATTGCAGTTCGACTTCGGGCAACTCGCCCGGCACATATACTCCCACGCGGCGGGTCTGCTGGATGTGATCCCAGCAGGGGCCGCCCTTGCTGATGCTGAAGTACTGAGAGTCGACGCGGGCGGAAACGGCCGGCGGAGGCGTGGGGAGATGGGTGAGCGCCATGCCGGGAAGGGCGCGCCGCACCAGTTGCGGCACGAACGCGGCGGAGCAGACCTTGACCAACTGCGGCGTCTTGCTGATGATATCGACCTCGCCGGAGGCGGCGCGAACGGCGAGAATCCAGCGCGACCGGTTGAGGCACCGCTGGTCCGTGACCTCGCCTTCATAGAAGTACTTCTCGCCCGGCTTGAGCGGAATCGAGATGCAATTGGTGGGAACGATGGTTTCGAGGTGGCGCCGGATGTGGCGGTCGAGAGCCGCGAACGTGTCCTCGAGCCGGTCGTGGTTGTAGAGCGGGATCTCGCGCGGATGGGAGTCCATGGCGAAGGTACAGAGCGAGCCGGCGAGGCGAGCCATCTCTAGGTACAGCTCTTCCGGGTGGCCGCGTTTGGCGATCCAGAGGTGGCGCAACGGCGAGAGCCCGGAATTCACGGCATGCAGCAGCCAGAAGCTGGCGATCTCGCGCGTCGAAAACTCGGCGAAGGACGCGCCACCCGGCGTGCGGCTCATGGCAGTGCTTTTTTCTTCTAGGATCTCGATCAGGCGGCGCAACATCAGCATCAGCGATTCGCTGGCACTGATCTGCAGACAGGGCGGAATGAAGGCGGGATCGAAAATGAAATGGCCGGATCCGTCGCGAGCCACGCGCGCGATGGGCAGTGTGGCGAGCCCGGCAGCATCTTCAATGTCCAGCAGCAGGCGTAGGTTCTTGCGGCCAAGGTTGACTTTGCGCTCGTCGACCCCGGTGTTTTCGTCGTGGACCTCGCAGGCATCGGCGACGTAGCGCACCGAATCCGCGTCGTCCGCGGATAGGGCGCAGTTGCGGCCGCCGGGCCTGCGCTCCGGAACGGCGAGCAGGACGGTCAGGCTGTCGCGGGTGGGTGGGAAGAGGTCGGCGATGGCTCGCGCTGGCGGGAGCGGATCGCACTCGGGCATGGCAAAGCCGAGGCCGTCGGGGAAGATGCCGCGCGCATGCAGCACGGAAACAGTGCCGTTCTGGAGGGCCTCCGCATCGAGCGCGCAGCCCGCGACGCCGTAGGGCGCGAACCACAGGGAGGAGATGGCGAACTTGGTCGAGTCCTCGAAGTACTGCGACTGCGCCTGAAAGTGGTGCGGTCCCAGGTACATGCCTTCGGACCAGACTACGCGCGAGAGCGATCGCATACAATCCGACTCAATGTAACATTGTACGTGCTCGTGCGCGGTGACATGATGTGTGATGAACGATCCATGGTATGAGCTTCTATTCAGAGTACGACTTGTTGGAGCCGCTGCCGGGTAAATCCGCCAAGACATTCAAGGCGCGCCAGCTTGCCACCGGACGGTTCGTCATGGTGCACCTGCTGGTGGGAGAGGCAGCGGCCCTGGAGCGACATCTCCAGACGTTGACGCCGGAGAAGCGGGCCGAGGTCCTGGATCACGGCTCCAACGAGGGCACGCCGTACGTGGTGACGCCGCCGCTGCCCATCGGGGTGGCGTTCGACGATTGGGTGATGCCGGAGCCAGGACAGCCAGCGGTGGAAACCGCGCCGGCAATGCTGCAGCCGGAAGTGCCTTCGGTCCCGCCGCACGAAGTCTCCGCACCGGCGCCGGGTTCGGGGCACGAGGAACTCGGTTCGCGAGTGGGCAAATGGGATCTGACTAAGCTGCGGGCAGCCATGCCGCCGCCCAATATGACCCCGCCGGCTCCCGCACCGGCACCTGCCGCCGAGCCCGGGGAGTTCACCCGGATGTTCCAGGCCCCGGCGCCGGCGCTCACGGTCAGCGCACCTGCGCCCGTGGTGGAGCCTCCCGCGGCCGTTCCGCTGGCGGCCGAGCCCGGAGAGTTCACACGCCTGTTCCAGGCCCCGGCTCCCTCGCCTGCGGCCTGCGCGCCCCCGCCGGCCCCGCCGGCGAAACCCCCGGAACCGACACCCGTGCAGCCCGCTGGGCCCGGTGAGTTTACACGACTGTTCCAGGCCCCGGCCCTTGCTCCTGCCGCAAGTGCGCCCCCGTCGGCTGCGCCAGCGAAACCCCAGGAGCCAGCACCAGCGCAGCCCGCCGGGCCCGGTGAGTTCACGCGATTGTTTCAAGCCCCGGCTGCCCCGGCGCCACCCCCGCAGCAGGCCGTACAACCTCCGCCCGCGACACCGAAGCCGGCCGACCCGGGAGAGTTTACGCGCATGTTCAACGCGCCGGCGGTTGGACCGTCGCCGGTATCTCCTCCAGGTGCCTCCGTGCAGCCACGGCCGGGGCAGCCGCCGCCTCCATCGGGAGACTTCACGCGCCTGTTCCAGCCATCGGCGGGCGGCGCTTCGGTGGGAATGCCCCCACAGATACCGCCGGTCCCGGGAACCGGCGCACCGGCACCGCCGCAAGCACCGGGCGACTTTACGCGAATCTTCGGGAAGCCGCCGGTGACCGGAGGCGAACCTCCACTGAGTCCGGGCGCGGCTGCCGCTCCGCCAGCGCCCTCTCCCCCACAGGGTCCGGGCGAATTCACGCGGATGTTCGAAGCCCCGAAACCGCAGACGCCGCCAGCGCCAGCTCCTGCGCCGCAAGTGCAAGCCCCAGCACCGCAGTTTCAAGCTCCACAGTTTCAAGCGCCGCAGTTTCAGCCGCCGCAAGTGCAGGCGCCGCAGTTTCAACCGCCGTCTGCTCCGCCGGTACCGGCGCCGGTGCCGCGTCCGACAAACTACCTGCCGCTGGTGATTATCCTGGGGGCGCTGCTGGTGGTGGCGATCGTGATGGTGATCTACTTCGCACGGCGGTAGGACTACTGCGCGGCCGGCAGGAGGATAATGAGCTCGGCCTGGATGTTCGGGAACTCCGCCGGAATGTACGCCGCCAGGTTGCGGGCACGCCCCACGGCCTCCCAGGCCGGTCCAGCCTGGTTCAGGCTGAAGTACTGGTAGGCCAGCTTTACCGGAATCGAGCTGGGCGGCGCCGCGACGTGTGTCATTGGGACACCCGGCAGGGCTTGACGCACGAGGTGCTCGATGTGGCTTGCGGAGCAGACCTTGATCAGGTACGGAGCCTTGGCGATCAGATCGGCCTGGCTCATTTCGGCGGAGATGGCCAGGTACATGCGTGCGTTGAGCAGGTACTTGTCGTCGGCGAGCGCGGTGGCGTAGATGGACGGCTGCACCAGCTTGAGCGGCAGCGAGACGAAATTGCTGGGCACCACGGTCTCCAGGAGCAGGCGAAGCTTTTCATCCAGAATCGTGAAACAGCCGCCCAGATCGTTGTGGTCGTAGGGCGGCAGTTCGCGGGGATGGACGGAGGTGGAGAACGTGCTCAGCGAGCCTGCCAGGGCCAGCATCGCTGAGTAGAGCGATTCCGGGTGGCCGCCGCGCGCCTCAAAGAGGTGCCGGAAGACGGGGAAGTGCGCGTTGATGGTGTAGAGCAGCCAGAAGTTGGCGATGTCGGAGGCGGTGAAATCCGCGAGCGACTGGTTTTTCTGGCGGCGCGTGCCGGCCAGCGTGCTGGACCTGGAGGACAAGATCTCGACCAGACGGCGAGCGATGGCGGTCAGGTAGTCGCTGGCGGCGATATCCAGAAGCGGGGGCACGTGGCGCGGGTCCAACTGGAAGAGCCCGGCAGGCGTGCGCCGGATGCGGGCGACGCGCAGCACCGAGTTTCCCTCCTGCGCTTCGCCTTCGAATAGAATGCGCAGGTTCTTACGGGCCAACTGAACGGGCTTTTCGGACAGCCCGGTATTTTCGTCGCGGACCATCACGTACTCGGCGCGAAAGCGCGCGTCCACGTCGCGGCCGTTGGCGGACACGTTGATGCCCTGTTCGCGGTAATTCGGAACGGCTAGGAAGGCGTCGATGCTCTCCTGGTCGGGGTCAAAGGCGTCGGCCAGGACGCGGGAAGACGGTCCGGCATCGGAGGCGGGCAAATCGAAAAGAAGCCCGTCGGGGAAGATGCCGGCGGCTTCGCTGACGGCCACCATCCCGTTGGAGAGCGCCTCCTGGTCGATGCGCAGGCGGCTGAATCCCCAAGGGCGAAACGACAGCAGCCCGGTCTGGAATTCGAGGTTGCTTTCCAGAAAGCGGTCCTGCACCTGGAGGTGCTGCGGATTGAGCAGCGTGCCCTTGGTCCAGATTACCGGTTGCAGACGTTTCATTGCGTTCACAGTACCAGAATTGAGCGGGGCAGGTGAAGGCCTTCGGGATGCGAGCACATGGCGTTTTCCGTGACTCGGCCCGGCGGACTGTGCGATAACAATTCAAAGGAGGCTGTCACACTCATGGGGCGGATCGTTTTTCGAGGGAGTGCCTCGAATCCCGACGACAAGTTCAAGAATGGGTTTACGCCGCGTAACGCGAGAGACGAGATCAAGATTCAACCCGGCGGCCAGATGATCGGAGGAGTGTCCACGTCCAAGGACCTGGGCACGGCCCTGCGTTATGCGGCCAGTTACAACGGCTGGGTGTACGTGATTTACCTGGAGAAGGGCATCGACGTGCTGGAGTACATCCTGGACAAGGCCAACTCGTTGTTCGCGAGCGGAAAGTGGAAGGACGGGGTCTCCAACGCGGCTACACAGGCGGAGATTGCAGCGGTCGAGATTCCAGGTACCAGCGTCATCGCCGGGCGGCAATGCCGGATCAACGGCGAAATCGCGGAAATGTACGGGAAGATCGCCCGTAACTGGACCTGCGTGGTTCCAGCCACGGAAGCGCTCCAGGGCTGCGCCTGGCTGGACACCAGCATCACGGTTCCCAAGGAATACACCAAGTACCCTGCGGCTAGCTGACGAGCACTCCGCTGCGGGCGAGGAAGCGGAGCGCCTCTTCGAGCGAATCCGCATCGGCGGGCGGCCCGAGCTCGGCGAGCAGGGCTGCGCGATCGCGCGTGCCGTCGAGCAGTTGAACCAGCCTGCGGCCGAGGTCGTCTTCGGCGAGAGCGTTGACGTGTGTCAGGGTGGCGAGCATCGGGCTCTCCACTGCCTGCAAGCGCGCGAGCGGGCTGGCGAGCGGACGTTCGCCGGCGGAACCGGCGCAGGGCGCTGGGATGGAGTGGATGTCGACGGCTCCGCCGGTGAAAGAGCCTAGGAGAATCTCGAGGACTATAGACTCGTCCGCGCCGCCGGAGAGGCGAAGAACTTCGTTGAGGTCCATGCGCGAGGGGTAAGCCTGGATGAGGGCGTCCAGGATGCGCCGCGTGAGCGGATGATCGGTGCGGAGACTGGTTCCGTAGTTCGACTCATACACGGTCTCGCGTTCCGAGGCTGCGGCGCGCGCCATGGATGAAAACCAGAGACCAGAGAGACGCTCGCCGCGCACCGGACGCTCCAGCGGGATGGCGGCGGGGCACAGCAGGGTCTGGCGGAAGCTGCGGCAGCGAACGAAATCCAGGTACTGCTCGTGCTCCAGGAAGCCGGCGTCCATTTTGCTCAACGCGTTGTTGCTGTCCTGGGTGGTGGCGTACTCGGAGTCGGAGAGATATTGCAGGCCGTGAGATGCGGCGTGGCGAACGAAATCGGTGAACAGGACCGGATCGTTGATTTCGGCCAGATCGTCGTGGTAGACGGCGCCGGCGGGGCGTTTGGCCAGGCTGTCGGCCTCCTCGCGCAATAGTGCGCGGTAGACGCCGCCCTCGGCGACATCGGCGAGGAAGCGGATGACGGCGCGGGATTGCGCCACTTTCTCCTCCGGCTCGGCAAAATGGGAGGCGTGATAGCGCACGATTTCGCGGAACAGGTTTCGAATGTGGCGGCCGGGATAACAGTTGTAGCTGACGAAAGCAATGCCCTGGGGCGCCAGGAGTTCTCCGGCGAGGCCGAGGATGCGATCGCGGACCGAAGGGGGAACCCAGGAGTACAGGCCGTGGAAGATGAGGTAGTCGAACCGGCCGAGATCGGGCCCGACGGTACACAGGTCGGCGACGCGCAGTTCGACGTTGCGCAGTCCGAGGCGGCTTATGGTCGCGGCGCCGCGCTGGATCGCCGTGGGAGCCAGGTCGATGCCGAGGAGCGAAGCTCCAGGGAGGGTGAGGGCCATGGGAATCAGGTTCCCGCCGGTGCCGCACCCCACTTCCATGACGCGACAGCGGTCGGGCGGGGCCGGGGACATACCGAAGATGCGGCCCATGGCGGCGAGGTGGTCGGGATGCGTAGTGCGCTTGGGATTCGTGGGGTAGGCGACTTCGTCGTAGGCCGTCATGGGTTCAGCGTAACGCGAGTGATATTCTCGGGACATGAATTCCGCTCCAGTCGACACTCATCCGCTACACCAGTTGCTCCCGTGCCTCGGGAGCGATGAGGAGTTTCGCGCGCTGCACGATTTGCTGGAGGAGTGCGGGTACAACCGGGAGGGCATCTGCCGGCGGCTGGAGATTCCGGAGATCTGGGAGTATCGCACGATCCGGCAGCAGCGCGCCGTGGCGACCGAGACGGAGCACGGGCTGGACGTGCTGATCCGGCTTTTTCTGGACAACGAATACGTGAGCCGCAAGGAGATGGACGCTTTGCTGCCGGCGGGGGCGGCGGAGATATTGGAAAGGCTGAATCTGGTAGTGCCGGATTCGGAGCGGGCAGAGCTGATGTTCGCGACGGTGACTCTGTATCCTGGGACGGGGCAGGTCGAAAACCTTCCCCACGGGGTCTTGATCGCGAGTGACCGGGCGACGGCTCCCGACCCTTCGGCGAAATACTGGCTTCCCGCGGACGTGGTCTACCCGGCGGTGGTCGAAAATACCCGGACCTTCCTGGAAGCCATGCCGGACGGACCGTGCGACGCCTTCCTCGATCTGGGCACGGGCACGGGGATTGCGGCGCTGATCGCCTCGCGGTTTGCGGTGCGGGTCTGGGCATCCGATATCGCTACGCGATCAGCGCATTTTGCGGAGTTCAACCGGCGGCTCAACGGCGCCGTCAACGTCCAGGTGGTGGAAGGCGACCTTTACGAGCCCGTCGAGGGCCTGACTTTCGACCGGATCGTCACCCATCCGCCGTATGTGCCGACTCTGCGGCCGCGGTTCGTTTTTCGCGATGGTGGCGACGACGGTGAGCAGATCATCCGCCGGGTGATCGAAGGGCTGCCGCGCTTCCTCCGCGTGGGTGGCATGTTCTACGCGGTGGTGCTCGGCGCCGACTGCGAGGGGGAGCAGTTCGAGGAGCGAATTGCCAAGTGGCTGGGGGCGGCACGCGACGAGTTCGATCTGCTGCTGGTCTCGCAAAGCCTGCGCACGCCGAAGGAATTCCTGAGCAACGCGATGGCCAAGAAGACCACGACCTACGAGGAAATGCAGTTCTGGCAGGAAATCTGGACGCGGCGCAAAACGGAGTTTCTGTTTTACGGGAATGTGGTACTGCGAAGGCACGGCGCCAGCCGACGGGGAACCTTGACCCGGTTACAGAAAGGGGCGGGTTTCTCCGGCAAGCACCTGAGCTGGGTACTGGATTGGCAGGCCGAGACCCACGACCCGGCGAGCCAGGACCGGCTGCTGGATCTCCATCCCTGGATTTCGCCCGATTGTGAGCTGAGGGTACTGAGCCGCGTCCAGGAAGGCCAGTTCGTTCCGCAGGCATTCTCGCTGGAGGTGGAACGTCCGTTCACCACGGAATGCAGGTGCCAGGAGTGGCTGGTACGCCTGGTGGCGGGCTGCGACGGGAAGAAGAGCTGGCGCGAGCACTTCCGACAGGCACGGGAAGGCGGGATCATTCCGGCGGAAGCCACGGAGCGCGATTTTGTATCGATTCTCGAGGCCATGGTCACGAACGGGATTCTGCGGGTGCCGGAGCGGGCCCTGCCGGCCTAGTACTCTTTCCAGACTTGGGCTGCAGAGTTTCTGGGACAGGGGCCGTATAATCGGCTACGTAGTCATGGTCACGGTTTTCTGGTAAAGTGATTTTGCTCCGGCCGGTGTGTAGGCATACAGGCGGAGCTAAGGTCAACGTGGGGGAAACGAAACTATGGCAAGACAGAGCACGCAGCACAAGCTGGATCGTGTAAGACCGCCCCGGGTGCAAATCACCTACGACGTGGAGGTTGGAGACGCGATCGAGGTCAAGGAGCTGCCGTTCGTGATGGGCGTCCTGGGAGATTTCACGGGACAGCCGGTCGAACCGCTGGCGCGCCTGAAGGATCGAAAGTTCGTAGAGATCAATCCGGACAATTTCGATACGGTGCTGGAGAGTATGAAACCGCACCTGAGCTTCACGGTGGAGAACAAGCTGAGCGAAGATCCCGGCAGCAACCTCAAGGTGGACCTGAATTTCAAGTCCATGGACGATTTTTCGCCGGACAAGGTAGCGCGCCAGGTGAAGCCGCTGCGCGAATTGCTGGAGCTCCGCGACCGGTTGTCGGACCTGCGCGGCAGCATGCAGGGCAACGACAAGCTGGAAGAGTTGCTGCGCGACGCCGTGACCGACAAGGACAAGCTGGCCAAGCTGCGCACCGAGCTGGGAGTGAAGGAGGGCGGCAATGAGTGATCCACAAAAGGCGGCGGCAGCCCCAACCGGCGCGGAACAGACGGTAGAAACCAGCCTGCTCGATCAGATCGTTGAAGAAGGGCGGCTGGCGCGGGACCCCGCGGCCAAGGAGCGCGGGAAGAACCTGATCAAGGACTTTGTCGCCCAGGTGCTCGAGGGGAGCATGGTGGTCTCCAAGGACGCCGAGGCGATGATCAACGCGCGCATCGCGCAGATCGATCACCTGGTTTCCCTGCAGCTCAACGAGGTCCTGCACCACAAGGATTTCCAGAAGCTGGAGGGTAGCTGGCGCGGCTTGAGGTACCTGATGGACCAAAGCGAAACCAGCGACAAGCTGAAGATCAAGGTCCTGAACGTCACCAAGAAGGAACTGCTTCGCGACCTGCAGCGCGCGCCGGAATTCGACCAGAGCGCGCTGTTCAAGAAGGTGTACGAAGAGGAGTACGGAGTATTCGGCGGCGCTCCGTTTGCATCCCTGATTGGAGATTACGAGTTCAGCAAGGGTCCCGAGGACGTGGAGTGCCTGGAGAAGGTCGCTCAGGTTGCGGCGGCGGCCCATGCGCCGTTCCTCTCCGCGGCGTCATCGGACATGTTCAACCAGGACAGCTTCACCGCCATCGACGCGGCGCGCGACTTGGCGAAGGTCTTCGACAGCTCAGAGTACGCCAAGTGGAAGAGCTTCCGGCAGAGTGAGGATTCGCGCTATGTCGGCTTGTGCCTGCCGCACGTGCTGGCACGGCTGCCCTACGGCAAGAACGGCGCGTCGGTGGATTCGTTCAACTACGAAGAGGGCGTGGACGGCACGGATCACTCCAAGTACCTTTGGGGGAACGCGGCATATGCTCTGGGCGCGAGGCTGACCACGGCGTTTGCGAATTACGGGTGGTGCGCCGCAATTCGGGGCGTGGAAGGCGGCGGGCTGGTGGAAGGGCTGCCGACTCACACGTTCACCACGGATGAAGGCGATGTTGCCCTCAAGTGCCCCACGGAGGCTCCGATCACCGACCGCCGCGAAAAAGAACTGGCCGATCTCGGTTTTGTTCCCCTGGTGCACTGCAAAGGCACGGACTACGCGGCCTTTTTCAGCGTACAATCCGCGCAGAAGGCGAAGATGTACGACAAGGAAGCCGCCAACGCCAACGCGCGGCTCTCCACGCAGCTTCCCTACATCCTGGCGATTTCCCGCTTCGCGCACTACATGAAAGCCATGATGCGCGACAAGATCGGCAGCTTTATGTCGCGCAAGGAGTGCGAGACGTTCCTGAACACCTGGATACTCCAGTACGTGGTGGGCAACGACGAAGTCTCGGCCGAGGTCAAGGCGCGCCGTCCATTGCGCGAGGCCAAGATCGAGGTTATGGAAGTTCCCGGCAAGCCCGGCGTTTACCGGGCGATTGCCTTCCTGAAGCCACATTTCCAGCTCGACGAGCTGTCCGTATCGCTCCGCCTGGTGGCGGATTTGCCGCAGAGTTCCAAGTAGCAGCAGAGGCTGAACGGCCCGCGTCCCGTGGGCAGCGGGCCGGATTTCAAAAGGAGAATGAGGAGGATACTAGATGGCTTTCGATGCATTTTTGAAGCTTGATGGCATCAAGGGGGAATCGACCGACTCCAAACACAAAGACGAGATCGATGTTCTCTCGTTCCATTGGGGCGCTCAACAAACCAGTGCGCACTCGAGCGGCACGGGATCCGGCTCGGGCAAGGTGGATGTTTCACCATTCAGTATCGTGCACAAGACCGACAAGTCCAGCCCGGTGCTGTTCCAGAAGTGCTGCACTGGCGAACACGTCAAGGATGGCCTTTTCGTGGTGCGAAAGGCCGGCGGGACTCAACTGGAATATCTGAAGATAAAAATGACCGATATTCTGATCTCATCGGTGAGGCCGGGCGGATCTTCGCACGGAGCCGACGACATTCCACTGGAGGAAGTGTCGTTCACATTCTCCAAGGTCGAGGTCGACTATCAGCCGCAAGGACCGGATGGCAAGGCACAAGGCGGTCCGGTGCACGGCGGCTGGGATCTGAAGCAGAACGTAAAGGCTTAATACCGGGATCGCCGGGCCCCGGTAGACTGATCGCCGGGGCCCGATGAGCGCGTCCGCGTATGGGCCGCGGGCGGCATCGGGGACCTCTCATGACAGCCAAAGAACTATACCAGGCCGGGCAACTGGGCGCGGCGGTGCAGGCATTGAGCGCCGAGTTGCGCGACAATCCGGCGGACGTCCGGCGGCGTACTTTTCTCTTCGAACTGCTATGTTTCGCGGGAGAGTACGACCGCGCGGAGAAACACCTGGATGTGCTGGCGCAGCAGGGGGCCGACGCCGCCACGGGAGCACTCATGTATCGCGGGGCGCTCAATGGC
>Ga0335081_10010080_pt1 | contig 15245 bp, 10 predicted proteins | sample Lox_Sample_35_FD_206713 | JGI IMG/M metagenome (GOLD analysis project Ga0335081, IMG submission 206713) | Soil microbial communities from Loxahatchee National Wildlife Refuge, Florida, United States - Lox_Sample_3.5 | ecosystem: Environmental > Terrestrial > Soil > Wetlands | place: USA...
CAGCCCGGGAATTTCTTGGTTATGCTCCGGTGCTGGAGACGGTGGCGGTTCTTTTGGCCAAAGAGAGCAATTATCAAGAGTTCACTGCAAGTCTGAATTCTATGTCGAAGGGACCAAAGCGCCAAGCAGACCGTCCTTTGGCGGTTCTCGAACACGTGGTCACGAGATTAATGGAACGTGAACAGAAGCAGAAGCTTCATATAAACATCAAGCCGGCATTGGAGAAAGTGGCAGTTGAAGCGGGTTGGGCTGCGTGGGAAACCTTGTACTCGCCAGACGAACAGAGGACCCGGCTACTCGGTCGGATTTTGGGTCGCGATTTGAACGCCTGCCCGGAAATGCCAGCGTCAGTGCGCGCTCGGTACGAGGAGCAGTTGTCGGTCTGGCTTCCCGAGCATCCGTTCCTCCGGGAAGGCAGGCAGCCCGCAAACAAAGTTTTCGAGTCCTACCTGTTCGCCATTGCAATGCGGGAGTATCTGACGCCTTTGAGTGGTTTTGTCGAGGAACGAATTGCTGACCCCGGTTACAAGCCATCTCGGCTTCTTGCGGACTTCTACATACTGCTGGGCGAGCAGCGAGGCGAAGAAGTGGTGGCAGAGAGGCAAATTGGTTTGCTGTACGACTCGCTTCTGGCAGGCGAAACTGATTCGCTGCGGATACGTCTGTCAGTTGACACAGGTGATCCTGAAGATGAAGAAGAGGAAAAAACCACAGGTGAAGGCGAATTCGTTTTGGTATACGCGGCGCCTGAGATTGCAGATGAGGAGCAGGTCGAGACTCGCAGTTTCAAAATCGTGGAGGAAAAAGGAGTGATCGCGTTCCGCCGTCAATTGAAAGAGGCGGAAGTTGTCACACGTGGGACGGTGTTGCTCGGCGGTGCTGTGGACGATTTCGAAATTGGGCCATCTGTGGGCATTCGCTGTGGTACCCTTGAGATACTTTCAACCGGACTTGTAGTCCGCAGTGCCGCAACGCGCCAGAAAGAATCCGCTGCCGTGGTTATTGAGGCAATCAGGTGTCTGTCACGGGTTTCGCGTAAGCCGGTGGTACGCGGGTCTCTTTCCGTATTGTGGCCCGGCGTCCAGACCTATCCTTGGAACGATTTCGCCGCAAAATCTGTGGAGGAGCAAATCGACAGCGACGAGATGCACGAAGTCCACCGCCGTTTTCGAAGGATCGTGACCAGCTTGCGGTCACACAGCAAGGGGAGTCTAGCGCGCTTCAAAGACAAGGTTGAGCATCGCCGTGTCTTGAGTAACCAAGTCGGCCGGGCCTTACTCCAAAAACTGCTGGATGACAGAATTCTGAAACTGGAGAAGGAGTTCTACCACTGGGTACCAGAACGCGCAGACGCTTTACTAAGGGTTTCTTGGCCTGATCTTCGCAATCGGCATGTTACACCGGAGATGAAGGCATATTTCTCACAGTTTATCGCGCAGAATAAGAAACTTTTTTGAGAACAAATCCGTGAACGAGTAAAATCCTATGCCATCCGAACGTGCTTCCAAACTCGATAGACTCTCCGCCGACGAGCGCGCCGAGTTGACCACTCGCCTCCACGCCGCGCAAAACCAGGTTTGCTATGTCTGCCACGAAGTCATCAACCCGCAGGTGCATGAAATCGACATTGACCACATTATTGCACTCGCGCGCGGTGGCCCGGACGAAGAATCAAACTGGGGCCTGACCCACGCCACTTGTAACCGCTCCAAAGGCACCCGCGACCTGCAACTCCAACGGCTTCTCCATGAGTTTCGCACCCATGTTCTCAAATACACTGCCGGCAACGCCCACGGCCAGGACCGCAACTTCACCCTCAACGAAGCACTGGTCGAACTCCGGCCCAACCGTCAGGAAGTAGGCGTCGTTATTCGCGACAATCAGGTCGAACTCTCTTGGACAGAGGACGGCAAGCCCCGTAGCGACTGCTACCGCCTGCTGGCCGAGTCAGGCAATCATTCTGGCAAGTCCTTTGTCGGCATGATCCCGTTCGTTTGTCTCCACCACGACCATGATATCAATCCCCGCTCCATCGTGGACCTTGAGCCGATGATAGAGGAGTTCTACAACGGCTACCCGCAACTACAGCCGAGCCTCGCCAGTCTCACTATTGCCGGAACCACCGGCAAAGCTCCCATTCTCATTTTTGACGGCCAGCACAAAGCTGCCGCGCAGCTTTACGCCCGCCGTGAATGCCTCTTCGTTCGGATCTTCCTCAACTATGACCGCGAAAAGCTCAAGGAAACCAACTACCGTGCCCATACCAAACTCGCCCAGGTCCATTTCCCCCAACTCATTAATGACAAGGTCGGTGCCGACCTGGTCAAGGAAGAGTTCGACCGCTTCCTGCAAAAGGCGGATCTTACCAAGGCTTCGGAAGACACCTTTTTCACTCACCACGTTTCCCGCGTCCAACGTAGTGAGTTCCGCCGCTACTTCGGCAACCGCCTTCGCTACGAGGTCCTCATCGGCAAAGCCGGCGCGCAGCAGAACACCATTCTCGACTTCACGGAAACCGTCATGCCCCGAGCCGTTCGCTACCCGCTCTCCTACGACACCCTCCAAAGGACCATGCTCGATACCATGCTCTTCCAAAACCCTGCCCGGGAGCCGATCGAGCAGACCGAGCCTTTCCGCCAGCTTGAGCGCGAGAATCTGATTCACCTCCTCAACGTTTTCGTTGACGAAGTCCTCGCCAATGGCCGCTTTGACCTCACCCTTGGCATCCGCAGGATGGAGGAGCGTCTGGCCAACGATCCCCAATCCATTCCCGACTCCCACCTCCGGGCGTACCGGATTTGCCGTAAGCCCGCCATGATGATTTGGTGCAAAGAACTAAAGCGCGCCATCCAGCTCCTCCTCAACGCCAAGACCCGTTACACCGTCGCCGCGTGGAGTGAGAAGCGCCCGCTCTGGGCGAAGATGGTCGACGAGGACTGGCAGCAAGTCCACAAGATGGTTCGCGCCATTCGTGACCACAAAGTCTGGGGCGAGCGGACCAACCAGGACATCGTCGCTGCCATCGCCTCTACACGCCAAAAGGACTGGAACGACATCTTGCTCAAAGGAACGCTTCCCGGACGGACTGAAGCGCTCCTTCCAATTCTGGACCAAAACTTCATGTTCCGTAGCATTACCCAAGCGTGAACCTCCACACTATGCCCGACGACACACGGCTCATTGAAGATTATCTACCCATCGGCGACATCAGTATTGAGGCATCCGGTGAGCCGCGCACGAAGGGCCACATTTCAACGCTTCACATCTGGCGTGCGCGGCGACCGCTCGTCGCGTGTCGCGCTGCCGTGTATGGCGCTCTCGTTCCGAAGTCTCAATTCGTACCGAACGGCGGCACCGATGCCCAAAAGAAAGGCCTTGGCCGTGCGAATGCCAAGAACTTCGTTAAGACGCTGTGTCAATATCCTGGCCCGACCCCAACCGTTCAAGATGCAGCGCGACATATTTTGCAGGCGCACGCCAATCGGCTTTCGCGAGAGCAAGAAGAAGTCGTATCAGTCGAAGACATCGTGGCCGGACGCGCTCCGCGTCCCCGCGTCCTCGATATGTTCGCAGGAGGTGGGGCAATCCCATTGGAGGCCGCTCGCTTGGGCTGCGAGTCTTACGCCCTTGACATCAATCCGGTCGCCTACCTCATCGAACTTTGCGGAGTCACATTCCCACAACAGTTCGGTACTACCATAGCCGACGATGTCGAGAAGTGGGGGCGCAAGATTCTGGACGAAACCGCAAATAGCGTGTCAGATATCTTTGCCCGCATTCCACGCAAGTCGAAACCGGTGGCGGATGAACAGCATCTCTTGCCCACTGAGTCTCCTCGCCCAGCAACAAGTGACGATCTCTCCATTGTCGCATATTACTGGACGCGCACCGCGCCTTGCCCGAACCCGGCTTGCGGAGCAACCGTGCCGTTGTATCGCCAAACATGGTTGCGTCGGAAGGAATCGGGCTACGTCGCGCTTAAACCAGAGCTAGACCGCAAAAGAAAACTTGTTCGGTTTCGCGTCGTCGAAGGCGTTTCGGAGTCAGCCCTTGGTTTCGACCCGACGGAAGGAAGCGAAGCTTCATCGACTGTTTGCCCCTTTTGCAAAGCCGCGCTTGAAGGTGCGTATGTTCGCGGCTACGGCGACAACACCGGATTTGGTCAGCAGTTGATGTGCGTAATTGCGCTCAATCCGGAAGGCACTGGAAAGCTCTATTTTATCGACGAGTCACTTGCAGCAGAGGAAATTAAGCGGCAAGCCATCGCCGAAGAGCGCGCAAGTATACTGGAGCCGGAGTTGTGCAATAGTAGTCTCGACGAGTTAATCCAACCCACCGGCAACGCTGGCCTCGCGACGGGCAATAGTTACCTATACGGCATCCGCACGTTCCGGCAGATGTTCACACCAAGGCAACGATTCACCCTGCTGACAATGGCCCGCGAGATTCGGCGTGCGTATGAAGTCATGCTCAAAGACGGGATGGGGCCAGAACGTGCAAAGGCGATCACAACCTATTTGGGGGTCTGGCTTAGTCGGTTGACCGACAGGTTTAACACGCTGGCGCGCTGGAATAACGTAGGAGAGAAGATCGAAAGTCTATCCTCAATGAAGCGGTTCGCCATGATGTGGGACTACCCGGAACTAAACATTTTCGGTGGCGGCAGTGGCGATGCTTGGAGTAATCTAAAATTCATCACGGCGGCAATTCGTCAGGAAGGAGCTTATCGACTTCCTACGAAATGCGTGCGCGGTTCGGCAACGGAGTTGCCATTTGACGATGGCTTCTTTGATGCCGTCGTCACTGATCCTCCTTACTACGACAACGAGAGCTATTCCGAGTTGTCCGATGTCTGCTATGTCTGGCTCCGCCCGACCATTGGTTTCCTTTACCCAGAACATTTCGCTGGACAACTAACGCCGAAGAAGAAAGAATGCGTGGCCGCTGCATACCGGCAAGGCGGCAAGGCGGCCGCCAAGGAATTTTACGAGGACTGCCTTTTCTTGTCACTCCAGCAGGCCCATCGCGTCACCAAACCTGGTGGCATCCTCGTTATGGTATACGCCCACAAGACCACGCTCGGATGGAGTACACTTGTTGATGCGATTCGCCGTGCCGGCTACGAAGTGAGCGAAGCGTGGCCGCTCGACACCGAGGCCAAGGCGCGCGTTGCGCATCAGGGTGATGCCGCACTCGCCACCAGTATCTTTCTCGTTGCCCGTAAACGCGATGGCGCAAAGACGGGCAACTACGAAGCAGTCCGACCCGACTTGGAAGAAATCGTTCGCGAGCGAGTAGAGACTCTTTGGGATATGGGTATTTCCGGCGCGGACCTGGTAATTGCGAGTGTCGGCGCGGGCTTGCGCGCCTTCACCCGCTTCGCCCGCGTCGAATACGCCAACGGCGAGGAAGTACCCGCCGAGCGGTTTCTTACCGAGGTCGAAACCGTGGTTCTCGAAACCATCCTCGCCCGCCTTTCCAAGGAAGTCGGCGGCAAAGGCGGCACGAGTCTGGCCGGGCTTGATCCCGCGAGCCGCTTTTACGTGCTGTGGCGTTACACCTACGGCGCGGTGGAACTGGACGCGGGCGAGGCCATCATTTTTGCAAACGGCACACACGTCGAACTGGACGGGCAGCACGGCTTGACCGGCGGCGCGGACGCCCTGGTCGAGAAAAAGAAAAGCAAGTATCGCCTACGCGATTTCAACGACCGTGGCGCCGACGACAAGCTTGGCTTGCCCGGCAACACCGGCCAACCCATGTCCCTCGTCGATACCCTTCACCGGACGCTCTGGTTGATGGAAAAGCGTCCCACCGAGCTCCCTAAGTTTTTGCGTGATGCGCAGCCCAACCGGGAGGCATTGCGCCTCGTCGCACAAGCCCTCGCCGGTCCTGCCCTGAAAGGTGGCGAATTGGGTGACATCTCGCCCACCGCCGAACTGTCCGCCCTCGCCAAGCTCACCGCCAATTGGCAAAGTGTGGTCGAGGACGCCGCACTGACCGTCGGTGAAAAAGAAGAAAAGAAGGTCGGCCAGAAACAACTGATTTGATTATCCTGTCAACACATTACATCCGCTATGAAACCAAAAACCCAGAAAGGCAAAGCCAAACCAAAGTGCTGTTGGCCTAGACAGATGTGCCTGGAGCAAATGCGCAAATTCCGAAAGCAAGGTCGTCAGCGACCGGTCTTGATGGTCTCCTCCTCCGTGTACGGCATCCGGGATTTGTTGAGTCAACTGCACGGCTACTTGCAGAGCGTTGGGTGGGAGGTTTGGATTTCGGATCGGGGGTCGGTCCCGGTGGATTCTGACCATTCGGCACTGGACAATTGCCTTCGCGCTGTGGAGGACTGCGATGCCTTTTTGGGGATAATCACCGGCCGATACGGCAGTGGCCGGGATAGATACGGAATTTCATTTACCCATCGTGAAATGGAGCACGCCATTAAACTTCCGGCGAAACGGTGGTTTCTGGTGCAGCACGAAGTTGTGGCGATTCGTTCGGTATTCGGCGACTTGGAAACTGTCAAGCCTGATCTCCGCAAGGGGGTTCTGACAAAGAACGGCCTCAGGAAAAACCCTCATTTGGACAGTGTGCGGATTCTTGATATGTATGACTTGGCGGTTCGCGACAGCATCGACCGTCTGGAGGATCGCAAAGGAAATTGGGTCCAGCCGTTTCGGACAAACGACGAAGCGATGCTTTACGTCCAAAACCAACTTAGCAAACCGCAAATTCTGTTGCCTCAGTACTTCGTAGGACGCAAGGAAGGAGCACACCAATGAGTGACGAAATCCTCAGAGAACTAATTAACACTGGCGAGAGTCAAACTGTTGAATTCGCGCCAGCCTCAGACGCTCAGGACGTGGTGAAGGTCGGACGCATCGTTTGCAGTTTCGCCAATGGCGACGGTGGAACACTTATCATCGGAGCCAAGGATGGGAGCGTCCCTGAGGACGAGGCGCTGACTGATCACTTGCGCGTAGAATTATTGCGGCGGATATCACCGCATATCTCTTTTGTAATCCGTCCTGTGCTTCTTCAGCACCGCAATCTTTTGATGGTGGATGTTCCGAGCGGATGGGACATGCCATATACCTTTGACCGGGAAATCTTCGTCAGGGTTGGCGAACAGACTAAACTGGCGGATGGCCTCGAAGTGCGCGAATTGCTGGCTAAGAAGGCCACGCTCGGCCCGCGCTGGGAACGGCAAGTTGCCGCCGGCGTGAGTCTTCATGATCTGGATGCCACGCTTCTATTGCGCGTAGCAACCGAAGCCGAAGCCGGCAAACGTTTCCTGTTCACCGGCCCCAAAAGTGCCATCGAGATTCTTCGGGAGCTTGATCTTGCGGAGGGCGATTTGTTGCGCAACAGCGCCTACGCAATTTTCGGAAATCGCCCGGACCGGCGCTTTCCGCAGATGCGTGTTCGAGCGGTGGCCTATCAGAGCAAGGATCAGGAGAGTTTGAAAGATAGCCGCATGATCGGGGGAAACCTTTTCGAGATTGTCGAAAAAAGTCTGTCGTTTTTGCAGGAGCATACGCCCATCAGTTCCGAGATTCCGCGAGAGGGATTGCAGCGAAAACAAAAAGCGCCCTTCCCTCTGGTTGCCGTGCGCGAGGCCCTGCTCAATGCCATTATTCATCGCGATTACGCCCCTGCGGACGGCAGTGCCAGCATCTCGATTTTCTCCGACCGGGTGGAGATTTGGAATATCGGGGGTCTGCCCCAGGGAATGGAGATTTCCGAATTAAGGCGTGTGCATGCTTCGCGTCCGCGCAATCCTGACATTGCCCATCTGTTTATGTTGCAGGGACAAATTGAACGAATCGGGTCAGGCACGCGCCGGATCATCCGCGAGTTTAATGCTGCTGGTCTGCCCACGCCGGAATGGCGCCCGGTCTCTGGCGGCATCCTCTTGGTGCTCCCGCGCGAAAAGCTAAAAGGAGTTGTTGCGTCTGGACATGATCTCAACCCACGGCAACGTGCCGTGCTCAAGAGCCTACAGATTGAAGAGGCAATCCGGATCGCTGATTACATCACCCGTTCACCAGAGGAAATCAAAGAACGACAGGCGCGCGACGATCTCAAATCACTGGTTGAGATGGGTTTCATGCGTCGCCGTGGTCAGGCACGCCAAACCGAGTATGTGCGGACAGAAAAACAATTTGATTAAATCCGGCAGAATCCGGCGGGACCGTCTCTGCCGGTTCTTGCCGGATGTTGCCGGATTCTCCCGCGAGTATCCGGCGCAATCCGGCACGCGCTTTAATGCCGGATTCTGCCACATCCCGCCGGATTTCCACCGGGCAGCAGAGACAGCTCGCACCCGCGCGCTATCCGTGTCCTACCCGTGCGGCATCCGCGCCGTATCCGCTCATGATCCGCTCACGACCCGCTCACAGCGATGCGATACGAGATGGGCCAACCCGAAGGGCAACATGGTGATTGCGCCCGCCGCCGCTGCCAGCACGGCCATCCTCGTCGTCGTCGGCATTATCGGCATTGTGATGAAGACCACGATCATCTCCACGTCCAACACCACGACCAGCACGACGGCCAGCATGATGACTGACGGCAGCAGCGGCACCTGGTACGAGTTTATCTTCTCAGGCAATGAGAAGATTCGTGAGACGAAAGCGCGCCCGAAGGTGAGCCGAAAAGGTCCCGAAAAATAAGGAATATCTGCAAGAATGAGCTGAATGATGAGCCGCAAAAAGACATTGCCAACCGATATGACTCAGAAATGCCTCAATCGCCTCACGCATGAAACGGCAAAATCAATTTTATGAGCACCACCACAATCAAACCTTGGGTCGAATCCGTCATCCTGCACCCGGATGTCTTGTCCCCGGATTTTTCCGAAGACATTTTTGCCCTCGACTTGGGGCCGCTGGCTGACGGCAATAAAAATGTTCCCGCCGTCTATCGCGACCCCGAGCAGTTCTTCCGCGCTTCCTTCCTGACCAACGGCCTCAAATCGCTGCTGCAGGACGTGCTCGGGCACCTGTCCGGCAGCGCAGGCAACCGTGTCTTGAAACTCATCACGCCATTCGGCGGCGGCAAATCACACACGCTCGCTTCGCTCTACCACGCCGCTCGCAACCGCAACGCGCTCGACGCCATACCGGAAGGCAAACCCCTGCCCAAACCCGGCAAGGTGAATACGGCCGTTTTCGACGGACAGTTTTTCAGCCCCGCCAACGGAAAAGAATTTCCCGGCGGCAAAGGCAAGGCCAACACACCTTGGGGCTGGATCGCCTGGTCGCTCCGGGGTGCAGCCGGGTACGAAATCTTCCGTAAAGACGACGAGGCCCGTGTCGCGCCCGGCGGCGATGATATTGTGAAATTGCTCGGCGATGCGCCCAATCTGATTCTGCTCGATGAAGTTCTCGAATATTTAATCAGTGCCGGTGGCATCAAAATCCTCGATACCACCTTGCGTGACGAGACGTTGAATTTCATTAAACGCCTGACCGTGGCAGTCGGCAACGCGCCCAACAGCGTGCTAGTGTTTTCTTTGCAGTCGAGCAAACGCGAATCGCTCGATTACATCAATTTGCTCCAAACAGTTGACCATCTTGCTGCGCGCAAAGACCAATTGCGCGAACCGGTAGAGAAGGACGAAGTGCTTCGCGTCGTCCAGCGCCGTCTGCTGGGCAAAATGCCCACTGAAGCCGACTCAACACCCGCCGCGACCGCATATCAGGAAGTTGTTACCCAAATGCGCCGGGCCTATGCCAAAACCACGGCGGAGCAGCAACAGGCGGATCAAGAAGGTGTCGAGTTGCGTAACCGCATCCGCGCTGCTTATCCGTTCCACCCCGCGCTGATTGATTTGATGCGCGAACGCTGGGCGGCCATACCGGATTTCCAACGCACACGCGGCGCATTGCGCTTTCTTGCAGTTTGCCTGCGCTCCGCACACACTGCCGGAACCAGCCGCGGCGTCTTGGGACCGGGCGACGTTCCCATTCACGATCCGGCGGTGCGATTGGCCTTTTTCAAAGAGGTTGGCCAGCAAGCCGATTTTCAAGCGTGCCTGGAACACGATTTCATCGGTGCCAATTCCCGCGCCCGGCGAATTGACGAGCGCCGCGCAAAGGAATTTCCAGCCGAATCGCTCAAACACCCGGCCATGCGCATCGCCACCACCATTTTGATGTATTCATTCGGCGGACTCCGCCGCGAAGGGGCGAGCGAAACGGAACTTCTGCCGCCCGGCATCACCGAAGTCGATTTGCTCGCAACGTGCGTCGGCCCGAGCCTTGACAGCACCACCGTTCTCGCCTGCCTGAAAGAGTTGAAGGAACAATGCCTCTACCTTCACTTCGACGGCGTCCGCTACTGTTTCAAGAAAGACCCCAACATCACCTTGCTCGTTGAGCAGGAAGCCGACGTTGTCGCCCGCGACGAAGACCTGGTGCGGGATAAAATCAAAGAAATGCTGGAATCGCGCTTGGCCGGACACAACGTCTATATCTGGCCCACCAAGTCCGGTGAAGTGCCGGACAAAGAACCGGAGTTCGTTGTTGCCTACATGCCCCTCGAATTTGGTACGGAGACGAAGGCCGAGAGACAGAAGATTGCCAAAGACATCCTCGAAAAATACGGCGATAAGCCGCGCTCGTTCCGCAACGGAATCGGCCTTGCCGTGCCTTCCGCCGACCAGATCGAAGTTTTGCGCCGTGCCGTACGCTACCTGCTGGCCATCGAGCGCGTCAAAACGAAGTCCAAGCAGCACAATCTGACCGACGAGCAAAAAGGCCAGTTACGCGAGCGCGAGGCTACTGAGAAAGCCGCCGCCGAATCCGCCTTCTTGAAACTTTACACCGAGGTTTGGCTTCCAAAGGCAAACGGCACTGGTATCGGCATCGAATCGGTTGCCGTCGGCGGCAGACCGCTGCAAACGACCTTGAACGAGAAGAAAGAGGCGCGCATCCACGAGCGCGTTATGGAACTTCTGACCCAGGTTCAGAAACGCGTCTTTGACAGCGTGACGCCCGGCAAAGTCGTGGAGTTTTTCAAACTCGGCGACGGAACGCCGCCAAAGCTCGGTATTACCACTGGCGAAATCGTCAATGGATTCTATTCGTTTCTCGGTTTCACCCGTCTGATTTCTGGAAAAGTCGTTACCAGGGCCATTGCGAACGGCGTGGAGAAACGCATCTTTGGCTACATTGGCGGCGGCGCACCCGCGCTGGGTGCAGATTGCAAATACCAGGTCACGCAGTCCAAGGTGCGGTTCGACACGACTGTTGCCCTCGACGAAATTGACCTCGAATCCGGTTTTGTGATGTTGCCGCAGGCCATCCCGCAACCCGAGCCTGTCCCCGGCGTCACTCCGCCGGCTGGCGAAACGCCGCCGGGATTGCTACCGCCCGGCCAAACTCCACCCGGCGCCACACCGCCAGGAAGCACAACGCCGGGAGCCGGTGCGGCTCAGACCGCCGTGGACCTCAGCTTCACTGCCAGCAAAGACAAAATTTTCAATGCTTGGAACGCCATTGCCAACCTCGCAGACATGGCCGGCCAAGTCACCGTCACCGTCAAAGCCGAAAAGCCCGATGGCTTCGACAAGTCCAAACTGCAAAACGGCGTCATTGAACCGCTTCGCGAGGCGGATCTGATTGAATAAGTGCTAAAACATGGCCGATTCGGTCCAGGTAACGGTTGATAAGGCAACATTCCTTGAGGTTGGCCGCGTCCTCAAACGTGTTTACCGTTACGCCGGCAAGCAGGTTGTCCTGACGCTTGGCAACGGTCGCCTGCTGGTAGAGTTCACCGGTGGCGGATGCGAACTCCCTTGTGAAACCCCGGAAAACTTGGTTGCCGAAGTCACGACCAAATCATTTGTCGGCATTATAGCCGCATACAGTCGGGACAAATCCCCGGATAAAATCATCCGGTTGACTTTCAATCCCGAGCTGGGTGAATTCGCCACCCCGCTGGCTGGTGCAACGGCCAAATTCCGGCAACAGCCCTGACTTTGCTTCTACGTCGTTCCCCCGTTGCCCCCACCGCCTTTAGCCTCTCGCGCCGGCAGTGCACCTACCGTTGAAATCAACTGGTTTTACCGCGAATGTGTGCTTCCGCTTCCTTCCACCGGTAACGCCGTGTTAAATCCAGCGGTTGCCAATAGAAGGGTTTGTAGAAATTGTCCACCCACGCACGCGTCGCTACCTCATCCCATTCGACAATCCTAATCACGTCATCCTTGTCAAAACAGAACGAAAATGCGGCCCGACTGCCACGCCGGGGGTCCGGGTCGAAGGCCACCACCGGCAAGCTACAGATTGCCGAGTTCTTTGCGACATACACCTGCAAATCGTCAGACTCATCCACCATGTTCAACCGCTTTGAAGCTTCAACTTCGTCCCATCCCCTGTAACTGTTCGTGCGGCCGATTATTTCGTAGAAAACTCCCGCCCAAAATGATTGAGCTGAAAGAACACCCGGTAGGACGAATTGGTAGCAGACATTCCCATTGGATTGCTTGATTCTACCGGCATTCCGACCACTCGACTTTTTCCGCTGCCCCGCTTTGAGGTTCAGTCGTGACGTCAGAATATTTCTTAGCTCGTCAGCCTTTCTGGAAAATCGTTCCTCTTCAAGAGACGCCGGCGTCACGATGACTTGAAGCTGGGCTGTACTCGAAAAAGTCAGTAAACGCGCGTATAGCTTCTCCGGCGTGAACGCCTCCTCGCCGCGGCGGTGCGATTCACTAACTCTGAGATTCACTTGGGCGGCCGCCTTCTCAACCTGTTCCCGCCAATCCCCTGATTCGTCAGGACCAAGTTTCAAACGGGAAACAACACACGCGAAAATGGCCTCCCTCAATCCATCTGAACAGCGCCGCGCTCCCCGCAATACCTGACCCAAATATGATTCGACGCTCTTTTGAGATTGTGTCCGTAGCGGCTTCATGCCCGCTGGCAATTTCTCGATCGCTTCCGCGACCTCTGATATTTTGCTGAAAAGTGGCCGATTCCCTAAAGAAGGAATCTGCTGCTCAAACAGCAAGGTGGTCAGTTCATTTTGCATCAAATACGCCTTGTCCCTGGAAGCCTCTGCTTTCTTGTTGGTGCAAAGAATGGCTTTTATATGCTTTCCACTCTCAGAAACACCAGACTTCCAACACTTTCTAGGCGAAAATAGGTGCTTTCGGACGCAATTTCAAGCTTTTTAATGAAAACTCAGCTTGTATTTGGTGGTTCTTGCTTGTATAAGCTTTCTGTGATGAACTCAAACCTTGCAACCCGCAGGCGTGAGGCTCCAGCCCAAGTCACGGATTTGGTTTTTTTAGTTCATATCCGCCGGCAAACCCGTTCAATTGGGCAGCCCCGACAAGCCAGTAAAATACCAGACGCCGACCGGCAAAGTAAAATCAGGCATTACCTCGATTTTCTCGGCTACAACGCAGGGATTTTTACCAAACCTTAATACCAGCCATTATGGAACGTCCAATAGGCTTTCGCCATTTCCATGCGGTCGCCATGATTTTCGTAACGTCGCTCACGATTGCAGACACGATCGCGGTGAAAATAATATCCGTCGGCCCGTTCACGCTGCCGGCGGCAATTATCGTTTTTCCGATTAGCTATATTTTTTCAGATATTTTAACGGAGTGCTATGGTTATGAAAAAACCCGAACCGTCATTTGGTGGGGTTTCTTTTGTTTGGCCGGTATGAGCCTGATGTATTGGATCGCGACCCTCTTACCGCCTGCCCCGTTTTGGACTGACCAGGAACCATTCCGAAGATTGTTCGGTCTCGTTCCCCGGATCGCAATGAGCTCTTTCGTTGCATACCTCGTAGGGGAATTTCTAAATTCAATGGTCATGTCACGAATCAAGGTGCTCATGTCCGGGCGTCATCTCTGGTTTCGGGCTGTGGCCTCGACCGTTGTCGGGCAAGGTGCTGACTCCGCCGTGTTTTACACGGCCGCCTTCGCCGGAATTTATCCTGCTCTTACCCTTTTGAAGATTGGCGTGTCAGCATTTGTCCTCAAATGCGCCTACGAAGTTATCGCGCTTCCGCTTACCTATGTGATTGTCCATTGGCTGAAAAAGGCGGAAGGCGTTGACGTTTATGACAACAATGTAAACTATACACCTTTCAAACTGACATGATCGCCCACCCCTCAAAGAGCAAGGCCGCCGCGAAATCGGCCCGCGCCGAATTTCCATGGTCGGAATACCCGGTGGCCTGGCAGGTTTTTCGGGAAACAGCCGATGAAGATCAACAAACGGCCAGTCATTTGATAGGCCGCCCATCATGGCCAGACAGGAAAGGCCTTGTCCTTATTGACATAGGATCGGGCGACGGTCGCATTGTTGAGGCCATTGTCGGCAACAAACTTCAAAAACAGCACAATATCAGCGAGGTCAGATTTTTGGATCCCAATCTTATGCTGTTGACAAAGGCAAAGGAGGCAGTGCGGGGTAAGATACCGGTTGTGAAGCCAATCCAGGCGCACCTGCGCGACGAAGGCGTTTGGCCCCTTAGCGGTCGTGGCTCGGATGTGGCACTCGCGGTTCACGTGGTATATTTGATGGAGGATGGCGAACTCACACACCTGATTGAGAATTTGCCCCCCGAAACGACGTTGTTCGTCGTCCTTGATGCGCCCACGTCGGTATTTACGGAACTTTGGGCTGAGACTGCCAAATTATACCATGACCGTGCTATGGCAGCACACCAGACAATGGAGAGAATCAGAGATCGAAAAGTAATCGTCTCCGAAATCACGGCTTCGATACCACGAGCGGAATTGCGCAAGCATCCCACGGCTGATTGGCTGCTTTCCCTTCTCTGCTACCGTGACATGCGGAGCCAAAACGTGTCACCGCGAATGCTCTCCCGCGTACACCGGATCCTCGACCAGCACACCGGTCCTACTGGCGACGTTGTACATTGCCGGTCGCGCTGCTATGAATTCCCGGCTTTAGACGGCAGTCACGCCGCCGCCGCCATCGGCATCTGACTCACCTTGCCCTTGCCTTTCCGCTTCGCCGGCTTAATCCCGCTCCATTTCCCGGCCGCGTCCGCCGTCACCAGCTAGTAACAGCTGGCTTCGAATGCGCGCAGTCGACACTCCAAACCTGGCACAATGGCTGTCGCTGAAAACGGCTGCTTCATTCGACGCTTATCACGCTCTTCGGCCGCTCGAATATTGAATATGCGCTTTACCACAGGTTCTAGTTCTGGGTACGGACCGAGAATCAAGGCCGGCAGGTCCATTT
>Ga0335081_10010082_pt1 | contig 15245 bp, 10 predicted proteins | sample Lox_Sample_35_FD_206713 | JGI IMG/M metagenome (GOLD analysis project Ga0335081, IMG submission 206713) | Soil microbial communities from Loxahatchee National Wildlife Refuge, Florida, United States - Lox_Sample_3.5 | ecosystem: Environmental > Terrestrial > Soil > Wetlands | place: USA...
TGGCGAACTGGGCCACCATCTGGACCTCGGCGCGACTGCCGGGCAGCCGCGGCAACGACTCCGTCCATTCAGCCAGATAGTGCCCGCCCGGGGCGCGCGTCTCGCCTGCCGCCCCGGCACATTCCCGCCGCCAGTCGGACTGCCGGAACACCGGATCGCCGATGAGCTCGATGCGGGGCGCGGCCGTGCGCAGCGGCAGCTGCGCGCGCAGGCGCGTGAGAAACAGGGCCGAAGGCACTATGGACACCTCGGCGTGATGGATCAGCAGCCGGTCGGCGGGATTCTCCGACCACGGCAATACATTCAGAGGCACGGTGTGCAAGGCATCGTCCGGCACGAGAATGAGGCGTTTGCCGGACAGATATGGACCGAGAGGCCAGAGCACCCGGCGCGCGAGCTGCGCCGCGGCCTGCCGCACGTCGGCAGGGGCACCTTCGGGATCGCGCAGGCGGCGCTGCAACTCGGCGGCCGCACTCGCGATGTCGATGCGTCCGCCCAGCCTCACGACTTCCGTCCGCCCGGGCCGGATCACGAAGGCAAACAGATCCCGGGTGCCCGCGGCGTATGCGACCAAGGTCGCGTCGATCTGCCCCAACGTGTGCAGGAGTTGGTTCCGATCGATCGGCTCCCCGGCCTGCCGCTGCCGCAACGCGGCCTGGTCGAGCTGCCCCACCAGATCGGGTTGTCCGCCGGCCGGGGCTGCCTGCGATAGCCCAACCACCTCGCGGAGCAGATCCTGATAGCGCTGCGCCGGCAGCGCAGCCAGAGGTGATGAAGCATTGCGCGTGGCCTGCGTAACCGCGTAGCGCAGGGAGCGTGCGCGGCCTCGCTCCGAAGTCGCGAACGCCAGCCACGCCATCTCGGAGTTACCCGCGGCCTGGGAGGCAAACAGATCGGTCAGCTCCGCGAATATGCTGAACTGCGTGGCGAGGTAGGTTGCGCGCTGCGCCCCGTCCAGCTCATCTATCGGTACGGCTTCGATCAGATCGGCCGCGGTCTGCAGAGTCCGCGCAGCGGCCTGCGGCTGGCGTGTCTCGCGGTAGGCAGAAGCGACGAGCCGCAGCGACGTCACCGTCTGATCGATGTCGCCACGACCCACGCTGGCCTGCAGTGCCTGCTGTCCCCCGACGAGCGCTGCCGGGCCCAAGCCCGCGAGCAGCGTGGAGCGGACCAGGCCAAGCTGCGCCGAGCCGCGATACTCATACTTGTCGGGGATCTTCGCCTCGTCGGCCACCTGCAACGAGTGCTCGAACGCTGCGCGCGCGCGTGCGGGATCGTTTTCATCCAGCAGCAAGGCACCCCGCGCATTGGCGAGGCGCATCTGGCTACGTGCCGTTGCGGCATAACGTCCCGCCTGATCGACACAGCGTTGCGCCTGCTTCGGATCACCCTCAAGCACGAGCGCGTCGCCGAGGGACAACAGCGAGTTGAACACGATCATCTTGTTGTCCACGGCGAGACTGCCTGCGTCCAGCGGCTGGCCGCACAGGCGAGTCTGGCCGTGGCGCTCGCTGCCGGACGTGTCGTAGCGTCGGTCCGTGTCGATCGGGATACCGGACACCGCGGGCGCATCGCCCGCGGGTGAGTCGCGCGCGGCGAGAAGATCGGCGCACCCGCGGCTGGCGGCCTGCTGCAGATAGTCTTCCGCATCGCTCAGCGTGCCGATCTGCACCATCAGGCTTCCCGCATACGAGAGACTGCGCCGCACGCCGGGACAATCGCCGAGCTGCGCATAGGCGCGAATGGCGGTCGCGTGCGAACGGGCACTGGCGCTGTACAGACCCACGACTCCCTGCAGCCGCCCGTAGTTATTCCAGATATCGGCCGCCAGCTTGGGATTGACCTCGGGTGGCAGCCGGCGCAGCGCGTTGTCGTAGGCGGCCAGAGCTGCCGCGTAATTCCTGCTCTCGGCCGCCAGCACGGCGAGATTCTGGTTGGCGGCGGCGTAACAGTCCCAGTCGCGCAGCTCGGCGCAGGTCTGTGCGGCGCCAGCGAAGATGGCCTGCATGCGCGCCGGAGCATCGGGATTGTCGAGAATGTACTCGAGGAAACCGGTCATGATGTCCAGGCGGGGCAGCTCCCGCGCGCCGAAACGGCTGGCTGTGTCATAGCGGCGTGCGGTCGCGAACAGTTCGCGCACGCGCGGCGCAGCCACCTTCATGTCCTGTCCGGGCATGTCGAGCAGTGCCTTGCCCTGCAGTGTCGCGAGCAGCCCAACCAGGACCGGATCGACGCCCGGGCCGTAATCAGCCAGGGCCTGGTTCGCGAGCGCGTAACTGTCGCGTTTGCGATCGAACCGGCGGTACGCCATTTCCGCCAGCGCGTGGCGCGCGGCGCCCGACATCTCCCGCATGTGCAAGCGGTCAAAGCCGCGCCCTGCGCTCACGTACGCGTCCAATGCAGCGTCCCAGTCTCTATTGTGGGCCGATCGGCCGGCCGCGGCGAAGGACTGGTGGGCGGCAACACGAGCGTCCACGGCGGGCAATTGCTCCGCCGTGACACAAACTTCTGCGGATATGTCAGGCGAGTCCTGCGGCCGCAGTCGGATCTCGTGTCGCTGACCGGCTCCGGTGGCCGTTGTCAGAATCAGCGTGCCCACGCGCTCGAGAGGCGATTCGGCATCCGTGTCGGCGAGCCCATCGATCCTGCCCACGACCGAGATGCCGTGCTCCCGCACTCGCACAGCGAGCACCCCAGCACTCGGCGCACGCAGCTGCAGCGTGACCGCCTGCCCGCGACCGATACCGAGACACCGGTCGAGGATGACCTGGGACGGTACGGGGGACTGCGCGCAGCCCGTCAGCCAGGCGATGCACACCAGGGCAGCCCAGGGCAGGGTGGACCCCGGCAGCGCGCCCCGGGGCGCGAGAGCCCTGAGGCGCGACATAGCGGCACGGAGCCGCAACACAGCGGTACGGAGCGGCAGCATGCCTGCGCAAGTCCACATCAAACCCTTCTACGCCAGGGGCCTCGCCCTGCCAAGCGGGCGGGCTGCGGAGGTCGCGCGGGTCGGCTAGGCTATGCGCTCACCGGCGGATTCACATTTTCCTGAAGGGGGTGTCATGGCGGACAAGAACATCGAATCGGTGTTGCTGGAGGAGCGCTCCTTTCCGCCGCCGTCCCGCTTCGCCGAACGCGCCCGGATCAAGCCCGCGGACCTGCACGAGCTGCGACAGGCGGCCGAGCAGGACCACTGCGGATTCTGGGCGGATCTCGCCCGGCGTGAGCTCACCTGGCACAAGCCCTTCACGGTGTCCCTGGACGGATCGCAGGCGCCGAACTACCGCTGGTTCACCGACGGCCGCCTCAATGTGTCCTACAACTGCCTGGACGTGCATCTGGCCGAGCGCGGACACAAAACCGCGCTCATCTTCGAAGGCGAGGGGGGCGATACCCGCAAGCTGAGCTACAGCGAGCTGCACGCACAGGTGTGCCGGTTCGCCTCGGCTCTGCGGGCGCAGGGAGTCCGTCACGGCGACCGCGTCATCATCTACATGCCGCTGATTCCCGAGACCCTGGTCGCGATGCACGCGTGCAACCGCATCGGCGCGATCCACTCGGTGGTGTTTGGTGGATTCTCGGCGCTGGCGCTGAAGGACCGGATCGTCGATACCGCCGCGCGTGTCGTGATCACCGCCGACGGCGGCTGGCGCGGTGGCAATGTCATCGAGCTCAAGGCGGCCACGGACAAAGCGCTCGCGGCCGGCTGCCCCAGCGTGGAGCGGGTCATCGTGTTCAAGCGCACGGGCAAGCCAGTCAACATGGAGCCGGACCGCGATATCTGGTGGCACGACAGCATCGATGGGCAGCCCGCGACCTGCGAGCCCGAGTGGGTGGAGTCCGAGCATCCGCTGTTCCTGCTGTACACCTCCGGCTCCACCGGCAAGCCGAAGGGAATCCAGCACTCCAGCGCCGGCTATCTGCTGGGCGCCAAGGTGACCAGCAAGTGGGTGTTCGATCTGCAGGATGACGACGTTTTCTGGTGCACTGCCGATGTCGGCTGGGTGACCGGACACAGTTATGTGTGCTACGGCCCGCTGGCCGCGGGCGCCACGGTCGTGCTGTACGAGGGTGCGCCGACCACACCGGACCCCGGCCGGTTCTGGAAGATCTGCGAGACGCACGGCGTCACGATCTTCTACACCGCGCCGACCGCGATCCGCGCGCTCATGAAGCTCGGCGAGGAGTGGCCGGCGAAATACAACCTGTCGAAGCTGCGACTGCTGGGCAGCGTCGGCGAGCCGATCAACCCCGAAGCGTGGATGTGGTATCACCGCGTGATCGGGGGCGGCCGCTGCCCCATCGTGGACACCTGGTGGCAGACCGAGACCGGCGCCATTCTGATCTCGCCGGTGCCTGGAGTGACGGCCACGAAACCCGGCTCGTGCACGCAGCCGCTGCCGGGAATCGATGCCGCCATCGTGGACGACGAAGGCCATCCGGTCACGCGTGCCGAGGCCGGCGGTTACCTCGTGATCCGCAAGCCCTGGCCTTCGATGCTGCGCACGATCTGGGGCGACAACGCGCGCTACATCAGCGCGTACTGGGAGAAGTTCCACAACCGCTACTACGTTGCCGGCGACAGCGCGCGCCGGGACAAGGACGGTTACTTCTGGATCATGGGCCGCATCGATGACGTGCTGAACGTCGCCGGCCACCGCCTCGGAACGATGGAGATCGAGTCCGCGCTGGTCGCGAACCCGCGCGTGGCCGAGGCCGCCGTCGTCGGCCGGCCGCATGAGATCAAGGGCGAGGCGGTGTTTGCGTTCGTCGTGTGCCGTGGCGCGCGGCCGACCGGCGATATCCGTGAGTTGGTGCTGGAGCTGCGCAACTGGGTCGGCGATCAGGTCGGCGCCATCGCCAAGCCCGACGACATCCGCTTCGCGGACAACCTGCCGAAGACCCGCTCGGGCAAGATCATGCGCCGCCTGCTGCGCTCCATCGCCCGCGGCGAGGAGATCCTGCAGGATGTCTCGACGCTCGAGAATCCGGCCATTCTCGATCAGCTGCGCGGCGTGCACCCCGGCGGCGCGCCGGTGGCCGCGAAGAAGCCAGCCGCGAAGAAGCCAGCCGCGAAAAGAACTGTCGCCCGGCGGCCCGCCGGCAAGAAGGCCGCGGCCAGCAAGTCCCCGGCAGCGAAGAAGACGCCTGCGAAGAAGCCAGCCGTGACGAAGAAGCTCGCGAAGAAGGCTGTTGCCAGGCGCGGCAAATCATCCGCGCGCAAGGGGCGGCCGACCCGCAGAGCCAGGGCGAAGCGCTAACTGCACGGGAGAACTCTCATGTCACTGACCCGGCCCGCGCTCGACCCGATGACGATCGAGGCCTTGAGCAAAACGCTGTATCCGGAGCCGTATCGCAGCCGCGTCATGCCGCGAGAGAAGCGCAGGCTCGGTGAAGCACTTGGTCTGCGGAAGCTCGGTATCAATCGCACGACGCTGCTGCCGGGCAAGGAATCCTCCATGCGCCACTGGCACACACGCGAGGATGAGTTCATCTACGTGCTCGAAGGCGAGGTGGTGCTGCGCACGGACACCGGCGAACAGGTGCTGACCGCGGGCTCGTGCGCGGGATTTCCCGCGGGCGTCGAAGACGGACATCAGCTCATCAATCGCAGCGGCCGTCCGGCCGTGTACCTGGAGATCAGCAATCGTGACATCGAGGATACGACGTACTACTCGGATCCCGATGTGGACATGATCGCCAGTCCGCCGCATGCGCGAGGCAGGTTCACGAGGCGCGACGGCACGCCGATCTGATCCGGCTCGGCTGCGCCGCCGGCGGCGGTTCAGTGTCCGCTTGCGAACAGCCGGAGTGAATAGGAGACCGAGACCTCGGCGCCCACCCACTCGGTTGACTTCCAGTCTCCCTGACCCACGCCAAAATCCAGACGCCTGATCAGGGTCTTGCCGGTCAGGTAGCCCACGGACTTCCCCTGTTCTTCGGCGGTGCGGAACGTGAACGGAACGTGCACGTCACGCGTGACACCGCGCAGCGTCAGCTTCCCGACGGCATCGTAGCCCGAAGCGGTCCTGGTGATCTGCGTGGAGATGAAGTGGGCCTGCGGGAATCTGGCCACGTCGAACAGATCCGGACCGCGCAGGGTGTCGTCGCGTTCCTTGTCACCGGTATCCACCGAGTTGAGTTCGACAGTGACGTCAAGCTTGCCGGTACCGGGATTGTCGGCGGCGAGATCCAGACTCACCGGGAACTTCGTGAACTTGCCGTCGTTGCGCGCGTCTGCCTGCACGAATTGGAAAGCAAGCGTGCTGTGGGCGGGATCGAGCGCGTAGTGCGTGGATGCCGCATCGGCGGCGGATGCCCGGCCCGCGGCAAGCGCCGAGAGCGCGGTGATCTGCGCAAGGACGCCATGAAGGGAATTCCTCGTCACTTCGTGTTTCCTCGGTGTGGGCCGCAGGGACTCCGCCGCGCGCTCAGCGCGGAGTCCTGGTGAACGGCAACATGCGGCGCAGCACGTCATCCTTGTGCACGAAGTGATGCTTGAGTGCGCCCGCCACGTGCAGGAACACGATCGCATAGAGCACCAGCGCGAGCGTGTCGTGAACGTCCTTCATCGTTTCGTACAGCGTCCGGTTCCTGGGAACGAAGTCAGGCAGCTGGACCAGCCCGAACCAGCTCACCGGGAATCCCCGGGCCGATGTCATCATCCAGCCGGTCAGCGGCATCGCGAACAACAATACGTACAGGCCCACGTGTGTCAGCGTGGCCAGTGCACGCTCGTAAGGTTTGAGGTTGTCCGGGAGCGGTGGTGTCGGATTGGCCCAGCGCCAGGCGAGACGGATGACGGCGAGGCAGAGTATCGTGATGCCGACCGACTTGTGCCGGGCGAACATCGCCAGCTTCCCCACACCGACAGGCAGATCCTCGGCGATATTGGCCAGTATGACCTGCGTGACGATCAGTACGACGATCAGCCAGTGCAGGAACTGGGCCACGGCGCCCCAGCGGGCAGAGGTGTTCTTCAGCGTCATGGCGGCAAGCTTAAGCGGGCGAACAGGAGTTGCATATGATGTTCGTGTGTCGGCGCTTCGCGGTCCTGGTGCTGCTGGGCGTTCTGTCCGGCTGCCCTGCCGGCCCGCATGGACCGGGAACGGGCCGCGGGACTCCGGTCGCGGCGCCATCGTCGCAGCCGGCCCCGGGTGCCACACCTCTCCATGAGGGGCGGCCCTATGTAGTCTCTTCGGGTGAGTCGCTGCTCACTGTCCTGGCGTTCAAGGGCGGCACGCTGGCGAAGGCGGGGCACAACCACGTCATCGCTTCGCACGATGTGACCGGAACAATTTACGTGCCCAACGATCCGCTGCGCACGACGTTCGAGATGCACCTGCCCGTGGCGCAACTGGCGGTCGATGAGCGTGAGCTGCGCGTCAGGGAAGGACCTGACTTTCCTCCCGAGGTGCCTGACTCCGCGAAGGAAGGCACACGGCGGAACATGCTGAGTACGGCACTTCTTGACGGGGACCAGTTTCCGCAGATCGTGCTGGAACAGGGCGCGGTGCCGGAGCGGCGCGCGATGTCGAACCAGGATGCGGCGCCGAGCGCGGTCGCTTCAGCGGCAGGTTCGCGACGGATCGATGCGCCCGTGCAGATCACGATCCGGGGACAGGCGCACACGCTGAGCGTGCCCCTGAGTTACGACTTGAGCGACAGTCAGCTCGTGATCACCGGTGAGGTGCCCATCAGGCAGAGCGAGCTCGGGCTCACTCCCTTCAGTGCGCTGCTGGGAGCGCTGCAGGTGCAGGACGAGATGCGCGTGAAGTTCCGCTTCGTGGCGCACCCGGCGGAGGTTCACGGCGCGCCCGGGAGCTGAGCGCGCGGCCTCACTCAACTCTCGCCTTCCAGAAGCAGCAGGGTCAGGCCCTCGGGCGATTCGAGCAGCGCATTGCGATCCGGGTTCAGGCCCCGGGGCATTTCACGCGCGAGCGGCGCATGCAGCGCACGCAACCGTTCGATGCGTGCCGGCATCGCGGGATCGCGGAATACCAGCATGGGGACATCCAGAGTACGCGGCCGATGAAATGCCAGATCGAGGTGATCGCTGGTCAGCGCGAGATGCAGGTAGGGGTCGTCGGACTCGTCCGTGGCCACGAAGCCCAGGGGTTCCCAGAACTCCCGCGCAGCGTTGAAGTCGGACACGGGTATGCTGAACTCGCCGAAGTAGCCGCACAGGGAGACCTCGGCCGGGTCGCGATCCACCGGCGAGAACGTGCGCGCCTCGATGACGGTGACAGCCTGGCCGAACGGGTCGTTGAATCCGATCTCGTTGAACACCTCATCGCCGGTGCGGCGCAGCCGCAGACCGATGCCGCGACTTTCGAGTTCCCGCACGCGGCCGGCGAGTCCGGGCAGCACGAAGGTCAGCGAGGGCGTCGGCGCGCGGCGCTCATGCAGGCCGATGAAGAGGCGTCCGTCGGTCAGTACGCCGTACGGATGCGGCCAGGTATCGGCCGTGGGCGCTTGCGTGAAACCCAGCTTCTCGTAGAACTCGACCGAGGCGCGAATATCCGCGGTCGCCACACTGATTTCGTGAAAGCGGCCCAGCACTTCAGGCGATGTGTCAGGCGGACGCGCCGCGCGCGGCGCCGGCCGGCCGCAATCCGAGCTCGACGTGCGTCCAGCCCTGGCAGTGCTGCGCGATCAGGTCCGCGAGGAAGCGCGCGTGCTCGGTGCGTGCATTGAGCGCCGGCACGTACTGGAAGCGCTCGCCGCCGGCGGCGAGGAAGCGGTCGCGGTTCTCCATGTCGATTTCCTCGAGTGTCTCGAGGCAGTCGACCGCAAAGCCCGGACAGACCACGGTGACCTGCCGCGTGCCGCGCGCAGCCAGCTCTTCCAGCGCGACGCTGGTGTAGGGGCGCAGCCAGCCGTCCGGCCCGAAACGGGACTGAAAGCTGACGCTCCATTCCGAGTCCTGCAGCATGAGCTCATCGGCCAGCAGCCGGGCCGTCTTCTGGCACTTGCAGAAATACGGATCGCCCTTGTGGAAGTAGCGCTCGGGGATGCCGTGAAACGACATCAGCAGATGCTGGGTGCGGCCCTCCGCTTCCCAATGTTGCATCACCGAAGCGCGCAGAGCCTCGATGTAGCCCGGATAGTCGTGATACTCCGCCACGAAGCGCAGCTCGGGCAGCCAGCGCCAGCGGCGCAACTCCGCATTGACCCGGTCGTACGCGGCGCCGGTCGATGCTCCGCAATATTGCGGAAACAGCGGCACCACCAGGATCCGTTGCGCGCCGGATTCGCGCAGGCGCCGCAACGCATTCGGCACGGAGGGTTCGCCACCGTACATCATCCCGAGTTCCAGCGAGAGGGGCGCCAGCATGCGCTGCGCCAGGGTCGTGGTCAGTTCCGTGCGCAGGCGCTCCGACAGAGCGAGCAGCGGCGCGCCGCGCTGCGACCAGATCTTGCGGTACTTGTGCGCGGAGCGGCGCGAGCGCAGGGGCAGGATCAGTCCGTACAGCAGCGGCAGCCACAGCAGGCGGGGCAGCTCGACCACCCGCGGGTCACCGAGCAGACCGGCGAGAAAATGGCGTACATCCGCCGGCTCCGGCGAAGCCGGTGTGCCCGAGTTGACCAGCAGTATGCCGATCCGCTCGGCGCCCTCGCGATGGAACTCGGGTGAGCTGATATATCGCATGGGCTCACGATACCCCATGCCGCACGGGACCGGCCACTGCCTGCGTCACGCGCGCTGCACCGCGGCCTTCAGCCGATGCCGACGCACACGTACTTGAGTTCGGTGTAGTCCAGGATGCCGTACTTGGAGCCCTCGCGCCCGAAGCCCGATTCCTTGACACCGCCGAACGGGGCCACTTCCGTCGAGATCAGCCCGGTGTTGAGACCGACGATGCCGTACTCGAGCGCCTCCGAGACCCGCCAAGAGCGGGCCAGATCGCGCGTATAGAAGTAGGCCGCCAGTCCGAATTCGGTGTCATTGGCCATGCGAACCGCCTGAGCCTCGGTGTCGAAGCGGAACAGCGGTGCCACCGGGCCGAACGTTTCCTCGCGCGCCACCAGCATGTCGGGCTTCACGTTCGTGACCACCGTGGGCTGATAGAACGTCCCGCCCAGCGCGTGACGCTTGCCGCCATAGGCGATGTGCGCCCCCTTGGCCACCGCATCCGCCACGTGCTCCTCGACCTTGGCAAGCGCCTTCGCATCGATCAGGGGGCCCTGATCGGTGGGTCCCTTGAGACCATCGCCCACCCTGAGCTGCGCGACCGCATCCACGAGGCGGCTGGCGAAGGCCTCGTAGATCGAGCTTTGCACCAGAAACCGGTTGGCGCATACACAGGTCTGGCCCGTATTGCGGTACTTGCTGGTGATGGCCCCGGCCACCGCGGCATCCAGATCGGCATCCTCGAACACGATGAACGGCGCGTTGCCGCCCAGCTCCAGCGACAGTTTCTTGAGCGTGCCCGCCGACTGCGCCATGAGTTTCTTGCCCACCCCCGTGGAGCCCGTGAAGGTGACCTTGCGCACGATGGGATGGGAGGTCAGCTCCCCGCCGATCTCGGTGGAGCGCGTCCCGGTCACGATGTTCAGCACGCCGGCCGGTATGCCGGCGCGGGCAGCCAGCTCGGCCATGGCCAGCGCCGAGAAGGGGGTCTGCTGCGCCGGCTTGCACACGAAGGTGCAGCCGGCGGCAAGCGCCGGGCCGGCCTTGCGTGTGATCATGGCCGCGGGAAAGTTCCAGGGCGTGATGGCCGCGACGACGCCAATCGGCTGGCGCAGCACCAGCAGCCGCTTGTCGGCCTGATGGCTGGGAATGACATCGCCGTACATCCGCTTGCCTTCCTCCGCGAACCACTCGATGAAGGAGGCGGCGTAGGCGATCTCGCCGCGCGACTCGCTCAGCGGCTTGCCCTGTTCGGCGGTCATGATCGTGGCCAGATCGTCCTGGTTGGCCAGCATCAGATCGTGCCAGCGGCGCAGCAGCGCGGCACGGTCCTTGGCTGTGCGGGCCGCCCACGCGGGCAGGGCCGCGGAGGCCGCCTCGATGGCGCGGCGCGTTTCGGCCGCGCCCATGTCCGGCACCACGCCGATCCTCTCTCCCGTGGCGGGATTGAGCACGGCGTGGGTGGCGCCGCTGGCGGCTGCGGTCCACGCGCCGTTCAGATAGGCCTGGCTGCGCAGCAGACTGGGGTCTTTCAGTTGCATGATCGCCTCGTTCGGGAGTTTCCGGAGCGCCGGTGCGGCAGCGGATGGATCGGGTCGCCTGCCCTGGCCTTCAGGCCGGCGCCTGGGCCTGCGCGCGCAGGTAGCGGGCGAGGAACTCCAGCGTGCGGCTGCGCGCCAGGGCCGCGGCCTCGGCGTTGTAGCTTGGACGCTGATCGCAGTTGAAGCCGTGGCCCGCCGGATACTGGTGGAATATGCCCTGTGGATGCGCGGCGCGCAGCTGCTCGACGTCGCTCATCGGGATGCTGCGATCCTCGAGCCCGAAGTGGTACAGCACCGGGCAGCGCGGTTTGCGGTCCAGGAAGCTGGCGGCCCTGCCGTAGTAGACCACCGCGCAGGCGATCGGCAGCTCGCTGGCGGCCACATACGCCATCGCGCCGCCCCAGCAGTAGCCGACCATGCCCACGCGTCCCGAATGCCTCACCACGGCTACCGCCGCGTTCAGGTCCTTCAGCGTGTCTTCCAGCTTGAGCTGCTGCATGTAGCCGCGGCCTTCGTCGATGTCCTGCGGTGAGTAGCCCAGCTGGATCCCGCGGCGGATGCGATCGAACATCGAAGGCGCGATCGCCGTATAGCCCTCCGCCGCGAAGCCGTCGGTCACCGCCCGAATATGTGAATTGACGCCGAATATCTCCTGGACCACGGCCACCGCGCCGCGGGGCTTGCCCGGGGGTGCGGCCAGATAAGCCTGAAATTCGTGGCCGTCGCGGGCCATTATGGAGGTCAGTTCGCCCATCGCGGTGCGTCCGGTCGGCTTGGGGAAGGCCGGCGAGAATACCGCCCCGGTCCCCTGCGGGAAAGCGCGGCCATGCCGGCCCGGCCGCACGGAAAACCCCGTTGCGTGGCTTCGTCCAACCGGGCATGGCATCCTGACGCGTCGGCTCTGGCACCCGGCCGCGCAGCGGCGGGCCAGGGGGCTTCGACCGGCCGCGGGCAGTGCGCCGGCGGCGCGACAGGACAACAGGCGGAGGGGCTATGCTCGTCGGGTCAGCAGTAAGGCGTGTCGCCATCCTCGGCGGAGTGCGCATTCCCTTCGCCCGGGCACACACCGCGTACGCCCAATCGGGCAACGAGGACATGCTGACGGCCGCCTTCCGCGCAGTCGTGGAGCGCTTCAAGCTGGGCGGCGTGCGTCTCGGTGACGCGGCGGCCGGCGCGGTCATCAAGCACACCAAGGACTACAACCTGACACGCGAGTGCGTGCTCTCGGCCGGCCTCGATCCGCAGACACCCGGCGTGGATCTGCAGCGGGCCTGCGGCACGAGTCTCGAGGCCGCGATCCTCATCGGCAACAAGATCGCGCTCGGCCAGATCGACTCGGGGCTGGCGGGCGGCGTGGACTCCATCAGCGATGCGCCGGTGGTGTATCCGCGTTCCTACCAGCAGCTGCTGCTGCGCAGCTATCGCGGCCGCTCGGCATGGCAGCGGCTCAAACCTTTCTTCGGCCTGCGTCCGCGTCACTTCAAACCCGTGTTGCCCGCGGTGGTCGAGCCGCGCACCGGCCTGTCGATGGGCGAGAGCACCGAGTTGATGGCGAAGCGCTGGAAGATCACGCGCGCGGAGGAAGACCAGCTCGCCTACGAGAGCCACATGAAGGCGGCCACCGCCTGGCGCGAGGGCTTCTACGACGATCTGGTCGTGGAGTACGGGGGACTGAAGACCGACAACAACATCCGCGCCGACACCTCGCTGGAGAAGCTGGCGAAGCTGCGCCCCACCTTCGATCCCAAGGGCGGCACGCTGACGGCCGGCAACAGCACGCCGCTCACCGATGGCGCCAGCGCGGTGCTGCTCGCGAGCGAGGAATGGGCGGCGCGGCGCAATCTGCCGGTGCTCGCCTTCCTGCGCTTCGGCAAGGCGTGGGCGGTGGATTTCGCCAGCGGCCAGGAAGGCCTGCTCATGGCGCCGGCGCATGCCGTGCCCGCCATGCTGAAGGATGCCGGACTGACACTGCAGGACTTCGACTACTACGAGATCCACGAAGCGTTCGCCGCGCAGGTGCTCTGCACCCTCAAGGCGTGGGAATCGCCCGAGTACTGCCGCGACGTGCTCGGGCTGCCGGCGGCCCTGGGCAGCATCGACCGCTCCAAGCTGAACGTGAAAGGCGGAAGTATTGCGATCGGGCATCCCTTCGCCGCCACCGGCACGCGCATCGTCAGCTCCCTGGCAAAAATTCTGGCCCACGACTCGAAGGCCCGGCGGGGTCTGATTTCCGCCTGCACGGCCGGTGGCATGGGGGTCACGGCGATCCTGGAGCGCTGAAGGGACGCTGTTCCACGCCCGCGCATATCACAGTGACACGGGCCGTGACTATGATAGGCAATGGAGGGGGACGTTCCTGAAGAGACCGTCGTACTGCGCTCTGACCTGAGCGTGGTGCTGGCTGGATTGCCCCTGTTCCACGGTCTCGACAATGGCATCCTGCGGGAGATCGCTCAGGCGGCGGAATGGCTGTCGCTGCCGGGCGGCGCCACGCTGTTCGGGGCCGGGGAGTCCTCGGACGCCCTGTACGTTGTTCTCAGCGGGTGCCTGGGAGCGTTTTCTCCCGACGCCCGCGACCGGCGCCGATTCATGGGCCGGATTCCCTCCGGAGGCACGGTAGGAGAGATGGGCCTGATCTCGGGCCGGCCGCGCTCCGCGCACGTTGCCGCGCTGCGCGATTCCGAGCTGCTGCGCATCTCCGCCGACAGCTTCAATCGCATATTCGGGCGCCATCCCGAAGCCATGCTGCGCATCGCGCGCCTGACGGTCGACCGGCTGGAGGAGTCGCAGTCGCGAGCCCGCGGGCCGCGCCAGGGAGCGCGCACGTTCACGCTGTTGCCGCAGGGTCTGGAGGTGGACGTTGGCGGCTTCGCCAGCGAGTTCGTCAAGGCGCTGAGCCGTTTCGGGCGAACCGAGCTGGTGTGGAGCGTGCGCGCGGAATCGCACACCAGCCACTGGTTCCACAAGATCGAGAGTGCGAACGACTTCGTGGTGTATGTCGGCGACGCGACTCCCGGACGCTGGAGCAATCTGTGCGTGCGTCAGGCCGATGCCCTGTTGTTGCTGGCGAGTGCCGAAGCACCTGCTGGACGCTGGCAGGCCCTGTCAGGTTCGCGCGAGGCGAGCATGGCGCCACAGCGGGCCGAGCTCGTCCTGCTGCATGACGGAAGGATCACGCGCGGCGCCGCGGCGCGTTGGCTTGCCGATCTGCCGGGTGTACCGCACCATCACGTGACAGGTCCCGAGGATGTGACCCGCCTCGCACGCATGCTGACGGGGCGTGGCGTGGGCCTGGTGCTGTCCGGGGGCGGCGCACGGGGATTCGCGCATATCGGCATCGTCAGGGCGCTGCGCGAAGCGGGCATTCCGATCGATCTCGTCGGCGGTACGAGCATGGGTGCCATCCTGGGGGCCGGCGTCGCGCAGTGCTGGAGCGTCGAGGAGCTGACCTATCGCTTCAGGCGCGCATTCGTGGAAGCGAAGCCGCTGCGCGATTACACGTTGCCCTTCGTGTCACTGGTGTCAGGTCGCAAAGTCAGCCGGCTGCTGCGCCGGGACTGCGGTGACGTGACCATCGAGGATCTGCCGCTGACCTTCTTCTGCGTCTCCTCCAACCTGACCACGGGCCATTCGGAGGTGCATCGCCGGGGCGAATTGTGGCTGTGGCTGCGCGCATCCGTTGCGATCCCCGGTGTGTTGCCTCCCGTTGTCTACAAGGGCGAGGTGCTGGTCGACGGCGGCACCATGAACAACTTGCCGGTGGATGCGATGCGCGAGCTCGGGCGCGGGCCCATCATCGGTTGCGACGTGGGCGCCGACCGCGCGTTCACGACGGACAGCGACGAGGTGGACGTGCCGCTGCCCTGGCAGCTGATGAGCTGGCTGCGCGTGCGCAGGCACCGCCCCAACATCTTCCAGATCCTGTGGCGTGCCGGCATGGTGAACAGCAGTGCCGTGACCGCCGCCCATCGCGAGAAAACCGACCTGTTGCTGCAGCCCCCCCTGGCGCAGATCGACATGCTCAACTGGTCGGCATTCGAACGGGCCATCTCGGCGGGGTACGAGTACGC
>Ga0335081_10010083_pt1 | contig 15244 bp, 11 predicted proteins | sample Lox_Sample_35_FD_206713 | JGI IMG/M metagenome (GOLD analysis project Ga0335081, IMG submission 206713) | Soil microbial communities from Loxahatchee National Wildlife Refuge, Florida, United States - Lox_Sample_3.5 | ecosystem: Environmental > Terrestrial > Soil > Wetlands | place: USA...
CAGGTGATGTCGGTCCAGGCCAGGTCGATCGACGTCCTGCCGGTCGTCAGCTCCTGCCGGACGGCCCGCCCGAACTGGGCGACCCCGTAGGGCCCGACGATGTCGTTGACGCAGCTCATGGGCGAGCGGGTGCGGCACCTGGCCGACCAGGCGGACACCAGGTACAGATGGTCGGGCAGCGACCACGACTTCACCGGCTCGAACATGTGGTCATCGAGCACGAAGTCCCTGGCATAGGTCCAGTAGTTGGGTATCTCGGCGGCGGTGTGGTAGCCCATCACGTCGGGCTTGCCGCCGCCGCTGCACGCCGGGTCGTCGGGGACGCGGCACGACGTCCTCGCCGCGTCACGCTGCCGGATGAACCCGTCCATCCTGCCCCCGTCCACGTCGGCCACCGCGTTGGCCTCGCCGTGCGGGCCGCCGCCGTTCCGGTCGGCGGTGTCGTGGTAGGGCCTGGTGCACCCGCCGGCCGGGTCCGGCACGCACACCGCCGGCACCCCGCCCCGCATCGGGATCCCGTCCGCCCCCGGAAAGGTGCCGAAGTAGCTGTCGAACGACCGGTTTTCCTGCATAACGATGATCACGTGCTTGATCTTGTGGATCCCCCCCGGCACCAGATATGTGCCGGCCGTGCCGCCCGGGACCCGTTCCGGCGCGCCCGGCGTGCACGCCGCCAGCCCGGCGGTCACGAGCACGCCCGCGGCCACGGCGCGGACCAGCCGCGCGCCGACATGCCCGGGGCCTGTCACGGCCCTCCCCGCGATGCCGGAAACAGCGGCCAGTGACCATCTTGCCCGCGGTCATGCCGCGGGCGTCAGCGCCCTTGTCATATCAGGCTGCCGGGCCGGCCAGCCCTTGACCGTGCACCGGATTCGGCGAGCTCGGGTGGGCGGGCCGCCGGCTGGAGCCGTCCGGATGCCGACGGCGTGGTGCTCAGCTCGTCCACCCGCACCAGGGTGACCCCGGCGAGGATGAACGCGCCACCCACGAACTGCACGGCGGACGGCAGCTGGCCGAGCAGCAGCCAGGCGAACAAGATCGCGGATAGCACCTCGGCCAGGCCGACGAACGAGGCGAGCTTGGCCCCGAGCCTGCGGCTGGCGGCGATGCCGGTGACATAGGAGATCACCGCCGCCACGAGCGACAGCCCGAGCACCGGCACGACCCAGCTGACCTGGTGGCCGGCAAACTCGACGGGGCCGGTGGTGGCGGTCACCGGCAGCACGCCGGTCAAGCCCAGCGCGGCGAGAGCGGCGGCGCCCACACACATCCCGGCCCACGCCATGACGACCGGCGGCAGCGGCTCGTCATCCGTGGCCGCTCCGAGCAGGAAGTAGGCCGCGAGGCCCACAGCGGCCAGCAGGCCCCACATCACCCCGATCGGGTCGATCCGGGCCGACCCACCCAGATCGAGCACCATCGCCAGCCCGGCGATCGCCGCGGCCGCGCCGATGGCAGTGAGCCGGCGGGGGCGCTGGCCGCGGCGCAGCCATAGCCAGCCGACGACCAGCACCGGGCCGAGGTATTCCAGCAGCAGGGCCACCCCGACCGGCATCCGCTCGATCGCGTTGAAGTAGAAGAGCTGGGCGCCCGCGACCGCGACCAGGCCGAACGCGGCCACCTTCCCCGCTCCCCGGCGCAGCAGGTACCACCGGCCACGCAGCTGGAGCACGGCGGGCACGGTCAGCACCAGCGCCGCCAGCGCGATCCTGGCGATCACCGCGGCGGCCGGGCTCCACCCGGCGCCGATCAGCGAGGCGCCGAAGGCTCCCGAGGTGCCGAAGGCCGCCGCCGACAGCACGGCCAGTCCCAGCCCAGCACCGGCCCCGGCGGAACGGGTGACCCGGCCGGCCCGGCTTCCCGCGGTGGCCACGGCGATCTCCCTGTAAGTAGTAAAGTTGATTTCATCACTGACACTAGCCGCGGGTGTGAAAGGAGTCAAAGTGATTTTTGCTCATGACACCGAAGTGGCGCTGGCCGCTGCCGCGGCGCTGGTCAACACCGGCCGCGGCGGCGCCGAGCAGCTGCCCGACCCCGCGGCCCTCGACCGCTTCACCGCTGGCTGGGGATGGACCGGTGCGCGCAGGCACGACCAAGCCGAGCTGGGCGCCGTCCGCCAGCTGCGCGACCGGCTGGCGCGGCTGTGGGACGCCGGCCCCGATGAGGCGGCCGGCCTCGTCAACGCCCTGCTGCGGGAAGCCCATGCCCTGCCGCAGCTGGTCAAGCACGACGGCTGGGACTACCACCTGCACGCCACGCCCCCCGACGCGCCGCTCGCCGAGCGGATGGCGGTCGAGGCGGCAATGGCGTTCGCCGACGTCATCCGGACCCAGCAGCTGGACCGGCTGCGGCTGTGCGCGGCGGACGACTGCGACAACGTCCATGTCGACCTGTCCAAGAACCGGTCCCGGCGGTTCTGCGGCACCTCGTGCGCGAACCGGACCAACGTGGCCGCCTACCGGATGCGCCAGGCCGCGCGGCCGGCCGGCGCTGCTACCGGGCGGGCTGGTCGCTGACGCCGTGCTGACCTGAGCCGTGCTGACCTGAGCCGTGCTGACCTGAGCCGTGCTGACCTGAGCCGTGCTGACCTCAGCCGTGCTGGCCGGTCCCGTGCTGGCCGGTCCCGTGCTCGCCGGTCCCGTGCTCGCCGGCCCTGTGCTCGCCGGCCCTGTGCTCGCCGGTCCCGTGCTGGCCGGAGATGAGCTGGCCGGGGGCGTGGCGTCCGGGCCCGTGCCGGCCGGGCTGGGACTGGCCGCGCCCGAGCCGGAAGGGCTGGGACTGGGCGAGCCGGTGCTGGACGGGCTCGGGCTGACCGGGGACGTGCCGTCCGCGGGCGGACTGGATGGGCTGGGGCTGACCGGGGGCGAGCTGGCCGGGCTGGGGCTGACCGGGGACGAGCTGGCCGGGCTGGGGCTCGCGCAGGGAGATGGGCTGGTGCTGGCCATGCTCGCGCCGATCCGGCCCAGGCTGGCGGTGCCCGGGCTGGCCGTGGACGAACCAGCGGCCGGCGGTGTGCTGGCGGTGCCCGGGCTGGCCGGGGACGATGTGGCTGCCGCGGACGAGCTGACGGCCGACGAGGTGCTGGCGGAGCTGGGACTGGCCGGAGACGAGCTGGCGGCCGGCGGCGTGCTGGCGGTGCTGGGACTGGCCGGCGGTGTGCTGGGGGGGCCCGTGCTGGGGGGGCCCGTGCTGGCGGCCGTGCTCGCCGCCGGGGTGGCGATGGCCGGCGTGCCCGGCGCGCAGCTGACAGCCACCTGCCCCTGGCCCTGCGTGCCCTGCCCGGCGCCGGGAACGCCGGGGAGCCCGCCACGGATACCGCTCGATCCCGGCTCGCCCGTCCCGGCAGGCGCGCTGCCGTCGATGGAGTCGACGAGCGCGCCTGCCTGCGACAGCATCTGCCGCCCGAACGGGGTCAGCGCGGAAACGCTCATCGCCAGGACCAGCGTGACCGCGGCCACCACAGCGGCCAGCCGCGCCCGGTCCAGGCGCGGGCCCGGCCGCGCCACCCCGGCAGGCTCATGGCCGTGGCCGGACGGACCTGGCGTCATCCGCCGCCACGCGTTCTGCAGCCACGCCCAGACCGGGCCCAGCCCACCCCGGACGCGGGTGGCCACCGCGGAGCAGGCGGCCACCGCCCAGGCGGCCAGCGCCGGGCGCGGCGTGGTCAGCCGGGACCTGATCCGCTCCAGGCCGTCGCTGGCGGGCTCTATCGAGTCCACCGCCGAATGCAGCGCGTGGCGCAGCAGGTCCTCGTAATCACCGGCGGGGTGGCTCATGCCTCACCCGCCAGCACGTCCCTCAATGCCGAGATGGCCCGTGAGGTATGGCTCTTGACCGCGCCACGGCTGATCCCCATCGCCGCGGCGATCTGGGCCTCGGTGAACTCCCCGTAGTACCGCAGCACCAGCGCTTCGCGCTGCCGCTCGGTAAGCCGGTGCAGGGCGGCAACCACCGCGGAACGCTCCAGCAGAATCATCGCGCCCTGCTCCGCGCTCGGCATGTCCGGCAGCGGCTGCGGCGGGTGCCGGTCGACGATCACGCGGTGCCGCAGCACCGACCGGGACCGGTTGACCACGCACCGCCGGAGGTAGGGCAGGGCCTTGTTGCTGTCCCTGAGCCGGCGCCAGCTGCCGTGCATCGCCACGAAGGAATCCTGCACCACTTCCTCGGCGGTCGCCAGGTCGCGCACCAGCAGCACCGCGAGCCGTACCAGCGAGCGGTAGTGCGCGGCGTACAGCTCGGCCGCCGCGCCGGCCGCCTCCAGATCCAGCGCCGCGGCCGCCGCCCGGGCCTCGCCCACCTGAGCCGCCCGGGCCTCGCCCACCTGAGCCGCCCGGGCCTCGCCCACCTGAGCCGCCCGGGCCTCGCCCACCTGAGCCGCCCGGGCCTCGCCGACATGAACAGGGCGCGCCGCCATTCCGCCGGTTTCGGCGGCGGTCATCGCGGGTCCTTCCGGCCTGCCGTTAACGCGCCCCTGCTCCCCAAAGATCCCACCCGCCTGCTGGTCATCCATCCTGACCCGCCGGAGATCACATGCCGCCTGTTCCCGGACCTCTCCCAGCTCCAGAGCCGGCCGCCGCTCTGTACCCGGTCGGCACCGCTGGGGCCGCGCCGGCATCCCCCGCACAGGCCAGCGCTGCCAACCGACTCCCTACCCTCTCCGGCCTACCCTCTCCGGCGCGAAGTGATGCCATGATCGGGGCAGTCACCTGGACTCGCCACGGCCCGGGGGGTTTGGCGCAGACGGCGACCCGTCGTAGCCTCAGAGGGCACTACTTCACGCTGGTCCGCTCAAAGGTGACCGGCCCAGGCGGAGGGGGAAGCGATGCCCCGCGACGACGATGTCCAGGGGCGGTTGGCGCGTCACGTCCTTACCGACGGCTTCCACATCATCCTGGATCTGCGCCAGAGCTGCGGCTCCTGGATCGTCGATGCCGAGACCGGCGACCGCTACCTGGACCTGTACTCGTTCTTTGCCTCCGCCCCGCTGGGCATCAACCCGCCGGGCATCACCGGCGACCCGGCGTTCATGGCGCTGCTCGCCGAGGTGGCGGCGAACAAGCCCACCAACCCCGACATCTACACCTCGCATTACGCCGACTTCGTCGACGTCTTCGCCCGGGTGATGGGTGACCCGGCGCTGCCGCACATGTTCTTCATCGAGGGCGGGGCGCTGGCGGTCGAGAACGCGCTCAAGTGCGCGTTCGACTGGAAGAGCCGCCATAACGAGGCCCGCGGCCGCTCGCCGCAGCTGGGGACGAAGGTCATCCACCTGACCAACGCGTTCCACGGCCGCAGCGGCTACACGCTCTCGCTCACCAACACCGACCCGGTCAAGACGGACCGCTTCCCGAAGTTCGGGTGGCCGCGGCTCGACGTGCCAGCGGTCACCTTCCCGCTCAGCGAGCACCTGGCCGACGTGGCCGCGGCCGAGCGGCACGCGATCCGCCAGGCCGAGGCGGCGTTCGCCGAGCACCGGGACGACATCGCCTGCTTCATCGCCGAGCCGATCCAGGCCGAGGGCGGCGACAACCACATGCGCCCGGAGTTCCTCCAGGCGATGCAGCAGCTGTGCCGGGACAACGACGCGCTGTTCGTTCTCGACGAGGTGCAGACCGGCGTGGGCCTGACCGGAACGGCGTGGGCCTACCAGCAGCTCGGGCTGGAACCCGACGTCGTCGCGTTCGGCAAGAAGGTGCAGCTCGGGGGGATCATGGCCGGGCGCCGGGTGGACGAGGTCCCCGACAACGTGTTCGCGGTCAGCGGCCGGATCAACTCGACGTGGGGCGGGGGGCTGACCGACATGGTCCGCTCCCGCAGACTGCTGGAGATCGTCGAGCGCGACCGGCTGTTCGGCCAGGTGGCGGCCAACGGCGCCTGGTTCCTCACGGAACTGCAGGAGGTGGGCGCGCGTTTCCCCGGGCTGGTCTCGAACGTGCGGGGGCGCGGGCTCATGTGCGCCCTCGACCTACCGGGCGCCGAGGAGCGCGACTCCCTGCTGTCGATCATGAGGGAGCACGAGAAGATCCTGATGCTGCCGTGCGGCTCGCGCTCGATCCGGTTCCGGCCGGCGCTGACGATCACAACTGAAGAGCTGTCCATTGGCCTGAAAGGGCTTGACCGGAGCCTGTCCCGGCTCGGGAATACGGGCGCCGCCCCCGCCCATTGACCCACAGGCACCCACAGGCACCCACAGGCACGAGGACAAACGACCAGGAGCGCGTGACCATGGCCCGCAGCATCGTCTCCGTCATCAACGGCCGCCCCGCCGAGGGCCCAGGCGCCGGGGTGGTCGACTCGCCCAACCCGTCCCGGCTCACGGACGTGGTCGCCGAGGTGGCCCTCGCCGACGCCGGGACCTTCGCCGCCGCCTGCGCGGCCGCGAAGCGGGCGCAGCCGCTGTGGGCCGACATACCCGCGCCCGTCCGAGGCCGGGCTATCGCGGCGATCGGCCGCATCGTCGAGGCCAACAAGGAGGCGCTGGCCCGGCTGGTCACCCGCGAGATCGGCAAGCCTTACGCCGAGGCGCTGGGCGAGGTTCAGGAGATCATCGACACCTGCGACTTCTTCCTCGGCGAGGGCCGGCGGCTCTACGGCCAGACGGTACCCAGCGAGATGCCCGACAAGCAGCTGTTCACCTTCCGGGTGCCGGTCGGTGCGGTGGCGGTCGTGACCGCCGGGAACTTCCCGGTCGCCGTGCCGTCCTGGTACGTCGTCCCCGCCCTGGTGACCGGCAACACCGTCGTCTGGAAGCCCGCCGAGTACGCCGCCGCCTCAGCGATGGCGCTGTTCGAGCTGATCCAGGCCGCCGGGCTGCCCGAGGGCGTGCTGAACATCGTGTTCGCCGACGGCGCGGCTACCTTCGGCGGGCTGGAGGAGGCGCTGCGGGCCGGCACGCTGGACAAGATCGGTTTCACCGGCTCCACCGCCGTCGGCGCGCGCATCGGCGAGCTCGCCGGCCGCCACCTGCAGAGCCCGTGCCTGGAGCTCGGCGGCAAGAACCCTATGGTCGTCACGCCCAACGCCGACCTGCATCTGGCGGTGGAGGGGGCGCTGTTCTCCGGCTTCGGGACCGCCGGGCAGCGGTGCACCTCGCTGGGCACGGTGATCGTGCACGAGTCCGTCCACGACGAGTTCCTGGCGCAGTTCGCCGCCGCGGTCTCGGCGGCCGCCGTCGGCGACCCGGCCGGCGACGTGCTCTACGGGCCCATGCTCGACCTGAAATTCGCCAGCCGCTTCGAGGACTATCTCGGCTGGATCCAGCCGCACCACAAGATTCTCGGCTCCAGCGCGGTCGGCCGGATTTCTGCCGCCAGCCCGCGGGCCGGCTTCGTCGGCGATCCCGAGGCGGGGCTTTTCTACCACCCCACGATCGCCGATGGGGTGCAGCCCGACGACGCCCTGTTCCAGCAGGAGACATTCGGGCCGATTGTGGGCGTCACCACCTACACCAGCTTCGCCGATGCGATCGCGCTCGCCAATGCGCCCGGATATGGCCTGTCCGCCTCGATCTACACCAATGACCCCCGCGAGGCGTTCGGCTTCCGGCGCGGGGTCAGCGCCGGCATGCTCAGCGTCAACAACTCCACCTCGGGCGCCGAGGCGCACCTGCCGTTCGGCGGAAACGGCAAGTCCGGCAACGGCAGCCGCCAGTCCGGCATGTGGGTCCTTGACCAGTTCACCCGCTGGCAGGCGATGAACTGGGACTACTCGGGGCGGCTGCAGAAGGCCCAGATGGACGTCACCGAGATCTCCGCTGATCTGGACTTCCGGCTCACCGACTGACCGGCGGCTGGCCCTCCCGGGCGACGGCCCGCTGGCGGCCCGCCCGGCATCCTGCCAGCGGCCCGCCTCCGCCGGGCACACGCCCCGCCGGGCACCGTGAGAGCCGCCCGCGTCAATGGGGCCGCCCGCGTCACTCACGGTGCGAACTGCTCACTGCGCGAACTGCTCATAACAATGCGGCGCCTGCCTGTATCAATGCGGCGCCTGCCCGCTACATTGCTGGGGTGGGGATTGACGCCGGCCAGGTTTGCCGGCGGGGGGAGGCCTGGCCATGGGGAGTCTTGTCCTGCAGACCGCGATTGGCCTGATTTTCATTTTCGGCATAACGGCGGCCGCCGTGTCGGCGGTGACCGAAGTCGTGTCCCGCTTCCTGGGCCTTCGGGCCGAGTATCTGCTGCGCGGCGTGCGCACGCTGACCGACGGGCAGAGCGACTTCGGGCTGCCCTGGCGGTCCGTCATGCCGAAGGCGCTCGGCGGCCGCCCTGAGGACCCGCCCGCCGATCTGCCGTCGGCGCGGGTCACGCAGATCATGAGCCATCCGCTCGTCGCGAGCTCCGCCCGGCAGGCACACCCGCCGCGGGAGGCCGGCAACTTCATGCTGACCAGCGCCCAGCGGCGGCGGCTGCCGTCGTACATGTCGGGCGAGACCTTCGCCCGGGTCCTGCTCGACATCCTGCCGGGCACCACCGAGGCCCTTGCCCAGGCGCAGGACCAGGCCCAGGGGCAGGCGCAGCCGGCCGCGCAGCGCGGGCGCGGCGCCCGGGGCGGGCACGCCGCTCAGGCGGACGCCGACCGGCTGGCGGCGATCCGCAGCTGGGCCGATGCCAAGGCATCCCCCGAGCCGCCCCACAAGCCCGACCCGCTGGCGCAGGCCCTGCGGCCGCTGCTGCGGGGGGTGGACGACGTGCAGGGCTTCGCGACGAACGTGTCCCGCTGGTACGACGACCACATGGACCGCGTGAGCGGCTGGTACAAGCGCCACGTCCGATGGATCTCGCTGGCCGTCGGGCTGCTCCTGGTCCTGGCGTTCAACGTCAACACGATCAGGGTCACCGACTCGCTGTACTCCAACCAGGCGGTGCAGGGATCGGTGGTGACCGTGGCCGCCCAGAAGACCTCCTGCAGGGCCAAGCAGCCGGTCGACTGCCTGGCCGCCCTGCAGGCGAAGGTCGGGCAGTTCGGCGCGTTCGGGCTGCCGGTCGGCTGGGGCGACCTCCCGGTCTGCGCGGGCCGCGGCTGCTCGTTCCTGGACCGGCACGGCCTGACCAGCATCGGCAGGAACGGGATCAACGACGTCTGGGCCTTCCTGCTCGTGCTGCTGGGCTGGCTGCTGACGGTGGCGGCGCTGACACCGGGCGCGCGCTTCTGGTTCGACCTGCTCTCCCGGCTCGGCAGCCTCCGATCGACCGGCCCCAAGCCCTCGTCATCGGGGTAGGGCCCGGCTCACTTCCGCGATCATGGCCGCCGGACGGAAATGGCCCACTGAGCTGCGGCGCTAGCCGCGTGCTAGCGATCTGCTAACGGCGCGTGGAATGCTCGCGAGAACATCGCCGGGGAAAGGATTCTATGCGATGAATACGAGAGTCGTTCCAAGACGTCTCAAGCAGCTGATCTTAGCCATCTCCGTCAGCGGCGCACTGCTCCTGTCCGGTGCCATTTCGGCATCAGCGGCACCAGCGGCCCCAGCGCGACCGGCCGCTCCGGCCATTACGGACGCACCCGTTTGTGGGGCTCACAATTGGTGCGCGTACTCGACCCAGGATTACAACCTCTTTACCGTCGGTAGCAGGTGGGTCTGGAGTGGTTACTTGTACAACCACTGGTACTACGTGGGTGCAGCCCAGAACGACAAATGGCAGTCGTGGAACAGCGGCCGTGGCTGGCTGACCGGGATAGGGTACAGTTATCCAGAATCCAGCAGCAACGTATGGGATTGCGTTGGCGGCGGCGGCGCAGTGGCATTCCCCGGAGACTATCCCGGGACCTCAATTAGTGAGGTATCGAGTGTCTCGTCTGTCAGTTTCTGGTCCAGCAACAACGTAGAGTGCCCGTAGCGGCCCGCCCCAATTCCCGCTGGGGCGTCAGTATCTCAGGATGCCCCAGCGGGAAGGTGCCGGAGACGGATCTGGAATAGCTGTGAGTGGTCGAGCCAAGCTCTTCAAGCGTTCCACGGTGATCGCCTGTCTTATCCTGATGTCAGGCTGTGCTCAGGCTGCCCCTCAGACCAGGGGCGGGCTCATCGGTCCCGCAAAATATACTGATATCGAGTCGTACGCCACCGTAGTCAACGCTGGCAGCAGCGACGGCTATACCGTGTTCGAGGGCAGATCGGTCGCTGTAACCGTCCGCCCAGACTCGTCAGCGCGAGTAGTGATTACACATACTTCGCCCCCGGGATTTGAGAACGCTCACGAACGCCTGAGGTGGATTGCGGCTAGGAGGCCGCAGTTCCCGCGTGACCTGCCAGCCGGCACGAATATACCGCTAAGAGCCGGTTCCTTCAGCTTCCTGCCGTTTCCGCCGAGGCTTTCCTTCCGCCAGGTGGTGGCCCTGGGGCCGTCGTCAGGCAGGATCACGAGCGCTGTCATGGGAAATCCTCAGCCGCCGGCGCCCAGCGCCCATGCGTTCTACCTGGCGATGCAGCTGGCGACCTTGCTGGCAATCGCCCCTGTGAGTGCTCCTGTCAGGCACGCGGCCTGGAACACCCTCGTATCTCTCCCGGGCATTCACGCCTGCGGTGGGGGGCGTGACAGCGCGGGCCGCGGTGGCCTCTGGATGTGTCTCAGGACCCCACCTGATGAGCTGAGGATATTGACCAGCGCCAGGGAACGGCGGGTCCTTTGCGTAAAGGAACTGCTCATTGCGCCATCGCTCCGGTATCCCGGGGTGCCCGCTGGGAGTGTTATCGAGTCCAACACCTACGTTGCCCACCGATGAGCCGGTCAGCGCCGAAGGAGCCTGGGTGGCTGGGCTTACAGGTGATAGGCGTACTCGCGGAACTCCCAGTCGGTGACGAACCGCTCGAAGCGCTCCACCTCGTTGCGCTTGTAGCTCAGGAACGAGGTGACGAAGTAGTCGCCGAGCACGCCGGACAGCTCGGTGTCCGCCTCCAGCGCGTCCAGCGCGTCGGGCAGGCGCAGCGGCAGCATCCCGGCCTTGCCGGCGTCGTACCCGTAGCCCTCCAGCTTGGCCGGCGGCTCCACCTTGTCGGCGATGCCGATGTAGACCGCTGCGCCGACGGCCGCCATCCCCAGGTAGGGGTTGGCGGTCGCGTCCCCGAGCCGGACCTCCATCCGGGCACCGGGGCCGCGGTCGGGCGGGATGCGCACCATCGCGCTGCGGTTGTCCAGCGCCCAGTCGACCAGCCAGGGCGCCAGCGTGTCGGGCCCGAACCGCTTGTAGGAGTTGATCGTCGGGTTCAGCAGGGCGCTGAGCGCCCGCGCGTGCCGGAGCACTCCCCCGATGGCGTGACGGCCCAGCGCCGACAGCCCGTCCGGCCCCCGCGGGTCGCCGAAGACGTTGCCGCCGGCCTCGCCGGCGAGCGAGACGTGGACGTGGAAGCCCGAGCCGCCCTCGTCGTTGAACGGCTTGGCCATGAAGGTGGCCAGCAGATCCCGCTGGCGCGCGATCTCCTGCACGGCCGACTTGAGCCGGAACGAGCGGTCGGCGGCGTCGGCCAGCCCGGAGTGGCCGAGGTTGATCTCGAACTGGCCGGGCGAGAACTCGTGGTTGGCCGCTGTCACGTGCAGGCCGGCGTCGCGCAGCTGCCGGAGCATGTGCAGCAGCAGTCCCTGCGGGTCGCCCTTGCGGCCCACCACGTAGACGTTCCCCAGCTCATTGGCGTAACGCTGCCAGCTCCCGCCCGCGTCCCGCTGGCACAGGTAGAACTCCAGCTCGGGACCGCAGACCAGGCTGTACCCGAGGGCGGTGATCTGATCGGCGACCCGCCGGACCACGGCGCGCGGCGACTCAGCCGCCGGTGCGCCGTCCGGGGTGATCGCGTCGCCCAGGCACCAGGCGGCGTTCGGCTCCCACGGCAGCGGCGTGAGCGTCGCCAGGTCGGGCCGGACATGGATGTCCGGCAGGCCCGCCTCCAGGCCGCCCTGGACCGGGACCACATCGCCCATCGGGGAGGTGTGATACACGGCACGGCAGAACGCCAGGCCGTGGCCGGCCGCCGCGGGCAGCTCGTCGAGCAGCACGTCGCGGCCGCGGTCCACCCCGATCAGGTCCGGATACGACACCCTGACCACGTCGACGCCGTCGGCACGCAGCCGTTCGCACACGGCCGCGACGTCGGTCTCCGGCTTGTTCGGCACCACGACTCCACCGGGAACGTTCGGATACAAATGATCTAGCAGCGTAACCACGGGCACCCTGCCCGGGCAACCATCTGGCCGGGGCCCGCACGGGAGCCCCAGCTACGAGCCTGGAGTGAATGCCGGGCTGCGTCTAGCATCCTGGACCGTACGGGCACGAACGACCACCAGCGAGCCGTAGGGGGCGCGCATGCCTGAGATGGCCGGCTTCTTCTACCCCAGGACCGCCACCGGGCGGTCCTCGCTGCTGCCCGCCCCGCCGTGGCACTACTCCGGCGACATGCTCACCGTGGAGTACCGGACCGACCCGGCGCGGGTGGCCGAGCTGCTGCCCCATCCCCTTGCCCCGGCCCCGGAGGACCCCGGCGCGGTGGCGCTGATCTGGGCCGACTGGCAGTCGTGCGGCGCCGACGGCGCGGAGCTGCTCGACCCCGCGCGCGCCCAGTATTCCGAGTGCCTGGCCGTGGTCAGGTGCGCCTTCGGCGGCCGGGTCTACTCGCGCTGCGTCTACATCTGGGTGGACTCCGACGTCGCCCTCGCCCGCGGCCTGGTCCAGGGCTATCCCAAGAAGCTGGGCTCGATCCACCAGACCCGGCCGCACCCGTTCGGGCGCGCCGCCCCGCGGATCGCGCCCGGCGGCACCTTCGCCGGCACCCTGTCCGCTGGCGGGCGGCGGCTGGCCCAGGCGGTGGTGACCCTGCGCGAGGAGGCGCCGTCCGCGGGCTTTGTCAACGCCCACCCGATGGCCCACCACCGGTGGATGCCGTCGATCGAGAAGGGCGCGCCGGACGCGCTGGATGAGCTGATCGCCTCCGGCAGCGCCAGTTTCGATGGCGGCCCGGCGTGGCGCGGCGACGCCGGGCTCGAGCTCTTCGAGTCGCCGACCGAGGAACTGGCCTCGCTCGAGGTCCGGGAGATCATCGGGGGTTACTACCGGCAGGTCGGCGTCAGCTGGGACGGCGGCACCGTGCTCGCCCGGCACGGCGCCCCGGCCGGGGCCGCCGGGCCTTGACCGCCGTCCCGGCCAGTTCCTAAAGTTTGGAGCCAAACGACTTAACGAACCTGCCGGGTGCGTGTGCGCCGCGATGGCGCGAGCACAGCCGGGCCAGGCGGGCGGCGGTGAGCACGGGACAGGTGCGGGCGCGGATGGCGATGGGCGAAGCGAGCGTGGCCGGGGTGACCGTCGACACCCGGCACTGGATCGGCGGGCGCCGGGTGGCATCACCCGGCACGTTCACCGACCTGTCCCCGATCGACGAGCAGCCGCTCGCCGAGATCGCCCGGGGCGGCGAGACCGAGGTGACGGCCGCGGTGGCAGCGGCCGGCCAGGCGTTCGGCGGCTGGGCGCAGACCCCGCCACCGGAACGGGCCGCCGTCCTGCACGCGATCGCCGACGGCATCGAGCGGCGGGCCGGGGACCTGGCACAGGTGGAGACCTGCGACAACGGCGCGCTGCTGCGTTCGCACCGCCGCAGCGTGATGCCGCGGGTCGCGCAGAACTTCCGCTTCTTCGCCGGCTGGCTCGCCGAACTGGACGAGGGCGGCCTGGAGGTCTCCGGCCACCGTGAGCAGGTGTCCTGGGCACCGTCCGGGGTCACCGCGGTGATCACGCCGTGGAACGCCCCGCTGATGCTGGCGACCTGGCGGATCGCGCCCGCGCTCGCGGCCGGGAACACCGTGGTGGCGAAGCCGCCGGAGTGGGCGCCGCTGACCGCCAGCCTGCTGGCCGACATCACCCGTGACGCCGGCCTGCCGGACGGGGTCTTCAACGTGGTCCAGGGCCTGGGCACCGAGGCCGGCGCGGCGCTGGCCTCGCACCCGGACCTGGCCCGGGTCGCGTTCACCGGCTCGGCCGCGACCGGCCGCGCGGTCGCCGCGGCCGCGGGCGGGCAGCTCACCCCGGTGTCGCTGGAACTGGGCGGCAAGTCCCCGCTGCTGGTGTTCGCGGACGCGGACCTGGACCTGGCGGCCGGTCACGCGGTCGGGCAGTACGACAACGCCGGGCAGGTGTGCCTGGCGGGCACCCGGCTGCTGGTCGAGGAGCCGGTCGCTGAGGAGTTCATTGCGCGCTTCACCCGCCGTGCCGCCGGGCTGCGGCAGGGCGACCCGCGGGACGAGGCCACCGACATCGGCCCGAACATCACCCGTGCGCACCTCGACCGGGTGGACGGCTTCGTCCGGCGGGCGGTCGCGTCCGGCGCCCGGCCGCTGCTCGGCGGCGCGGTGAACCCCGCGCTCGGCGGGCTGTACTACCAGCCGACGCTGCTGGCCGGCGCGGAGCCGGGCGCGGAGATCCTCACCGAGGAGGTGTTCGGCCCGGTGCTCACCCTGCAGACGTTCACCGGCGAGGACGAGGCGGTGGCGCTGGCCAACAGCACCCGCTACGGCCTGGCGGCCACGATGTTCACCGGCAGCCATCGCCGGGCGGAGCGGGTCGCCGCCCGGCTGCGGGCGGGCACCGTCTGGGTGAACTGCTTCTTCGTCCGCGACCTGCGCGCGCCGTTCGGCGGCGCCGGGCAGTCCGGGATCGGCCGGGAGGGCGGCACCTGGAGCTTCGACTTCTACGCCGACGTGAAGAACACCGTCTACGCCCCCGCTGGCTGGCGCGCCTCCGGCGCGACGCACCGCGAGGGAGGCGAACAAGATGGGTGATGTTGCCGGGGCCGGCCTGCTCGCGCATGTGCCGACGATCATGCTCCCCCGCGACCAGCGGCTCGAGCTGAACGAGGGCAAGGAGATCAGCCTGGTCCCCGGCCTGGAGCGGCTGCGGGCCGAGGTGTTCGAGACCCTGGCCTACGACACGGTGGTGGTGCTCGACTCGCACTGGCACACCACGGTCGAGTTCGTGGTGGCCGCCCACCAGATGCGGGCCGGGCTGTTCACCTCCGACGAGCTGCCGCGCGGGATGTGCCGTGTCCCCTACGAGTGGCGCGGCGATCCCGAGCTCGCGGACGCGGTCGCCGGCCAGGCAGACCGGCACGGGACGTGGATCACCGCCATCGACGACCCCTGCCTGCCGGTCCACTACGCCACCGTCAACCTGTGGCACTATCTCGGCCGCGGGCTGGGCAAGCGGTGGGTGTCGATGAGCACCGCGCAGACCGGCGACACCGAGGACTTCCTGCGCGCGGGCCGGGCGC
>Ga0335081_10010085_pt1 | contig 15243 bp, 17 predicted proteins | sample Lox_Sample_35_FD_206713 | JGI IMG/M metagenome (GOLD analysis project Ga0335081, IMG submission 206713) | Soil microbial communities from Loxahatchee National Wildlife Refuge, Florida, United States - Lox_Sample_3.5 | ecosystem: Environmental > Terrestrial > Soil > Wetlands | place: USA...
CCTGGAGGATAGAGGCGTCTGGGCCAGTGATTGCTTTGTATTTGGTGTTTTCGGTGACTGAGGGGGTGGCATGAGGACAGAGAACTGGTTAATTATAGGAGATGGGATGACGTCGGGAAACGATGATTCAGTGTTGTTGCGTTTGGTCTTTTTCGTCTTGATTTCCTTGATTTTGAGTTCTTCGAGGACAGGGACTGTAAGTTAATGAAATATAACAGGGAAATTTAACCTGCATCATTTTCGAATACAACAAGGAACTGAGCAGCCTTGATTTCATCCTTGAATTCGCAGGCTTCCCATCGTGGGTCATTATCAGGTAGATATTCCAGCAGTTGGCTATGATGTACAGTCATATTCTTCGCGGAAACACCGAAAAGAATGGACGACAAGTAATACAGATAATAGCATTGACGGCAGTTGAAACTGATACTCGACTTCATCTACTTTCATGAACACGGGGCTGTCGATGCCAAATTGTTCTTGCACTGTTTTGCAAAGACGGATGGACAACGAGGTCCAAAGCTCTTCCCCAGGCAGAACCGGAGGATTTTCATCGTATTTGCGCCGCTTGGGCGGTCGCTCAACTGACATGGCCCTTCTCACATATTTCAGGAAAAAACAAAAACAAATCACCTGTGATATCAATCCCAAACCAAACTACTGGAATTCAAGTTCACCAAGACTGATCGTCATCCAAATTCAACCACCAACCGTTGGTCAACCGACATTTGTTCGCTCACGGATTGAGCCAGATTGTGTTTTTCACAATGCTCGTGGATCTCCGATCAAGCTAAGTTTCCAAGTATAATATATTGTTCAAGCCAATTTTAAAGTATGTTAAGACTGAACTTGTGTTATGCCAAATTAATAACATTGAAAGATTTAAAAGTTATTTTATATCGAATAGCTTCCGAACGCCCGGCTAGCGTGAAGAAATGGGGAAGTTAACCCGAAATCCCGAGGCCTCGAAAACTCGGTGTGATCATCGGCAGAGTTGCACTTGGTGGGGAACCCCAACAGACTTAAACTGGCCTATGAGCATTCTCTCTTTTAAGTTTTTGGGGAATTATCCGCGTCCCCGTGCGACCCACAAATTTGCGGCGGGTTCGACCCCTTTGGGGCAACGTTGAATTTTGTTCTACCCAACAAGCCCGGATGAAAGGAGAGTCGAATGAGTGAGCCCCCCCTTTACTATCGGCCCGATCTGCGAGTACATCAAAAATACCACTGCTGGGTCGCGCACAGCATCTCTGTGCCCACCGTCGTCTTCTTCTTCCCCCGGCACGGAGCGCAGCCAGACAAATTCTCACCAGGAGACACCAGGCAAAGATGGCCTCAAAACCGAGACTTACCCCCAACTTTTTCGGTATCCTTCCCAACTCTTCTGGGCTTTTTGGAACATTTTCTGATGCGATTGGTGGTGGCCAGGCTTCAACTCCGTTGAGAATGCTTCGCCTGGCCGAGTCAAGGATTTTGTTGCCCAGAACGGCGGACACACGGTCATCACTAGTGTGCTGATCGCAAACAACGGAATTGCCGCCGTCAAAGAGATCCGGTCAATCCGGAAGTGGTATTCCTCTGCCTCTTCCATATTTTAATCGTTGTATGCTCATGGACGTGTTAGGGCGTACGAAACATTTGGAGATGAACGGGCCGTCCAATTCGTTGTGATGGCTACCCCAGATGACCTGAAAGTCAATGCGGAATACATCAGAATGGCAGACATATATGTCGAAGTGCCCGGAGGAAGCAATAATCATGTATGCTCTTCCCTTGACGTATCATGCTAATATCGACAGAACTATGCCAATGTCTCATTGATCGTCGACATTGCCGAAAGAATGGGCGTCCACGCAGTGTGGGCCGGATGGTTTGCCACTGCCTCAACTCCTGCCCTTTACTAACCATCTCTACAGGGGTCATGCCTCCGAAAACCCAAAACTCCCAGAAAGTCTCGCGAAATTAAAAAACAGAGTCGTCTTCATCGGACCGCCAGGCTCCGCCATGAGATCCCTCGGCGACAAAATTTCCTCCACCATCGTCGCCCAATCCGCTCAAGTCCCCTGCGTAGACTGGTCTGGTGTTGGCGTCGATGAAGTCGTCGTCGACGAAACAGGTCTCGTCACTGTCGCTGATGACGTCTATCACAAAGCCTGTACGCACAACGCTGAAGAAGGACTCGCGCATGCCAATCGCATTGGATATCCCGTCATGATCAAAGCTTCCGAGGGAGGTGGAGGAAAGGGTATTCGAAAAGTTGATAGTGCGGAACAATTCCCGGGTCTTTATGCTCAGGTCATGGCTGAAGTCCCTGGCTCGCCGATTTTTATCATGAAAATGGCAGGGAATGCTCGGCATTTGGAGGTTCAATTGTTGGCCGATCAGTATGGCACGAATATCTCGCTCTTTGGTCGAGATTGTTCCGTCCAACGACGACATCAAAAGATCATCGAAGAAGCCCCTGTCACCATCGCCCGCCAGGAAACCTTCCGAGAAATGGAAAAGGCAGCCGTTCGTTTGGGAAAGCTTGTTGGATATGTTTCCGCCGGAACCGTTGAATATCTCTACTCCCACGCCGATGACAAATTCTACTTTCTCGAACTTAATCCACGACTTCAAGTCGAACATCCGACGACGGAAATGGTCACTGGCGTCAATCTCCCCGCTGCACAGCTTCAGATTGCCATGGGTCTGCCACTTCATCGCATTAGGGATATTCGTCTTCTGTATGGCCTCGATCCTAATGGGTCCTCGGAAATCGACTTCGAATTCTCGACGGAGGAGACTAAGAATTTGCAACGACGGCCGATGCCAAAGGGACATACGACGGCTTGTCGCATTACCAGTGAGGATCCCGGCGCTGGATTCAAGCCTTCCAGTGGCATTATGACAGAACTCAATTTCCGATCCAGCTCCAATGTGTGGGGATACTTCAGCGTCAGTGCCGGTATTTTCCTTCTGTTCTGTTGGATTATACTGATATGTAGGTGGTGCCGTCCATCAATTCTCCGACAGTCAATTCGGTCATATCTTTGCCTACGGCGAGAACCGTTCTCAATCCCGAAAACATATGGTCGTAGCGCTCAAAGAGCTCTCCATCCGAGGCGAATTCCGCACCACGGTCGAGTACCTTATCAAACTCCTCGAGACTCCGGCCTTTGAAGAAAACACCATCACGACGGGCTGGTTGGATACCCTCATCTCCAATAAACTCACCGCCGAACGTCCCGATTCCACTCTTGCGGTTGTCTGCGGTGCCGTTACCAAGGCACACCTCGAAAGTGAGGCGTGTCTGCGAGAATACAGCCAAGCGCTCGAAAAGGGTCAAATTCCCTCTCGGGATATCCTCAAGACTGTCTTTCCCGTCGACTTTATCTACGAGGGTGAGAGATTCCGGTTCACAGCGACGAGATCTGGCAAGGACTCGTATCATTTGTTCATCAATGGATCTAAGTGTGCTGTTGGTGTTCGTGATTTGAGTGATGGTGGACTTCTTGTGTTGCTAAATGGAGGAAGTCACACCGTCTATTTCCGCGAGGAAGTGGGAAGCACACGACTTAGTGTGGATGGAAAAACATGCCTCTTGGAACAAGAAAGTGATCCCACGCAATTACGGTCACCATCGCCGGGAAAACTCGCCAAATTCCTCGTCGAGAGCGGAGATCACGTCAAGGCCGGACAAGCGTTTGCCGAAGTCGAAGTCATGAAAATGTATATGCCTCTCATTGCGCAAGAAGATGGTATCGTACAATTGATCAAACAACCCGGGGCGCAGCTTGAAGCCGGCGAGATCCTCGGTATCTTGTCTCTGGACGACCCTTCCAAAGTCAAGCATGCCAAACCCTTTGACGGACAACTTCCCCCAATGGGGCTCCCGGTCGTGGTTGGTGACAAGCCCGCTCAACGATGCTCTCGATATGTCAGCATCATCAACAACATCCTCGACGGCTACGATAATCAAGTTATCATGGCATCCACTTTGAAGGACCTCCAGGAGGTTCTGAAAGATCCTCACTTGCCATACGGTGAGTGGCACGGCCTGTACGCTGCACTGAGTTCCCGGATGCCACCTGCTCTCGAGTCCAAGTTGAGCACCATCGTTCATCGGGCCGAACACCGTCAAGCCGATTTCCCAGCCCGTCAACTGATCAAAGCTTGGGACGATTTCTTTCAAGATCCAGATCAAATCAGTCCCACTGACGCCGCAAACTTGCAAATGCAACTCGCAGAACTTGTTCGTATCGCCGACGCCTACAAAAATGGTCTTCAGGCGCACAAATTCAAGGTATTCGAGGATTTCCTGACAAAATACTGGGCCGTGGAATCGCTCTTCTCGGGCCACAATATCCGCGATGAAGACGTCATCCTTCGTCTTCGAGACGAACATAAGGACGATATCCCCAGTGTCGTACAGACCGTTCTTTCCCACGCCCGTGTCGGATCGAAGAATAACCTCATTCTCGCTGTTCTCGCAATTTTGAAACCCATCGCGCAAAACCCCGTTGTCGGCAAGACCTTCGCTCCGATCCTCAAGTCGCTCAGTGATTTGGATTCCCGGGCCACGTCCAAGGTGGCTTTGAAGGCCCGCGAAGTACTAATTCAAACTGCCTTGCCGTCTTTGGAGGAACGTCATAATCAAATGGAGATGATTCTCAAGTCAGCTGTGACGGAAGCAACGTATGGTGAAGTAGGTGCTCGTCATCGCGAACCAGATCAATCAAGGCTCAAGGAACTCATTGATTCGAGGTACAATGTGTTCGACGTTTTGCCTGGATTCTTCGTTCATCCGGATGATTGGGTTAAACTGGCTGCCTTAGAAGTCTACGTTCGACGAAGTTATCGTGCCTACAACGTCTTGGGAGTCGATTATCACGATGAAAACGATGCATGCACGTTCTTGACCTGGAGATTCAAGTTGAGAGCTTTGGCTACCCCTGGTCTCGGATTCGGACTTGGTACCCCGACCAGCACTTCTCCCGCCAACGGCAACGGCAACGGATCTTCAAATCCATTCAAGCGCGTTGCATCCGTCAGTGACATGTCCTTCATCATCTCAAAGGCCGAACAAGAACCCCTCCGCATGGGGGCCATTGTCTCCGTCCGCAGTTTCAGCGACATCGAAGAAGATTTGTATCATGTCTTGGACGCATTCCCCCGTCGTCCTCGCAGTCGATCTGGTTCCAAGAGTCAGCCCAGTAAAAAGACGAATGGTCTTGTGCCGCTTACTCGTCCCCGACAAAGTCACTCGATTTCCCTTCACGGCGACGAGCAGAGCACCAATGTGTTAAATATCGTCGTCATGGACACGGATTCCTTCGACGAAGAAATTTTCCTGCAGAGAGTTGTCGAGGTTATCTCCGACTTTACGGAAGAACTCGATAAACGTGGTATTCGTCGTGTCACATTTACGACTTCTCGCAAGGAGGACAATTATCCTCGATACTATACGTTCCGTGGACCGACCTATCTCGAAGACCCTTCCATTCGTCATATTGAGCCTGCTTTGGCCTTCCAGCTCGAACTCTCGCGTCTATCGAACTTCAATTGCCAACCGGTCTTCACTGATAACCGCAATGTCCACGTCTACAAGGCCGAAGGTAAGGATGTTCCTAGCGACGTCCGCTTCTTTGTTCGAGCTGTTGTCCGTCCTCCTCGTGTCCGCGACGAGATCCCAACAAGCGAATATCTCATCTCAGAAACCGATCGTCTGCTCAACGACATTCTCGATGCACTGCAAATCCTTGGGCCCGAGCGTACGGATATGAACCATATCTTCATCAACTTTACCCCAACCTTTGAATTATTTCCTGAAGAAGTCGAGCATGCGCTTGGTGGATTCATCGAACGATTCGGTCGACGAATGTGGCGGCTCAGAATCACTCAAGTCGAAGTTCGAATTATTTGCAAGGACCCCACTACGGAAATGCTCTTCCCCCTCAGGGTCATGATCACCAACGTTTCCGGATTCGTGATCAAGGTTGATACATATGCTGAAACCAAGAATGGCAAGGGAGATTCCATCTTCAAGTCCTTTGGCGCGACGACAGGACCCATGCACCTCCGTCCCGTTACCACGCCTTACCCTACGAAGGAAGCTCTTCAACCGAAGCGATACAGGGCTCATATCATGGGTACGACATACGTTTACGATTTCCCCGAATTGTTTAGTCAAGCAGTTCGTCAACAATGGCAAGCTGTCCGAGCCAGCAATCCCAAGATGAGAATCCCCGAGGACTTCCTTGAGGCGAAGGAGCTCATTTATGACGAACATGGTCAATTGATTGAAGTCGAACGTGAACCGGGTACTAATTCCATCGGTATGGTTGCGTGGTTCGTCACCGCGAAGACTCCCGAGTACCCGAAGGGTCGCCGTTTCGTCATCATTGCAAATGATATCACGCATCAAATCGGCTCCTTCGGTCCCGCTGAAGATAAATATTTCTTCAAGGTTACAGAACTTGCTCGTGGGCTCGGGATCCCAAGAATCTATCTTTCCGCTAATTCCGGGGCTCGCATTGGAATTGCAGAGGAGTTGATTCCGTTGTTCTCCGTCGCCTGGAAAGATCCCAATCAACCAACAAATGGATTTGACTATTTGTATTTGACGGAGGATGTTCATCGCCAGCTGGATGGCGCTGGTCGTCTCAATGATTTGATTACTGAACGAGTTGTCGAGAATGGTGAGGTTCGGCATAAGATTACCACGATTGTGGGAGCTCAAGATGGCCTTGGGGTTGAATGTCTTCGTGGATCTGGTTTGATTGCCGGCGCAACTTCTCGTGCATACGAAGACATCTTCACTTGTACATTAGTCACTTGTCGTTCGGTCGGTACGTTATTTGGTTATAAATGGTTCTGATTGCAGGTATTGGAGCGTATCTTGTTCGTCTCGGTCAACGGGCGATTCAAGTCGAAGGCCAGCCTATCGTTTGTGTTCCTTTTGTAACACTCTAATTTTAGATCCTTACGGGGGCAACGGCGATTAACAATCTCCTTGGACGTGAGGTCTACTCGTCGAATCTCCAACTCGGTGGAACCCAAATCATGTACAACAATGGTGTGTCGCACCTCACTGCCAAAGACGACCTCCATGGCGTTTCAGAAATCATGAGCTGGCTCTCCTATGTTCGTGAGAAACGAAATGCGCCCATCCCCATTCATCCATCTGTCGACGATTGGGATCGGGATGTTGAATACACTCCTCCGAAGGGCGTGTATGACGTTCGCTGGTTAATTGAAGGGAAGCAAGAAGATGATGTTTTCCTGCGTGGTTTCTTTGACCGTGGTTCATTCCGTGAGGCGTTGAGCGGTTGGGCCAGGAATGTGGTATGTATTTCTCGCAAATTTTACTAACAGCAGGTCATTGGAAGAGCTCGTCTCGGCGGTATCCCTATGGGTGTCATTGGCGTTGAGACTCGTTCCATCGAAAATGTTATGCCAGCTGATCCCGCCAACCCTGACTCAGTCGAGCAAATCATCATGGAAGCAGGTCAAGTTTGGTACCCCAACTCTGCTTTCAAGACAGCGCAAACGATCAACGACTTCAACAAGGGCGAACAATTGCCACTCATGATCCTTGCCAACTGGCGTGGTTTCAGCGGTGGACAACGCGACATGTATAATGAAGTCCTCAAGTATGGCTCGTACATCGTCGACGCCCTTGTCAAGTTTGAACAACCCATATTCGTCTACATTCCGCCCTTCGGTGAATTGCGAGGAGGCTCATGGGTTGTCGTTGATCCGACGATCAATGAGGATATGATGGAGATGTACGCCGATGTGGATTCGCGAGCCGGTGTCCTCGAACCCGAAGGTATCGTCGGCATTAAATATCGTCGCGATAAGATACTCAACACGATGGCACGCCTCGACTCCGTCTACGCATCCCTGAAACGCTCCCTCGAAGACAAGGATTTGGCTGAGGAGGAAAAAGAAGATCTCAAGACCAAACTCACCGCGCGCGAGAAGGCACTGGCCCCAATCTATCAACAAATCACCATTCAATTCGCCGATTTGCACGACCGGTCTGGCCGTATGAAGGCCAAGGGTGTGATCCGCAAGGAACTCGAATGGCGTGATTCTCGTCGATTCTTCTACTGGCGTTTACGTCGTCGACTGAACGAACAAACGATCGCCCGTGAAATCCGAAAAGTCCTGGGTCAAGACGCGATCTCGTACACGGATGCAATTACACGTCTCAAGACCTGGTTCTTCGAGCAAGGCAAGGCGAACTGGGACGATGATGACCGGGAAGTTGCGACGTGGTTGGAGCGTGAGGGCAAGGCTATCCATGCCAAGATTGAAGTCATGGAGAAGGAACAGGTGACGAAGGCCTTAATGTCGATTTTAAAAATGAACAAGTCTGCTCTCTTGGACGGCATGGGCAAGGTCTTTCAGTCGTTGTCACCTGAAGAGAAGGATATGGTGTTGAAGCATATTCAGGGCCAACAACAAAATTGAGATTTGATAGAGATTTAAAAATGTGGGGGATTATGTTTTTTCAAAGTAATGTGAGGATCTGACGAAAGTTTTAGATTTGAGTTTAGATATTGTGTAGCTCGTACTGGCAGCAGATGAAATCATGTTGAAAGAATACAAAAGTAGATGATGTGATAACAGTCATATGCCAAATATTTTGCTAATTTTGTGAAGTTGGTTTTGAATGAGGCGGGGGCCAATTTCCGCAAGTTTGAAGCAGTCTTCGGTCTGTTTAAGTGGCCTTCCCCTGGTGGTGGAATACGCGGGCTTATGTGATCGCCCAGAAATCCAACGTTTCCCCCCTTTTTATACACGTATCCCAATCAGCACAGCAGCTCCTCCCCCTTCACCTTCCTCACACGTCACCCTCCCCCTTGACTCGACAATATGGACAAACTCAAAGAGGTATGTCTGCCAGCTGCTGTGTTCGAAGTGTTGCTGACCGCGCAAGAAACTCGGCGCGTATCGTGAACAGGTCGAGAAGGCACAGGAAATCATCGAAGAGAGGGACAAGAGAATCAAGGAACTCGAATTAGAAGTCACCGCAAAGGACCAGGAAATCCAGTCTCTCACGCACCGTAACGAGCTCCACGAGAAGACTCTCGAGGAACACGAGGTCAAACTAGCCACGTACAAGGGTCTCGAGAATGACGAGAGCGGCGTCCGTTCAGAGCGAGAGAGCTTGTTGAGAAAGATTGCTTTATTGGAAGAGGAAGCAGAACAAAACGACAAGAATTTGAAGGAGACTACGGAGAAGTATCCCCCCCCCAAATTCCCTTGTCACCGTCCGATTTTATAGCTAATTCGGCTATTAGACTCCGTCAAGTCGATGTCAAGGCGGAACATTTCGAGCGCAAAGTGACGTCGTTGGAACGCGAACGTGATGCATTGGAGAAGAAAGTGGACGAGGTCACGGAGAAGTACCAGGCTGCCAGGGCTGAACTCGACGAAGTCAACGCTCAACTTGACCAACTTTGATTTTACTCTTTTTCCCTGGTTCCTGGCGAGAAGGGTGGGGTACCACGATTTCTCCTCCGTTCTTTCTTCTGGCGATCGTACTAGTAGCAGCATTCATATCTTGTTTCTCTATGTAGGATCCACGCATTATCTGTTGTAATCAAGACAACTATAAACTCTTTCACCCTCTTCCGTCCTGTCTAGGCGGATCTCTTTGTTCTGGTGAATGCCCCGGTTGATCGTCTTTAATACCGTCATTTGCGGGGAGTCCCGGAATTGGACCGCTTGCTGCCTTCTCCGACGCAGTCACCAACTCTAACTGTCACACAAATTTGGAGCGGAGTAAATCATGTCCGAATCCTGGCAGGACAGAGACCCTAATAATGAGGAAGACGAAGACGATGTCGACGAGAATGTACGCAATCCGCCCACTTGTGGAAGGAGACTAAGCAGTTCCACAGCAATATCGCGACCAGAAGGATGCCATTCTGTTCCTGATCCATGTTTCGCGTTCAATGTGCGAGGCAACACAAGAGGAGGGCAAAAGCGCTCTAAAAACAGCCCTTGAATGTGCGTATGACTTATTGCTACAGCGGATTATCTCCAATCCAAACGATTTGATGGGCATACTCCTCTTCGGCACCGTGCGCACCATCAAGGAAGTAGCCTAACATTCAATAGGAAAAGACCAAAATCGACGGCAACTACGCTCATTTGTACGAACTCATGGACCTTGACATCCCAGACGCCGAGGGTATAAAAGAATTGAAACATCTCTTGAATGGTACCACATCTCGTTCACCGCTCACCTAATTGACCATAGACGACAAAGCATTAAACGACCTGTGCACCCCCTCCAAAGAGGACGCCTCAATGGCGAATGTCATCTTCGCCGCAAACACAATCTTAACATCCAAAGCCCCGCGCTTCGGCTCCCGACGCGTCTTCCTCGTCACCGATGACGACTCCCCCGGCTCCAAAGACGCTCAAAAGTCTGCCATCACACGAGCCCGAGATCTCAATGACCTAGGCATCCGTCTCGAACCCTTCTTCATTTCTCACCCGGGCCGCCCACCCTTTGACATCTCTAAATTCTACGAGAATATTATTTACCGGGACGATGAGGATCAGGATGTGGGCGAGTATCATTTACCAGTCGACGCGAGCAGGAGGTTTGATGCGTTGTTGAGCGCAATTCGGTCGAAAGAGACACCGAGAAGAAGTCAGTTTAACATCTTAATGGAATTGGGACCGGGGATGGAAATTGGAATTAAAGGGTTTATTTTGTTTAAGAGGCAGGAAATTAGGAGGAGTCATTATGTTTATGCCCAGGGGGAGAATTTGGAGTTGGCTCAGGTTTCAACTGCTGACATTGATCCGGTATTTCCACTGACACTCAATTGTGATTCGGAAAACTGACGGTTTCAGAGGTCAGGTGAGGTTATTCCGCAAGATCTGGTTCAAAGGGCATACAAATTCGGGGGTGATCATATTGTGTTCACAGAAGACGAACTCAAGCAAATCCGATCGTTCGGTGAACCCGTCCTCCGAATTCTTGGCTTCAAGCCGATTTCCGCGCTTCGGTTGTGGGAGAATATGCGGCCTTCCTATTTCATTTATCCTTCTGATGCGATGGTGACGGGATCGACGAGGACGTTTGCCTCCTTGCACAAAAAGTTGTTGAAGGATAATTTGATGGGATTAGGCTGGTTTATCCCGCGCCGCAATCAAACTCCTATGTTTACTGCAATTATTCCCCAGGGGGAGGAATTGGATGAGAATGATACCCAAATTACGCCCCCGGGGATGCATTGCATCGTTCTCCCCTTCCTAGACGATATTCGCAGCAATCCAGTGGAGAACACCGTCACGGGTTTATTGTGCACTGAGATGCTGCTGACTGAATAGCGAGCGAAGAATTAATCGACAAGATGGGTGAAGTGGTACGATCTGTTACGCTGAAATCCTTCAACCCTGCCAAATACCCGAATCCGGCATTGCAATGGCACTACCGTATCCTTCAAGCTATCGCTCTCGAAGAAGAGCTTCCGGATCAACCCGAGGACAAGACGATCCCAAAATACAGTGCCATCCACAAACGGACCGGGCCGCTTGCTTTAGAATGGGGCGAACTTCTTGATAAAGATGTTCCTGCTGGTCGAGCCGTCGGCGCCGCCCCCGGTAAGAAGAGAAAGGCCATTGAGAATGGCGGGGGGAATGAGACTGCGGCGCGGGTGGACAAGAAGATTAAGACTGAGAAGCAGGTCGTTCCCACTTCTACAGATAAGCTGGAGTCCCTTTATGAGCAGAGCAATTTGATGAGTGTATGTGTACCCGTCCTCACTATGTATTGACTTTCGGTGGCAGTTGAAATTGGATCAATTGAAGGAGGCATGTTCACATTTGAAGTTGCCCGTCGGGAGGACTAAAGCGCAATGTGTTGCTGCCTTGGAGGATTACTTTTCTAAGAGGAAATAAGCAACCGTTATCCAAGGGGACGTTGTTCAAAGGATACTGGGACATTTTTAGCAAAAATCTATATGCCCTGCACGTGCTGTTCCATGGTCATGTCACGGAATCTAATTTGATTGCCTGTCCATTTCCAAAATTGCAATCGCAGCTGCAGATCTTCGCCGTGCTTGCATTTTGCTTCGTCGTTCGATTCCTAGGGACCGATGCACGTCAGCCGCGTGACTGAATTGCCACGCGGCATTTGTCTCCTCCTCCTCCGCAGGACATCGGCAATGGCATCGCAGCACACGCGCGAGGCCTCCTCCACATCATCACGACCTCCCTCCAACGCCCAGCAGCTGACGCGGGCCCCCCGCCCGCAATCGTCGCATCTCCATCGTCTCTCCGCTGCGGCCCCTCCCGATGCCCCCACCATTAACATCCGGTAACCTTGAACTCAGAAACTTGGTTGGCTGACGCGTGTTAGATGGTTTTACGCTACGGATGTGCCCAAAAAGAGACTCGTCCCAGATCCGAGCGAGAAGCCCAAGTTTCCTAATAAATGGTCCGCGTTCGAGTTAAGGGATTCGAAGGCTTTGGAAGCTGCGTTTCAAGGAATGACGGCCAACCCATCGCAAAAGGCTGCGCCTGTGCCAGTCAATGAAGATCACTTATTCGAGGTGGATATTGGTGAACGAGAGTTGAAGCCTGTGTATTTTCGCGGCTCGACGTATGATGTACGGTGTCCTTCCAGAGACGTGTGAGAATTGATGGATTTCAGGTTCGACGTGGAATATGGTTTTTCCAAGAGGGCTCTGTTTTGAAACCTTGTGATGAGAATCTCGCAACGCAAATTGAAGAAGGATACATCAAATTGAAACCTTTTCGCTTGCCAGCCACTGCGACAACCAAAGTCCCGGCAGTATCCTCAACTTCCACCACATCAACAGATGATAAACCCGCTGTCCGAGCGAGCCCACAACCCCCGGCTAGGCCGCGACTGAAACCTGCAGACTCGCCTTCTACGGATATGGACGCCCCTCCCTCCCCAGTCCGGACTTCAAGTCCGTTCGGCCGCTTTGTTCGTCCCTCCACGCCTACTATCCCCATCGAAACCGCGAAAACGGAAATGATCTGGAAACTCCTCGGCGATATGCACATGGGCAAGTACGTTATGTACACTAATGCCAACACGGCCTGGCTTCTTTCTGACGATTTATATGGGAAGCTTACCGCCAGTGTGTTTCAGACTTTGACGGCGGGGGTGCATTTGGGGGGGACAAAGTTGGTGAGAGGGTACATTGAGCCAGCAAAAAAGTCTGGGGAAAAAGATATAGAGTTCAGCGAGACGAAGACTTCGACCTTGGTCGCCAAGGTTGCTGACCGTGGTGAAGACCAATCGATTCCAGATCGAGTTGAAGAAAAGGAGATGGAAGATTACGATTCAAGTGAGCAGGAGGATCCTAATCGGTATGGATTTCTTTCGGTCGTGGTGATTTGATGAACAGACAAATTGATCATCTAATTCTCTGTGTCCATGGTATCGGACAAAAACTCGGCGAAAGATTGGAAGGAGTAAATTTTGTCCACGGTAACCCCCCCTCCGCGCGGGGGCGGCCAACGCACATCTAATCTGTGACTAACCTGAAGACATCAATGTCCTACGACGAACTTTGAAGAACACTTTTACCTCATCCACAGATCTCAACATTCTCGTCGGGAAAGACGCGCCCGCAAAGAAACCAAATTGCAGAGTCCAAGTTCTCCCCGTCCAATGGCGGCGAGAAATCCAATTTGGCGTCTCAAAAGAATTCAACGATCGAGAACGCAAAATCGACGAACGCGATATTGGCGACGTGGCATCCGACGATGAAACCTGCCACGATGACACGAATGCCACGTTAAAAGACATCACCGTCGAAGGCCTCGCGCCAATCCGGAATCTCATATCCGATGGTCCCCCCCGACCCCACCTTTCCCCAGTTGCCTGACTCTTCAGTGTTATTGGATATCCTACTTTATTACACCCCGCAATTCCGCGAAAGGATCGTCCATGCCGTCGCTAAAGAAATGAACCGAATCTACAGCCTCTTTCTTCAACGAAACCCGGCTTTCACTGGCCGTGTATCCCTCATGGGCCATAGTCTCGGTTCGGCAATCTGCTTCGACATCCTCTGTCGTCAACCGCTTTCGCCCTCGACATTTTCCACTTCGAACGCACGCCAACTGAATTTGGACCCACGTGTGGCGTTACAATTCGATGTTCATTCGTTTTTTGCGGTTGGGAGTCCTGTGGGTCTCTTCCAGCTGTTGAAGGGTCGGAATATTGCGCCGAGGAGTGTGATGGAGCGGAGGCTTTTTGCGAATACGCCCCTGGGGGAGGAGGTTGCGGAATTTCTTGAGCCTGGCCAGGTTCCTGTTTCTTGTCCCAAGGTATACTCAGCTGGACGATGGGGCGCTAATTTCAGTGTGACGATATGTATAATATGTGCGGTTTTCTTCGTGGATTCTGGCACTAATATAGATTTCATCCGTATGATCCAATTGCGTACCGCGTCGAGCCGTTAATCTCCAAAAAGATGGCACAGGTCAAACCTCATCCACTGCCATACACAAAGGTAATCAGGATACGGCGACGATTCTGACAGCAGGGCGGGCTACGCGAGCAACTCGCCGGTCTCAGCGGAGTAGGTCAACGCATATCAAATAGTGCCTCGAGTCTCTGGTCCAGTGTCCGATCAAGTATCACCTCCTCTTTGATCTCAAGATCGCTCGGTTACGCCGATGTCCCTCCCGAAAACTCCGACGAACAACCTCAACCAGGACCCCAGGGTACCACTCAACCGGGCGGTGTCATGCCGGAAGAAACATTGCAGTCTGTCTTTAAACAAAGTGCGTCAGGCCTCAAAACGGCCCGTCAAGAAGCCGATAAACTCAAGGCTATCAATTCCACCGGACGTGTTGATTTCGTTATTCAGGTCGAATACCCCCAAGGCCCAGGCCCTACCACACCTCGTTATTCTCCTTTTTCTTAGGGACTGACTTGCGTAGGAAGGGATATTTGAGGCATCGTATTTGTCTGCCATTGCAGCGCATTTACAATACTGGAGCGATGAAGATCTTGCGCACTTTATGTTGTCACAGTTACTCCTCGGCACACAGTCTACCAATGCCGTCCAAAGTGAAAAACAGCAAGAGAATAAAAGCATCAAGGTAGAATAGAACAAGAAGGTAGTTTCATTTGCGTAACGGTGCGGGAGCATACACGTTGTCACGAGTCTTGGTACGGTTAAATATTACGGAATCAATACGCTCTGATTCTCTGGGTATGACTTCCCTTATTCCACATCAACTTTC
>Ga0335081_10010087_pt1 | contig 15242 bp, 27 predicted proteins | sample Lox_Sample_35_FD_206713 | JGI IMG/M metagenome (GOLD analysis project Ga0335081, IMG submission 206713) | Soil microbial communities from Loxahatchee National Wildlife Refuge, Florida, United States - Lox_Sample_3.5 | ecosystem: Environmental > Terrestrial > Soil > Wetlands | place: USA...
GGTCGTCCCTCAGTGTCGCCGAAGTCGCGCCGGACGACTCATGGTGCGCTGCACCATAGGTACAATCACGGCCCATGACAGCCACTGCGGATCTCACGGCACTGCACCGCTCGCATCTCGAGGTGCTGCGCGGGCGCTTCGATCGCGTGCTGCCGAAGTGCGGCTACAGCGGCGTGCTGATCCACGCCGGCACGCCGCCGCTCGTCTTCCAGGACGACCAGCCGTATCCGTTTCGCGTGCATGCCTGGTTCAAGGCGTGGGCCCCGCTCACCGACGTTCCCGATTGCTTCGTGTACTACGAGCCGGGGCGCGCGCCGCGTCTCATCTTCCACCGCCCGACCGACTACTGGTACAAGCCCGCGGCGCTGCCGCAGGGCTACTGGACGCCGCAGTTCGAGCTCGTGGTGGTGGCCGACCGCGCCCAGGCGCGCCGGGCGCTGCCTGAAGCGCTGAGCCGGGTCGCCTGCATCACGGCAGGATTCCCCGAGCTCGCCGCATGGGGTCTCGGCGCCGTGAATCCGCCGGAGCTGCTCGCACCGCTCGACTACGCGCGCGCGACGAAGACGCCGTACGAGATCGCCTGTGTGCGCGCCGCCAACGAGATCGGCGCCCGCGGCCATGCGGCGGCGGCGCGCGCCTTCGCCTGCGGTGCCTCCGAGTTCGAGATCTACGCGGCGTTCCTCGCCGCCTGCGCGGCCCGCGAGCAGGAGCTGCCCTACAACCCGATCGTCGCGCTGAACGAGTCCGCGGCGGTGCTGCACTACCAGCTGCTCGAGCGCCGCGCTCCGCCAGCGATGCACTCGCTGCTCATCGACGCGGGCGCCGAGTTTGCCGGCTTCGGCAGTGACATCACGCGCACCCATGCCTTCGCCGACGCGGACTTTGCGGCACTCATCCGCGAGTTCGACGAAGTGCAGCAGAAGCTGTGCGCGCGCGTGCGTGCCGGAGTCGACTGGTGCGAGCTGCATCTCGAGGCGCACCGCCGGGTCGCCGAGCTGCTCGAGAAGGCCGACATTACACGTTGCGGGGCGGCTGAGGCCCTCGAGCGCGGCGTCTCGAGCGTGTTCCTGCCGCACGGCCTCGGCCATCTGCTCGGCCTGCAGGTGCACGACGTCGGCGGCTGGATGCGCTCACCCGAAGGCGGGGAGATTGCCCCGCCCGAAGGTCATCCGTTCCTGCGCCTCACGCGTGTGCTCGAGCCCGGTTTCGTCGTCACGATGGAGCCCGGCATGTATTTCATCGGGCCGCTGCTCGAGGCGGCACGGGCGGATCACCGCGCCGCGCACATCAACTGGCCGCGCGTTGCGAGCCTCGCCAAGTTCGGCGGCATCCGCATCGAGGACGATCTCGCCGTGACCGCCCAAGGGTGCGAGAACCTGACGCGCGCGGCGTTCGCAGCGCTCGCCGCCTAGTTCTCAGCGCTTCGCCAGCAGGTCGCGGATTTCCTGCAACAGCACTTCCGAGCGCGGCGGCGGGGGCGGGGCGGCGGGCGCCGCGGCCGGCGGGCGCTTCAGCTGGTTGATGCCCTTGATGAGCACGAACAGCGCGAGCGCGATCAGCACGAACTCGAACACCGTCTGGATGAAGGCGCCGTACTTCCACAGCACCGCCTTGCCGGTGGGATCCGCGCCGATCTTGACGGCGAGCTCCGAGAAATTGATGTTGCCGATGACGAGGCCGAGCGGCGGCATGATGATGTCGCCGACCAGCGAGCTCACGATCTTGCCGAAGGCACCGCCGATCACGACACCGACCGCGAGGTCGATGACGTTGCCCTTCATCGCAAATTCTTTGAATTCCGAGGCTAGTCCCATGGTCCGTCCCCCCGAAAAAGATCAACTCACGGGCCGACGATCACCGCGACTGCTACGCGGCGACCGCCTTCTTCTTGCGGCGCGGCTTCGCTGCCGGTGCCTCGGCGGCCGCCTCGTCCGGTGCGGCCTCGGCCGGCTCGCCGCCCTTGCGCTTGCGCGGCTTCTTCGACGCACCCTCCGCGGGCTTGGTCTCCGGCACCGCGGCGGCGGCCCCCTCGACCAGCTGCATGAGCGCCATGGGCGCCGCATCCCCGGGCCTCGGCAGCATGTGCAGGATGCGCGTGTAGCCGCCCGGGCGCGTCTTGAAGCGCGGCCCCAGATCGCCGAACAGCTTCTCGACGATGGCGGCATCGCGCAGCCGGGAAAACGCGACGCGGCGGCGCGCCTCGCTGTCGGTCTTGGCGAGCGTGATCAACGGCTCGACGACGCGCCGCAGCTCTTTCGCCTTGGGCAGGGTCGTGCGGATCGTCTCGTGACGCAGCAGCGCCACGCTCATGTTGCGCAGGAGCGCGTGGCGGTGCGAGCTGTTGCGCGACAGCTGGCGGCCCGAAAGATGATGGCGCATAGACTTGAGTTCCTAAACCGTCGGATCCGCATCGGCCTCAAATGACATCGCGTTCCTCGTCGTGCTTCAGGCCCGCGGGCGGCCAGCCCTCGAGCCGCATGCCGAGCATCAGCCCGTGGCTCTGCAGCACCTCCTTGATCTCGGTCAGCGACTTCTTGCCGAGATTGGGCGTACGCAGCAGCTCGACCTCGGTGCGCTGCACGAGATCGCCGATGTAGTGGATGTTCTCCGCCTTCAGGCAGTTCGCGCTGCGCACGGTCAGCTCGAGCTCGTCGACGGGACGCAGCAGAATCGGATCGAACTGCATCTCCGAGACCTTGGCCTGCGACTCCTCCTCGCCCTGCAGGTCCACGAACACGGACAGCTGGTCCTTGAGGATGGCCCCGGCACGGCGGATCGCCTCCTCGGCGTCGATCGTGCCATTGGTCTCGATGTCGATCACCAGCTTGTCGAGATCGGTGCGCTGCTCGACGCGCGCGGCATCGACGGAGTAGGTCACGCGGCGCACCGGGGCGAACGATGCGTCGAGCTGCAGCCGGCCGATGGGCCGTGTCTGCTCCTCGAACGCCGCGCGCTGCGCCGCCGGGCGGTAGCCGCGGCCGCGCTCGATGCGCAGCGTCATGCTGAGCTCGCCGGCCTTGGTGAGGTTCGCGATCACCAGGTCCGGGTTCACCACCTCGATGTCGTGATCGGTCTGGATGTCGCCCGCCGTGACCGGTCCCGGACCCTTCTTGTGCAGCCGCAGCTCCGCGTTGTCGCGGGTGTGCATCTTGATCGCGACCTGCTTCAGGTTGAGCAGGATGTCGACCACGTCCTCCTGCACGCCCTCGATGCTCGTGTACTCGTGCAGCACACCCTCGATCTCGACCTCGGTGATGGCGCTACCGGGCATGGAAGAGAGCAGCACGCGCCGCAGCGCATTGCCGAGCGTGTGCCCGAAGCCGCGCTCGAACGGCTCGATCACGACGCGCGCCTGCCGCGGCGCGACCGGTTGCACCTTCACCACGCGTGGCTTCAGAAACTCTCCTACGGATCCCTGCATTGCAATCTCACCTTGCCGGACAAATGCCGGCGACGATTACTTCGAATAGAGCTCGACGACCAGGTTCTCGTTGATGTCGGGCAGGATGTCCTCGCGCGCCGGGACGGCGCGGAACACGCCCTTCATCTCCTTGTCGTTGACCTCGACCCACTCGGGCAGGCCGACCTGCTGCGCGACGTTGAGAGCACTCACGATGCGCAGCTGCTTGCGCGACTTCTCCCGGACCTGAACCACATCGCCGGCCCGGCACTGGTAGGAGGCGATCGTCACGGCCCCGCCGTTGACGGTGATCGCCTTGTGGCTCACGAGCTGGCGCGCCTCGGCGCGCGTCGCCGCGAAGCCCATGCGGTAGACGACGTTGTCCAGGCGGCACTCGAGCAGCTTCAGCAGGTTCTCACCCGTCGCGCCGCTGCGCCGCGCAGCCTCCTCGTAATAGTTGCCGAACTGCCGCTCGAGCACGCCGTACATGCGTCTGAGCTTCTGCTTCTCGCGCAGCTGCAGTCCGTAGTCGGACAGGCGCGTGCGGCGCTCGCCCTTTATGCCGCCCGGCGGCACCTGGAACTTGCACTTGTTCTCGAGCGGCTTGACGCCGCTCTTCAAGAAAAGGTCCGTGCCCTCGCGACGAGCGAGCTTGCACTTCGGGCCGACGTAACGCGCCATATTCGCTGATCCTCGCTCCTAGACTCTGCGCTTCTTCGGCGGCCGGCACCCGTTGTGGGGAATCGGCGTCACGTCCGAGATGCTGGTGATCTTCAGTCCGCACTGGTTCAAGGCGCGCACCGCGGACTCGCGTCCCGGCCCCGGACCGCCGACGCGAACCTCGACGTTCTTGACGCCGTGCTCCTGGGCCGCGTTGCCGGCCTTCTCGGCCGCGACCTGCGCGGCGAACGGCGTGCTCTTGCGCGAGCCGCGGAATCCGCAGCCGCCCGCCGTCGCCCACGACAGCGTGTTGCCCTGCCGGTCGGTGATCGTGATGATCGTGTTGTTGAAAGAGGCGTGCACGTGCGCGATCGCATCGAGCACGTTCTTGCGCGCCTTCTTGGGCTTCTTGACGGCCGCAGCCGCCGCGCCCGCCGCCGGCGCCGCTGCCGGCGCTCCCGGAGTCTCTTTCTTCTGCTCAGCCATTCGAGCCTTACCTCTTACACCTTGCCGGCGGGCGCATTGAGTTTCACGGCCTGCTTGCGCGGGCCCTTGCGCGTGCGCGCGTTGGTGCGCGTACGCTGGCCGCGCACCGGCAGCCCGCGCCGGTGGCGCATGCCGCGGTACGAGCCGAGATCCATCAGGCGCTTGATGTTCATCGACACCTCGCGCCGCAGGTCGCCCTCGACGGCCCACCTGGCGATCTGCGAGCGGATGGCGTTGACCTCCACCTCGGTCAGGTCCTTGACGCGCGTGGTGGGATTCACGCCCGCGCCCTCGCAGGCCGCCAGGGCACGCGCGCGACCCACGCCGTAGATGTGGGTGAGCCCGACCCACACGTGCTTGTTCATCGGGATGTTGATGCCTGCGATGCGCGCCATAAATTCGACCTGTCTAGTTGAGGGCGGAGAGGTGTACTTTCAACCTCATCCCTGCCGCTGTTTGTGCCGCTGATCGCTGCAGATCACGTAAACCACGCGCCGCCGGCGCACGATCTTGCAGTTCTTGCAGATTTTCTTGACCGAGGGTCTGACTTTCACGGTTTCATCCACCTTGGCCGCCGCCGCGGCCGTAGCCGAGGAGGTTCGCCTTCTTGAGCAGGCCGGGATACTGGTGCGACATCATGTGGGCCTGCAGCTGCGACATGAAGTCCATCACCACCACCACCACGATCATGAGCGAGGTGCCGCCGAACTGCGGCGCACCGCCCGAGGACACCAGGAACTCCGGCAGCAGGCACACGCCGGCGACGTACAGCGCACCCCACAGGGTCAGCCTCGTGAGCACCTTGTCGATGTAGTCAGCCGTCTGCTGTCCGGGTCGGATGCCCTGAATGAACGCGCCGGACTTCTGCAGATTCTGCGCGGTGTCGCGCGCGTTGAAGACCAGGGCGGTGTAGAAGAAGCAGAAGAACAAGATCAGCAGCGCATACACCACCAGGTGCAACGGCTGGCCGTAGCCGAGCGAGGCGGCAAGGGTCTGCAGGAAGGTACCGATCGCCCCGCCGGTGCTCGAGCCGGCGAGGCTCGAGCCCGCGAAGCTCGCGATGGTCTGCGGAAAGAGCAGCAGGCTCGAGGCGAAGATCGGCGGGATCACGCCCGACATGTTGAGCTTGAACGGCAGATGGGTCCGCTGGCTCGCCATCACGCGCCGCCCCATCTGGCGCTTCGCGTACTCGACCGGGATGCGCCGCTGGGCGCGCTCCACGAACACGACAAAAAAGGTCACGCCCACCACGATCGCGAGCAGCGCGAAGAAGAACGGCGGGGACATCTCCCCCGTGCTCAGATTCTCGAAGGTGTTGCCGATCGCGCCCGGCAACCCCGCCACGATGCCGGAGAGAATCAGCATCGAGATGCCGTTGCCGATGCCGCGCTCGGTGATCTGCTCGCCGAGCCACATGAGGAACAGGGTCCCGGTCGTCATGGTGATCGTGCCCGTCAGCAGCCACTGCACCCCGCCGGTGATCACCATGTGGTTGTTCTGCAGCGCGATCGCCGCGGCGAACGACTGGAACGCCGCCAGAATCACCGTGCCGTAGCGGGTGAGCTCGGTCAGCTTGCGGCGCCCGGACTCGCCTTCCTTGCGGTACTCCATCAGCGTCGGGACGATCATCGACATCATCTGGATGATGATCGACGCCGAGATGTACGGCATCACGCCCATCGCGAAGATCGACAGGCGCTGCAGCGCGCCGCCGGAGAACATGTTGGCGATGCCGAGGATCGTGTTGGACTGATCCTGGAAGAAGCGCGCGACCGCCTGCGGGTCGATGCCCGGCACCGGAATGAAGGTGCCGATGCGGTACACGACCATGCCACCGATCAGGAAGAACAGGCGGCCGCGAATCTCGCCGAAGCGCGCAGCTTCGCCGAGCGTGGCGGCCGGATTGGTGAGCGTCGTGTTGGCCATTCGCGTCCCTTAGGCCTCCAGCTTGCCGCCGGCGGCCTCGATCGCCGCCCTGGCGCCCTTGGTGGCGCCGATACCCTTGAGCGTCACCGCCTTCTTGAGCTCGCCCGACAGGACCACCTTGGCGGCCTCGGCGAACACCGGAATGACCCCAGCCTGCTTGAGCGATGCGAGATCGATCACGCCGGACTCCACCTTGGCAAGCTCGTGCAGCCGCACCTCGGCGCGCGTCGCCTTGATCTTGGAGCGGAAGCCCACCTTCGGCAGGCGCCGCTGCAGCGGCATCTGGCCGCCCTCGAAGCCCACCTTGTGGTAGCCGCCCTTGCGCGCGCGCTGCCCCTTCACCCCGCGGCCACAGGTCTTGCCCTGGCCGGCCGAGGCGCCGCGGCCGACGCGCAGGCGGGCACGCCGCGAGCCGGGCGCCGGCTTCAACGTATTCAGTCGCATGGTGCTCACGCCTCTTCCACTTTCAAGAGGTGGCCGGCGGTGCGGATCATCCCGCGGTTCTCCGCCGTGGCCTTGACGGTCACGCTCTGGTGGCGGCGACGCAGCCCCAGGCCGCGCACCGAGGCTGCGATGTTGGCGAGCTGTCCGTGCATGCTCCTCAGCAGCGTCACGCGCACCTCGCCCTTGGTGGGTGTCGCGCTCATGTCGTCAGCTCCTCGATGCTCTTGCCGCGCTTGGCGGCGATCTCCTCGGGGGAGCGCACGCTCGCGAGGGCGTTGATCGTCGCACGCACCACGTTGATCGGGTTGCGCGAGCCGTAGCTCTTGGCGAGCACGTTGCGCACCCCGACGCACTCGAGCACCGCGCGCATGCCGCCGCCGGCGATGACGCCCGTGCCGTCCGAGGCCGGCTGCATCAGCACGCGCGTCGCCCCGTGGCCGCCCTTCACCGCGTAGTGCAGTGTGTCGTTGCGCAGCGCCACGTTGATCATGTTCTTGCGCGCCTGAGCCATGGCCTTGGAGATGGCCACCGGCACCTCGCGCGCCTTGCCGAAGCCGTAGCCGACGCGACCGGCGCCGTCGCCGACCACGGTCAGCGCCGTGAAGCCGAACTGCCGGCCGCCCTTCACCACCTTGGCGGTGCGATTGACGGCGACGAGCTTCTCGAGGAACTCATCGCCGGACTGGGTTTTTTCGGGTCTTGCCATCGTCGCCACCTGCCCTTAGAACTCGAGCCCGGCCTCGCGGGCGGCATCCGCCAGCGCCTTCACGCGGCCGTGATACTGAAAACCGGAACGATCGAACGCGACCTTGCTCACGCCGGCAGCCTTGGCGCGCTCGGCGATCACGCGGCCGACGGCCTTGGCCGCCTCCACGTTGCCCGTGCTCTTCAAACCCTGGCGCACTGTCGCCTGCACGGTCGAGGCGGCGGCGATCACCTTGCCGCCCTCGGCATCGGTGAGCTGCGCGTAGATGTGCTGGGGCGTGCGATGCACGGTCAGGCGCGCGACTCCCTGCTCGCGGATGCGCGCGCGGGTCTTGAGCGCGCGCCGCAGACGGCGCGACTTCTTGCTCTCGCTCACTTTTTCTTCCCTTCCTTCAGGGTGATCTGCTCGCCCGCGTAGCGCACGCCCTTGCCCTTGTACGGCTCGGGCGGACGGATGTCGCGGATCTCGGCAGCCACCTGGCCCACCTTCTGGCGATCAACGCCCTTGACGATGATCTCCGTCTGACTCGGCGTCTCGATGGTGATTCCCTCGGGCACCGCGAAATTGACCGGATGCGAGAAGCCGAGCGTGAGGTTCAAGCTCTTGCCCTGCACCTGGGCCCGGAAGCCGACGCCCACCAGCTCGAGCTTGCGCTCGTAGCCCTTGGTCACGCCGACGACCATGTTCGCGAGGTGCGCGCGTGTCGCGCCGGCCTGCATGGCAACGCCATCGCCCTCGCCGTACTTCACCGCGAGCCTCTTGTCCTCCTGCACCACGCTCACACCGCTCTTCAGCGGCAGGGTGAGCGCGCCTTTCGCGCCCTTGATGGTCACGAGGTCGGAGGTGACCGTCGCGGACACGCCTTGCGGCAGCTGCACCGGGGCTTTGGCTACTCTGCTCATGGCTCTACTTGCCTTACGCGACGATGCACAGAACTTCGCCGCCCTGACCGGACGCGCGTGCCTGGCGATCCGTCATGACGCCCTTGGGCGTGGACACGATCACCGTGCCCATGCCACCGAGCACCTTCGGCAGCTCGTCCTTGCCGCGATAGATGCGCAGGCCCGGGCGGCTCACGCGCTCGAGGCGATCGATGACCGGACGGCCCTCGTAGTACTTCAGCCCAATGGTCAGCGTCTGCTTCGGACCGGCGCTCTCGAGGCGGTAGTCCGCCACGTAGCCCTCCTCCTTCAGCACACGCACGATCGCGGTCTTGAGCTTCGATGAGTCCATGCTCACCTCGCTCTTGCGCGCGGTCTGGCCGTTTCTGATGCGGGTCAGCAGGTCGGCGATGGGATCGGTCATGCTCATGCGGCTATTTCCTTACCAGCTCGCCTTGGTCAGCCCCGGGATCTCACCGCGCATGGCGACCTCGCGGATCTTCACGCGCGCCAGTCCGAACTTGCGGTACACGCCGCGCGAGCGGCCGGTGATCTGGCAGCGGTTGCGCTGGCGCGATTTGCTTGCATCGCGCGGTTGCGACTGCAGGCGCGCCTGGGCCGCCTGCCGCTCTTCGGGCGAGGTCTTCGGGTTGCGGATCAGCTCCTTGAGCTGCGCGCGCTTCACCGCGTACTTCTTCACGGTCCTGGCGCGACGCTTCTCGCGCTCGATCATGTTCGTCTTCGCCACTTCTACCTCCGGAACGGGAAGTTGAACGCCTCGAGGAGCGCTCGACCCTGTTTGTTGTCGACGGCCGTCGTGGTGATCGTGATGTCCATGCCGCGCAGCTGATCGATCTGGTCGTACTGGATCTCGGGGAAGATGATCTGCTCCTTCACTCCGAGGCTGTAGTTGCCGCGCCCGTCGAAGGCACGCGGCGAGACGCCGCGGAAGTCGCGGATGCGCGGGATCGCGATGCTGATCAGCCGGTCGAGGAACTCGTACATGCGGGCGCCGCGCAGCGTCACCTTGCAGCCGACCGCGAGTCCCTGGCGCAGCTTGAACGAGGCGATCGACTTCTTCGACTTGCAGATGAGCGGCTTCTGGCCGGTGATCTTGGTGAGATCGGCTACCGCCGCATCCATCACCTTCTTGTCGGCCACCGCCTCGCCGACGCCCATGTTGACCGTGATCTTGGTGATGCGCGGCACCTGCATGGGATTCGCCAGGCCGAGGTCCTTGCGGAGCTGCGGCACGACGGTATCGCGGTAGAACTGTTGCAGTCTTGTCATGGCATTTGAGCGAGCGGCGCGTCGGTCACGCGTCGAGCATCTCTCCATTGGATCGGAACGTACGCACCTTCTTGCCGTCGGCGAGGGTCTTGAAGCCGACGCGGTCGGCCTGCTTGGTCGCCGGATTCCATACCGCGACCTTCGAGCGGTGCAGCGGCATCGGCTTCTCGATGATCCCGCCCTGCTTGTTGGTCTGCGGGTTGCCGCGCGTGTGACGCTTGACGAGGTTCACGCCCTCGACGAGCACGGCGTCCTCGGACACCTCGAGCACAGCGCCGCGACGGCCCTTGTCGCGGCCGGACAGCACGACCACCTGGTCGCCCTTGCGAATCTTTCTCACAGAACCTCCGGCGCGAGCGAGATGATCTTCATGAACGCGACGGTGCGCAGCTCGCGTGTGACCGGCCCAAAGATGCGGGTTCCGATCGGCTCCAGCTTGTTCGTCAGCAGCACCGCGGCGTTGCCGTCGAAGCGGATCAGCGAGCCATCCGGTCGACGCACGCCGCGCTTGGTGCGCACCACCACCGCGTCGTAAACCTCGCCCTTCTTCACCTTGCCGCGTGGGATCGCATCCTTCACGCTCACCTTGATGACATCCCCGACGGTCGCATAGCGCCGGCGGGTACCGCCGAGCACCTTGATGCACATGAGCGTACGGGCGCCGCTGTTGTCGGCGGCATTGAGCATCGTGCGCAGCTGGATCATGGCAGCACCCTATTCACTTACGGACGTTCAGCGCGCCTGCGCCCGCTCGACGACCGCGATCACGCGCCAGGACTTGCGGCGCGACAGCGGCCGGCACGGGGCGATCGTCACGGTGTCACCCTCATGCGTCTCCTTGTTCTCATCGTGCGCGAGCAGCTTGGTCGTGCGGCGGATGTACTTGCCGTAGCTGTCGTGGCGCACCAGGCGCTCGATCTCGACCGCGACCGTCTTGTCCATCTTGGTGCTGACGACGCGCCCGGTGAGCGTGCGCTTGCCCTTCGCCTCTGCCTTGCCTGTCTCGCTCACTTCTTCGGTGCTCCGTCTTGATGCTCGCGCTGGATGGTCTTCAGCCGCGCGATGTTGCGGCGGACCTTGCCGAACTGGTCGGGCTTGATGCTCTGCCCCGTCGCGCGCTGCATGCGCAGCGCGAACTGCTCTTTTCTCAGTTTCTCGAGCTCCGCGGCGAGCTCGGCCGGGGTCTTCGACCGCAGTTGCTTGGCGTCCATCTAACGAACCTGCCGTTTCACGAATGACGTCGAGACCGAGAGCTTCGAGCCCGCCAGACGGAAGGCCTCGCGGGCGGTCGTCTCATCGACGCCCTCCATCTCGAAGAGCACCTTGCCCGGCTTCACCTTCGCCACCCAGTACTCGACATTGCCCTTGCCGCTGCCCATGCGAACCTCGAGGGGCTTCTTGCTGATCGGCACGTCGGGGAAGACGCGGATCCAGATCTGGCCGCCGCGCTTCACGTAGCGCGCCATGGCGCGGCGCGCGGCCTCGATCTCGCGCGCGGTCATGCGGGCGCGGCTCGTCGCCTTCAGTCCGAACTCGCCGAAGGACACGTTGGCGCCACGCGTGGCGAAGCCGGCGTTGTGCCCCTTGAATTGCTTGCGGTACTTGGTGCGCTTCGGTTGCAGCATGCGATGCTCTTTAGGTGCTCAGGCGGCTCAGGCCGTCGCAGTGGTCTCGACTGCCGCCGGAGCGGCCGGCGGCGTCGGGGCGGCTTCCGCCTCACCGGCGGGAGCCGCCTGCTCGAGCTCGGTCTTCTCGAAGACCTCACCCTTGAAGATCCAGACCTTCACGCCGATCACACCGTACGTGGTGCGCGCCTGTGCGAGTCCGTAGTCGATGTCCGCGCGGAAGGTGTGCAGCGGAATGCGCCCCTCGCGATACCACTCGGTGCGTGCGATCTCGGCGCCGTTCAGCCGCCCGGAGACGCGCACCTTCACCCCGAGGGCGCCGCTTCTCATGGTGCTCATGACGGCGCGCTTCATGGCGCGCCGGAACATCACGCGCTTCTCGATCTGCTGCGCGATGCCATCGGCGACGAGCTGTGCATCGAGCTCGGGCTTTCTGATCTCGGCGATGTTGAGGCGCACGTCGGTAACGGCCATGCCGAGCAGCTTCGCGGTCTCCTGGCGCAGCTTCTCGATGTCCTCGCCCTTCTTGCCGATCACGATGCCGGGCCGCGCGGTCTGAATGGTGATGTTCACCTTCTTCGCGGCGCGCTCGATCTGGATGCGGCTCACCGAGGCGTCCGCGAGTCGCCCGTGCAGGAACTCGCGCACGCGGAAATCCGTGTGCACGTGCACCGGGAACTGCCTCTTGCCCGCATACCACTTCGACATCCAGTCGCGGGTGATGCCGAGCCTGATGCCGAGCGGATTGACTTTCTGACCCATGCAGCTAGTCCTTCTTGCCGTCGCTCACGGCGACGGTGATGTGGCTGTTGCGCTTGATGATGCGCGTACCGCGGCCCTTGGCGCGTGCCGCAAAGCGCTTCAGCTGCGGCGCGGCATCGATGTGGATGCGGGCGACCTTGAGATCATCGACGTCCAGCCCCTCGTTCTCCTGGGCGTTGGCGATCGCCGACCACAGCACCTTGTAGACGAGCTTCGCGCCTTTCTTGGGCATGAACTTGAGGGTGTTCAGAGCGCTGTTGACGGGCTGGCCACGCACCGTGTCGGCCACCAGCCGGCACTTCTGCGGAGAGATGCGCGCGTAGCGGAGCTTCGCGGAGACTTCCATGCAGGCAACCACCGCCTAAGCGGCGGCCTCCACTTTCTTGTCGCCGGAGTGCGCCTTGAAGGTGCGCGTCGGGGCGAACTCGCCGAGCTTGTGGCCGACCATGTTCTCGGTCACGAGCACCGGAATGTGCTGGCGCCCGTTGTGCACGGCGATCGTAAGCCCGACCATGTCGGGCACGATCAGCGAGCGTCGCGACCACGTCTTGATCGGCTTGCGATCGTTCTTCGCGGCAGCCACCTGCACCTTCTTCGCGAGGTGCAGATCGACGAACGGACCTTTCTTGGTTGAACGCGGCATGGTGCTCTTTGACTCCCTCAGCGGATCCGGTTCTTGCGACGCTGCACGATCATGTTGTCCGTGCGCTTGTTGTGGCGGGTCTTGAGCCCCTTGGTCTTCCAGCCCCACGGCGAGACCGGATGCGGATTGCCCTGGCCGGACTTGCCCTCGCCGCCGCCGTGCGGATGGTCCACGGGATTCATCGCAAGGCCGCGCACCGTCGGCCGCACCCCTCGCCAGCGGATCGCGCCCGCCTTGCCGTACGAGCGCAGGTTGTGCTCATCGTTCGACAGCTCGCCGATCGTCGCGCGGCAGTCGATGTGCACCTTGCGCGTCTCCCCTGACTTCATGCGCAGATAGGCGTAGACGCCCTCGCGCGAGGTGTACTGCACCGAGCCGCCGGCGCTGCGCGCGAGCTGACCACCCTTGCCGGGCTTCAACTCCACGTTGTGCACCAGCGAGCCGACCGGAATGTGCCTCAAGGCCATCGCATTGCCGGACTTGATGGGTGCCTCGGCGCCGGAGCGCACCTCATCACCGCTCGCCATGCCCTTGGTCGCGAGCACGTAGCGGCGCTCGCCGTCGGCATAGCGCACCAGGGCGATGTGTGCCGTGCGGTTCGGGTCGTACTCGACGTGCTCCACGACGCCGGCGATGCCGTCCTTGTCGCGCTTGAAATCGATGATGCGGTACTTCTGGCGCGAGCCGCCGCCTTGGTGACGGGTGGTGATGCGGCCGAAATGATTGCGCGCGCCCGTCTTGTTCTGATGCACCGTCAGCGGCGCGTAGGGATCGCCCTTGTGAAGATGGGAACGGTCGACCTTCACGACGGAGCGCGTGCCCGGCGAGGTCGGTTTCATCTTGATGAGTGCCATGAGTGCCTCGCGCGCGTTCTAAGCTTTCGCCTTCGCCTCGTAGTCGATCGTCTGGCCCTGGACGAGGCTCACGTAGGCCTTCTTCCAATCCTGCGTACGGCCCTGGATGCGGCCGAAGCGGCGCAGCTTGCCGGGCTCGTTCACCACCTGCACGCCCTTGACCTTCACGTCGAACATGAGCTCGACGGCCTGCTTGATGTCGGTCTTGGTCGCCTGCCGCTTCACGCGGAAGGTGTACTGGTTGTGGTTCTGCATCGCGAGCGAGGTCTTTTCCGTGACGTGCGGGGCGAGCAGGACGTTCATCAGCTGTTCTTTCTTCACTGCAGGCGCTCCTCGAGCATCTTCACGGCGCCCACGGTCATCAGCACCTTGTCGTGGCTCGCGAGCGCGAGCGGATTCAGACCGGTGGCCTCGATGACCTCGACGTGCGGCAGATTGCGCGCCGCCCGGAACAGCCTCTCGTCGATCGCCTCGACCACGATGAGCACGTCCGCGAGCGACCATGACTTGAGCCGGCTCGCGAGCAGCTTGGTCTTCGGTTCGGCGAGCGCGATCTCATCGGCCACCACCAGGCGTTCCTGGCGGGCAAGCTCGGAGAGCATCGAGCGCAGCGCGCCGCGGTACATCTTGCGATTGACCTTCTGCGCGAAATCGCGCGGCTTGGCGGCGAAGGTCTTGCCACCGCCCACCCAGATGGGGCTGCGGTTCGAGCCGGCGCGAGCCTGGCCGGTGCCCTTCTGCGCATAGGGCTTGCGTCCGCCGCCGCTCACCTCGGCGCGCGACTTCTGCGCCTTCGTGCCGGCGCGACCGGCGTTGCGGTAGGCCGTGACGACCTGGTGAATGAGCGCGGCGTTGTGCTCCTGGCCGAAGGCGGCATCGGAGACCTGCAATTCCGCGGGACCACTGACCGTCTTGAGTTTCATTGCGGCTCTCTCGCCTTCACTTCTTCGCCGGGGCCGGCTTGGCCGCAGCGGCGGGCTTGGCCGCGGCGGCGGGCTTCGCGGCAGGGGCCGCGGGCTTGGCCGGCGCCGCAGCCTTGGTCGGAGCGACGGTCTTGCGATTGCCGCGCCGCGCGGCCTTGACCGACGGACGCACGATGACGTTGCCACCCTCCGCACCCGGCACCGCGCCGCGGATCAGGAGCAGATTGCGCTGCAGATCGACCTCGACGACGCGCAGATTCTCGGTCGTGCGGCGCACCACGCCCATGTGGCCCGACATGCGCTTGCCCTTGAACACGCGGCCCGGCGTCTGGCGCTGGCCGATCGACCCCGGCGCGCGATGCGACAAGGAGTTGCCGTGCGAGGCATAGCCGCCGGCGAAATTGTGGCGCTTCATCGTGCCGGCAAAGCCTTTGCCGATGGTCGTGCCGGTCACATCGACGATCTCGCCGGCCTTGAACACATCGACCTTGAGCTCGGCGCCGGTCTTGAGGTCCGCTCCCTCCTTCTCGGTGAGGCGGAACTCCACGAGGCCGGTGCCCGGAGACACCGCAGCCTTCGCCAGGTGCCCGGCAACGGCCTTGGACAGCAGCTGCGGGCGGCGCGCGCCGAAGGCGACCTGCA
>Ga0335081_10010088_pt1 | contig 15241 bp, 17 predicted proteins | sample Lox_Sample_35_FD_206713 | JGI IMG/M metagenome (GOLD analysis project Ga0335081, IMG submission 206713) | Soil microbial communities from Loxahatchee National Wildlife Refuge, Florida, United States - Lox_Sample_3.5 | ecosystem: Environmental > Terrestrial > Soil > Wetlands | place: USA...
AAGCCCGGCAACCTGCGCCATATCGAGCGCGGTTTGGATCGGAGTGGGGCCATGATTGTGGCCAGTGGCATCGATCAGCTGTACCTCGCGGACGCGGATCTCCTCGTTAATGCGCGGGCCGTCTTTGGCGGCGGGCAGCGCGGACTTCATCGGACGACGAATGGCTTTTTTCTCCTCATGCTGTTGCAACGAGCTTCGGCTTTTAAAGCCTCAGCATTACGAAAGATTGGTAGAAACGACGAATAAGTCAACGCGGTTCCCGCCGTTTCAACGGCGGAAATCCGCCAAACGCGGTCAAACCGTTCAAATTCCACTAATTTTGTCGGACTGTGGCACCAGAGCCGGGGCGCCGTCGCGCCGTCCGGTGATTTCACCGTAAAGCGCAAGCGTCTGCTCGGCGACGCCTTCGGCGTCGAAATGGCCGAGCACCCAATCGCGCCCGCGTGCGCCGATCGTTGCGCGCACCGCCTCCGGCATGGAGAACAGCCGCAACAGCGTCGCCGCCAGCGCGGCGTCGTCGCCGGCCTGGAACCGCAAGCCGGTGATGCGGCTTTCCGGCACCGCCGGCGGCGTGAGCACGACTTCCGGACCGGCGGCAAGATCGGACACGATCACCGGGCGCGCCATCGCTTGCGCCTCCACGATGGCGCGCTGCAAGCCTTCCGGCTGCACCGCCGCCGAGACCACCACCGATGCGCAGGCGTAAGCCGCCGGCATGTCGGCAACCGGCGCCGCCATGCGGATCACGTCCATGGTGCCGGTCGACAGCACCAGGTCCCAGAGCTCGCCGGTGTAACGGGTGTGGCCGCGGTCTTCGCCGGCGAAGACGCAGAGAAAATCCTTCAGCCCCATCTCCTTCAGCCGGCGCGCCGCCTTCACCACCACATGATGACCCTTGCGGCGCAGGATGCGGCCGGTGATCAGGATCACTTTGCTTTCCGGCCGCACGCCCCAGGCCGCGCGTTTCGCCTCGATGCGCTCGCGCGATACGTTTGCCGGATCGAAGCGGGCAAAGTCGATGCTCGACGGCACCACCGCAATGCGCTCCCACGGCGTGCCGTAGCGGTCGTTGATCAGTTGCGCGATCTGCTCGCTCTGCGCCACCACGCGGTCGCCGCGCGCCATGATGCCGTTATAGGCGTGCTTGAAGAGGTTTTGGTCGCGGAAGCCTTTGTACCAACTGGTGATGAAGGGGATGCCGCGCAGTCTCGCGGCGAGCCATGCGCTCCAAGCGGAGGCGCGGCCGAGCGCGTGGATCACATCGCACTTCTGCTCGCGCGCGATGCGGATGAGCGCGCCGGCATTGCGCAGCATCACCGCCGGATTGTTACTGGCAAGATCGAGCGGCACGAACTCGCCGCCTGCGGCCGTCACGTCGGCCACCAGCCGGCCGGCGCGCGAGGCGACGATGGCGCGGTGGCCCGCGGCGGTGAGCAGGCGCGTCAAGTCGACGGCGCCGGCATCGGCTGCGCCGGCATCGAGGCTGGGGACGACGATGAGCACGGTGATCGGGTCGCGCGCTTGCGTAATCTGCGCAAAGCCCGTGCGCGCGACAGGACGCATCTCTACGGCCGGCATGTCCGACGCAGGCAAACTCGACATTACGGTTGCGACCTCAATGCGTTACGCGATGTGCAAGACCCGGCACGGTCAAGTGTCGCGCGCGAGCAGCGAGGTATAGACCCCGCGGATAGCTTCGGCAACGCTTTGCGGCGAGAACATGAATTCGGCGAATTGCCGCGCCCGCGCGCCCAGCGCCTCGTAAGCGGTAACGTTAAGCGACAATGCCGCGCCGATCGCGCGCGCCAGCTCGCCGACATTGCCCGGCCGCACCAGCCAGCCGGTGCGCAGTTCGTCGCGCATGCGCGGCGGGGTGAGCACGTTTTCCGGCAGCATGCCGACTGTCGTCGTCACCAGCGGACGCCCCATGGCCTGCGCTTCCGCCGCCGCGCGGCCGGACAGCGGTGGCTCGAGCGCCGCCACCACCACCACGTCGGCCGCGCCAAGCGCCGCCGGCATGTCCGGGCAATGGCCGACGAAGCGGCACAACGTGTCGATGCCGTGCATGCGCGCCTGCTTGCGCACGCTGCGGGCATAGCGCGGGTGGCGCATTTCCTCGCCGGCGAACACGAAGGCGATGTTGCGGTCGCCGTTGGCGACGATCAGGCGCGCGGCGTCGATCGCATTCATCTGTCCGTTCCAGGGCGCGATGCGCCCGGGCACCAGCACCACCCGCGTCTCCGGCAAGACCGCCCAGACGCGGCGCAGCGCGGCGATGCGGTCGGCGCTCACCGCCGCGGGACTGAACGCGGCGGTGTCGACTGCGCGCGGGATCACCGTGATGCGACCCGCCGGCAATTTGTAGCGCTCGATCATGGCGCGCGAAACGTAGGTGGACGGCGCGATCACGCGGTCGCCGCGCGCCAGCGAACCGCGCAGCATGTTGCCGACATAGGAATGACCCGGCAGCCGGTCGGGAAACGACGTCACCAGGAACACCGGCTGCTTGTGGGTGGCGGCGAGCGCGCTCCAGGCGCTGCCCGCGCTTTGCGCGTGGATGATGTCGACGCGCTCGCCCGAAATCAGTTGCGTGAGCGCGCGCGCATTGGCGCGAATGCGCAGCGGATTGAGCGTGTCGTTGATCATCGGCAGCCACTCGCCGCCGAAGGCGCGCAATTCGCCGACCAGCGGGCCGCCGTCACCGGCCACCATGGCGCGCGCGCCGGCTTGCAGCAGCGTCAGCGCGATATCGACGGCGGCGTGGCCGGCCGGATCGTCGCGCAAGGCTGGCACCAGCTGAAGGATGGTGGCGCCGGCCAGAGAGCGCGCATGGGCGGCGCTCATCGCAGCCCTCTTGCGTTGAAGGCCCGCTTGCGGCGAGAAGAGTCCATCCCGATCGTGAGCCGGTATCGCATGAGCGAAGCTCGCCTGACCTCCCTGACGATAGAATCGCCGCCGCCACCGCGGACCATCGCCGTGCGCGCGCGCGAGGGCAATAGCCCTGCAATGGGCCCCGGTTTGATCTGGCTCGGCGGCTTTAAGTCCGACATGAAGGGCACCAAGGCGGCAGCGCTCGATCAGTGGGCGGCGAGCCAAGGCCGCCCCTGCATTCGCTTCGATTATTCCGGCCACGGCGAATCGGGCGGTGCGTTCACCGACGGCACCATCGGGCGCTGGCTGGAGGAGAGCCTCGCCGTCTACACGGCATTCGCCAAAGGCCCGCAGGTGGTGATCGGCTCGTCGATGGGCGGCTGGCTGGCATTGCTCTTGGCGGCGCGATTGCGCGAGTTGAAAGCATCCGCGCCGCGAAATACGTCACAAGATACGCCACTTGTCGGCATGGTGCTGATCGCGCCGGCGGTCGACTTCACCGAGGAGCTGATGTGGAAGCAGTTCCCCGACAGCATCAAGCGCGAGATCGAGGAGAAGGGCGCCTGGCTGCGGCCGTCGGACTATTCCGAAGCGCCCTATCCGATCACCAAGGGTCTGATCGAGGATGGCCGCAAGCACCTGCTGCTCGGCGGCATGATCGAGACCGGCTGCCCGGTGCACATCCTGCAGGGGGTGAAGGATCCCGACGTGCCGTGGCGGCACGCGCTTGAGCTGGTGTCTCGCTTTGCGCGCGACGACGTCGTGCTGACGCTGGTCAAGGACGGCGATCACCGCCTGTCGCGGCCGGAGGACATCGAGCGCCTGATCGCGGCGGTGAAGGAGTTTTGCTGACTCGTGTCCCGGACGCGGTGCAGCGCACCACGAAGGCGTGCTGCGCTGCGCCCGGGACACGTCAGGACAGCGCCGCTGTCCACTCATCGTTCACGGACGCGTCGCTGTCGGATTTTTTCAGCGCGCCGAGTTGCTCGCGCGGCAACAGCCGCGACAGCGCCCACACCGCGGCGCCGCGCACCAGAGGCGAAGCGTCGCCGAGCAGGCGTTCTGCTTCCGGCACAAGCGACACGTCGCCGGAATTGCCGATGGCGATGAGCACATTACGCACGAAGCGGTCGCGGCCGCTGCGCTTGATCGAGGTCTTGGCAAACAGCTTGCGGAATTGCGCATCGTCGAGCCGCGCAAGTTCGGCAAGTGCCGGCGCGCGCAGGGCGGCGCGCGCGGCGAGCTTGGCCTCGCGGCCCTGCACCGCGAACTTGTTCCACGGGCAAACGCTGAGACAATCGTCGCAGCCGTAAATGCGGTTACCGATCTTGTCGCGCAGCTCGCGCGGGATCGGGCCTTTGTGCTCGATGGTGAGATAAGAAATGCAGCGCCGCGCATCGAGTCGGTACGGCTCCGGGAACGCCGCGGTCGGGCAGATATCGAGGCAGGCGCGGCAGGTGCCGCAACTGTCTTCGATGGCGCCGTCCACCGGCAGCTCGAGCGTGGTGAAGATCGAGCCGAGAAACAGCCACGAGCCGAATTCGCGCGAGACCAAATTCGTGTGCTTGCCCTGCCAGCCAAGCCCGGCGCTGGCGGCGAGCGGCTTCTCCATCACCGCCGCGGTGTCGACGAACACCTTCACCTCGCCGCCGGCGTGTCCCACCAGCCAGCGCGCCAGCTGCTTCAGCCGCGCTTTGATCAGCTCGTGATAATCTTCGCCCTGCGCGTAAACGGAAATCGCGCCGTGCGCGCGCTCTTGCAAAATTGCCAGCGGATCGTGACCGGGCGCGTAATTCATGCCGAGCATGATGACCGAGCGCACGTCGGACCACAGCGCCGACGGCGCGCCGCGCCGCTCGGCGGTCGTTTCCATCCACACCATGTCGCCATGCGCGCCTTCGGCGAGAAAGCGCTCGAGGCGTTCCTTGGCTCGCGGCACCGCGTCGGGTTTGGTGATGCCGATGGCATCAAAGCCGAGCTCGCGCGCCTGCTGGGCGAGCGCGGCGCCGATGTCGGAGGCGTTCAGAAGTCGAGGTCGGCGTAGCTCTTTGCCGGCGGCAGTCCCGCCAGCGTGTCGGCCAGCAGCGGACGGAACGCCGGCCGCGACTTCAGCCGCACGTACCAGTTCTTCACTGCTTCGTCTTCGCTCCACGGCACTTCGCCCAGATAATCGGCCACCGACAGATGCGCGGCGGCCGCGAGATCGGCAAGGCTCAATCGCTCGCCGGCAAGCCAGTCGCGCGTGCGCACCAGCCATCCGAGATAGGCCAGATGATAGCGGATATTGTGGCGCGCCGCGCGCAAGGCGTCGGTGTCGGGCGGGCCGCCGCCTTGCTCCTTGGTCATGTGGCGCTTGAACACGCGTTCGCTCACCAGCGGGCCGCTCACCTCGTTGTGAAACTTGTCGTTGAACCAGCTCGCCAGCCGCCGCACCTCGACCCGGTCGATGGCGCCGGGCGGCAGCAGGCGGTCGGCCCCTTCCGAGGGCGGCTGCGTCTCCTCGATATATTCGGCGATGATGGCGGCGCCCGGCACCGCCGGCTCGCCGTCCGCCACCAGCACGGGGATGACGCCGGCCGGATTGAGCACCAGGAATTCCTCCCGCCGCTCCCAGAACCGCTCCTCGGCCAGCCGCACCACGATGCCATATTCGCCCAGAATGAGGCGGACGTAGCGCGACAGCGGGCAAAGCGGTTGATGCAACAAAGTGAGCATTCAGGTCCGTGAAATGTGGCGTAAAGAATCGGCAAGCGCACTATAGAAAGCCACACACTCCGAGCAACCTGTTGAGTTCATCGCCTTTTTATTTGCTCCCGGCACGGCCTTGCGCGACAAGCGTGGCCCAAGCCCGCCCGGACTAAATCCCATGGACTTCATCAAGCACGCTTTCGCGGCCTTAAGCCCGGCCCATCTCGATCTGATCAAGGCGGCGGTGCTCGGCATCGTCGAAGGACTGACCGAATATCTGCCGGTGTCCTCGACCGGGCACCTGCTGCTGATGGAGGACTTGCTCGGCTGGGGCGACGACGCCTTCGGCAAGTCGTTCGCCGTTCTCATTCAGCTCGGCGCCATACTGGCGCTGCTGTCCATCTACTTCAGCCGGCTGTGGGCGCTGACCAAGGCCATGTTCACCGACTGGGCGGCGGCGCGCTTCATCATCGGCGTCTTGCTCGCCTTCCTGCCGGCGGCCGTGATCGGCGCGCTCGCCTATCACATCATCAAAGAGACGCTGTTCGACGTCCGCATCGTCTGCATCTCGCTCATCATCGGCGGCTTCGTGCTGCTCGGCATCGACCGGCTGGACCTGAAGGCGCGCTATCACGAGGCGACCGGCTTTCCGCTGCTGATGTATTTCGGCATCGGCGTCATCCAGTGCCTGTCGATGGTGCCCGGCGTGTCGCGCGCCGGCGCCACCATCGTCGGTGCCATGCTGTTCGGCGCCGACCGCCGCTCGGCGGCGGAATTCTCGTTCTGGCTGGCGATGCCGACCATGGTCGGCGCCTTCGTCTACGAGGCGTTCAAGAACCGCGCCGATCTCGCGCACGGCAATATCACCGCGATCGCCGTCGGCTTCGTATTCTCCTTCATCTTCGGCTGGATCGTGGTGAAGACGTTTCTGCGTTACGTGCAGCGCCATTCATTCGCGCTGTTCGCCTGGTGGCGCATTCTGATCGGCACCCTCGGCATCTACGCGATTTATTTTTGGAAATAGCTTAAGCGACGCGGCTTCTGAACTGGCCGGTCTTGCGGAAGCGCCAGAGATAAGACGGCACGATCGCCTCGATCGGCTCCGGCTCGATCCCCAAGCCTTGCAGCGTGCGGCCTTCGCTCTGCGCCGCCTGCGACACGACATTATCGACGCGCAGCAGCTCGACCTGGTCGGGTGTCAGCAGCGGCTTGGGCATGAACTGCAAGACCATCGCCTGCAGCTTGGCCACGAAGAACGGCAGCGGCACGAGCAGCCGCTTGCGCTCGATGGTCTTGAGCACGAACTGCATCAGCTCCTTGAACGTGCGCACCTCCGGTCCGCCCAATTCGTAGATCGTGCCGGCGCGCGCATTGCCCTCGGCCGCTGCGGCAATCGCCAAGGCGACGTCGCCGACGAACACCGGCTGGAAGCGCGTGGTGCCGCCGCCGATCAGCGGCAGCACCGGCGACATGCGCGCCATGGCGGCGAAGCGGTTGAAGAAGTCGTCCTCCGGCCCGAACAAAATCGACGGCCGCATGACCACGGCGTCCGGCATCGCCGCCAGCACAAGCTGCTCGGCCTTGGCCTTCGAGCGCGCATAGGCGCTCGGCGAATTTTCATCGGCGCCGATCGCCGAGACATGCACCAGCCGCGCGCCATGCGCATGGGCGGCGAGCGCTACCTGCTCGGCGCCGAGCGTGTGCACCGTCTCGAAGCGCTGGCGGCCGCGCTCGAACAGGATGCCGACCAGATTGATGAGCACGTCGGCGCCGCGCGCCGCCGCCTCGACCGATGCCGCGTTGCGGATATTGGCCTGCACGGCGTGGATCTGGCCGACGCGCCCGAGCGGCTGCAGGTAGCCGGCAAGCTCCGGCCGGCGCACCGCCACCCGGATGCGGTAGTCGCGCTTGGCGAGCGCGCGCACCACGTGGCGGCCGAGGAAGCCGGAGCCGCCATAGACCGTGATCAGGGTTTCGCTGTTGCTGCGGATGGGCATGGCGCGCTCTGGGAGGAGGCTTTCCGCGCCAAATAACAGGATCGCTTGGCGCCTGTACAGGGGCGGTTTTGCTTCAATTGACAAGGCGAAAGCGGCTCAATACCTAGTCGCCACGAGCCCAGGTGGCGGAATTGGTAGACGCACTAGTTTCAGGTACTAGCGCCGCGAGGCGTGGAGGTTCGAGTCCTCTCCTGGGCACCAGCGGCAGCGCATGATCCCGAAAAAAGGAAACCGGTTTTCGGATAAGATCGTGCGCAGACAAGATCCGGGAAACAAATGACCATCCGCCTGCACCGCGGCGATCTGCCGGACCTGTCCGCCTACAAGGGCGCGGTGGCGATCGACACCGAGACCATGGGGCTCGATCCCGGCCGCGACCGGCTCTGCGTGGTGCAGCTTTCGCCGGGCGACGGCTCCGCCGACGTGGTGCAGATCGCCGCCGGGCAGAAGAAGGCGCCGAATATCGAGCGGCTGCTCGCCGACAAGAACATCCTCAAGATCTTCCACTTCGCGCGCTTCGATATCGGCATGCTGGCCAAGGCCTTCGGCGTCATGGCGCAGCCGGTCTATTGCACCAAGATCGCCTCGCGTCTGGCGCGCACCTATACCGACAAGCATGGGCTGAAGGATCTGGCGCGCGAGGTGCTCGGCATCGATCTCTCCAAGCAGCAGCAATTGTCCGACTGGGGCGCCGACGAATTGACTGACGCGCAGGTGGCTTACGCCGCCACCGATGTGCTGCATCTGCATGCGCTGAAGGAAAAGCTCGACGCCATGCTGGCGCGCGAGGGCCGCGCCGATCTGGCGGCGGCCTGCTTCCGCTTCCTGCCCGACCGTGCGCGGCTCGATCTGGCCGGCTGGGCGGACGAAGACATCTTTTCGCACGGCGTGTGAACCAGCGCGTAAGGCGCTGTTTTTCTGGTGTTATTGGTTAATTTCGGAGGCTTTGCGGCTTCCGCCTCTGCCGCGTGTGGGCCATATTCGCGCGGCATGTTGCGTCGCGGGGCGTTACCTGAGAATTCGCGAAGCCGCGTCGCAGCGGCATCACCATTTGACTGGGCATGAACCGGCCGATCATCGCCAAAGCCGATCCGCAGACCGCGCGCGCCTATTGGACCATGGGCCGCGGCGCGAGCGCGCGCGCCTTTTACGCCGCGCGCCGCCATAGCCGGTTGGTGCGCACGCTGCGCATCGCGGTTCCGGCCGTGGTGGCGGTGGCGGTGGTCGCCATTTTCCTGGTCAGCTATTTCAATCCGCTGCGCTATCTCGCCAAGCTGCCGATCAATGTCGGCGACCTGGTCGTCTCCGGCACCAAGATCACCATGGAGAAGCCGCATCTCTCCGGCTTCACCAAGGATGCGCGCGCCTATGAATTGTCCGCCGATGCCGCCGCGCAGGATTTGACCAAGCCGGACGTCGTCGAACTGCACAACATCCACGCCAAGCTGCAGATGCAGGACAAGAGCACGGTGGAGATGACGGCGCTGCTTGGCCTCTATAACAGCAAAGGCGAGATGCTCAAGCTCGATCAGAATATCGATCTGTCCTCCTCCACCGGCTACGCCGGGCATCTGAGCGAGGCCACGGTCGATGTCCGCAAAGGCGATGTGGTGTCGGAAAAGCCGGTCGAGGTGAAGCTGCTGCAAGGCGTGCTCAATTCCAACCGGCTGCACATCGAAAATTCCGGCGAATTGGTGGTGTTCGGCGGCGGCGTCACCATGACCTTGATGCTCAATCAAGCGCCCGGCGCCGGTGCGCCCGCCACGCCGCCAGCCAAGGCGGGCGCGCAATGATCTTATGTCGCATGCTCACGCGGCTGTTCGCGCTGGGCGCGCTCGCCATGCTTGGTGCTCTTGGCGGCCCGCTCAGCGCGCAGCCCATGCAGCCGAAAGTCGCCTCGGCACCTGCGGTCAACAAAGGCCCGCCCAATGCCCTGCAGGGCTTTTCGCAGAACCGCGATCAGCCGGTGCATATCGAGGCGGCGACGCTGGAAGTGCGCGACAAGGACAAGGTCGCGACCTTCAGCGGCGATGTGAAAGTGCAGCAAGGCGACACCGGCCTGCGCTGCAAATCGCTGGTGGTATTCTACGAACAGGACAGCAAAGACGGCACGCCGGCGCCCAATACGATGCCGGCCGCCGATGCCGGTCCCGGCGGCCAGCAGCGCATCAAGCGACTCGAAGCGCGCGGGGGCGTGGTGGTGACGCAAAAGGAGCAAACCGCCACTGGCGAGCTCGGCATTTTCGACATGAAGACCAACACCGTCACGCTCACCGGCAACGTGGTCATGACGCAGGGCAAGAACGTGCTGCGCGGCGACCGGCTGGTGGTCGATCTCACCAGCGGCGTATCGAAGGTGGAATCCGGCAAGAACGGCCAAGGCCGCGTGCAGGGCCTGTTCATGCCGGGCAGCGGGCCGGTCTCAATGCCGGGCGGCAGCCCAGCGGCGCCGGCGCCCGCGGCAACGCCCGACCGCCCTTGATCGTGGGGAATCAGATAGTGTCGCGCGCCGAGCCATGGTCTGGAACATGGCGGATCGTCGGACCATGCGCCGCGAGGTAGAACGGTGAACATCCTCTCGCTGTTTCGCCGCCGTCCGCCGCCATCGCGCCGGACCGTACACGCCGGTCCGGTTATTCAGGAACGGCGGCCGCAGCCGGCGCAGGCGCCGGGGCAGGGCGCGCGCCAGCCCAATGTCGCCGCGCAGCCGCAAGTCGCACAGCGCCGCCGCGAGGCCGATCCCCGCCAGCAGCAGACGCAGCGCGCCTATCTCGCCGCCCACGGCGTGGAGAAGAGCTTCGGCGGCCGCATGGTGGTGAAAGGCGTCACGCTCTATGTGCGGCGCGGCGAGGCGGTCGGCCTGCTCGGCCCCAACGGCGCCGGCAAGACCACGGTGTTCTATATGATCACCGGGCTGATCAAGGCCGACCGCGGCCGCATCGAGCTCGACGGCTACGAGGTCACGGCGCTGCCGATGTATCAGCGCGCCCGCCTCGGCATCGGCTATCTGCCGCAGGAGGCCTCGATTTTCCGCGGCCTCAACGTCGAGGACAATATCCGCTCGGTGCTCGAAGTGGTGGAGCCGGACCGCCGCCGGCGCGAAGCCGACCTCAATGCGTTGCTCGAGGAATTCAACATCGCGCGTCTGCGCAAGACGCCGACCATCGCGCTGTCGGGCGGCGAACGCCGCCGCGTCGAGATCGCGCGCGCGCTGGCCACACGGCCGAGCTATATGCTGCTGGACGAGCCATTCGCCGGCATTGACCCCATTGCGGTGGGCGACATCCAGGCGTTGGTCCGCCACCTGACCAACCGCGGCATCGGCGTGCTGATCACCGACCATAATGTCCGCGAGACGCTCGGCCTGACCGACCGCGCCTACATCATCTATTCGGGCGAAGTGCTGATGGAGGGCCGCGCCGACGACATCGTCAACAATCCGGACGTCCGCCGGCTCTATCTGGGCGAGGAATTCAGGCTGTAGCTGCGGGCTGGGCGCAGTTATCCCCGTTAATCCCGCCTAAATTTTATGCAATGCTGCGACGCGGAATCGCATACCAACGCGCCGAATAAGCTGGTATAAACAAAAACAAGCAAGAATCGGACCAGTTTCCGCCGGGAAACCACTATGGCTTTGTCGCAACGACTGGAATTCCGCCAGACCCAAGCTCTGGTGATGACGCCGCAGCTGATGCAGGCCATCAAGCTGCTGCAGCTCTCCAGCCTCGACCTTGCGGCCTATGTCGAAGGCGAGCTCGAGCGCAATCCGCTGTTGGAGCGCGCCGACGATGAGGACGGTCCGCCGGCCGCGGCCGAGCCGGACGCCGGTGGCGAAGGCGAGGACGCGCCGACGCCCGACTGGATCGGCGACGATCTCGAAACCAGCCGCAGCGCGATGGAACAGGGCCTCGGCACCGAGCTGGAAAACGTTTTCCCCGAAGACAGCGCCGCCAAGGCGGAAGCGCCGGAGGCGCCGCCGCCGGCCTATTCGGAATGGTCGGGCAGCGGCAGCGCGAGCGCCGGCGACGATTACAATCTGGAAGCTTTCGTGTCGGCCGAAACCACGCTCGCCGATCATCTGGTCGAGCAGCTGGCACTCGCCGTTCCCGATCCGGTCAACCGCATGATCGGCCGCTATTTGCTCGATATGGTGGACGAGGCCGGCTATCTCAGCGGCGATCTCGCAACCGTCGCGGAGAAACTGGGCGCGCCGCTCGCCGCCGTCGAAGCCGTGCTCGCCGAATTGCAGAAGTTCGATCCGCCCGGCGTCTGCGCACGCAATCTCACCGAATGCCTCGCCATGCAATTGAAAGAGCGCGACCGCTTCGATCCCGCCATGCGTGCGCTGGTCGAGCATCTCGATCTGCTGGCCAAGCGCGACCTCGCCGGCTTGCGCCGCTTGTGCGGTGTCACCGACGAAGATCTCGCCGACATGATCGCCGAAATCCGCAATCTCAATCCCAAGCCCGGTCTCGCCTTCGGCTCCACCGTGGTGCAGCCGATCGTGCCGGATGTGCTGGTGCGCTCGGCGCCCGACGGCACCTGGCGGGTAGAGCTCAATTCCGACACGCTGCCGAAAGTGCTCATCAACCAGCGCTATTACGCGCAGGTCTCGAAAGGCACGCGCAACGACAAGGACAAATCCTATCTCGCCGAATGCCTGCAAACCGCCACTTGGCTGGTGCGCGCGCTCGACCAGCGCGCCAAGACCATCCTCAAAGTGTCGAGCGAGATCGTGCGCCAGCAGGACGCCTTCTTCGAGAAGGGCGTACAGCACCTGCGCCCGCTCAACCTGAAGACCGTCGCCGACGCCATCGGCATGCATGAGTCGACCGTGTCGCGCGTCACCGCCAACAAATACATGGCGACGGCGCGCGGAATCTTCGAATTGAAATATTTCTTCACCTCCTCGATTTCCGCCGCCGACGGCGGCGAGGCGCATTCGGCCGAGGCGGTGCGCCACCGCATCCGCCAGATGATCGACGGTGAAAACGCCGAAGACGTGCTGTCCGACGACACCATTGTCGAGAAGTTGCGCGGCGCCGGCATCGATATCGCGCGCCGCACCGTCGCCAAATACCGGGACGCCATGCGCATCCCGTCCTCGGTGCAGCGGCGGCGCGACAAGCAGGCCGCCGGCTAGTGTTTTGGCGGCGCATTGACCTTTGCCGCAACAATCCTAAGCTTGCGGCGTTAGCCGGGGCGGTCGATGGCGCAAGGCTCGTTTTGCGCCGGAGAGGAGGCAGCGTCATGCCTTTGCGCGTTTCGGGCAGGAACATCAGCGTCGGCGCGGCATTGCGTGAGAGAATCAGCGGGCGCGTCGAAGAAGCGACATCCAAATATTTCCGCGGCGGCTATTCCGGCCACGCCACCATCGGCAAGGACGGCTTCGGATTCCGCACCGAATTTGTGCTGCACTTGGATTCGGGCGCGCTGCTTGAAGCGGAAGGCATGGCGGCCGATCCATATGACAGTGCCGATCAGGCCGCGATCCGCATAGAAAAACGGCTGCGCCGCTACAAACGCCGGCGCAAAGGGCATCAGGCGCAACGCGGACGCTGAAATCATTCGAAATTGTATGAAAAAACGGCGCGCTGCCGGCCGGCGACGGCCATTGACGCCGCCACGGACCGCTCCTATAACCCGCCGCCTCAAACACCCCATTCAACCCGGCGCCTGCATTTCCGATCATCGGACACGTCCATGACTCTCACCGATCTCGTCGCGCCGAATGCGATTCTGCCTGCGCTCAAGGCCAACAACAAAAAGCAGGTGATCCAGGAACTCGCCGCGCGCGCGGCCGAGCTCACGGGCCAGAACGAGCGCGCGATTCTCGAAATCCTGACGCAGCGCGAGAAGCTCGGCTCCACCGCCGTCGGCAACGGCGTGGCGATCCCGCACGGCAAGCTGGCCAAGCTCGGGCGGCTGTTCGGTTTGTTCGCGCGGCTGGCGCGCCCGGTCGACTTCGAGGCGCTCGACGCGCAGCCGGTCGATCTGGTGTTCCTGCTGCTGGCGCCGGAATCGGCCGGCGCCGATCACCTCAAGGCGCTGGCGCGCGTGGCGCGGATGCTGCGCGATCCCGAGGTCGCGCGCCGCTTGCGTGAATCGCATGACGCCGACGCGCTCTATGCCGTGCTGGCGATGCCGCCGGCGAGCAGCGCGGCGTAATTCGCGCCGCACTCCGCTCATTCCCGCGTAAGCGGGAATCCAGAATACTCTCCACCGGTCATATTTTTCATGCTGGGTCCCCGCTTTCGCGGGGACGAACGGAGGAACGGGCGTCGGCCGATAGCTTTAATGCACGCTCACCGGCTCGAGCTCCTGGCTCCAGGCATTGGCGACCGCGGCTTCGCGCGTGTCGGTCAGCATGATCGGCGTGCCGTCGGCGGCATGCAGCGCGAACAACATGATGCCGGGCGCCATCTCCGGCGCTTGCGGAAACTGCTTGGCGACGTCCTCGGAACGGATCGGCTTGACGTAAGCCAATTCACCGTCGCCGAGCTGCGCCAGCGCCTCTTGCGTGATCACCGGATGAGTTGCGGTCTGTTCCGTCATCTTGTCTTTCGTCATGGCCCTCGACTCCTCTATTGTTAACGCTTGACGCGGTCGAGTCCTGTTTTCACGAATTCGTCATTCTTGCTCGTTGATGGCGATGCTCTTCACGATCCGCTCCGCTTGCGGGCGGACCAGATCGATCGACAGCAAGCCGTTCTTCAAGTCGGCGCCCAGTACCTCCATGCCGTCGGCCAGCACGAACGTGCGCTGGAACTGGCGCGCGGCAATGCCGCGGTGGATGTAGTGCCGGTCCTTGTCGTCGTGCTGACGGCCGCGGATCACCAGTTGATTTTCCTCGACGCAGACGTCGAGCTGATCGCGCGTGAAGCCGGCGACCGCGAGCGTGATGCGCAAGCGTTCCGGGTTCTGCGCGTCGCGCGCCAGCCGTTCGATGTTGTAGGGCGGATAGCCGTCGGCGCCCTTGGCGACGCGGTCGAGCAAGCGCTCGATCTCGTCGAAGCCCAGCAGGAACGGGCTGGAGAGGGACGGAACTCGTGACATGGTCCTCAAAGCCCTCGCTCAGAAGCGACTTTGACTCGGGGTCCGAGATTGGCACCCCACCCGAACTCGGGTTTACCCGAGTTCGGCACTCTTGCTCTCGGGCACCGGCCCGCCAGCCCTCCTAATATGGGCGGCGCCGGTTAAAGGTTCAAGAACACGGGGGTTTTCACCCCTTTAACGATATAGTGCGCGCCGTCCGGGGGTTTTATGATGACTTCGCCAGCAATGCCGGCCCTCACAGTGCGCGCGATCCGCTCAACGCCGGTCGAGGTGCCACCCAATTTCATCCTCGGCACCACGCAGGGCGCCTTCCGGGCGGTACCTCTGCTGCTGATCGATCTGGAGACCGAGGAGGGCGTCACCGGCCGCGCTTACGTGTTCTGCTACATGCGCGCGGCGGCGCCGGCGATCGCAAGCCTGCTCGGCGAAGTCGAGCGCGTGAGCAAAGGCGAGCGGGTCGATCCGCCCGCGCTGTGGGCCAAGCTGATGCGGCGCTTCACGCTCATCGGCATGCAAGGCGTGGTGGGCATGGCGGCCAGCGGCTTCGACGTCGCTTGCTGGGACGCGCTCGGTGTTGCCGCCAAGCAGCCTTTGTGCCGCCTGCTCGGCGCCGAGCCGCGGCCGGTCGC
>Ga0335081_10010089_pt1 | contig 15241 bp, 14 predicted proteins | sample Lox_Sample_35_FD_206713 | JGI IMG/M metagenome (GOLD analysis project Ga0335081, IMG submission 206713) | Soil microbial communities from Loxahatchee National Wildlife Refuge, Florida, United States - Lox_Sample_3.5 | ecosystem: Environmental > Terrestrial > Soil > Wetlands | place: USA...
GAAAGCTGCGCGGCAGTCGGCGACGAATTCTTCTACATCAAACATCGTGACCTCCTGTCGCAAGAAGCCGCAGCAAGACTTCTACCGCTAAGCTGCTAAATGTCACATAAAGCATACCACTTTCGGGTTGCCACTGGTAGGAACAATGGTGCGGTCGAGAGGACTCGAACCTCCACGGGTTGCCCCGCTAGCACCTCAAGCTAGTGCGTCTACCAATTCCGCCACGACCGCATGTGGGCTTGGTGTGCGCCGGTCCGGCGCCCGGCGCGGATGTAACAGTTCGGGCAGTCCCGGACAAGGTCCGGCCGCCGCCCGGGCAGGACAGCTTTTCCCCGCGATCCAGTTACCGCGCCGCAGCAGACGCGCGCTGGCGCTGCGAACAAGCCGGATACGCACCTACCCTGCCCGCGAGGCGCAGCAAGCGTTTGTCTCGAATCGTTCTTGGCCGACACTTCCGGATTGCGGCTGATATTTCCGCGCAGTCGCGGCGTTAGGCGGCGTCGGCGGCGCGCGGCAAGAGCTTCTTGACCTCGACCGCGATCTTGTTGCCGCTGACGATGACGGTGCCCTGCGCCACCGCCAGATTGTTGGCAAGGATGCGCACTTCATCGTCCTCCGACGCGTTGAGCTCGATGATGGCGCCGCGGCCAAGCCGCAGCACCTGGTGGATCGGCATCGACGTCGTGCCAAGCACCACGGCGATGTCGATCGAGACATTATCGAGCTTCGGCAAGAGGCTCCCCGCGCTGGCTTTTCGAGCGTAAATTCGCTGCGTCCCCTTTGACCATGCTATGGTTACGAGGTGGTTAACAGACGCGGCGACCTCGCTCTTGGGCTGCATCCGGCTGCCGGCACGCCGGCAGTCGAATGGCGCATCAGCGACCAAGCGGTCGACTACCAGAGCGCGCTCGCGACCATGTCGGCGCGGGCCGCCGCGATCGCGCGCGGCGAGGCGCCCGAACTGGTGTGGCTGCTCGAACATCCGCCGCTCTACACCGCCGGTACGTCGGCACGGCCTGATCAACTGCTCGACGAGCGCTTTCCGGTCCACTCCGTCGGCCGCGGCGGCCAGTTCACCTATCACGGCCCCGGCCAGCGCATCGGCTATGTCATGCTCGATCTCAAGCGCCGTGTGCCGGATATCCGCCGCTTCGTCGCTTCGATCGAGGAGTGGCTGATCTGGACGCTGAGCGGCTTTAATGTGCAGGGCGAACGCCGCGACGATCGCGTCGGCGTCTGGGTGCGACGGCCCGACAAAGGCGACGGCTTCGAGGACAAGATCGCCGCCATCGGCATCCGCGTGCAGCATTGGGTGACGCTGCACGGCTTCGCGCTCAACGTCGATCCAGAGCTTGGTCATTTCTCGGGCATCGTGCCGTGCGGCGTCGCCGACCACCGCTACGGCATCACCTCGCTCGCCGATCTCGGCATCGTTGCGCCGATGCCGGAGATCGATCTCATGCTGCGCGCCGCCTTCGAGCCGCTGTTCGGCGCGACAGGCGAGGCTCAAGACGTCGGCAGCACCGAGAACAATTCACCGCGACGGCGCAGCGCCAGTTCCTCCGGCGTGCCGTCGCGCTGATCGATCGCCGCAACGCGCGCCCCGCGCGGGCCGTCGCGACAGGCGGCGACCATCGCCGCGACTGTCTCCATTTCGCCGACGAACAGCGCCTCGACCGAGCCATCGGCGCGGTTGCGTACCCAGCCTTCGATGCCGCGCTCGATCGCCGTCACTTCGGTCCAGGCACGAAAGCCGACGCCTTGCACCAGGCCGCAGATCACGACGCGGCGGATGATGGCCATCCGAATTCTCCAAGCTTGCGCGCACCGGCGCCGGTCGGCCGCAGCCAGCGCCGCAAATCATCAATATAGTCCGGCGGCAGTGCCCAGGCTTGCGCCGCGGCGATGACGAGTTCGAGATAGCCGGCCTTGGGCCGACCGGCGCGGGTCGGCCGCGCCAGATAGACGAGCGCGCGCCGGCGGCAGCCCGCCTGCTGCACCGGCAACATCGCGATCCGATAGAGCCGAGCGGCGACGTTCTCCCAGCCATCGAGCGTGACGCGGTCGCGCGGCGTCAGCCGCCACACCACGCCATGCACCGTGGCGCCACGCATCGGCGCGATCGAGGCATAGCCATCGCCGGTGATGAGGAAGCGATGGTGCGCGAGCGTCGCTCTCCCGAGCGGTTCGGCCTCCGGCGCGTGCCGGCGCATCACGCGGCGATCCATATTGGAGCCATAGGCGAAGTGCAGCATCACGCGGCGCGCGGCGCGGCGCTCGGCCGGGTCGCCGCGAAGGCCGTGAGACAGGCCGCAAGAACCATCGGCAGCACGGCGATCACCATCAGCGCCGCCACGATCAGCCAGCCGACGTCATGATCGGACCAGGCCGAGAGCGAAGCGATGATCCAGACGAGCAGAACAAGTCCGGCACCGATCATCGCATTCTTGTCCGATGCCGCTCCAAGCGAGGAGAAGAAACTCGTCGCGACAATGAGGAACAGCACGACCGAAAGCGCATAGAGTGCGGCCACGGCGGCCGCGAGACCGGCGCCGCGATCGGCGTCGGACAGGCGTTTGGCGTGCAGCGAAAACCAGATCCAGGTCAACAGCGCCTGCGCGGCGGCAAACAGCCAGAGTCCGCCGCGCGCCACGGCATCGGGCGCGGTCAGCAGGTGCGACGCGGCGCCCGCCGCATAAACCAGAAGCGCAGCCAGCACGAAAGGCAACGGCCGCAGCCGTCCGGACGGCGAAAACCAAAAGCGCAGCTGCTGCATCGGCTCGGTCCCGGAAGGCGTTGCTCCGCGGCGCGCGGCCCATGCACGACGCCCGGAATCGCCGACACAGTATTGCAGAATTGACGCCATTGCAGAATTGGCGCGGTCGCTGGCTCAAGGCGGGCTGGCGTAAGCGCGACGCCCGGCGGGTAGGCGGCCGCGTTCAGGCGAACTCCATCACGACGGCGTCAACCGCAACGCTGTCGCCCGGCTTCACCCTGACGGTCTTGATGACGCCGTCGCGCTCGGCGCGCAGGATGTTCTCCATCTTCATCGCCTCGACCACCGCCAAGGTCTCGCCGGCCTTGACCTCCTGGCCTTCAGTGACGGCGAGCGAAACGATGAGGCCCGGCATTGGACAGCGCACCGCTTTACCGCTGTCCGACAAGACCTTGGCCGGCATCAGCCGGGCATAGCGCGCCTCGCGCTCGGTGTAGACGAAGGCCTTGGCCTCGATGCCGCGATAGGCGAGTTCGAAGCCATTTGGAATCATGCGCACATGAACCGCAACCGGCGCGCCGTCGAAGGTGCCCTGCCATACCGGCAAGCCGGGCACCCAATCGGAGTGCAGCAGGCGGCGCGCGCCGTCCTCGAACGTCACCGCAACCGCCTTGCCCTCGTGCTCGACATCGGCATGGATCACCTGGTCACCGAGCCACACCGCGCGGCGGCGCTCGCGGGTCAGCGCGGTATTCAGCTGCCCGGAAATCTTGCGCTTGCGCTCACCCAAAAGGTGATCGATGGCGGCGGCCACGCCGGCGATGGTGTGGCCAATGGCGCCGGTCGGCGCGACGCGCTCGAAGCCACGGGGAAATTCCTCAGCGATGAATCCGGTCGACAGCGCCCCGGAGCGCCAGCGCTCGTGCTGCATGATGGCGGCGAGGAACGGGATGTTGTGGCGGATGCCTTCGATGGTGAAGGCATCGAGCGCACCGGCCTGCGCGTCGATCGCGGCGATGCGCGAAGGCGCATGGGTGACGAGTTTGGCGATCATCGGATCGTAATAAAGCGAAATCTCCCCGCCTTCGGTGACGCCGGTATCGTTGCGTACGGTCACGCCGTCGCGCACGCCCTCGGCCGGCGGCTGGTAGCGCACCAGGCGTCCGATCGAAGGCGCAAAATTGCGGTACGGGTCCTCGGCGTAGATGCGGGTCTCGACCGCCCAGCCGTTGAGCTTGATATCGCTCTGCTTGAGCGTGAGCGTCTCGCCTGCGGCGACGCGGATCATCTGTTCGACGAGATCGATGCCGGTGACGAGTTCGGTTACCGGATGTTCGACCTGCAGCCGGGTATTCATCTCCAGGAAATAGAAGCTCCTGTCCTGGCCGGCGACGAATTCGACGGTACCGGCGCTGTCGTAGCCCACCGCCTTGCCGAGCGCGACCGCCTGCTCGCCCATTTTCCGGCGCGTCGCCTCGTCGAGCAGCGGCGACGGCGCCTCCTCGATGACCTTCTGATTGCGGCGCTGGATCGAGCATTCGCGCTCGCCGAGATAGATGACGTTGCCGTGCTTGTCGCCAAGCACCTGGATTTCGACGTGGCGCGGCTCGGTAATGAATTTCTCGATGAAGACACGGTCGTCACCGAAGCTCGATTTCGCCTCGGAGCGCGCGCGCGCAAAGCCTTCGGCGAGTTCGGCTCGGCTATAGGCGATGCGCATGCCCTTGCCGCCGCCGCCGGCCGATGCCTTGATCATCACCGGGTAGCCGATCTCCTCGGCGATGATCTGGGCATGCTTGTCGTCCCTGATGACGCCGAGATAGCCGGGGACGGTCGCGACATTGGCAGCGGCCGCGGCTTTCTTGCTCTCGATCTTGTCGCCCATGGCGGCGATCGCCTTGGGGTTCGGCCCGATGAAAACGATGCCGGCCTCGGCCAGCGCTTCGGCGAACGCGGCCCGCTCGGAGAGAAAGCCGTAGCCCGGATGCACCGCCTCGGCGCCGCTCGATTTGCAGGCGGCGACGATCTTCTCGATCGACAGGTAGCTTTGCGCCGCCGGCGGCGGCCCGATTGGAACCGCTTCGTCCGCCATTTCGACGTGGAGCGCGCTGCGATCGGCATCGGAAAAGACCGCGACGGTCGCAATGCCCATGCGTCGGGCGGTCTTGATGATCCGGCAGGCGATCTCGCCGCGATTGGCAATCAGGATTCGCTTGAACATAACGACATTAAATCCAGCGAACCGGCCTCCCCGCTTTGCGGTGTCAACAGATAAATGTCAATCAGTCGACGTGGACATTGGCCTTGGCGACGATATCTCGATCGATCGCGGCCTCGCGCTTAATGCGCTCGGCAAGCCCGGCCGCAGTCGAGGCGATTGTCACCGCGCCGCCCGCGGCGAAGCGCTGCTTGATATCGGGCAGGCTCAGGATCTTGACCATTTCGGCGTTGAGCTTGTCGATGATCGGCTGTGGCGTGCCAGCCGGGGCGAGCAGTAGCGTCCAATTCGAGGCATTGATGTCACCGGCGCCAGATTCCTTGAGCGTCGGCAATTCGGGATTCTGCGCCGAGCGCTGCGCCGTGGTGATGGCAAGGATGCGCACATTGCCGCTCGGCACATGCGGGGCGACCGACGATGTCGCCAGGATGGCGAGCGGAATATCGCCGGCGACGAGCGCCTGCGCCGCCGGTGCGCCGCCTTTGTACGGCACGTGCACGAATTTGGTGCCGGTGTTGAGCGCCATCGATTCCAGAACCAGTTGGTTGATGCTGCCGTAGCCGGGCGTGCCGACATTGAGAAAGCCGGGCTTCGCCTTGGCGGCGGCGATCACGTCGGCGACTGATTTGTAGGGGCTCGCGCCATGAACGGCGAGCACCATCGGCGTATCGCTCACCGCGCTGATCGGCGCGAAGTCGCGATCGAGATTGTAGGGCATGTCCTTGAACAGAGCCGGATTGATCGCCACGTCGCCGACCGTGCACATCACCAGCGTGTAGCCATCGGGGGCCGCGCGCGCGGTTGCCTCCATCGCGATGAAGCCGTTACCGCCGGGGCGATTCTCGACGGCGACCGCTTGTCCCCAATCCTCGGTCATCTTGGCGCCGACGAGGCGCGCCGCGATATCGGCGATGCCGCCAGGCGCATAGGGCACCAGCAGGCGGATCGTCCGCGTCGGGTAGTCCTGGGCCTGTGCCGTCCCGGCACCGAGCGCCGCGAGCAGCGACACCGCACCGAAAAGTATCAGCCGCGCGAAGAACCGTATTTCATGCATTGTGTTGCCCCACTCTTCAATCCGGATGATCGCGAGTTTTGTAACGGCCAGTTTCTAATGGCGCAGCACCAGCGACAAGAGGAGCGCGAGCGCAAGCAGCGCCGATACCCCCTGCCAGAAGCGCAGCGGTGAGCGCTCATAAAGGGTCTGCGGCCGTTGCGCCACGACTGGCGCACGCGCCGGCCCCATTTCCATTTCGACCGCAAATTCCATCATATCGCCGAAACGATCGTTCGGATCGATAGCAATGGCGCGGGCGAGCGCAGCCTGCAGCCAGGCCGGCAGATCGGGGCGCAATGTCGACAGCGGCGTCGGCTGCGTCTTTCGCGGCGGGCTCGTGGCATCGAGGTTGCCGTAGGGAAACTCCCCCGCAAAAGCGCGGAACATGGTCACGCCCAACGCATAAATGTCACTTGACTCGTTGCCGGCCTCGCCGTCGAACATTTCCGGCGCCATGTAGCCCATAGTGCCGGGAATATCCTCGGGCGGAAAATCCTCCACACCAGGAACGCGCACCACGCCGAGATCGATCAGCTTGAGTGATCCGCCGGCCTCGAGGATGACGTTGTCGGGCTTGATGTCGCGATGGATGATGCCGGCACGATGCAGCGCCGCCGCGCCACGCGCGAGTTTGATCGCGATATTGCGGCCCTCTTCGAGACCGACCGCCGGGCGCCGCGCCAGCCGGGTCGAGAGCAATTCGCCCGGATAAAGCGGCATCACTGTATAGAGGCAGGTCTGGCGGCCGGGAGGCAATTCGATCGTGCGGCCGACCCACGGACTGTGGACGCGCGCACCGACCCAAGCCTCACGGACGAAGGCCGCGCGATAGGTAGCGACCGAAGCGACCTGCGGCTTGGGAAATTTGAGTACGACGTCGCCGCCCTCGACCTCGTCGGTCGCGCCGAACAGGCGGGTGTAGCGACCGTCCGACACCAGGACTTTGAGCACGAAGCCGTCGATGGTTTCACCGTCGGTCGGCACCGGCCGCAGCGGCAGCTGCATGACGGTGTTGCCGATGTCGGCAGATTCCACGGTCGGTAGTTCGACGACATCGACCACCAGCGCGGTGGTGTTGTCGGTGCTGCCTGAATCAAGCGCTGCCGCGACCAGCGCCCGCGCGGTGTCCTCCGACGCCGAGCGCTCACACAATATCGCCGCAATCGATTCCGCACTGAGGAAGGCGTGCACCCCGTCGCTGCACAGCAGCAGCCGGTCGTGCCGCGCCAGCGGCTGCCGCGCATAGTCGAGGCGCACCTCGGTTTCGACACCGAGCGCGCGGGTCAAGACGTTCGATCGCCTGGAACTATCGGCGCTCTCACGCACATGGTCGGTGGTGAGCAACGATAGGCGGTCGCCGCCGAGCCGATAGGCGCGGCTGTCGCCGACATGAAGCACATGGGCGACGCGGCCGCGCAGCACGAGCGCGGTGAAGGTGCAGCCCATGCCGGCGAGATCGGGATCGCGCCGACCCTGTGCGTGGATCCAGCCGTTGAGCGCGCTGATCACCGTCGCCGCCGCGCGACGCACATCCATGGTTTCGGGCAGATCGCAAAAGCCGTCGAGAAAACCGCGCACCGCGGTTTCGGCGGCAACCCGGCCGCCCTTGGCGCCGCCAATGCCGTCGGCGATTGCCGCCACGACGTCGCTTCTCGGCTTGGGCAGCTCCCAGCCGAAAACAGCGCCGGCGAAGTCTTCGTTGCGCTTGCGCGGGCCGGTGTCTGAGGCGAAGCCCACGCTCGCCTTCACTCCGGACGACCGCTCAGGCATGGCAAAGCTCCGCTAACCGCCGGGCGGTGGGCTCTCCGGAGCGTGACGGCCGAAAAACGCGGGCTTTAGACCCTGATCCGCCGAGTTGGAATCGGATCAAGCGCCGCGACGAAGCCTTCATTTCTCCAGCTTGCAATGATCATAAAGGAAATTGCCGCCGGTGGCAGAGGCGAGGATGACCGTCAGATTTCCGGACTTGCGGTCGAGCGTGTAGTTCCAGCCATCCTTCAGATCCTTCCAGGAGATCTGGGCGTCGCTGATCCGCGCCGGGTTGGCATCGACCGTCGAGCGCTCGTAGTCGATTGTGATCTGGAAGTTCGCACCGCTCGACACGTTCGTGCAGGTGACCGCAATCTCGCCGCGCTGTGCCTGCGCGCTGCCAACGGCAGCGGCAAGACCAAGCGCGATAGTACTGATCGTCACAGCCATTGACCTAGTCCGCCCCATCATCTGCCCCATTCGATTGCTCAGTTTTTAGTCATCATGCAGCTTTTGTGATCATACCGCATAATACCTCGCCGCAACGTTCATCAGAACCTTGGTTCAGTCAATGCTCGAATAGGTGGCATAGATTTTGCCAGTTTCTCCGTCGCTCGCCTGCGCGCACGCGGTGCGCAGGGGGCATATTTGGGGGAAGGCACAAATGGCACTCGTACCGTCACCACAATGGCTCGATACCGGGGACAATGCTTGGCAGCTTGCGGCGGCCACATTCGTCGGCCTGCAAAGTATTCCCGGTCTGACAATTCTCTACGGCGGCATCGTCAAGAAGAAATGGGCGATCAATTCCGCCTTCATGTCGATTTACGCCTTTGCGTCCGTGCTCATTGTTTGGGTCTTATTCGACTACAACATGGCATTCGGGCCACAATGGTTTCCATTCCTGGGGACACCTAGTTTAGCGACCTCGGCACTATTCACGACAGGCCAAGCCGTCATTCCAGCCGCATCGGGCGGCATGCCGCCAATGGCATTCCCGATGGCGACGCTGATCTTCTTCCAATTCGTGTTTGCGGCCATCACCGTGATCATCCTTGCCGGTTCAGTGCTCGGGCGCATGAACTTTACGGCCTGGATGATCTTCTGCCCGGTGTGGATGACGCTGGTCTATACGGTCGGCGCGTTCAGTCTCTGGGGCGGCGGCTGGCTCGCCGGCATGGGTGTGGCGGACTTCTCCGGCGGCTACGTCATCCATCTTGCTGCCGGTACGTCGGGCTTCGTTGCCGCGTGGGTGATCGGCCCGCGGCTGCAAGCCGATCGTGACAACTTCCCGCCCAACAGCCTGCTCATCACACTCGCCGGCGCCGGCGTGCTGTGGCTGGGCTGGAACGGCTTCAACGGCGGCGACCCGTACTTTGCTAACGCCGATGCCGGCGCGGCAGTGCTCAACACCAATACGGCGACTGCGGCTGCATTGCTGGTGTGGACGCTGCTGGACAAGATGGCTTACGGCAAACCGTCGGTGCTCGGCGCCGTCAACGGCATGATCGCGGGTCTCGTCGCAATCACCCCCGGCGCCGGCTATGTCGACGGTTGGGGAGCGATCGTCATCGGCATCGTCGCCGGCATCATTCCCTGGCTCAGCATGAACAAGCTGCAGAAGACCAGGTTCATGATGAAGGTCGACGACACGTTGAGCGTCTTCTCGACGCACGGCGTTGCCGGTCTGATCGGCGGCCTGATGGTCGGCATCATGGCCAATCCGGACATGCTGCAATATATCGGCACCGACAAAGAGGCTCCCGGCGTCAACGTCACGGGCTTGCTGTACGGCAATGCCGGCCAGCTCCTGCTGCAGGCGGAAGGCGCAGCCTTCATCATCGTCTACAACGTCATCGCCACCTTCATCATCCTCAAAGTCATCGGCCTGATCGTGCCGCTGCGGATGGATGAAGCAACCCTCAAAGTCGGCGACGATGCGGTGCATGGCGAGACCGCTTACGCCATCGGAACCGAAGGCGAGTGATCGATCTACGCCGGCGGGCGCTCAACCCGCCGGCATCCACTTCATTGCGGGCATGATGGCCGCCCGCAAGTCAGGATCCGGGTCGTGTAACTGTGGCGCGGATCCTTGGCGGCCCCACTCTGTGCGGGGCCGCCTTTTTTGTCAGCGCCGCGTTCAGGCGTAATATCGCAGCCGCGGAAAAACCCGTTTGCTCGCCTCTGGAGTGGCTCAGCGCAGCTTGGTCTCGCAAAGCCAGCCCCGATAATCTAGCGTTGCGCTTGGGGAAACGCAGGTGCCGTCACACCACCGTCATGTGTTCTTAGCAGAACGGGAGCGTTCCCCTTGGCTCCGAGAGGTCCCCATGCGCGCCCTTTCCATGCTCGGCACGACGATGATTTTGCTTTGCACCGTGACTGCGGCTCTTGCGCAAGCACCGGTGGCGCCGCGGCACAATGTGATCCTGTTTGTCGCCGACGGGCTGCGGGCCCGTATGGTCGATGACAGTACGGCGCCAACCATGGCCGCGATCGCGCGCAACGGGGTAAGCCTGCGCAACGGCCACGCCATGTTTCCGACGTTCACCACCGCCAACGCTTCCAGCATGGCCACCGGCCACATGCTTGGTGACACCGGCGACTTCTCCAACACCATCTATACCGGCTACCCGGTCGCCGCCGTCGGCAATACGCCGACGCCGTTCCTGGAGAACGACGCCGTGCTCGCCGATGTCGACACACATTTCTCAGGCAACTACCTCGATGAGGCGACGATCCTCAAGCTCGCCCGCGACAAGGGCTACAGCACCGCTGCAATCGGCAAGGTCGGGCCGGTGCTGATCTTCGATCACACCGAGCGCACCGGCACGCAGACCGTGATCGTTGACGATCTGACCGGCACCCCAAAAGGCGTTCCGCTGTCCGCCGAAGTGAGCGAGCGTTTCAAGGCGGCTAACCTTCCACTTACGGCGCCGTCGCGCGGCGAAAACGGCAAGGCCGGCAACATGCAGACACCCGGCACTCACAGCGCCAATATCGTGCAGCAGGGCTACTTCGCCGACGTGACCACACAGGCGGTGTTGCCGCTGTTCAAGGACCGCAACAAGCCGTTCGTGCTGGTGTTCTGGTCGCGCGATCCCGACGGCACCCAGCACAATCAGGGCGACAGCCTCAATACGCTTGTGCCCGGCATCAATGGCCCGACTTCGCTCGCCGCGATCCGCAACGCCGACGATGATCTGGCCCGCATCCGCGCCGCCCTCGGTGAACTCGGCCTGCTCGATTCGACGGACATCATCGTGACCGCCGACCACGGCTTCTCGACGATCTCCAAAGAGAGCCAGACCAGCTCCACCGTGAAGACGACATTTGCCGACGCGCCTGCTGGCCACCTGCCGCTTGGCTTCGTCGCCCTCGATCTCGCCCACGCGCTGAACATGCCTCTGCTCGATCCCGATGATAGCGGCAAGACGATCGGCGACGGGCAACACACCAAGAACGGCAATGGGCTGATCGGCACCGACCCCGCTCACCCGAAGATCGCCGTCGCCGCCAATGGCGGGTCGGACCTCGTCTATCTGCCCGACGGCGACAAGGCCCTGGCACAGCGCGTGGTCGACACGTTGCTCGGCCAAGACTATGTCAGCGGCCTGTTCGTCGACTCCAGGCTCGGCAAGTTCGCCGGCACATTGTCGCTCGACGACATCGCGCTCGAAGGCAACAGCGTCACGCCGCGCCCGGCGATCGTCGTCAACTTCCGTTCCTTCGACACGGTATGCGGCGAGCCGGTACGCTGCACCGTCGAAGTGGCCGACACAGTGCTGCAGCAAGGCCAGGGCATGCACGGTTCATTCAGCCGCGCCGACACTTGGAACTTCATGGCGATGCAGGGACCGGATTTCAGATCGGGCTTCATCGACCCGGCGCCGGCGAGCAATGCCGATCTCGGACGAACCATCGCACAGATCATGGCGCTCGACACCGCCGATACCGGCAAGCTGATCGGTCGCGTGCTATCGGAGACTCTGCCCAATGGCGCGGTACCCACTGTGACGAGCCGCATCGTCACCTCGGACCCTGCTCCGAACGGCCTGGTAACCGTCCTCGACCTGCAGCAGGTCGGCGTAACGCGGTATTTCGATGCTGCGGGATTCCCCGGTCGTACGGTCGGCCTGTCGACGACGGCGCTACCGGGCGCGACGCAGTAAGCGTCACATCGGCAGTGAAAGTCTGACCGCGCGGCGCCCTTCATCGACAATCCAGTCGAGGATGGCAATGTCGGTTTCGTCGTAGCCAGCGGGAAGGCGTCGCTTCGGCGCGGTGACAACGATCGGTGACCGAGCGATCACCGCGGCAAGCGTCTCAAGATCGGGACGACACGCAACCATTGCCGTTTGCGCCTTCCGCGCTCCCGGCAAAGCCGCGGCCGGGCACATTTTTTGTCGTTCTTCAAGCATCTGTCGCCCGAATCGGTTGCCAAGTTCGAAGCTCGGCCCACAGGTAGGCCCGGCAAGGGCCGGACTGGGGCAAACTCGCGGCAAAACCCTTTCGTCACCGATTGGTGATCGCCCTGCCGGACGAGCCTTTTGCACCGCAGCGCGCGGCAACAATCTTTCGCGGCCTGGCGCTTCGTGACCAATTCCTAGCCCTGCGGCAAATTCGCCAGCAGAATATTGCCGTTGTGCGACGCTGGTATTGCCGACCCTTCAACGGTACATAATTAAAGCTATACGCATTCCTGAAAATCGATCAGCCCAAACAGCGGAGGATTTATCATGGCGCTCGCGATTGGCGATACGGCTCCGGACTTCGAAGCCGAAACCACCGAAGGAAAGATTCGCTTTCACGATTGGATCGGCAACGGTTGGGCTGTGTTGTTCTCGCACCCCAAGGATTTCACGCCAGTGTGCACGACGGAGCTCGGCACCATGGCGCGGCTCAAGCCTGAATTCGACAAGCGCGGCGTCAAGATCATCGGGCTGTCGGTCGACCCCGTCGACAATCACAAAAAATGGTCCGGCGATATCAAGGACGTCGTGGGATTTGCGCCGAACTATCCAATGATCGGCGACACCGATCTGAAAATTTCAAAACTCTACGGCATGTTGCCGGCATCGACGGGCGGAACGTCCGAAGGGCGCACGCCGGCTGATAATCAGACGGTGCGCAACGTCTTCGTTGTCGGCCCCGACAAGAAAATCAAGCTGGTGCTGGTCTATCCGATGACCACGGGCCGTAATTTCGACGAGGTTCTGCGCGTCATCGACTCGCTGCAGCTCACCGCCAAGCATCGCGTCGCGACGCCAGCGAATTGGAAGCAAGGCGAAGACGTGATCCTCACCGGCGCAGTCAGCGATGACGAGGCCAAGAAACTCTACCCACAAGGCTGGAAGACGTTGAAGCCGTACCTGCGCGTCGTGCCGCAGCCGAAATAACAACGTCGTCGAGTCTTCAATTCGACAATCAGGGCGCGGCAATAGCCGCGCCCTTTCCATCGCAACGCGCGTGAACAGAAAATCTCTTGCAGAGAAGAGGTGAAGTCCGGCCGCGTCCGACTTTTATTTATCGCGCGCGGGCGAGAGCGCGACGGCGGCTTCCGTCGTGAGCAGGAGGAAGGTCAGTGTCTCCTGGAGGTAGAGCCGCACGACCTGGTCGGTATGGCTCAGATAGCCGATCGAGACGTCCTGGCCGATGTGCAGATCGAAGTCGCCGCCGCGCGTGGTGAGCACGAAGGCGCCGGCGATGGCGGGCGCCCAGATAATTTCGTCTTTGACGAGCTTCTTGATGTGCTCGAGCACCGGGTATCCATGATCGCTGAACTCGGCCAGCGCCGTATAGGCATCGGCGCCGAGCACCACCGAATAGGGCCCGTTGACGCCGACGAGGCGGAGTCGACTCAGCGCCTGAGAGATGGCGTCCGGATAGTGACGCACGTCGGCGGGCAGCGTCATGATCGGATTGCTGGTGCCCTGACGGATACCGACGATGCCGGCTGCGGGGTAGCCGTCAAAGATGGCGCGGTCCTCGGCAAAGGCGATCTTCTGGGCGGCCTCCTTCGCCGGCTGCCAATCCGAATCGTTGGCGCCGCGCTCGACGTCGTCGATCTGCTGGCGATCCAACTCGAACGGCACGCGCAACTCGACCAGAGCCTTGACTTCACGCTGCCGGGCAATGACTCCATCGTCCGGAGCCGCGATCGTCGTGAGGTGGCCGGTGCCGACCGCCGACAGGCCGACGCCGCCCGCGCCGTGCATGTCGACCACGCGTCGCGCAGCGAGGTGGCGCTTGAGGGTCCGCGTCGTCTCGTCCTCGATGTCCGCCCACGCGGCCTCGGAAATCGGGGCAAGCTCGCGATGAAGATTATTCATGCCGGTTTTCTCCTTTGAGAGAGCCGATGCCGAGGGAGCCGTCTGACACCGTCGTGGATGGCGGCGCCTCAGCCACCGAGGCCGTGGCGGTTGTCGCCGCCATGCCATCGTCGCTCACGGATTCCAGAAATGTCGCAGACGGCACAAAGAAGAGCGTTCCGGTCACCGCCCGGCTGAAGTCAAGCAGCCGATCATAATTGCCGGCCGGCCGGCCGACGAACATGTTCTCGATCATCTGCTCGGTGATCCGAGGTGTGCGGCAATAACCGATGAAGTAGGTGCCGAACTCGCCCGCGGCCACGTTGCCGAACGGCATGTTGTCGCGCAGGATTTTGAACTCCTTGCCGTTCTCGGTGATCGTGGTGAGCGCGTTATGCGCCGAGCTGGGCTTGATCGAATCGTCGAGCTCGATATCGGACAATTTGGTGCGGCCGATGATGCGTTCCTGCACTTCCGTGGACAGCGCGTTCCATCTGGCCATGTCGTGCAGATATTTTTGCACGATGACGTAGCTGCCGCCGGAGAAGGCCGGATCCTCATCGTCAATGATTGCGGCCTCGATCACCACCGGCCCGCGCGGGTTCTCGGTACCGTCGACGAAGCCGAGAAGATCGCGGTCGTCAAAATAACGGAATCCATGAACTTCATCGACCGCCGTGACCGCCTCTCCAAGGTTCTCCATGATCCTGGTCGCAAGCTCGAAGCAGAGATCCATGCGGTTGGCCCGGATATGAAACAGCAAATCGCCCGGCGACGACACCGCATGGCGGGAACCTGCCCGAATTTCGCGGAAGGGATGCAGTTCGGCCGGTCGCGGCTCCCCGAACAGGCGATCCCATGCCGCAGAACCGACGCCCATGACACAGGTGAGGCCGGCCTCGAGATTGCGGAATTCAACGGCACGGCCCAATGCCGGAAGGTCGGCGCAGAACGACCGCACCTTCGCACGATTGTCCGGCCCCGGGTTTATCGTCAGAACCAGAAAAATTGCCGCCCGCGTCAGCGGCGCCGCAACCGGCTGCGAAAGTATCACGCCATCGGTGCCCGCCTGCTTGGCGGCCATGCCGGACGCGTCCTTGAGCGAGGTCCCGCTGCTGGCTTGCATCTCGCCATATTGCATTCGTCACCCGAGATAGCAAAGGCCGCTCTTGAGTGCGTCATACGCTGGCGAAGTA
>Ga0335081_10010091_pt1 | contig 15240 bp, 11 predicted proteins | sample Lox_Sample_35_FD_206713 | JGI IMG/M metagenome (GOLD analysis project Ga0335081, IMG submission 206713) | Soil microbial communities from Loxahatchee National Wildlife Refuge, Florida, United States - Lox_Sample_3.5 | ecosystem: Environmental > Terrestrial > Soil > Wetlands | place: USA...
GAATTGCTCCTCCGGCCAAGATCACATCTGCCCTGGCAGGGGGAAGGCCGGGTATTTTCTTTCTTTTTTCGACCGTTTTGGATCGGTAAAGGAGAAGCTGATTCCTCAGAGCTTCTTTTTTTAAAACAAAATGATGGATCTTCTCGGGGATGAATTCCTCCAAACCCTGTTCAACAGAGGCCAAGGTCGTCGCCGTTCCGCCCACCGCTACCATTGATGATAGCTCCCGTGGACGGGGGATGTTGACCAGAAGTTCTCGAATCCTTTTCTCCATCGTGTTCCATTCTTCTTCCCGGAGGGGATCGGAATGCAGAAACTGTTCTGTGAAGCGGACCGATCCGAGCGGAAGACTTGTCCACTGACTGATCTGATTGCCGCTGCCCAGGATAAACTCTGTGCTTCCTCCACCCACATCGACTACAAAGATAGGCTCGTCGCCCTCCCCGAGATCCTTTGCTACGGCCAAAAAGGAGAGTCTCGCCTCTTCTTCTCCTGAGATAACCTCAACGGAGAGATTCAATTTTCGCCTGACCCATCCTAGGAATTCTGCGGAATTCTTGGCTTCTCTGAGTGCGCTCGTCCCGGCGGCAAAGATTTTTTGCACCTTCATGGCCTGACATTGTCTCAAATATTGTGACAGAGTTTCTACGCCTCTATTCATCGCCTCTTTCGTAAGAGTTCCACTTTCATGGACACCCTCACCCAATCGGGCCACCGTCTCCATCTCAAAAAGCGGTTTTATCTTCTCCCCCTCTACCTCCGCAATGAGGAGTAGAATGGTGTTCGTCCCGATGTCAATGGAAGCCACCCTCTCAGGCGAAGTAGGGCTGGATTTCACGGCAGAGCTCCTCGGGGATGATATTGGATGTCAGTTCAGAGTGAAGGGTCTCAAAGGAGGTCCAGTCGTTCAAATAGTAGGGCTGGAAAGGGGTGCGCGAGATGATTCGGGTGAAAAGCTGGTAATGGGCTTCACCGGAGACGGAGTAGACGGAAAAGTTGAAACTATTGAGCCCCTTCTCGTTGTAATACTTCAGGGTGGAGGCGATTCCTTTGGCCAGAGAAGTAATCTCTTCCTTGCCAAGAGTCTCTACAGATCCATGCCCTTCCACACTTGCACAGACCTCGTTGAATCCGATGGGGGCAAAAGAGACGTACCAATGGACTTTTCCGATGCGGGCGATGTATCGCTTTCCAAGCTCCTTTTCGATCTGGATAAGATCGTTCCAGTAATAGGTCCCATTCTTCTGGTAATAGGAGGAGCTGGCATCCAACATCCATTCCATCTCATTCGTTGGAATGGGATCACCGATGACCTGGAGATGGGGATGGAGGATGGTGCTTCCTCCGGGGAGAAGGAAATTTTGACTGATTTGCCAATAGCGGGTATCCGAATCGAAGTCCATTGTCCTTCGGATGATCTCGACGGCAACCGTGAGAGCCTCTTCGTAAATTTCTGGCGTGAATTGGTTCAGGCCGAGAAAATGCTCATGGCAGAGAACAACGACACTTCCATACGAACCGACTGGGTTGAGGTTCGGAAAACCCACTGCCCTTCCGATGCAGACCCGTCCTTCCGGGGAGATTTCCTTTATGAACTGAGGAGTCTTTTGGAGAATATTCTCAGGACAGAAGAGGCATCCTTTCGATTCCTCGGCCATATTTGAGAAATCGAATTTCCCCGGGGAAGGAAGGCCCCAGGTGATGATGCGACTTCGCCGCCTTGTCAAGGGATCGATCCGGACTTCGGTCGGGACTGAGACCGTTTCAAATCCCGCGAGGGGGGAACGGAGGTCCGATTGTAGATGATATCGCTCGAACTTGATTTCCATCGTTCGAATAAAATGGATGACGCCTGATCCCCTTTTCAAGGGGAACCCCCGGAACCTCTGTTTAGGAAAGGGAGGTCGGGAGGGATTTTTCGGTCTGCAACCTGGGAAAGCAACTCTTCACGGGTTCACCTTGAAGAAGAGGTAGTGTTCCACCATTTCACAGAGGATATGCCCGATGAGTATGTGGGCCTCCTGGATGCGAGGCGTGCTGGTGGAGGGTACGACAAGAGGGAAATCAGCCATTTTGGCAACCATACCGCCGTCATTTCCAGTGAGGGCAATTGTCTTTATCCCCATCTCTTTGGCCACTTCAAAAGCCTTGACGATGTTGGGAGAGTTCCCGCTCGTGGTGATGCCGATGGCGACATCCCTTTCCTTACCGAGGGCCCTGATTTGTTTCGCAAAGATTTCGTTGAAAGCAAAGTCGTTGGAAATGCTGGTCAGGACGGAGGCATCTGTGGTGAGGGCAATGGCGGGCAGGGGGGGACGGTCCATGACATAGCGATTGACGAATTCCGCAGCCAGGTGCTGGGCGTCGGCAGCGCTTCCGCCGTTTCCGAAGAAAAGGAGCTTGTTACCCGCTTCGAAGGTGTGAGAAACCAGCTTGATCACGTCGAGAAGTTTCGGGAGGTTTTCTCTGAGAAAACGACTCTTGACTTCGGAACTTTCTTTAAATCGTTTTAGGATGATATTTTCCATCGAAAAGAGATATTATACTTCCCGGTTCCTCATGTCAAGGGAACCTTTTTTGAGATCTCTGAGAACTCTATAGATTCTTGTCAGAGATCTCTGATCACACAGATTTCAAGAATGATTAAAGAGATTTCTCTTTTTTGGACGCATTTTCAATCTGTGTAATCTCAAATAATCTGTGCAATCAAACGTCTCTGAAACAGCCTTTGGTTTTTTCAGGGACTTTGATAGGGCAATTTCCAGCGCCGATTCAGCCACGGCCATTGATCTGGATATTGCCTCACGATCTCCTCAATCGCTCTTGTAAATTTAGCCGTTAATTGTTCCCTATCTCTTTTTTCATCTGATGTCCTTTCTATTTCAACCGGACTGCCAATCACCAAGGTCCGTGGGGTTCCTGCTTCCCTCACGATGAACATAGGTAAAATAGGAGCCCCTGTCTTGAGCGAGAAGATCGCCGGTCCGGGCGCAGTATAAGCTGTTTGGCCGAAGAACGGTACAGGAAGTCCCCCCCGTATCTGCTGCTCGTCGGCGACGAGGTAAAGGATTTCATTCCGACGCAGGGCGTTAAGAGATTTTTTAACGGAGACGGATGCCGGTTGCTGGGAAAAAGGATTCTGGCCCAGCCTTCGCTGATAGTCGCCAATGTTCTTCCACAGTTTTGGAAATTTTCCCTCATTGATGATGAGATTGAACGGGTAACCCTCCAACGAAAGCCTTGCCCCTACGAGTGTGAAGGGTCCCAAATGAAGCCCGAGGCCGATGACTCCCTTTTTTTGAGCCAGGGCCTTTTCCAGATGCTCCTTCCCTTGGATCTCAATCTTGAGGACGAATTTATCAAAAGGGCGTGCGTAGCCATAGAGCGTTTCCAGAGGTGTCAACGAGAAGTTGAAGAAAACCTCTCTGGCGAGCTTCTTAATCTCCTCAAGGTCTTTTTCTCCCTTGAAGGCCAGGGAGAGATTGCTAAGCACTCTGTGCCTGTATCTTTTGATCAAATAGAAAGCCATTGACCCCAGAATCTTTCCGAGGAAGACCAGTGCCCCAGGGGAGGGTACCTTTAGTACTCGCATCGAAAAAGCCAACAAGAGGGTGGCGGAATAATCCCCGAGCCAGTATTTTACTTTCTTAGGGCGCATCCTATTCATGAGATATCCAGAGTAACGAATACAAGTCAGATTAACATAAGATTATTTGAGGCCGGATTTCAATACATCTGCTTGGAAGTGCCGTTTTCAAACGGTGATTGACCTTTAAACCCATTTTGTTTATCATCTTCAAGAGATGCCGAGCGCATCGCAGGACGTGTATCGTTTCAACGACGGAAGGTAACAAGGATGAACATCTCGGCCCTTCCAACTGCCCTTGCCTTCACGATGAACCTCACCCTCTGTCTGGTCGTCCTTTCCAGCAAGCCCAAAAACATGTCTCATCGGCTTTTCGCCTGCTTTGTTCTTTCCTTCGCGGGCTGGAACATGGGCGAACTGATCATGACCAGCAGCGTTAATCCCCTTCGAGCCATATTAGGAGTGAGGCTGGTGTTTGCGGGACTAACTTTTGCCCCTCTTTTCTTTCTCCACTTCTCGTTTGTCTTTCCTTCCAAGAAAAAGAACGAACGGGCAAGAGGGCTCAGAATCTTCCCCCTCTACCTGATTGCGACTGCCCTTGTCTTGACTTTTATTGTCACCTTTCAAATCGATGCTGAGCGGTTCAAGGAATTAAGAAATGTCTTCTATTATGGCCGCCTCTTCGAAGAACCGCTCATTTTTCTGATCTTTCTCGGTTTGTATGCACTCTTCTCAGGCATCTGCATCACTTGGGGCATCAGGAATCTCATCCAATCTCTTCGTACGGCACGAATTCCAAAACAAAAGCTTCAGATCAAGTACCTCATCTTTGGAATCGTCTCCATGGCCCTCGTCGGGACGATTATCAACCTCTCCAACTATTTTCTCCATCTGGGCTTGCCCATCTTCTTTCTCGCAAGCCTCTATTCGCTCCTGGTCAGTTTTTTCTTCGCCGTCGCCCTTATTAAATACCGACTGCTCGACATCCATCTCCTGATTCGGGGAGGAATCCTCTATTCCTCTTTCTCGGGTCTGATCCTGGCGATCTATATTCTGATCATCAAGAATATCGGAGAGGCAATTTCTCGCAGGGCTTACGGCAGATCTCTTTTGGTGGAAGCTGTCTTGATCCTCGCCCTGGTCTTTATGCTTCAACCCTTTCAGAGGAAAGTCGGGGACTGGATCGACCGCTTTTTTTATATGGAGAGGATCCGTTTTCGGACGAAGCTTTCGGAGTTCAGCCGAGCTCTGATGGAGCTGATCGACCTTGCCGATGTGGCGAGGACGACGGTTCATTTTATTATCCAGACCCTGCACGTTGACTTCGTCGCCTTTTGCTTCCAGAAAACGGGGGGCAATGAATACCATCCGATTTTTGAAGTCCCGGTCCATGATAGAATGGTATACCCTCCACAACACCCTCTTGTGATTCGGATGGAATCGAACGAAAGGGCTGTGGATTTAGAGCACCTTCGGAGGAATGAGGGTGAGGTGAAAGAGATTGATGATCTGGTTGAAGCGGGCTGGGTGGCGGTTGCCCCGATTTTTCTAAAGGGCAGATTACAGGGGTTTATTCTTTTGGGAAAGAAGCGGTCAGGAAAGGACTATACCGTGGAGGAACTGGAACTTCTGGAGGCTTTCTCCAACCAGACAGCCCTCGGCATCTCCAGGGCCCTCGTCTATCTGGACATGAGCTTGAAAGACAAACAGATCATGCAAGCTGAAAAGATGGCCGCCGTCGGGGAACTGGCTGCTGGAATCGCCCATGAAATTCGAAATCCATTAGGGATCATCACCGGGTCGGCAGAGACCGTTCGAAAACACGACAATCGAAAGATCCGTGAAGAGATGACAGGGTATATCCTGGAAGAATCGAGACGGATTGACGGATTAATCGGCACGCTCCTGGACTTTGGCAGGCCGAAGGAGCCGAAGTTGGCGAGCTGCGATTTGAGAGAGGTTTTGGAAAAAACCCTACTTCTCATTTCTCCTCAGGCAAAAACTTTAGGGGTGGAGATCGAAAAGGAGATCCCCAAGGAGCCTCTTCGGGTATCGATCGACCCAGACCAGATGCGACAGGCTTTTACCAATTTGGGTGTCAATGCCCTGGAGGCGATGCCGCAAGGAGGACTTCTTAAGGTAACTCTCCTGGAGAATGCCGGAGATAAAGTGTCGATCCAGTTCAGTGATACGGGGAAGGGGATTCCCAGAGAGGCCCAGGCCAAAGTCTTCGACCCGTTTTTCACGACGAAGGAAGGAGGGACAGGTTTAGGGCTTTCCATCGCTCACCGTATTATCGCCCAACACGAAGGGGTTATCCGTGTGGAGGGCGAAGAGGGAGAGGGAACGATCTTTACGATCTCTCTTCCTTTGGAGAAGGGAGTTGGAAAATGAAAAGAACCATCCTCATTGCGGAAGATGAAGAGAAGATGAGGCGGGTTCTGGAAGTGAATCTTCAGGACCAATACCAGGTTCTTCTTGCTAAAGACGGAGAGGAGGCCCTCCGTCTTTTTGAGGAAAACGAAGTCAGCCTTCTGCTCACCGATATGAGGATGCCCGAAAAGGACGGCCTCAGCCTGCTTCACGAAGTGAAACGGCTCCGGCCGGAGATACCCGTGGTGCTGATCACGGCCTACGGTACGATTGAATCGGCCGTCAGTGCCATGAAGGAAGGGGCGACGGACTATCTACTCAAGCCCGTTAAGATGGATGAGGTGGAACAGGTGATCAAGCGGGCCCTCCTGCAAGCAGACCTCATGGATGAAAACCGGAAGCTGAGGCAGGAGATGAAATCCCTATGCGGGATAGATACCCTCGTCAGCAAACATCGGAAAATGATCGAGATGATGGGCATCGCTCGTCAGATTGCGGATAGCAAAGCAACCGTTTTGATCCAGGGAGAGAGCGGTACGGGCAAAGAGCTCGTGGCCCGGGCCATCCACTTCCATAGTCAGAGGGCAGGTTTTCCCTTCGTGGTCGTCAATTCTTCCGCCATTCCAAGAGAGCTTCTTGAGAGCGAACTCTTCGGCCATGAGAAAGGGGCGTTTACGGGGGCTGCAAAGAGAAAGATCGGAAGCTTTGAACTGGCCCATCGGGGGACTCTTTTTCTGGATGAAATTGGGGAAATGCCAAAAGAACTGCAAGTCAAGATTCTGAGGGCGATCGAGGGCTATCCTTTTATGAGGGTGGGAGGAACCGAGGAGATCGATGTCGATGCGCGCTTGATTACTGCTACGAATCGAGATTTGAAGGAAGCGGTCGCGGCAGGGGAATTCCGGGAAGACCTCTACTACAGGCTTCATGTCGTCTCCATCGAGCTTCCACCCTTAAGAGATCGTAAAGAGGATATTCCATTTCTGATCTCGCATTTTATGGAAAAGCATAGGAAGGAAGTGAAGAATAGAACTCTGGAGGTTTCGGAAAGGGCTCTCCAAGCCCTGGAGAATTACTCGTGGCCCGGAAATGTGAGAGAGTTAGAAAATTGTATCTTAAGGTCCATGCTCTTGGCCCGATCTCATCGGATCGAAGCGGAAGACCTTCCCCCGGAGGTCAGGGGGAGGGAGGAGGGGCCGATGGCTTCTGTCCCCAAAGACAGCACGGAACTGAAGAAGGCGAAGTGGCAGCTAAAGCGTATCGCAGAGGATGAGGTGGAGAGGGCTTTTTTGAGAGAGGCTCTAAAAAGGAATAAAGGGAATATTTCAAAAACCGCTCTGGATGTTGGAATGGACCGGAGGCAGCTTCAAAATCTGATTCGGAAGCACCGATTCGTCTCCAAGGAATTTAAGGAAAGGTCCTCATCCATTCAATAACCTACGGTAGTGCGTCAAGAGTTTACTTTGTTTGTCATTCCGAACTTGATCCGGAATCCAGACATCCTCCCAGCGAAAGCCGGGAACCATTTATACCCTCGATCCCGATTTTCATCGGGAACCCTGGATTCCCGGTGGAGTTGACCTGTACTTGTCAAAGCGACCCTCCGCGGAGACCCGCATCGGGATGAGGGGCGAGACCGACGGCTTGAGAAATAGAACAAGGAAGTGTTAGAGTTGCCTCACAAGCGCCAGCCCACACAAATCTACCGATGGTGAAAGCAAAGCTTAAAGTCCTCTTGGTGAATTGGACCAATTCGGCCGCAAGCCTTTTCTCTTCTGGCAGGACGTCCCTTGCTTTCTTTATCTGTCTGTTAGCCGTCGTACTCGCCTACCGAATTCAACTCACCATAAGTTTATTTACGAACGTCGTCAGACCCTTTGACTTTAACCCAGCACAACATGCGGTTTGGTTTGTTCTTGCTTATTTGCCAAGTGACCTTGCCTTTGTCTTTGTCTGTTTTTCGCTCTTTTGGCTCCTGTCTCGGGCGGCATCTTTGGTTAAGTGGGGCAAGACCTCCCCAATCATAAGAATTTTGGGACTGATCTTTTTGCATCTTGTTTTGCTGGCTACAGTCCTTATCCATGGGATTCACGGCCGGCTGCTCTTTGATGTTCAAACAGGGTTCGACAGTGCTGTGATGAAGGAGGCGTTTTCAGGCATTTCGCTGATCGAGACCCTCAGGCTCGTCGGTTGGAGAGATTATCTGTTTCTTCTTTTTCCCTTCGGATTTTTTTGGCTGATGCTCCTATTCTCCGTTCGTCTAAGAATTTGGATAGCGGGGATTTCTTTGGCATTGGTCATCTCCCTGTCATCGCTTTCTTTGTTGATGATCGGTAATAAAGCGGAGAAGGTCCCTGACGAGATCCGTCTCAACCCGGCCGTCTTTCTTATTTCTGATATGACGAAAAATACGTTCTTGACACATATTAAGCAAGGTCAAACCATGAGTGCTATCGGAGCGAAGGGACGGGATATCCCGTCCTTTGGGCCCATGGAAATTAAGCCCATAGAGCCTGCGGTATCTCTGCCGGCGAAGAACAATCGTCCGTGGAATCTTATCATTTTTATTATGGAGTCCGTAGGGACTCGGTACATCTTTGATACGAACGGTGGAAATGCCATGCCCATGCCTTTTCTCCATAAGCTTTCCCAAGAAAGCTGGTATCTGAAGAGGCACTTTACGACATCGAACGTCAGTACCAAAGCAGTATTTTCGATCTTTAGCGGGCTTTACGATTTTTTCAGTAAGGAGGCGTTTGGCACACGTCCGGATGCTGACGTTCCTGCCGTCTATAATTGGGTGGGCCAGGGATACGACAGGTTCTTGGTGACCCCTTCTTCTATCTCTTGGTACTTTCCGACGAAATTCGTCACCAACAACGGTCTGTCAGAAATCCATAGCTATGAAAATCTGAAATTTGAGATAAAGGAAGAGTTTCATTCGCTGGGCCATTATATTGCAAGAGACGAGGTTGAAACGACGGATTTCTTTGTTGAGAGATTACGTAAAGCGAGAGAGCCTTTTCTGGGCATTTACATCAGCTTTGCCGCCCACTTCCCTTATTTTGACTATGGGGAGGATTACCGCGTACGGAAGGACGACGGCCATTTGATCAGCCGCTATTATAATAATCTGAATCTTTTAGACCATATGATCAAGCGGATTTTCGACCACCTGAGGGAGCAAGGCCTGCTGGAGCATACCCTCGTGGTCATCGTAGGAGATCACGGCCAGGCGTTCGGTCAACACCATCCGAATAATTTTATGCACTATCGCTATAGTTACAACGAGAACCTGGAAACTCCGGCGGTTCTTTATCAGCCGATACTTTTTAGGCCGAGGACGTTTGAGTTTCCTACAAGCCACGTGGATCTATTGCCGACCCTCCTTGACGCCATAAGGATTCCCTATCCGCCAATGGCCTTTGACGGGAGGTCTCTTTTTAGCCCCGAGGCAAGGCAGAGGCCTATCTTCTTTTATGGATATGAGGAATCCATTTCATCTTTGAATAGCCATCTCAGAAAAGTCCAGTATTCATTGAAGAAGAATAACTGCTGGGCGTTTGACTTGAATCTTGATCCAGACGAAAAGAACCCTCTGGATTGCTCTTCTTACCCGCTTCAAGTGGAGAGGCTTCACAAATTCGTCGCAGAGCACGACGCGAATCTCCTTAAATACAATGCCAGTTTGAGGGAAAAGAGGGGATTTCAAGCGCAGGCGCCTTCCGTGAAAGAGATGGGCTCTTCCAGGTGAGATGCCCATAGACCGCCAAATTACTATTAATCATTCCAAAAAGTCCTGAGGAAAGGGGAATATGTATAAAAAGATTTTGGTTCCGTTGGACGGTTCGAAATTGGCAGAAAAGGCATTGGGTCATGCTGAGAAACTGGCCGAGGCCTTTGATGCTGAAATCATTCTATTGCAAGTCGTCCCTATTATGCCCATCTATGGAGCACCGGAGTTAGTGATGCCTTTTGTCGTGGACGAGAAACAGAGGGAAGGGGCCGAGAGATATCTCACCAACCTTGCTGAGGAATTGGAAAAGAGAGACCTCAAGGTTACGGCGAAAGTAAAGACAGGTATGCAGGTAGCCGCAGAGATTATTGATTTCGCGAAAGAGAACGGAGTAGACTTGATCGCGATGTCCACCCATGGTCATTCGGGAATTACCCGATGGGTTTTGGGGAGTGTTGCGCACAAAGTCTTAACCCGGGCTGAGACACCCATCCTCCTCGTGCATCTAAAAAGATAGCTGCTTCCACACAGGGACCGTCTTCATCCTTCTCCAGACTGCCGCTGGATCGATTACCGGCAAGATTCTGAATTCTTGTTGGGCTTCATTTGGAGAATTTGGGAACCTCCCATTATAATGCACGTTGTTGCTCAACATCTTTTGACGTCTAAGGATCGCTTGAAGATGCGTCGTTACCTCATTTTCGCTTCCGCGGGGCTGGGCCTTCTAATGTACTCCATTGATGGCACAGCGGTGGTCGTCGCTTTCCCGAACTTTATAAGAGACTTTGGCACCAATGTCCTCTGGGCCGCATGGACGATCTCAATTTATCTGGTTGCCGTGACGAGCGTCATGCCATTGATGGGTAAACTGAGCGATAGCCTTGGCCGCAAAAAGGTCTTCCTGATTTCCCTCATCCTTTTTACAACCAGTTCCCTGGCCTGTGGCCTTTCACCCAATATTTACAGTTTGGTGGCGTTTAGGTTTCTTCAAGGCATTGGAGGAGCGAGTTTCCTCCCGACGGCGGCAGGCATCGTGAGTGATCAATTTCCAGAGCATCGGGAGAGGGCCATCGGCCTGTTTACGAGTATTTTCCAAATAGGGGGTATTATCGGCCCAAATTTAGGGGGCTGGATTGTGAGCCGATATTCCTGGCGGTATATTTTCTATATCAATCTACCTATTGGCATTGGTTTAATAGCTCTGATTCTAATTCTCCTCGAAGACTCAGAGATTCTCTCTCGGCCTCATATAGACTTTGCCGGGGCCTCTTTTTTCTTCGGGGCAATCATCTTCCTCATGTTTGGTTTGAATTCCATTGCTGAAACCATTTCTGTGGTCACCCTTCTTCTCACAATCATCCTTTTGGCCATTAGCCTTTCTTTCCTTTACCTATTTTTTCGTCACGAGAAGAAGGATTCTAACCCAATCCTGGATATAGTTTTGTTAAGATCGAAGCCCTTTTTGGCGGCAAACCTATATAACATGATTGTGGGAGCTGGAGTCCTCGGAATATTTGCCTTTATCCCGCTCTTCGCCACCTCAGTGCATAAGTTATCCACCTTGATTAGCGGTATGATACTGACTCCTCGTTCTATTGCAATTATTCCAGCCTCAGTTCTAACCAGCTTTCTCCTTAAGCGATGGGGATATCGATGGCCCATGGTGCTGGGTTTAATCATCATCTCCCTTTCCACGATCCTTCTTGGCCAAGAGCCCCGGCTGTGGAGGATGGTCGGTATCCATTTTGGAATTGCAGAAAGCCTGGCCCTGATCGTTATGCTTTCCGGAGTGGGAATCGGAATCTTCTTTCCTGCTTCCAATAATGCATGTATTGAACTGATGCCGGAGAAGGTAGCTACCATCACAGGGCTTCGAGGCATGTTTGCGAATGTTGGGGGGACATTGGGAGTTTCATTAATTACAATGATTCTCCATTGGAGTCGTACTCCCGCCAATGGCTATAGAATTACCTTCGTCTCCTTTGGTCTGGGGCTCTTGCTTGCAATTCCTCTGGTGTTTCTAATGCCGACGGGGAAGAGAGGACTGGGATAAGGAAGTCAGTGGGGACAAGTCAACGGAATCCGTTCAGATTATCGATAAAACTCTTGCTAAGAGATAGAGTGTTTCTAAAAATGAAATCCCTTGCAACTAATTCCGCAAATGCGGGCCTGGTGGGAATTCTTCGCTCATTGCGCCACAGAAATTACCGTCTTTTTTTCAGTGGTCAGGGCATCTCCCTCATCGGGACCTGGATGCAACAAATTGCAATGAGCTGGCTCGTTTACCGCTTGACCCACTCGGCCTTCTTGTTGGGCGTGGTTGGCTTTAGCAGCCGGATTCCGACTTTTGTGTTCGCCTCTTTTGCGGGGGTACTGGCGGACAGATGGAATCGCCATCGTGCCCTCGTGGTCACTCAAACACTTTCTACGGTTCAAGCCCTCATTTTGGCGGCCCTGGTTCTGACAGGGGCGATTACTATCTGGCATGTTATTTTGTTAAGCCTATCCCTGGGCTTTATCAATGCCTTTGACGTGCCCATTCGCCAGTCTTTTGTAGTAGATATGATCGAGAGAAGGGAAGATTTGGGAAATGCCATTGCTCTGAATTCCTCTTTAGTGAATGGGGCTCGATTGGTTGGACCTTCCATAGCAGGGATGCTTATTGCTACCTTGGGTGAGGGAATCTGTTTTCTTCTAAATGGAATAAGTTTCATCGCTGTCATTATAGCCCTGCTTGCCATGAGAGTAAAACGAGACAGGAAAGAAAAACAGAATCCCAACGTTTTGGAAGGACTGCGGGAAGGGTTTTCTTATGCCTTCGGGTTTGCGCCAATTAGGCTTATTCTACTGCTTCTCGCACTGGTCAGTCTAATGGGAATGCCTTATATGGTGTTGATGCCCATTTTCGCCGGGAAGATCCTTCATGGTGGCCCACGAGCCTTCGGTTTTCTTTTAGGAGCTTCGGGGCTGGGGGCATTGGCCGGAGCTCTCTATCTTGCCTCCCGAAAGGACGTATTGGGGCTTGGGAGGATTATTGTAACGGCCTCTGGCGTTTTCGGCATAGGACTCATTATGTTTTCCTTGTCGCGAGTTTTTTGGCTTTCCCTGTTATCGATGCTGGTGACGGGTTTTGGGATGATGGTCCAAATGGCATCGAGCAACACAGTCTTACAGACGATCGTTGAAGAAGATAAACGCGGCCGCGTCATGAGCTTTTACACGATGGCCTTCATGGGGATGGTGCCCTTTGGGAATCTCCTTGGAGGCAGTCTAGCGAGTTTAATAGGGGCACCCGGTACTTTAATGTTTGGAGGAGCCTCTTGTATTTTAGGTTCTTTCCTGTTTGCCAGAAAACTTCCGCTGTTGAGGGAAATGGTTCGACCGATATACGTCAAAATGGGAATCGTGTCGGAAACGATGTCAAGAGCCCAGGAAGGAACGAAATTAACGATTCCGCCATTAGACAATTAATGTCAAGCGTGTGTGACCATAGAAGCCTCGTGGCAACTTTTCCTCTTTCGGTTGGCTGGCACCACTTCACTTTTTTATTTGCAAAAATGGCAGTTGCGGTTTACTAAGCTCCTCGCAGTCTTAGGTAGGTTAAATCTTGATTCCGGAGATTGGAGGAAACACCCACCCCACCACGTCCTCATCCTTATCTCACCGCTACATGCGGTTCATCTTTCACTTCCATCGTCGTTGTCTTAGCCAGAGATTCCCTTCGGTCGGGTAAAGTAAGTAAAACTTTGGGAGTATTCCCATTGTACATTTGCGATTGTAATATACGCCTTTTTCTGAAATAGGTGAACAGAAAATTACAGGATTACAGGAAGGAAGAGTGGGGAAGGGTGTTGTTTAGTTCAGCAGAGTAGAGAGCTGGCGCAGTGGCTAAAAGCTCTATCTCCAGTTCCCCCTGATCAAACCGTACGTTCAGTTTTCCCGAATACGGCTTGTGATTATCTTCTTTCAAAGGTTTTCGCAGTGAATAAAAAAACTAAATAATACGTCTAAAAAAATGCTGATCAGGGTTGGTGGAAGGTTGAAGTCAAATAGGAAGAACTAAAGCGCGATTTACAGAAGTGCCGTTTTGAACCAAGTGAATATTTGATTTTTTTGGTAACCTGAATTGTTGTAATAAACATAAAAAAAGTATAAGCATCTGGCTGAGTATCAACGAAGAGAAGGGATTTGCTATGAACATAAGAAAAATCTTTATGCGCACATTGATCTGGCTGGTCATCCTGCTGACGTTACGCCCACTGTGGGTATTTGGTCAGGATCAGCCGACGGCAAGAAAATTCAGGTAAGAAGAATTGGACCAGATGCTGGCACCCGTTGCCCTTTATCCTGATTCACTCCTGGCCCAGATCCTGATGGCAGCTACTTATCCCCTTGAGATCGTGCAGGCAGAACGGTGGGCAAAGGCAAATAGAAATCTTAGGGGTGATCAGCTCAACGATGCCCTGGATCAAAAGGACTGGGATCCCAGCGTAAAGGCTCTGGTGCCCTTTCCCCAGGTCTTGTCGATGATGAGCGAAAGACTAGAGTGGACCCAGAAGCTGGGCGACGTCTTTCTGCATCAACAGGACTAAGTGATGGATACAATCCAGAGACTGAGGGCTAAGGCGCAGGCTGCGGGTAACCTGACGGATACCGAAGAGCAGAGGGTGATTGAGGAAGAGGGGGATATTGAGATTGAGCCTGCACAACCAGAGGTGGTCTATGTGCTAGTCTATGATCCGACCGAGATCTATGGCCCTTGGTGGTACCCGGATTTCCCACCCTTCTTTTTCCTTCCCCGTTCCAGGGCGGTTGTCGGCTTCCACGGAGCAATGGGGTTTGGAAGGGGCATAGCCGTGGGTAGAACTTGGGGTTATGCGTGGGGGCAATGGGATTGGAGGAATCATTACCTTAATGTAAACATCGACCGTCATATCAACATCAACCGCAACATCAACATTGCTCGTACAAATATCCAAACCACCCGGTGGCAGTATGATGTGAGTCATCGGAAGGGCGTTTCCTACCGGAGTGAGGCGACCCGGGAACGTTATGGCCAGTCGGTAAAAGGAGTGGAGACCCGCCGAGAGTTCCGGGGCTTTGAACAGCAGACAAGATACCAACAGGCTCCGGTAACCACTCGTCAAGGTTTTGAACAACGAAGAGGGGCTCGAAGCGTAGGTCAAAAAAGCCTGGATCTCAGTAAGAATAAAAGTGCCTTTGAAGACGTGGGGCGGGGAAGCGATGCACGAATACAGAGCAACCGCGGCTTCCAAAGCCGGCAGAGCATGTCCCCAAGAGGAGCGGGCGGTGTGAGCAAGGGCAATGTTGGCCGTCGCCGTTAGGGCTTGAGCAGACGATTTAAAGATCTTAGTTCGACGGAGGAAAAAGAGATGTTTATCAATACAAGGAATCAAAAAAAACATTCGATTCGCCTCTTTGTTTTTGCAATCACAGCGGGAGTGACGATGTTAGCTGGCTCTTATCAAAGTGCTTTTGCCGCATGGGGTAGCCAAAAAACTTTCAAATCCCCTGAGGAGGCCTT
>Ga0335081_10010092_pt1 | contig 15240 bp, 12 predicted proteins | sample Lox_Sample_35_FD_206713 | JGI IMG/M metagenome (GOLD analysis project Ga0335081, IMG submission 206713) | Soil microbial communities from Loxahatchee National Wildlife Refuge, Florida, United States - Lox_Sample_3.5 | ecosystem: Environmental > Terrestrial > Soil > Wetlands | place: USA...
TTCGTGTGGTTCGACGCGAACAGGAAACGGGACTGGCGGCTGGACAGCCCAGCGGCACTGGCCGCGTACCGCCGGGGCGCGCAGGCACTGAACGCGCCCGCGTCATAAACGGCCGGCTGACGTCCGCTGCCAGCCAGCACCCGGACCGGCCCGGAGCGCCATGCCCTCACCGGGCAGGCCGGCGCAGCCGCCCGGAGCGAACTGGGTCGATGCCGGCCGGCCTCGCCAGCGACAGCAGCACCTCGGCCCCCTCCTCCCGGCGCCCGCGCGCATACCGCCCGCGGCCGGTGTCAGCTGGCGCGAGGGAGATGCGCGGGTACGGCTGCGGCACCTGCCCGGCGGGCCGGGCACCCGGGCCGCCGTCCCGCCGTGCGCGCGGCCGCGCCGCCCCGGCCGTTGCGCTGCCAGCCAGGTGCGCGGGGGCGCCGCGCCGGTGGCGGCCGTGGCCGATCGCGGCCCGGATCACTGGGGGCGCGGTCACCAGGCCTTCGAGCACGAAAACGGCCACCAGCGCGAAGGTCAGCCCGTCCAGCCCGCCCGCCGCCCCGCCCGCCGCGGCCGCGGCCACCTCCGCGGTCGCGGCCACGGTCAGCACGGTCGCCGCCCGGGTGATCCGGCCGGTCGCCCGGCACACCGCGATGTAGTGGACCTTCGGGATCGTCGGCAGGTACCCGATGAGCATCAGCCACAGCGGCACCGTCGCCGCGAGCGCGTAGCTGGGGCCGAACAGGCTCAGCGCGAAGTGGGCCCCCAGGCCCAGGACCAGCATGCCGGGCACCCCGATCCCCACCGACAGGCCGAGGGAGAACCGGAGCTTGCGGGCGATCTTCTGCGGATCGGCGGATGCGACGGCGAACAGCACCGTCGCCAGGTGGACCGGCAGGATATAGAGGAAGCCGCTCAGGGTCCAGGCGGCGTAGAACGCCGCGTTGGCCGCTGGCGACACCACCACCGTCACCAGCACCGGCATCAGCGACCGCGGGATCGAGATGGACAGGTTCAGCCAGCTGTGCGCGACCGCGGTCCTGCCCAGGCTGCGCAGGACACGCCAGTCGGGCCGGGGCAGGACGCGGGTCCCGGTGAGCCGCAGCTGCGCCGCGACCAGCAGCAGCGACACCGCGGTCCCCACCACCCAGGACAGCGTGATGCCGATCCCGAACTGGTCGTGCAGGACGATCATGGCGGCGGCGGGCAGGGCCGCGAGCTTGGCGATGGCGAAGATCAGGTTGCGGGTAAGCTGCAGCCCGCCGCGCATCAGGCCGATGGTGGCCTGGTCGAACACCAGCGAGATCCCGGTCAGCACGACGCCGGCGACGAACAGCGCCGCCTGGCCCGGTGTGAGGGCGATGTTGCGGAAGTGCGCGCTGAGGTGGGATCCGGCCACTGCGAACGCCAGCCCCAGCACCAGCGACCCCAGGCCCGACACCAGCAGGGCAGCCGAGACCAGGCCCGCGCGTGGCCGGCGCCGGGGCAGCTCGCCGATCAGCACCGTGCCGAGGCCCAGCATGCCGACCAGGCCAAGCAGGGTCATCGCCGACACCGACGCCGAGCCGTACCCGACCGCCCGGGGGGTGAACGTCCGGGCGGCGACCGCCCAGTACGCGAACCCGAGCAGGGAGGTCACGCCGGTGGTGGCGGCGAGGGCGCTCGCGCCGTCCAGCAGGTCCCGGTGCCTGCGCCATGCCCCGGCGGCGGCCGCTAACGGCGACCGGCCGGGCCCGCCGGCGCCCGGGCTGATGCGCGGCCGGGTCACGGCCCAGGTGACCGATCAGCCATGCTGACGTACCGGTACGGGTGGGTAAGATCCGGCATCCGGTACAGCCTGGCCGCGACGGTGCCCGTGCCGCCGACCGGGATCACGCGCTGCCAGCGCTGGCCGTTGGCGAGTGTCAGGTTCCAGCTGGCGCTGACCCGGGCCTTGCGCAGCAGCACCAGCCGGTAACGCGTCGTCGTGCCCTGATGGTTGCTCACCCCCAGGCTGGCGTGCGGGCCCTGCGCCAGCAGCCACAGCTGCGTGAAACCCGGATACTGCTGCCTCACGGCGCCGGTCACGGCCAGCACCACCGTGCCGGCGGCGATGACCAGGGCCGCGCCGAGAGCCACCGTGTGCCGCACGGCCAGGCGTGGCCCCCGTTGGCGCCAGCCCGGCGGCACCCGCCGCCCGGCCCGGCGCAGGCCGAGCAGCACGGCGTCTCCCACCAGGGCCGCGCCACCGAAAAGGGCGGCCCAGGCGGTGCGGTGCAGCGGGATCCCGGCCGCAGCCAGCGCCAGGCCCCCGAGGACGGGCACCGCGAGCGCCAGGCCGGCCGCGACCGCGATCCTTTCCAGGCCCGTCACGTACGGGCTGAGGAGAACCTCGGCCCAGACGTAGCCGGGGCAGGCGGCCAGCATGAGCCCGAGCACGGCAAGGACGGCAGCGGGTGCGCCCAGCATGGCGGCGCCGAAGTAGCCGGCCGTGACCACGGCGGTGACGGCGATGTCTGCGTGGCTACGGCGCACCCTGCCCCCCTGCCAGGTCGTAGATGACGATGTTCCCGTCGTCATAGATCCGGGCCACCCCCGGCACCCGGCCGAACTTGGCCAGGTCAGCCACGGGCAGCGGCCGGGTGTAGTGGCCGGCCTCAGGATCGTTGGGGAAGTACTTGCCGCTGGCGGGCAGCGACCGGGCCAGCCGCCAGTCCACCAGGACGTAACGCACGGCCAGCAGCTGTGCCCGGCGGGCGACCGCCAGCGTGTAGGTGGGTGAGGTGTACAGGAAGGCGACGCTGCGGACCGGGTCCTGGTCGCCGTAGCTGCCGAGCACCGCGTAGTTGCCGAGATCGGCCGTGAAACGGTTGCCCGGCCCGAGCCAGCGCAGCGCCCACTGGCCCGCCGCGATCTCCTCCGGGCCCACCGACCGCTCGAACCCGGCCACCTGGTGCCCGCCGGGCAGCCGCTCCCAGTACGGCGGCCAGCCGTTGACCAGCCCGTCGAACACCAGGATGAGCGCGAGCACCAGCATGGCGGCGGCGACCGCGGGCGACCGCCAGCGCCGGAACCCGGCGCCCATCAGCCGGGCCACCGCGAGGGCGGCGATCAGGCTGGCCGGTATGAACACGAATGTCGCGGCGCGGCCCACCAGCTCGCTCCCGTTGACGGTCACGAGCCGGACCACGATGATCACGTACCAGGTGGCTGAGCCGATCGCCATCGCGACGACCCACGGCTGGCGGCGGTGACGCCGCCAGACCTGCCACCAGCCCGCAGGCAGCAGCGCCGACAGGGCCAGGACCGCGACCGCGGCGAGCGCCTGGTTGCCCGGCGGCGCCGCCGGGGCCGCCGGCATGGGGAAGGGCCCGCCATTGAGCAGGATCCGGAGGCCATGCAGGATCCCGGTGACGGCGGGGCGGAAGTAGCTGATCGTCTGCGGGGCGATGAGCAGGACCCAGCCCGCGGTCGCCGCCGCCGAGACCAGCGTGAAGGCGCCGAGCCAGGCCGCGGAGCGGCGGTCGCGGACGAGCAGGCTCGCGACCGCGACGAGGGCGAGCGATGCCACCAGCATGACGCTGGTGGCATGGTGGGTGACCACCGTGGCGGCGATGGACAGCAGCCCCAGGATGAGCCAGCCGGCCCGGTCCAGCGCAGGCTGCCGCGCTGTCACCCGGCCGGCGGCGAGCAGGGTGAGCCCGAAAAAGGCGACCGCCAGCGTCTGGTAGACGAACATCGAGTCGAACGACGGCAGGTCGGGGTTGGCCGAGTAGATCAGGATGGCGGCGCCAGCTACCCAGCTGTTGCGGCTGATGTGACGGAAGAGTATGTACAGCACGCCGACGAACAGCACATGCGCGACTCCCGCGATGATCAGCCCGGATGCGAAGACCGGGAGCCCGGTGACCGAGGCCAGGGCGGAGGTGGCTTCTTCCAGGCCCGGGAAGCGGGGGCTGATCGGCAGCATGTAGTTGGTGGTGAACAGCCTGCCCGTGTGCATCAGGTTGACCGTGCTCCGCCAGTGCGCAAGCTCGTCCACGAAGGTGAACCCGAGGGGGCTGTAGCAGAGCTTCAGGACGTACTCGGCCACGGCGAGCACGATGACCAGGGCCGCCGTCTCTGCCGCCGCCAGCGACCGCCGGCTGAGCAGGCGCATGGCCACCGGGACCACGATGAGCGCCTGGCCGAGCCAGTACGCGCGGTCCGCCCAGGGCGAGCTGGCATGTCCGAGGCGCCCGGCCGTGTAGGCGGCGGCCGCGACCACCACGCCGGCCGCGGCGCTGAGCGCCACCACCCCCAGCGGCAGGCGGGTACTTGGCGTGATGCCGGTCGCGGGACCCTCGCGCCGGTGCCTGCCCGGCGGTGGGCGCTGCTGCCGCGGCGGCGGCCCGGGCACCGCCAGCGGCCCGCTCACCGGCGGGGGCCGCCGTTGCTGGGGTGGGTAGCCGGCCCCGGGCCGGCCCGGCCGCTCAGCGGTGCCGGCGCCGCCGCCGGCCGCCGGCGGGCGGGGGTGCTGGCCGGGGAACGGATACGGCGGCGGGTCCGGCCATTCACGTACCCGGAGCTGATCGTGGGAGGGACGTGTCACAGCAGCGCCGGGCCTCTGTGCTGGGCAGACAGGTGCGCCGCGGCGGTCGCGGGATGCGCAGGGGTCATGGCCGCGGCTCCAGCGGGATGGCCGGTGGGCCGGCGGCGCGGGCCTGGACCCGCATGCTCTTGAGATAGGCGAACGGCCCCATTGCCATCCCCCGCAGGTGCCGCCGGCCGACCGCCGCCAGCAGGTCCTGTGCATGCGCCGGGTGCTCCGTCCTGGTGCTGCGCAGATACCCGGCCGCATGGGGAGCCAGCTTGACCAGTTCAGGGAGCACGGCTGGGCGGTGCCGCAGCAGGGCGGCGTAGAACGCGGTCAGGCCGACGCTGTAGCTGTGGAGCTGGCGGCGCAGGCCGTCGAGGTCCCGGCGGTGGTGGTGGCGCATCAGCGCCGCGGGCTCGTAGCAGATGCGATGGCCGGTCAGTAATGCCTGCGTGAAGGCGAGAGAGTCGGCCCCACCCAGGCTCGGGGTGCCCGCTCCCAGTGCCACGTCGAAGCCACCGATGCTCGCCAGCGCCTCCCGGCGGAAGGCCATGTTCGCGCCGGCCCCGAACGGGGGGAGGGGGAAGAGCGGGCTCTGCGGGCCGTGCCGGGAGAAGGTGGCCGGCTCACAGCCGCGGCCCTTGGAGTGGCCGCCCATCTGCTCGAACAGCTCCTGCGCGGGGGTGTCCAGCCGGGCCGGCATGACCAGGCCGGTGACACAGCCGATGTCGCTGCCGCGGGCGAACCCGCAAGCGAGCCCGGCGAGCCAGTACCGGTCCGGCTCGTCGTCATCGTCGAGGAAGGCGATGATCTCGCCCGACGCGGCCGCGACCCCGGTGTTGCGGGCCCAGGACAGCCCCGACCTGGGCTCCGCCAGGTAGCGGTACGCCACGCCGTTGTTCCTGGCCGCGACCATGTTCCGGACGGCGTCTCCGGCCGGGACGTTGTCCACCACCACGACCTCGTAGCGCCGGTATTCCTGCTGCTCGAGTACGCGCAGGCAGTTGACCAGCTGATCCGGCCGGTCGCGGGTGCAGATGACGACGCTGATGAAAGGCGCCGCGGCCAGCACCTCCGCCCGGTGCCGCAGGAAGGGCCAGGCGGACGGGTCGGCCCGCAGCCCGCCGGGGGGAAGCCCCGTGGGTTCCGGCAGCCCGGCAGCGGCGAAACGCCGGATGACCGGCTCGCGGCATGCGCGCCACAGCTCGGCGGCGAGCTGGGCGGGGGCGAGTCCGTGGGCGCCCAGCTGGATGACGCACGCGCCGACCGGCTCGGTGTGCAGTCGCGCGAGCACCCACACGGCGCGGTGCCGCCCGTCGTAGGGGACCGCTGGCAGCGCCCCGGTGAGCTCGGCCTCCATCACCCGGATCGGGGGGACATCCGCGCCGGTCCCCCGCAAGGGCATCGCGGGCAGCTGCAGTACCGCTGCTGGTGCGGCCTTGGGGCGGCTCCGCCCCCTCGTGCTGGTCATAGCCGCACCCTGTCCGGCAGGGCCACCAGGTCAGGCGCGGACGCCGGGACGCCGGGCTGCCTGGCAGGCGGGCCGGCCGCGGAAAGGAGCGCGCCGATCGAGTCGGACCAGCTCCTGGGATCGGCAAACCGCCGTCCGGCCAGCGGCAGCGCGCGGCGGATCGCAGCCTGGAGAGCGAATTCGTCGCCGGGCGGGACCAGGATGGCCCCCTCGTAGCCAGCCACGGCTTCCGGCAGGCCCCCGACGCGCGTGACGATGACGGGAAGCCCCCAGCTCATCGCCACATGCAGGGGACCGCTGCTGGATGAGCGGCGGTAGGGGAGCACGACGATGTCCGCGTGGCCGAAGGCGGCGCCCACCACCTCGTCGCCGACGTAGTCATTGACGAACGTGATGCGTTCGCGGTGCGGGCTCGCCGCAATGAGGCGGGCGGGCCCGGTGCAGCCCTCCCAGGTCTCGCCGATAACGGTCAGCCACAGGCCGGATGCCTCGCTGGCAGCAAATCCGTTGAAGGCCCGCAGCAGGTCTTCCAGTCCTTTGTACGGGCGGATCGTGCCGAAAAACAGGAGGTTGACCACCTCCTCCCGGGGGGGCTCCTGCACGGCGGCAAGGGCAGGTGTGGCAGGCCCGGGCCGCTGCGTACCGGGCGGCCGGTACTGGTCGAACGGGCCGTGTGGCGCGATGGCCGTGCGGATGTTCATGGCGCCGTACTCCGCCTGGAGAACTTCGGAGTCCGCGGTGGAGTGGACAACACAGCCCTGTGCCATACGGAGCAGGACGCGCAGCCCCAGACGCCCATACGAGCGGACGGGCGCGAAACGGGCTTCGCCGGTGTCTTGCAGCTCATGCAGCTCCAGCACGATACGGCTGCCGAAAAGCCGGCCCACCATGGCCAGCACCAGGTAGGTGTGCAGCACGGTGGCGGTCCACCACTGCAGCACCAGGATCTGCGGCCGGTGAGAGGCCATGAACGAGATCGCCCGCACGAGCGATCGCCCCCACCACCAGTCGATGCCGTTGCAGACCGGCACATCCGGCCGGAATGTCATGCGCGCGCGTGGCTCACCAACACGCCGCCGGCCAGGGTAGAGGCGCTGTGGCATCAATTGCCGTATCTGGATGACGCTGACATCGTGCTGGTCCGCGCAGGCATTGGCGAGCTGGCAGGTGTAATAGCTGATGCCCGACGTGAAATGCCAGCCGGCGCCCACGATGCAGATCCGCTGGCGGGAGCGGGGCGGTGCCGCGCCGCTGCCCGCTGGGGCGCGGCCGGCGGGGCCTGCGTCCTGGCCGGTCCTGGTGGGTATCAGCCGGCTCGCTGCGGGGATGCGGTCCATGAGGGGCGGCTATCCCTTGCGGACGCGGGTCTTGGGTGAGCGCCAGACCGGCCAGCCCACACGGGATCCGTAGAGCCCGGGACCGGGGTGGTGGCGGTGACGATGGCGATCGGGCCCCGGCTCCGCATCAGTTTCCTGCTCCCGCGGCGCCTGCCCGGTGGGTGTATCCAGCCCCGCCAGGCGTGACCGGTAGCGCTCGACCAGGATGGTGCGCAGCACCCGGATTCCGTCCGGGATCGCCTTCAGGTTGCTGGCGCCGTGCAGGCGGGGCAGCTCTATGCTTCCCACCTCGATGATCCGGGCGCCGGCTTTGGCGACCCGGACGTTGATTAACGTCTCGATCTCGAACCCGTCCCCCCACAGCATGCTCTCCGGCGAATTGTCGGCCGGCTGGACCGGGGGCAGCCTGAGCGTGGGGAGGAGGTGTGCGCGGAACGCGTTGTAGCCATAGCACAGGTCGGTATAGTCAGTGCGGAAGAGTAGATTAACCAGGCGGTTCAAAAAGGAATTGCCGGTCCGGCGGAAACGGGTAATGTCATCGCTGCGGCCTCCCTGGTCGAACCGGGTGCCTTTGGCGAATTCCGCCCCAGCCGCCAGCGCCGCCACGAAGGCCGGGATCTCGCTTGGATCGGCTGACCCATCGGCGTCGAGCATGACGACTATGTCGCCGGTAAGCTCGGCGAATCCGCACGCCAGCGCATTACCCTTGCCGGAGCGGGTCTGCTGGACGATTTTCACATCCGGTTTCAGCTGCAGAGCGACCTCGATCGTGTCGTCAATGGAGTGGCCGTCGACGAGGATCACCTCGTGGAGCCCTGGGGGCAGAGCGCTGAGCACGTGCGGCAGATTGTGAGCCTCATTGCGGGCGGGAATGACAACAGAGACGCGGTGGGCGGGGTCCCCCTGCAGCAAATGGTCCACGCACAACCCCCTCCTGCAGCGGAGAGAGGGCCGGCCGGCAATTAAGGCCCTATTCGCGCCCCGCCCGCTCTTTGCCGCGTGCCTCGCTTGGTCAGTTTTTCACTCTGCGTCACTCTTTATGTGCATTAAGTTAGCGCTCGCGCCAACGGTGATATTCAAGCAGGAACCACCAGTCCAAGTAGGGTGATTCGCCCAAAACTCCCAACAACGCCAAACTGCCCACTTACATCACAAGCGGCCGCGGGCGTATGCCCAGCCAGCGGTGCTGGTGCGCCGCCGCAGCCGTGCCTGGCGGGGGTTGCCGCGGCGCGCCGGGCGTGTCTGGCCATGAGGGCTGCCGCAAGGCAGCGGGAATCCCGGGGCTAGCGGGCCGGTGCCAGCGTCAGGTCGCCGCGCACGCCCCGCCGGAAGGCCGCTTCGGCCGCCGGGCTGTCCTCGATGCGCCAGTCCTGGTGGTAGATCCCCTGGTGCTGGGCGATGTCGAACCACACCAGTCCCAGCGTCTTGTACCGGCGCATCCCGGTGAAAAGGTCGCTGATCTTGGCGGCCCGGCCCGCCCGGGGCCCCACCGCGGTCTCGGACAGCAGCACTGGCTTCCTCGCGAACCGCCGGACCTGGGCGATGGTCCGGCCGAAGACGGTGGCGAAGGTGTCCGACGGGCGGTAGTAGTAGCCGTCGATGCCGATCCAGGTGACGTAGTTCGCGCCGGGCCACCAGGAGCGGATCGGCCCGGTGCCGGGAGAGTCGGCCTGGAGCGTCCACAGCCAGGTGACGTTGCGGGCGCCCTGGCCGCGGAACAGCGTCACGATGTGCCGCCAGGCGGCCGCGAACGTGGCCGGCCGGGCGTGCCCGTAGCCCCACGAGTACCAGGTGGCGTTCATCTCGTGCCCGAAGCCGATGATCACGGGGTGGCCGAAGTCCCTGACGCTGTCGGCGTACGAGCGCAGGTAGCCGTCGTAGACGCCGGCCGCGATCCCGCCGATGGCGGCGTAGGTGGGGTCGATCTGCACGATCGTGACCGCGCCGTGGTCACGGGCACGCTGCGCGAATGCGCTGGCGAACGGCTGCGTCCAGCCGCTGAAGTACCCGGCGATGTTCGGCTGCCTGCCGGCGGCCTCCGCGAATCCCGCGATCGGCTGGTAGGCGTCCGGCGCGCCGGGCTCATAGACCCCGAGGTAGGAGGCCTGCCTGGCCGGCAGGGGTGCGCCCGCGGCCGCCGGGCCGGTACCGGGCACGGCGATCCGGACGGCCACGAACGCGATGGCGGCAGCGGCGGTCAGTGCGGCCACGAGCAGGACCAGGCGTGCCTGGCCCGCCCGGCCTGGCGCGTCCGCAGCTGCCCGGGCAGATCCGTTGCGCCTGCCTGCGATCACTGTGCCCACCAAGGTACTGAACCGCCCAGGCTGGGGCAGCCTCCTTGCCGGGCGCGCCAGGGCGGGCGATCCCCTGGCGGCCGCGTTCCGGCGCGCGGCAGGTGCCGCGCCCGGGCCCCTCTCCGGCCGCATGCTCTCAGTAGTCAGCCAACGACGACAGGTTTTGCTAGTTGATTTAGTAGCCCGATATGTGCTCATCTGTCTTGCAACACTCGCGCCGTCGTTGACGCACCCAGGGGGGTTCGCCGGTGGCAGAAGACAACCCTGCTCCGCCTCTCCCGCGGCGCGTGCCAGGCGACAACCGGCACACGCCAGGCGACAGGCAGGGCGCAGGAACGGGACAGGCAGGGCCGTTAGTCCTGTCCGAACCCGTCCTGCAGCGCATCCGTGCCGCGCTCGACTCGGTGGCAGACGAGGCGCCGCCGCGCGAGGACGCGGCACCCACCGGACAGGCAGCACCCCTGCCGCGGCGAGCGCCGCGCCCCGGCAACGGGCCTGATCCGTCTGCGCCCGGCCGCCGGCGCGCCGGGCCCGGACAGCCCCCATCGCAGCCGATTCCGCCTATCGCCGCATCCGCGCCAAGCGAGGTGGCGTCCCCGCCACGTGAGGTGACATCCCCGCCGGACGAGGTGACATCCCCACCGCGCGAGGTGACGGACCAGGCCACAGTACGGCCGGGCGCCACCGCCCAGCCCTGGCCGGCCGCGGCCAGGCCGGCCGAACCCACGCTGGTCCCGGCTCAGCGGTCCCCAGCAGGGCGACCGGCGGATCGGCATGATCGCGGGGACGAAAAGGCAGGCACCCCGGAGCAGGCGAAGGCAGGGCCCCCGCAGGAGGCAAGGGCGGGCACCCGGGAAAAGGCTAACGAAGGCACTGCGGAAAATGTAAAGGCCGACTCCCCTGAAAAGACCGGATCGGGAACTCCAGAAAAGGTTGATGCAGGCACTCCAGAAAAGGTTCCGGGCCATCAGGAGGAAAAGGTTCCGGGCCATCAGGAGAACGGGCAGGCCGCTCCCCGGGAAAGGCAGGCCCGCCGCCCGGGGGCGTCGGCTCGCCCCGCCAGGCCAGCACCGCACAAGGCGCCGTCCCCGTCAGGTTCCGCGCGGCGGGCAGGAGCACACCGGGGCCGCAGAATCACCGGTGCGATGATCATGATGTCGGCCCTCCTCTCCGCTGGATCGCTGGCCTTTCTGCTGACCCGGCATGGAGGCCAGGCAATGGCCCAAAGCGACAGCCCCGGGGCCAGCAGCCAGGCGATCAGCGACCGTGCGGCGGCCTGGGTCGCCAGCCAGGTCAGCCGGGATGTCCGGGTCTCCTGCGATCCGCAGATGTGCCACGTGCTCGAGGCACACGGCCTGCCCGCCACTGGCCTGATGGTTCTCCGGCCCGGTGCGGCTGACCTGCTCCGTTCCACCGTGATCGTTGCCACGGCGGAAGTCAGGAGCATGGTGGGGAGCCGACTGCTCAATGACGCGCCCGCGGCGATCGCGAGCTTCGGCTCCGGAAGCAGGCAAATCTCCGTCCGGCTGGTGATCCCGCAGGGAGCTGCCGCATATTCGGCCACCCTCGGCAGGGACATCGCGGCCCGCAGGGGCGGCGGGACCTCGCTGCTGCAGAATCCGCGGATCACGGTGTCGGCAGCGGCCCGGCCGCAGCTCGCAGAGGGCCAGGTCGATTCCCGGATCATGCTGACCGTCGCGATCCTGGCGTCGAAGTGGCCTATTTCGATAGTGGCCTTTGGCGACATTGCCCCGGGCGCCAGTCCAGGCATTCCATTCCGTTCCGTCGACGTGGCACCGGCCCCCGGCACCGCTGGGCCGCAAGCGGCCGCCCTGCTGCAGCAGATGGCTGCTTACCTGGGCACTTCCCCCGGCAGCTATCCGGCGACGCACGTATCCATCGTGACGCTCGCCGGGGGCCGGGAAATTCTGCGGGTCGAGTTCGCGGCGCCGAGCCCGCCCGGGCTGCTGGGCGGATAGCCGGTCCCCGGCAAGGCATGGCGGCGCAGGGCTGCCGTTGAGTTGGGGTCACAGTTCTGATACGCCGGCCGCACGCGAACTACATGGTGTACAAAGAGCGTTGTACAGATCGTGGGCGGACAGGGTGATCACCTACTCCGCGACCCATTCGGCCGCCTCACTGACCTCTGGGTGAAGGCGGAAGGCTTCCATCATGACGTGGGCGCGCCGTAAGGCGCTGTGCCGGTGTGGCCATGAGAGTGAGGCGCACCAGCATTACCGGCAGGGCACCGAATGCGCACTGTGCGACTGTCCGCGCTGGTCACCCCCGAACCCGCTGCGCCGGCTCCTCTGCCGCCGTGCACGGTGACACCGGCGAGCGCGGGAGTCAGCCGGCAGGGTGAACATTCACGTCGCGCGCTCTGCGGGGCGAGCCCGTTGATCTTCCCGCACGTGACACCAGCGGAAAGTCCTTCAGCAAGTCAGGAGTTCGTAGTGCCCAGAAGTTACAGACATAGTCTTCCGGCATGCTGAAAGGAGTGAACTGGCCCTCGGCCAGCTTCGACAGCTGATCGCGCTGGACGTCGAAGTCGGCAATCGGCCGCAGGACCGATTGGTCAATATAGAACAGGTGGTAGCCGAATTCCTGAAGTTCATGGAAGACATTTCTGATAGGGACATCCAGATGCCGCTGCTCGATCTCGATCAGAATTGATGGCCGACAGCGCCGGAACATCGATTCGCCGCCTCGCAGGACAGGAATCTCGTGGCCCTCGACATCGATCTTAATGAAATCGATGTGCAGGGCTGATTCGATCTCGTCGTCCAATCGAACCGTTGAGACTGCAACCTTCTCAACTTCTACTCCCTCTAAACCCTCGAATCCGTGCGCGAGGCTGGACTGTGCTGTGACCAGACGGTGGCTTAGCTTTGGCACCTGCATTTCGGCGCATCCGGCCGTATCGGAGACAGCGGCCGGCCGGAAGCGGACGTTGCGCCGCGCCTGGGCCAGCTTCTGCAGAACCACGGCATTGGCGGGATGCGGCTCGTAGCTGTAGACGAAACCTGCTTCTCCGACCCGGCGGGCCAGATGGTATGTGAACAGCCCCCAGCTCGCGCCCACGTCTATGACGGTCGCTCCGCCCTGGGCGATGTGATCGGTTACGACAGCGGCGAGGTCTCCTGCTCGCCGTTGCCGCATCCAGAGGATCTCGGTCGTTGCCTCCATCGCAGTGCGCCCGAGGTAACGCCCGATGTTTCGTGGCGTTAGGTAGTTCGCGGCCCAGTTCGCTGCACCGCTCTGGATGGCGCGATCCTTCAGCGACAATGTCCATCCTCTTTTCCGTTCTTAAGACGATGTGATGCTGTATGTCTCATCTCATCTTTATCAGTCAGGGCAGTCACGGGGGCGCCGGATCCCTGGCCCCGTCACCGGCGGTAGCAGCAATGCGCCGGATAGGCAGCCCGGGCAGCGCCAGGCCGGGCCTGCTGTGGCCGGGCCCACGGTGGCCGGACCGCGGTGGGGCCAGGCCCGGTGACCCTGGCCACAGGTGAACCGGGCACGCTCCTCACGCGTCTCTCATGTAGGCGCGGGGTCGGGGTCATCCACCCCGCGAACCGTATATCAGGCGCCCATCTTGCCGTCCGCGGGTGGTGGGCGCACCCGCCGGCCGGGACCCGGCATTGCAGGCGATCACGGAGGCCAGCGCTGCAGGCAGGATCTGGCCACGGGTACCGGGCGGACACGGGACGGCGCTCGTTGCGGGGCGCCGACGGATGAGGAGGGTTGCCGGTAGATTGCCATACGGCGGTCACGACTTGTTAAAGAAAAAGTAAAGTCATGGGCAAGCGAGCCTATCGACGATTACGCAGGCGTTCACACTGATTGCGCTCAGTGGCCAGTCGGCTTGGCCACAACCGAACCATTAGTAACATGCATCCCGTGGTGCCAGTGCATCACCTCAGACACTCGCGTACTCACGTGAGTCACGGAGCACTCGTGGCACACGCTGCCTTTCTCTAGGAAGGTGGAATGGCCCGGATCATCGACGAGTTCCCCGCGGAGTGGCGCCGGCGGAGGTACCCGTGGCACGAGTGGCTGGACGGCCAGCCGCGCGTGCTCACCCAGGGTGAGGACTTCACGATCAGCCTCGTCGCGATGCAGCGGCACTTCGTCCGTACCGCGAAAGAACGAGGCTTGCAGGGCCACACACGCATCATCAGCTCCACCGAGATCGCGGTGCAGGCAGTCGCGCGGGACACCCTGGGGTACTCGGCCGCCAGCTCATCATGAGGACGGCCGCCGGTGATGCCCGCGCGGCCTCAGCGGGCGAAGCGGCTACTGGGCGTCCAGCGGGGCCAGCAGGTCACGCAGCAGGTCGGCCAGGGTGTGCCGGGAGCGGGCTGGGAGCGGGTGCAGCAGCGCCTGCTCGCTGGTGAGCAGGTCTGCCAGCGCGGCGTCCACCCGGGAGGTGCCCTCGGCCGTGAGCCTGACCAGCACGCCCCGCTTGTCCTGCGGATCGCGATGCCTGCCGACCAGGGCCGCCCGTTCGAGCTGGTTGATCCGGTTGGTCATGGTGCCCGAGGTCACTAACGTGATGCGCAGCAGCGCCCCCGGGCTGAGCTCGTAGGGCGGGCCCTGGCGGCGCAGCGCCGACAGCATGTCGAACTCCCACGGCTCCAGGCCGTGGCCGGCGAACGCGGCCCGCCGGGCCCGGTCCAGATGCCGCGCCAGCCGGGTCACCCGGCTGAGCACGTGCAACGGCTCGACATCCAGGTCAGGCCGTTGCGCCTGCCAGGCGGCGACCAGGTCGTCCACCTCATCGCGGTGGGCCTGCCCGGTCACCTGCTTTCCCATCCGGGCAGCATATCTCTTGACGTCAAGAATCAGCGGGCGGCGCGGCCGTTATGCTGATATCTTGATATCAAGAGATAGGAGGCGGCGATGTGGGACCCCGGCCAGTACCAGCGGTTCGCCGGTGAGCGGGGGCGCCCGTTCTTCGACCTGCTCGCCAGGGTGCGGGCGAGCGATCCCGGCTACGTCGCCGACCTCGGGTGCGGGCCGGGCAATCTGACCGCAGCGCTGGCGCAGCGATGGCCCGGGGCCGATGTCACCGGGGTGGACAACTCGCGCGAGATGATCGCCGCCGCCCAGGCGGAGGCGGCGCGGCCGCGGCTCAGCTTCGCGCTCGGGGACCTGCGGGACTGGCGCCCGCCGCGGCCGGTCGACGTGCTGGTCTGCAACGCCGTGCTGCAGTGGGTGCCCGGCCACATGGACCTGGTGCGGGGCTGGCCGGACCTGCTGGCGCCGGGCGGGTGGCTCGCGATCCAGCTGCCCGGCAACTTCAGCCAGCCGAGCCACGCGATCCTGGCCGATCTGGCCGGCTCGGCCCGGTGGCGGCCGCTGCTGGCCGGTGCCGTCCTGAACCGCCAGGCCCCTGATCCGGCCGAATACCTCGACCTGCTCGCCCCCACCGGGTGCGAGGTGGACGCCTGGGAGACCACCTACCTGCACGTCCTGCCGGGAGACGATCCGGTGACCGAGTGGTACCGGGGCACCGGGCTGCGGCCCGTGCTGGCCGCCCTCGATCCCGGCCAGGCCGAGGAGTTCGTGGCCGAGTACGGCAAGCTGGCACGCGCG
>Ga0335081_10010093_pt1 | contig 15240 bp, 7 predicted proteins | sample Lox_Sample_35_FD_206713 | JGI IMG/M metagenome (GOLD analysis project Ga0335081, IMG submission 206713) | Soil microbial communities from Loxahatchee National Wildlife Refuge, Florida, United States - Lox_Sample_3.5 | ecosystem: Environmental > Terrestrial > Soil > Wetlands | place: USA: Florida...
AACCAATCCCGGCACCTTAAGCCCCGCCGATTACGCTGCAGCGCTCGCGCACATCCGCCGCGCTAACGGCTGGCCCGTCGATGAGGCCGCGGCCGGCTCCGCGCAGGGCAAGCTCGCGAGCCGCACAGAGTGGCTTCAAAACCGCGGCGACCTCGCGAGCAGCAGCTACTCCCCGCTCGATATCATCAATCGCGACAACGTCGCGAAGCTGCGGATCGCGTGGCGCTGGAAGTCCGACAATTTCGGGCCGACTCCGGAGTACTACTTCCGCGCCACGCCGCTCATGGCGGATGGTCTGCTCTACGTCACCGCGGGAGTGCGCCGCGACGTGGTCGCGATCGATGCGATCACGGGCGAGACGCTCTGGCTGTACCGCCCCGATGAGGGTGACCGCGGAGCGCTTGCGCCGCGGCGCAATTCGGGGCGCGGCGTCGCATTCTGGCGCAGCAGCCTGGCAGGCGAGGCGAGCCGGATCGTCACGGTGACGCCTGGCTTTCAGCTGATTGCACTCGATGCAAAGACCGGCCAGCCGGTGAGTACCTTCGGTCACGGCGGGATCGTCGATTTAAAGGAGGGGCTGCCGAGGGTCGAGGAACTCTCGAAGTCGCCTCCCGGCTCGAGCTCACCCCCGCTCATCGTGCACGACACGATCATTGTCGGCGCCGCCTTCGCCGCCAGCGGCGCTCCACGCTCGAAGCTTGCGATCCCCGGCTGGATCCGGGGCTACGACGTGCGCAGCGGCGCGCTCAAGTGGGCCTTTCACACCATTCCCCAGGCCGGCGAGTTCGGTAACGAGACGTGGAAGCAAGACAGCTGGCAATACTCGGGCAATGCGGGGGCCTGGCCGCCCTTCTCCGCCGATGCCGCGCGCGGCTACGTCTACATCCCGGTGGCGCCGGTCAATTCCGACTTCTACGGCGCCGAGCGCCAGGGCGACAACCTGTTCTCGGACTCACTCGTTTGTCTGGACGCCAACACCGGCAAGCGCATCTGGCACTACCAGATCGTGCATCACGATGTGTGGGACTACGATCTGCCGGCACCGCCAGTGCTCGCCGACATCACCGTGGCAGGCAAGAAGATCCCCGCAGTGGTGCAGGTCACCAAGATGGGATTTGCGTTCGTCTTCGATCGGGTGACCGGCAAGCCGGTCTGGCCGATCAAAGAGCGGCGCGTTCCGCGAAGCGACGTCCCGGGAGAGAAGACCTCTGCCACGCAGCCCGTGCCCACCCGGCCCGCGCCCTTCGAGCCGCAGGGGCTGAAGCTCGAGGACGTCATCGACTTCACACCCGATATCAAGCGCCAGGCGCTCGAGATCGTGAGCCACTACCGCTACGGTCCGCCGTATCTGCCGCCGTCCATCGTCGATGGGGCACAGCACCTGGGCACTCTGCTGCGGCCGTCTCTCTCGGGCGGGGCGAACTGGCAGGGCGCAGCAGTGGACCCCGAGACAGGCATCCTCTACGTGAGCTCCATCTCCTCCACGAGCCCGGTGGGATTGCGGCAGGATTCGAAGATCTCGCAGATGCGCTACATCGGCGCCTACGGCGAGGGCTTCCCCAACGGCTCTCTCGGCGGACCATACGGTCTGCCGCTCATCAAGCCGCCCTGGGGCCGCATCACGGCAATCAATCTCAACTCCGGCGATCATGTCTGGACGATTGCGAGCAGCGATACGCCGGACTGGGCCCGCGATAACCCTGCGCTGAAGGGCATCCAGATTCCGCGCACGGGATCGTTTGACCAGGTGGGGCTGCTCATCACCAAGACGCTGCTCTTCGCCGGTGAAGGCAGCGGCCTGTATCGCGCCGGCGGCGGCGGCAATAAGTTCTACGCCTACGACAAGGCGAGCGGCACGCTGGTGCACGAGCTCACCCTGCCAGCAAATCAATCGGGCGTGCCGATGACGTACGAACTCGACGGACGCCAGTTCATCGTGGTCGCCGTCGGCGCAAAAGATGTTCCCGGCCAGTTGATCGCGCTCAGCCTGCCCTGACGAGGGCACACACCCGTCGCCCACTCCGTTCCTATCGATCGCGGTCGCTTCCGGCCGCGGCATGCTTGTCGACCCGGCTGTCCGGCGCTATGATACCAGAGTGATATCATTTAAATATCAAATGGAGCGCCCGCCATGGCCACCGTGTCTGCCAGCAATCTGACCGTCGAGCGATTGGTTCGGGTCACGAGCGGATGGACGATGCTGTTCATGCATCTGATTCTGTTCATTGCCGCTGTGCTGTCGCTTGGCTTCGGGATATACGCCGCTGCGCACATGCAAGGCGCACTTGCAGCCGTGCGGATCCCCGCAGGCGTCATCCTGCTGCTCCTCGCACTGCTGTGTGCGTTCGGCTATTTCACGCTGCAGCCGAACGAGGCCCGCGTTCTCATTCTGTTCGGCAGGTACAAAGGTACCGTGCGCGAAAGCGGCTTCCACTGGGCAAATCCGTTCTACGCCCGCGCCCGCGGCCGTGTGCCGGCACAGGCGGGCGCCTCGATCCCGGCCGGCCAGGGTCTCGGGGCGCGCCTTCGGCGCGTGCAGGCCATGCAGGGCTATCAGCCACTGTCGACCAAGATCTCGCTGCGGGCACACAACTTCAACAGCGACACGCTCAAGGTCAATGACAAGCGCGGCAATCCGGTGGAAATCGGCGCCGTCATCGTCTGGCGTGTGCAGAACACGGCCCAGGCGGCGTTTGACGTCGAGGATTACAGCGCCTTCGTCGAAGCACAGAGCGAGTCCGCCATCCGCAGCATCGCCAGCCGCTATGCGTACGACCACGGCGAGGCGCACGAGCTCACGCTGCGCGGCGGCGCGGATGAGATCGCCGTCGCACTGAAACAGGAACTGCGCGAGCGCCTCGCAAAGGCCGGCATCGAGATCGAGGAAGCGCGGCTCACCCACCTTGCCTATGCGCCAGAGATCGCCCCTGCCATGCTCCGCCGCCAGCAGGCAGAGGCCATCGTGGCGGCCCGCCAGATCATCGTGCACAACGCGGTGAGCATGGTGCACATGGCACTCGATGAGCTCGACCAGAAAAATGTGGTGAAGCTCGATGACGAGCGCCGCGCCGCCATGGTCAGCAATCTGCTGGTCGTGCTGTGTGGCTCATCCGAGCCCTCCCCTGTCATCAATACCGGCACGCTGTATACCTGACGCTCGTGGCGGAACAGCGCAAGGCGTTTCTGCTGCGGCTCCCGCCCGAGCTGCTTAAGGAGCTGGAAAAATGGGCGGCGGATGATCTGCGCAGCATCAACGCCCAGATCGAATACGTCCTGCGCCTCGCGGTCGAGCGGCGCCGCGGGCAAAACGGCAAGCGGTGAGCGGTTTTCCATTATCATATCGAGCGACAACAAAACGGGGGCCTGTGCATGTTCCGCAATGATCGCAGCCGATACTTCCGCCACGCATTCACCTCAGCATCGCTACTCCTCGCGGTGCAATTTGCCTCGGCCGCCTGGGCAGAAGACGCGTACGCGCTGTTCGACTCGATCCCGGCACCGCCTGCCAGTCTCAGTGGCGCACAGGCGGCGACCCAAGTGGCAGCCGGCAGTGGCTCCCCCTCGCTCGTCGCTCCCGCTTACGACGCGGTGAACACGCGCATCCGCGCCTTGCTGCAGCCGAAGGGGTCGGTCGGCGGATTCGATCTCGGCCGCGCGAGCTCCGATCCCGCCTACGCCGCCCAGATGCAAGCGCGAATGCAGAACATGAGCCAGGCCGAAAAGATGGCCATGGCTCAGCAGATGATGGCGTCGCAGCAGGGCGCGGCCGGTTCACCGGGTTCGACTGCAGCAGTGGCCGGCTTTCTCGGCGGCCAGCGACCCGCCGACCTGGCCGCGCAACAGAAGATGCGGGCCCTGATTGAGGGCGCGCTCGCAGCCGCGGGAGCCAAGCACAAGGCATCCGATACCGCCCTCACCGCCGCCGCCAAAGCCTGCCCGCAGGATAAGACCGGCTGGCCGCTTGAATCGTGCACGAAGGCACTCGGAACTCGCTCGATCGCCGAGCACCGCGCGATCGAGGCAGCCGCTCTGGGGAGCGAACTGCAGGCCTACACGCAGGCTCGGGCAATCGCCCAGGCCGAGCTCGCCAAGGGCCGCTCGCTATTTGCAAGCTCCGGCGCATCGCCCCCTGCGCCCCTCATCGCCTGGGCCATGATCTATGCGCAGATGCTGCGCGACTACGGCGATGCGATCACTGTACGAGCCGCCTTCTGGAGTCGCGCCGACCAGAGCAAGTACACGGGACAGGTCACGGTCTCCATCGGCACTCCGGGCGGCGGTGAAATTGGCTGGCCACTGGAGAGTCCGCACGTAGCATCCGCCAAGGTCGGACTGTGAGCGTCTCCGGGAATTAACCAGGCCTGGCGGCGCGAGCTGCCGCCGGATCGCGCGGCCGCGACCCGCGTCTAGGTTTTGGTGCGGGAATTCTCGTTAGGATTCCCGTACCTATGGGCCAGCTTCCCTCCGTGTCCGACGGGCTCCTCGAGGCGCTCCCCGACCTGCTGATCGTCGTGCGCCGCGACGGAGTTGTGCTCGGTCACGCAGGCGGTTGGAGCTGCGCGCCGATGCGCCCGCTCAACATCGCCGTCGGGCAAGCCCTGGAGGCCGTATGGCCCGCCCCTGTGGCGAGTCTTCTGCGCCAGCTCACGCACAAAGCGATTGCTTCCCGTGCAACGACCGAGGCGCGCCTGACGCTTGCCGGATGCCCCTGCGAAGTACGCGTAAGCCCCCTGGGCCCGGAACGGGTCGCGTGTGTCGTACGCTCTGTCGTCACCGAACGGGTCGATGCGCTGGAGACGAGCGACGAGCTTCGGCGCCCGCATCTCAATCGCCGCGGATTCCTACATCGCTTCAAGGAATCGATGGGCGTTGCCGCGCTGCGCGAGAAGCCCATGGCGCTGGCCGTCGTCCACGTAGACGGCGTCGCCGATATCGCGCAGATCATCGCGACGAAGGTCGCCGAGCAGATCATGAGTGCAGCGATTCTGCGGCTGCCGCCGCAAGGCGCGGAAGCCGACGGCACTCCGTCATGGTATCTGGGTCAGCTCAATGACAATCTGCTGGCGCTGGTGCTCGAGACTTCCGATCGGGACGCGATCGAAGCCTGCGTTGAAAGAGTGTGCGCAAGTCTGCGCGAGCCAGTGGACGTTGCCGCCTCGCAATTCCATCTCACACCTTACGCGGGCGTGGCAATCCTGGGCCAGGACGCCTCCTCCCCCAAGACTTTGCTCGAGCATGCGCGGGCGGCAGCGGCTGAGGCGCGCCGTACGGCCTCGGACCGCGTCTGCTTCTTCACCGATACGCTACAGCTGCAATCGCTCGCGCGCCTCGACATTGCGCGTGAGTTGAGCGAGGCCATCGTCAACCGCGATATCCGTCTGCGTTACGTGGGCCGCCACGACCTCGCCAGCGGCCGGTTGTCCGCGTGGGTAGGATATCTGCGCTGGCAACACCCGTTGCGTGGGGAGATCCGGCCGGTCGAATTCCTGCGAATCGCGGAAACCACGGGGCTCGCGACGGCGCTGTCGCGCGCCATGCTCGCCGGCCTCGCAGAGGACCTGCAGACCATGGGCTCCGCGCTCGATCCCGACGTGCGCATCTCCTTCGGCGCCCTGCGGCATCACATTCTTCATGAGGACTTCGTCGACAATATCCGTGCGCTTGTGAGCCAGGGCGGCATGCCGGTCGAACGCCTCGAGCTACGAATCTCCGAAAAGACCTTCATCGCGCACGAGCCAACGAATCTGCACGCGCTGGCGCGGATGGGCATTCGACTGGTCGTCGATGAAGTGGCGCGCGATGTCGGCTCGCTCGATGCGCTCGCGCGCGCACCCCTGTGGGGCCTGCAGCTCGATCGTGCCTGGGTGACTGCGCTGCGCAGCGACCCCGTGGCCCTGAAAGTGTGTCGGGCCGGCATCAGTATCGCGACGGCACTGGGCCTCGCGCCTATCGTGACCGGCGTGGACAACGAGGCGCAGCGTGAGCTGCTGCTCGAGCTCGGTTGCCGTCTCGGCGCCGGCGATCTGTTCCAGGCCGGTGCATCAGACATAAAGCAGCCGATCGCCGCCTCCGTGCGCTGATTCCGCGCCGCCTGCCGGCGTTTTTACACCCCCGTTATGCGACTCAGGTCACGGGATCGGGCCCGGTGACTGAGCCCGGCTCCACTGCGACTTGCGTCACATTCGCCTGAAATAGGCGCCTGCAAGTCAGGGGAATCCGTCGATGCCCACCCGTCGTTTCATCTGCGTCGCGATCGCCGGACTGGCTGCAGCGATGCTGGTTGCGGTCGCGCCGAATGCGGAAGTTCGCATCCCCTCCGTCCGCTACATCGTGCAGGCGCAGACGACCATGGCCGCGCACCGCAGCGTTGAGGGCGTCGGCGCGACAGTAGAGCGCGAGCTCGAAATCATCCGCGGCGTGTCGGCTCTCCTGAATCCCGCACAGCTCGCGCGACTGAGGAACGCTCCCGGCGTGCGCCTGTTCAAGGATCGCGCCGTTGCGACTGAGGGACTCAATTCCCTCGTCGACTCCGTCACGAATCCGCTCGTCACGACGGCGAACAAGGTGACCACACCTCTCACCTCCACCGTCTCGACCAATCCCGCGGTGACGACTGCTACATCCGTGACGACTCCGCTGGTGTCGAAAGTCGTGACGGTGCCCCTGGTTGATGCCGTCACGAGTCCGCTCGTCGCCACCGTGAGCGGCAATACCACGCTCAAAGACGGCACCGGAGTCATCGCACCGACGCTTCTCTACGAGACCAACTATCCGATGCTGGTCGGAGCGGATTCGCTGCAGCAGGCCGGCATTACCGGCCGGGGTATCACGATCGCCGTGCTGGACACCGGGTTCTGGCAGGACCTGAGCCAGAACTACGGCAGCCGCGTCCTTGCAACGCTCGACGTGACGAATGGCGCCAACCTGCAGGTCTCCGGCGACCCTTACGGACACGGCACACACGTCACCTCGATTGCCGCCTCCGGCGCGCAGAATCTCGCCGGCCAGTACCTCGGCATCGCGCCCCAGGCAAACATCGTCGCGGTGCGGGCATTCGACGGCACGGGCGCTGGACGCTATGTCGATGTCATCGCCGGCCTGAACTGGATCGTCGCGAACCAGAAGAAATACAACATTCGGGTGCTGAATCTGTCGTTCGGCGCACCGCCCGAATCCTACTACTGGGATGATCCGCTCAATCAGGCTGTGATGGCGGCGTGGCGCGCGGGCATCGTCGTGGTCGCCGCCGCCGGCAACGAAGGCCCGAACCCCATGACGATCGGCGTTCCCGGTAACGTGCCCTACGTCATCACGGTCGGGGCGTTGACGGACAACAACACGCCCTACGATCTCACTGACGATCGGCTGGCCTCGTTCTCCTCGACCGGCCCGACCTATGAGGGCTTCGTGAAGCCGGAAATGGTTGCGCCTGGCGGCCACATCACCGCCTCCATGCCGCGCAACAGCTATCTCGCCAATATCGATCCGGCGTCCATGTCGCTCACCGATCAGATGTTCACGATGTCCGGCACGTCGCAGGCCGCCGCCGTGACCTCGGGCGTTGTGGCTCTCATGCTGCAATCCGATCCCACGCTCACGCCCGACAACGTCAAGTGCCGTCTGCTGGCAGCGGCGCGGCCCGCAGTCACTGCGTCCGGACTGCTCGCTTATAGCGTCTTTCAACAAGGCGCCGGCCTCATCAACGCGGTCGCCGCCGTCAACAACTCCGCGGTCGGCTGTGCCAACCAGGGTCTGGATGTGAACGCCGACCTCGCCGGCACGCAGCATTTTGGCGGCCCCGCGAATGAGGACGCCAACGGCAACTACTACATCATGAACATGTCCGGCGGGACCTGGGGCACGGCGGTCGGCGGCGACGGCTATACGTGGTCTCGAGGCTACGCGTGGGACCAGGGCTACAGCTGGAGCGCGGGATACACCTGGAGCCGGGGTTACACGTGGAGCCGCGGCTACACGTGGAGCAGGAGCTACACATGGAGCAGCGGCTATACCTGGAGCCGGGGCTATACGTGGAGCCGCAGCGTTCCGTGGTGGAACAGCGCGCAGCCCAGTGCCCCAGCCACCTCGCCCGCATCGATCGAGAACTGGGTGCCGAACGAGTAGCGCGGTGTCCGTGAAGCCCCATACGCACGCGGGCGCGTGGTGCACGGGCATGCTGCTCCTGGCTGCCTGGCTGATAGGTACGCCCGCCGCATTCGCAACCGATGCATCGCCACTCATCCTCGAGCACCTGACCACCTCCGACGGTCTGCCTCAGGGAACGGTGTTCGCGACGCTGCAGGACTCGCAGGGCTTCGTCTGGCTCGCCACCGAGGATGGCCTGGTCCGCTACGACGGCCATGAGCTGTACCGGTACGCCTATTCGCGCACTGCGCGCAACGGCTTGCCGGGCAACTTCATCAATCAGGTGATTGAGGACCGGAATCACGATCTGTGGGTCGCGGTAAAGGATGCCGGGCTCGCGCGCTGGAACCGCGCATCCGATACGTTCACCGTGTATCGCCACAGCGCCGCCGATGAAAGTTCGCTGGCCAGTGATGCGGTCCGAGCGCTGCTCATCGACGGACAGGGCCGAGTGTGGATCGGTACGAGCGATGCCGGCATCGATGTTCTCGACCCGCTGTCGGGTGCGATCGAGCATCTGCGCCACGATCCGAAAGACTCCAGTTCGCTCATCGACAACCAGGTCCAGACGCTCACCCTCGACCGGAACGGCGGGCTGTGGATCGGCACGGTTCACGGACTCGACCGGTGGCAAGCCGAGCATCACGCGTTCGTCCACTTTCGGCACGACGGCGCTGATCCTCATTCGCTGAGCAGCAACCAGATCTCCCAGGTGCTGCAGGATCAGCGCGGAACGCTCTGGGTCGGCACGTTCGACGGCGGCCTCAACCGCATGGACCTGGACGGTCATGTCCTCATGACCCTGCGCCACGACGCACATGACCCCGGCTCGCTGAGCAGCGATGACGTTCGCGCCATCCTCGAGGATCAGGCGAGCCATTTGTGGATCGGGACGGCTGGAGGATTGGATCTGCTCGACCGCTCGAGCGGGCAATTGAGTCACTACCGGCACGATGCCAGCGACCCAGAATCGCTGCGCGACTCGTTCGTGATGTCCCTGTACGAAGACCAGTCGGGCCTGGTGTGGATCGGGACGCGCGCGGGCGGCGTCAGCCGGTGGAATCCCCGCAGCTGGGAGCTCGGTGGCCACCGACCCGCCTGGCTTGGCGATGCCCTGGTCACCGCGTTCGCAGATGCGCCGAACAATAAGGTCTGGATCGGCTCCATGGGCGGCGGTGGGCTCACCCTCTTCGATGGCGAGAGCGGCAAAGCCACGAAGCTCGATACGATTCTTGGACGCCACAACTCGATCGGCGACGAGCGGGTGATGTCGCTGCGGCAGGACCGTCGCGGCAACCTGTGGATCGGCACACGAGACCACGGCGTGCGGGAACTCACGACGTCGGGCGCACTTGCCTCGATCGGTGTCAAGCCGGGCGATCCTCGCTCGCTGAGCGGCGCCGGAATCATGACGATCGTCGAGGCCCGCGACGGTGAGATCTGGTTCGGCATCTTCCAGGGCGGCGTCAACGTCCTCGACCCCGCGACCGGTCTGATCCGGCAACTGCCGTACGGTGCAGGCAAGCCGGGAGCGATCAGCGCCGCGAGCGTCAGCGCCATTGCCGAGGACCGATACGGCTACTTCTGGATCGGCACCGACGGTGGGGGCCTCGATCTCGCGCGCGCCGACGGCACGGTGATCAGGAACTTCCGCCACGACGCGAACGATCCGGCGACACTGCCCGCAAACACGGTATACGCCTTGTCCACCGACACGGAGGGGCGCGTCTGGGTCGCAACCGGCGGCGGCGGCCTCGCGCTCGTCGAGGGCTCTGCGCTATCCCCGTCGGCCATCCGCTTCAAGGTCGTATCGCGCGAAGAGGGACTCTCGAGCGACACCCTCTACGGAGTGCTGAGCGATGCGAACGGGCGCGTATGGCTGAGTGCCAATACCGGACTCATGCGCTATGACCCCCTCACCGCCAGCGTCAAGACCTACCACAGGGAACATGGACTGCAGGGCGAGGAATTCAATTTCGGCGCGTTCTATCGCCTGCGCGACGGCCGCCTGTGCTTCGGCGGGCCCGGCGGCTTCAATATCTTCGATCCGGCGAGGCTCACGGAAAACGGCCGACCGCCGCGGCTGGCGCTCACGCACGTCGATGTGCTCGGCGCTGCAGCACCGACTGCACGCCCGTACTGGCTGCTCGATCGCCTGACGCTCGACTATCGCGCCAGCATCGTGTCGCTCGACTTTGGCGCGCTCGACTTCAACTCACCGAAGCGCAATCGCATCGCCTACCGAATGAGCGGGCTCACCGACCGCTGGATCGATCTGGGCAGTCAGCATCGCATCACGTTCACCAATCTCGATGCGGGCGATCACGTGCTGGAGGTGCGCGCGGCCAATTCCGATTCGGTGTGGAGCAGGACGCCGCTGCGCCTCGTGATTCACCGAGAACCGGCGCCCTGGAGATCGCCGTGGGCGTTCGCAGCCTACGTGCTGATGGCGCTCGCGTTGGTCGCTTACCGTCTGCGGCTGCAGCGGCTGAAATTCCGTCGCGTCAACGAGGAGCGCCAGCGCCTCGAATCCGAAGTGGCATTGCGCACGGGCGAGCTGCTCGAGAGCAACCGGCGGCTCGAGGAAGCCCTGCGCGCCAAGAGCAGTTTTCTCGATCGCATGAGCCACGAGCTTCGCACCCCGATGAACGGCGTCGTCGGAATGACTGAGCTGCTTGTGCGCACGCCGCTGTCCGCGACCCAGGCACGGGTCACCCAAACCATCCGCTCATCGGCGCGGGTTCTGCTGCAGATCGTCAATGATCTCCTCGATCTCTCCAAGATCAACGCCGGTAAAGTCGCCCTCGAGTCGCTGCCTCTCGATCTGAATGAAATTCTCGAAGATTGCACGGGCCTCTTCGCCGCCGCGGCCGAGGACAAGGGCGTCGAGCTCGTCGCCTGTCCGCCGGTCTCGGGCTCGCCCACCCTGCAAGGCGATCCCCTGCGGCTGCGGCAGGTCCTCATGAACCTGATCGGCAATGCCGTGAAATTCACCGCTCAGGGGGAGATCGTCGTGCGAGCGGAGGTCGCGCCGCTCGGGCCTGATTTCGCGGATGTCGAGCTCACTGTGGCGGATACCGGCATCGGCATGGATGGCTCGACGATCGGCAAGATCTTCGAGCCTTTTGCCCAGGCTGACGAGTCGACGACCCGTCGCTTCGGCGGCAGCGGGCTGGGACTTGCGATTTGCCGCGAGCTGACGGAGCTCATGGGTGGCTCGATCAGCGTCGACAGCCGGCCGCAGGTCGGCTCCACGTTCCGCGTCCAACTGAGACTGAAACTGGCGGAGTCGCAGCCGCACAACGCGGTCACGCTACCGCCGCGGCGCGTGCGGATTCGCACCCGCCGACCCGCCCTCGCAGAATCACTGTCGCGGCACGTGGCGACGCTCGGCTTGACCGTTCTGGGCGAGGAGCGCGGCCATTCGGCGCCGATCGCGCGCGAGGATCTGCTGCTTGTGGACGCCGACAGCTGTCCGGAAACTCTCGAGCCGGTCAATTCCGACGCGAGCGCCGTTCGACCTCCGCTCGTCGTGATCGCAGGTGCCGCAGCGGCCGGCGACAGCGCGAGACTTGTGGGCGAGCACGTCGTGGTCGCCAAGCCCGTGCACCGGGATGCGCTGGCGAAAGCTATTTGCACCGCGCTCCACATAGAACCGGTCGCTTCGACACGCTCCGTGGCATCGGACTCGACGCCAGTACCCGCCGGCGGACACGTCTTGCTGGTCGAGGACGAGGCCGTCAACGCGGCGGTCGCCGAGGGCTATCTCACCGCACTTGGCTGTACGTGCGTGTGGGTGAAGAGCGGCACCGAGGCCGTGGCGCGCTCCGCGGCCGAGCGCTTCGATTTGATCTTCATGGATCTGAGCATGCCAGGGATCGACGGGCTCGCGACCGCATCCCTGATCCGTCAGCGCGAAAGCACCGGGCGCCGCGTGCCGATCATCGCCGTCAGCGCCCGCGACGCCAGAACTTACCGCGACGTGTGTCTGGCGGCCGGAATGGACGACATGTTGAGCAAGCCGTTCACTTTAGAAGAGTGTGCACAACTGTTGCGTCATTGGCTGCATCCGGTTGCCAAAGTCAAAGCCGCGCATCCGCTCTCGAAAGTCGACATGACCGCGGTGGCCCGCTTGCGCAAGCTGCGTACGTCCGGACAGAGCGATCTGTACTCGAAGCTGGTCGATCTGTTTCGCACGGGCTCGCAACAAGCCCTGCTCGAGCTTCGAACGGCACTCGAACGAGAAGATCTGGCCTCGGCTGCCGCCGTTGCACACAGACTCACTTCCAGCGCTGCCAATGTCGGTGCCCTGGCGTTCGCCACGGACGCCCGCGAGCTCGAGCGACTATGCGTGGCGGGCGACGCGCCGCGCGCGTGCCAGGTGTACGAGCGGCTCGAGGCCGTGCACCCGGTGCTGATCGAAGAGCTGCTCGGATTGCAGCTCAAGGAAAGCGCATGAGCATCGGTAGTGCCAACGGGCGTGTGGCGATCATCGCCGACGATGAAGATCTCGGGCGCATGCTGCTCGCCGAATCGGTAACAGCTGCCGGGCAGACGCCGCTCGCCTGCGCCAGCGGCACGGCGGCGCTCGATGCCGCGCTCAGTCACGAGGTTGCGATCGTTCTGCTGGACGTGGACATGCCGGGTCTGGATGGCTATGCCGTCTGCCGGCGTCTGCGGGCGCAGCCGCGCTTGGCGCGCGTGCCGATTGTCATGGTGACCGGTCACGAGGATTCCGAAGACATCCGGCGTGCGTTCGAGGCGGGCGCGACCGACTTCATCGCCAAGCCCGTCAACTGGGCGCTCCTGCCACGGCGTCTCGAGTACATTCTGCGTAATGCAGCCGCCGCCGATCACATCGAGCGGCTCGCCTACTTCGATCCGCTGACCGGACTGCCGAATCGGCAACGCTGCCTCGAGACGGCCGAGCGCATGTTTGCCGAGGCCGCCTCATCCGGGCAGTCGGTCGCGGTCATCTATCTGGACCTGAACAGCTTCAAGCGAGTCAACGATACCTTCGGGCACTCCGTCGGCGATGCGGTGCTGGGAACCGTCGCAGGCAAGCTCACCTGTGCGCTCGCCGGGATCGATGTTCCACCAGAGCAGGCGCTCCTCGCCCGCTTCGGGGGCGATGAGTTCGTCGTCCTCATTCGGCATGCTCAGGCACGCACCGCCGCATTGCAGATGGCAGAGGCCTGCGGCGATGCTTTCAAGGAGGCGATTGCCTACCAGGGCCTCGAATTCTATTCCGCCCCAAGCATCGGGCTCGCGGTCTATCCGGAGGACGGCGATGATGTCGCGACCGTCCTCAAGCATGCGGACACCGCGATGTATCAGGCGAAGACAGGCGCCGCCGGTACCGCAGTCGCCTACAACAGCGCCATGAGCAGTCGCCTGCGTGACTGGCTCGATTTGGAAGCACGCCTGCGTCGCGCTGTCCGCGAAGATCAGCTGCAGCTGCTATATCAGCCCAAGTTCACTCTCGCGGACGGTCGGCTCACCGGTGTCGAAGCGCTGCTGCGCTGGTGCGATGCCGAGCATGGAGACATCTCGCCGAACCGCTTCGTGGAGATCGCCGAAGACAGCGGCCTGATCATCGAACTCGGGAGTTGGGTGGTACGCGCCGCGTGCCGCCAGTTGTCCGAATGGCACGGCCGAGGCGTGGCGGTGCCGATTGCGGTCAACGTCTCAGGCAAGGAGCTCCTCTACGGGGAGCCCGCCAAGACAGTCGCCGCCGAGGCGGCAGCCGCACGCGTGCCGGCTTCCATGATCGAGATAGAGATCACAGAGTCGCTGCTCGTCAAGGACTCCACCGTCGTGCGTGCCGCGCTCGAGAGCCTCCGCCAGCTGGGATGCCGGATTGCGCTCGATGATTTCGGCACGGGATTCTCCTCACTCTCGTACATCACGCGCTTCCCGCCCGATCGCATCAAGATCGACAAGGCGTTCGTGCGCAACGTGGATCGCTCGGCGAGCGATGCTGCCGTCGCGAATGCGATTCTCTCGCTCGGTCACAGCCTGAATCTTGTCGTCACCGCAGAAGGCATTGAGCGTACCGGACAGCTGCAATGGCTGCGCACGCGCGGCTGTCACGAAGTGCAGGGATTTCTGCTGTCGCGTCCGCTGACCGCGCAGCAGCTCGAAGAGCGATTCCTCAGTGAAGCCGGCGGTGCGCCGGCTACTTCGAACCTGCTGCTACACGCTCGCTAGCTTCGCCAGCGCTGCTCAGCGCTCGGGTTCCTTCTAAGGATCCGGCGGATTCTGAGCGCGCAGAAACTCCACGGAACTCTCGAGCATCTGCAGGCGTGTCTCGCCGCGGGACAACCAATGGTCCTCGTGCTTCAAAGTCACCATCTGGACGTCCTTCTTGGCGCTCCGCAGCGCATCGAACATGACGGTGCTCTGCTCGAAGGGGACGACGGTGTCGTCCTTCCCATGAATCAGAAGCACCGGCACTTTCACCGCATCGATGTGCTTGATCGGCGAGATCGCATCGAGCTTCGGATCACCGGGTCCGGACACACCCATGAAGCGGTTCCAATATCGCACTGTATCTTTGTCGCTGTACCGCACCTGGTCCGCTTCCCAGGCCAGCATGCGCTTGAGGTCTGAGATACCAGCGACCGCGACCGCACATCGATAAACTCCGGGATCAATCGTCACGCCGGCGAGCGCCGCGTAACCGCCGTAGCTCGCGCCCACGATGCACACGCGCGCAGGATCTGCGATTCCCTCTTTTGCCAGGTATCGCACTCCATCGGAGAGATCAGTTTGCATCTTCCGGCCCCACTCCCCGAATCCTGCTTGGATAAAGCTCGCATCAACACTCGAGCCTCGGAAGTTCGCCTGCAGTACGGCATATCCCTGGTCCGCGAGAGACTGTGGCCAGTAGTCGAAATCGGCCGTGTCGCGACTCTCAGGCCCGCCGTGGGCGAGAACGACGAGCGGCAGCTTCTTGGGTTCGCGGCCTCGCGGCAGAGTGAGATAAGCCGGGATCTCCATTCCATCGGCTGCTTTGTAGGTGATCCGCCGCACTTCGTATGGACTCTTAATTCCCTCGTAGACGTCTCCGATGGGCTCGGCCTGATTCGTCTC
>Ga0335081_10010094_pt1 | contig 15240 bp, 8 predicted proteins | sample Lox_Sample_35_FD_206713 | JGI IMG/M metagenome (GOLD analysis project Ga0335081, IMG submission 206713) | Soil microbial communities from Loxahatchee National Wildlife Refuge, Florida, United States - Lox_Sample_3.5 | ecosystem: Environmental > Terrestrial > Soil > Wetlands | place: USA: Florida...
CGCGGCCTACCAAGCCGCGGTACGCCTACAGCCGGGCCTCGTCGCGGCGCACAACAATCTCGCCTACGTGCTGGTGCGGCTGGGCCGGCCGGGCGAGGCGCTGGCCGAGAGCGAGCAGGCGGTGCGCCTCGCCCCGGCGGATGTCGACACCCGCGTGAATCTGGGCAACCTGCTGCTCGGCATCGACCGCGGCGCGGAAGCCATCGCCGACTACGAGGCGGCGCTGCGCCTGGCGCCGGCCGACCCCGAGATTCACTACGCGCTGGCGGTGGCGCTGGCGCAGGCGGGCCGGCCGGCGGAAGCCCGGCGCCATCTGGCCGAGGCGCTGCGCCTGCGGCCCGGCTTCGCCCCGGCGCGCGAACTGCTGCAGCGGCTGCCGACGCCGGGTGGCGCCGGCGAACCCTAGGCGTTATCTTGATACGTGTCTATCCGTGTGATCCGTGGTCCCGACCCCGCCATCTGATTCCATGCGTGCCTTCCATTGGATAACGCAGCGCCCGTGGCTCGGCGCCCTGATCGTGGCGCTGGGACTGGCGGCCGTTGACGCCGCCACCCAGATCCGGCACGTCGAGTTCGTTTCCGGCCTCGCCGGTGAAATGGTCGATCCGCCGGCGGTCGATGCCGCGTCGCCGACCGGCTATGCCCTCGAGCGACGCACGCTGATCCTGCCAGCCGTGGGGGCGGACGGCTATCAATGGATCATGCAGACGCAGGCGATGCTGGCCGGGGGCGGCTGGCGCCTCCATCACGTGGACTACGACAACGCCCCGACCGGGCGCGAGGCGCACTGGGCCTCGCCGCTGCGGTGGTGGATCGCGCTGCTGGCCTGGGGCCACCACGCCGTGTCCGGGCAGCCGCTCGGCGCGGCGGTCGAGTGGGCGGCGCTGCGGGCCAATCCGCTGCTGCTCGGCCTGCTGTTGCTGGGACTCGTCCCGCTGGTGGCGCGGCGGTTCGGCTCCGCCGCGGCGGCGGTGCTGGCCCTCGGCATGGTGGCCGGGTTTCCCTTCAACCTCTATTTTGCCGCGGACTATCCGGATCACCACGGGATCCTGGAGGCGTGCGGGATGCTGACGGTGCTCTTCCTGGTGGCCGGCGGAGGCGGTCTGGTCCGCATTCCGGGGCCGCCGCCGGCCGGGTCGGCGCCAGGCGATGCGGCGGCGGCCTGGCTGCCGCCGGAGGGCATGGCGCGGCGCTGGTTCGCGGCCTCGGCGGTGGCGGGCGGCGTCGGCTTGTGGGTGAGCACGGCCAGCGAGGTGCCGGTGCTGGTCGGCGTGGGTCTCGGCGTGGTTTGGTCGGGCTGGCGGGGGCGGGCCGCGGCGTCCGGCGGGGCGTGGCGGCGCGATCCCACCCTGTGGCGGTTCTGGGGTATCGTGGGCGGCACGGTGAGCCTGGCGGCCTATCTGGTGGAGTACTTTCCCTCGCACCTCGGGTGGCGCCTGGAGGTGAACCATCCGCTGTACGCCTTGGCGTGGGTGGGAGGCGGCGAGTTGTTGTGCCGCCTGTGGCGGATGTGCGGGCCCCGCGGGCTGGAGATCTCCCGCCGCGAGGCGGGAGCGGCGCTGGCGGCCGCGGCCGCCGTGGCGGTTCTGCCGGTCGTGATCCTGCTCACGAAGGATCGCACGTTCCTGGTCGCGAACCGCTTTGTCTGGCTCCTGGGCACGCAGTACGTGTCCGAGGGCCAGAGCCTGGCGCGCTTCATCGCGCATCACCCGTCCGGCCTGCTGGTGTGGGGCGGGGGCATGGTGCTGCTGGTCGTGCCGCCCGTATGGCTCGCTCTGCGACGGAGCGCGGGGCCGGTCTGGCGGGCCCAGGCGTCGTTGGCGCTGGCCCCGGTGGTGCTGTTCCTGCTGCTCACGCTGCGGGAAATCCGCTGGTGGGGGCTGGAGCTCGGCCTGCTGTTGGCGGCGCTGGCGCCGGTGTTCGCGGCCCTGAGGGCCGGCGAGGGGGCGCGCCGCCGTCCTGGGTGGCTGGCGGCGGGGTGCGGCCTGCTGTTGCTGCCCGGCGCAGTCGGCGTGGTGCGGTCCGCCCTCCAGCCGCCGGATCCGGGTCCGGGTGACGTCTTCCGTCTGGAGGCGCGCGACGTCGCCCACTGGCTGCGCCTGCGGATGGGCCCGGACCGCACGGTCGTCGCCAGCACCCCGGTGACCACCAACGAGCTGATCTACTTCGGAAACTGCGTGGGTCTGGGCACGCTTTATTGGGAGAACACGGAGGGCTTCAAGCACGCGGCGGCCATCTTCGCGGCAGGCACGCCCGGGGAGGCCCACGCTCTGGTCCGCCGGTACGGCGTGACGCACATTGTGTTGCTGAGCTGGGACGACTTTGCCGCGGACTTCGTGCGTTTCTACCGGGAGCTGCCGGCGTCCGCTCCGGTGCCGGCCGACGACTTCATCCTGAGGCTCCAGCGTGGTGCCGTGCCGCCCTGGCTGCGCCCGATTCCCTATGGGCTGCCGGCTAGCGACGTGTTGAAGGGCCAACGGGTCCTGGTCTTCGAGGTGGTACCCGACCAGTCACCCGCGCAGGCAGCCGCGCGCGAGGCGGATTACCTGCTGGAGATGGGCCAGACCGATTCAGCGGCCGCGGCGGCGCGCCGGTTGGAGGAATATCCGGCCGACTTGCAGGCGCAGGTGACACTGGCCTTGGTCCAGGGTCGAACCGGCGCCCTGGCGACATTTGCCGCGACGCTGGGGCGGGTGCGCGGTGAATTGGCGCAGGCGGCGTCGCTCGAAGCCGGGGACCGCATCCGGCTGGCCCTGGTGCTGGCGGCGGGCGGGGACATGGAACTGGCGCGGGGGCAGCTGCGCGGAGTGATGGCGCGGCTGGACGAGCGGGCGCTGCGGCACCTCACGACCGGCGAACTGCGCGACCTCCTGAAGTTAACGGACGTCCTCGGGGTCGACCTGCCCGATCCTGGACTCCGGCGGCTCGCGGTCAGCCTCTACCCGCCGATGCTGCGCCGGTCATCCTGAGCGGCGGGCAGCCGCCGCGTTCAGGGCAGGTAGTCGGGCCGCACCGGCGAAAACACCTCGACGATGACGGAGTCCTGCACGACGCGGACGCCGTGCTCGACCCCGCCGGGAATCGACCAGCTGTCGCCCGGGCGCACCTCGTGCTGGACCCCGGCGATGGTAAAGACGGCGTGGCCGGAAACCAGGTAGCCGGTCTGCTCCTGGGGATGCTGGTGGAGCGGAATCACCGCGTCCTTGGCAAGGTGGAACTCGGCGAGCAGCGTGTGCGGCCCGTGCACCATCGTCTTGCGCCGGACGCCGGGCAGCATGTCGACAAAGCCGCCGGGGTCGGCATGGCGGACGCGGGCCGAAGGGGAGGGAGGAGTGGATTTCATCGGGACGGGTTGCCGGAGAAGCTACCCGGCGGCGGACCCGCCGCAAGCGCCGAGGCCGAGGGAGGAGAAGGCGGTGCCGGTCAGCCCGCGAGCAGCAACTCGAGCATCTCCCGGTCCAGCTTGTGCCCGCGGAAATCTTCGTAGGCGACGTCCGCGCGCTCGCTGTCGACCACGCCGAAGGCGCCGCGCAGATTCCACATCGCCCAGCCCCAGCCCGCCTCGCGCCAGAGCGAGAGCAGGTCGCGCATCCATGCGAGCGTGACCGCGTGCGGCGTGCGGTTGAAGCAGCCCCACTCGCCGACGTGGATGGGGACGCCGAGCCGGACCATGGGCTGCCATTTGTCGATCAGTTCGCGGCGGAGCTTTTCGCGGTCCCACACCCCGCCGTGGGCGTCGGTGAGCGGCCAGGTGGGCGGGGCGAAGGTTTCGAATTCGTTCTTCGGCACCCAGGTGGCGGTGTAGTGCGTCAGCGCCTTGGGCAGGTACCCGCGCGTGCTCTGCACCAGGCCGAGGTCGACGATGCCGGGCACGGGCGTCTGGCCGATGTCCGCGCCGTCGGCCGCAATCAGCCGGTCCGGGCTCACCTCCCGGATGGCGGCGACCAGCGTGTGCACGATCTCCACGTAACGGGACTGGTCCGGCATCCACGGCGGCTCGTTGAGCAGGTCGAAGCTGAGGCGGTCGCTGGGGATGGCGCGGTAGCGCGCGGCGAAGAACCGCCAGTGGTGGACCGCCGCCGCCAGCGCCCGCTCCATCGAGTCCCGGGGGCTGTCGAACAGCAGGAACGGCTCGAGTTCGCGGTTGTTGACGCAATAGCCCGGGATCCGATGCAGGCAGAGGTTGAGGTGGATGCGGTACTGCCGGCCCCACTCGATCGCCTGGTCGACGGGCGCGAGGGCGCTCTCGTCGATCTTCATCCAGTCCTTCCGGTCGGACCACACCCAGTACGACAGCGGGAGGCGGGCGAAGTCGAAGCCCCATGCCGCCATCCAGGCGAAATCGGACTCGCGGTAGACCGGGCCGCGCGTGCCGCCGGCGAGCTCGGGCAGGTTGAAACCGCGGCGGCGCGGGATGACGGGTTGCGCCGCGGGTCGCGCGGGCTCGGCACCGTCGCCGGAGCGCGCCGTGAGCAGGAGACCGGCGGTGGCGGCGGCCGAAAGGCCGAGAAAATCGCGTCGATTCATGGGCGGGGAAAACCAGGGCCGGCGGTCACGGGGCGCGGTAGTGCGCCAGGCGCGGCAGCAGCCGGGCGAAGCAGCGCGCCGCGCGGTGCAGGCTGCTGACGTGGACAAATTCGTTCGGGGAATGGATGTTCGCGTCGTTGGTCGAGGCGCCGAACATGATTGCGGGTGCCCCGAGCACCTCCTGGAACAGCGGCAGCACCGGGATCGAGCCGCCGGTGCGCGTCTCGTAGGGCGCGACGCCGTACACCTCCCGCAGCACCTCGGTGGCGAGGCGGTTGGCCGGATGCTCGGCCGGGAGGAAATAGGGCATCGAGCGGCCGCCGGCGCGCGTGAGCGTGGCGCGCACACCGGCCGGCGTGTGCGCGGCCACGTGGCGCTCCAACAGGACGAAGATGCGGTCGGGATCCTGGTCGGCCACCAGCCGGCAGTGGATCTTGGCGTGCGCCTCGGCCGGGATGACGGTCTTCGGCCCGGCCCCGGTGTGCCCGCCCCAGATGCCGTTGATCTCGAGGGTGGGCCGGATCCAGGTGCGCTCGTGCAGGCTGTAGCCCGGCTCGCCGTGCAGCGCCGGCACGCCGAGGTCGGCGGCGCTGGCCGCCTCGTCCGCCGGCACGCGTGCGATCTGCTCGCGGTCCCGCGGCGCCAGCGCCCGGACGTCGTCGTAGAAACCCGCCACCGTGATGCGGCCGTCGGGCGCGCGCATCGACGCGAGGAGGCGGGCGAGGCCTTCGATGGGATTGAGCAGGGCCCCGCCCCACATCCCGGAGTGCAGGTCGCGGTTCGGGCCGGTGACGTGGAGTTCGGCGCCGCAGCCGCCCCGCAGGCTCAGCACGATCTGCGGCTGGTCGGCCGACCACTGGCCGCCGTCGGCGCTGATTACGAGGTCGCAGGCGAACCGGGCCTGCTCCCGCGCCAGCAGCGCGCCGAAATGCGGGCTGCCGACCTCCTCCTCGCCCTCGATGCAAAAGCGCAGATTGACGCCCAGGTTCTTCTCGGTCGCGAGCACGGCCTCGGTGCCGGCGATGGCGGCGAGCACGCCGCCCTTGTCGTCGGACGCGCCGCGGCCGAAGAGCTTGCCGTCGCGGATTTCCGGCTCGTAGGGCGGGGACTGCCAGAGCGCCAGCGGCTCGGGTGGCTGGACGTCGTAATGCCCGTAGATCAGCACGGTCGGGGCGCCTGGCGCGTGCAGCCAGTCACCGCAGACGACCGGATGGCCCTCGGTGGGCAGGAGGGCGACGTGCTCGAGGCCCGCACTGCGGAGGCGCGCGGCCACCCAGTCGGCGGCGCGGCGAATGTCCGGGGCGCACTTCGGCTCGCCCGACTGGCTGGGAATGCGGACGAAATCCTTGAGCTCGTCGACGAGCCCGGCTTCGCGCCGGGCGAGGAATTCTTCGGCAGGGGTCGTCATGGACGGAATCCGGCGGTGGCTACTTCACGGCCTCGAACACGCTGTAACTGTGGGGCAGGAGGTGGATGCGGAAAGCGGTGCGCGGCTCCGCCGGGGAACGCCGCGGCCCGGCTTCCGCCGGCGGGGGCTCGCCGGAGAGGGTCTCCCCGGTGACGAGGTTGTGCAGGGCGCCGCAGTCGCCCGCGACCGACACCTTCACGTCGGCCTCGTGGTCGAGATACGATTCCACGATGAAGGTGCGATTGTCGTAGGCGTAGAGGGCGACCTGGCTCGGCCCGTCGACCCGGACAAAGAAACCCTGCATGACCGCGTCCTTGATCGCGCCGATGACCTCGGAGGGCAGGAAGTAAAGGTTGCGGAAGTTGTCCGGGAGGACCCAGACGTAGAGCACGCCCTGGGCGTAGCGGTCCATGAGCAGGAGCGGATAGCCGTTGCCGCTCTCGCGGGCGCTGACCAGCGCCCAGGCGTCGTTGGTGAGAAAGCGGACCTGCGGGAAGAGGATACCGCGGCCGCCGCTTTCCTCGCCGACCGTCGCGCGGCTGCCCGAGCCGAAGCCGGCGGTGTAATCCTGGGCCAGCACCTTGCGGTCGGTGTACTCCAATTCGACGATGTCCTCGATGCCGCGCCCCTGCAGCGCGTGGAGCAGGCCCGAGGTGATGACGACGGATTTCCCGGCCTCGAGCCGGGCCTTGATCTTGGCGACGATATCCGGGTCGCCCTTCGCGCATTCCGTGAGGAGGACCACGTCGGCGTCGGTCGGAAAGGCGGGACGCAGGTCGATGGGAATCCCGATCATGCCGAGGTAATTGTGGAGGAAGTCCTCGCCCGAGGAGTTGAGCGGCTTGTAGCTTGCGATGCCGACCGGCCGGCCGAGCTTGCCAAGGAAGGCGTCGACCTGGGTCAGGGCCGCGCTGGCGACGGCGGCCATGGTGGGCGGCGGTCGGTCCGCGGCGGGTGGGACCCACGGCGGCGGCACCACCTTGGCGAGGTCAAAGCTGGTGGGCAGATCCTGCCAGGGGCGGTCGCCGGGCTGGACCGGCTGCAGCAGCGCAGCCCAGTTGAAGAGGGTGATCTCCCGCGGCTTGGCGAAGAGCGTGTTCCACAGCTGCTCGGCGTAGCGGTCGAGGTAGCGGATGCTGAAGGTGTCGACCCAGCCGCCGCCGTTGCGGCCGGGCGCGACGTTCTCGAAGAAGCGGAGGATCTGGTAGCTCTCGTACTGCTGAAGGTACTGGTCGGTGATGAACGGATCGCGGGTCTCCGTGCCGGTGTAGATGCCGTCGAACAGCCGCGGCTCCTGCGCGAGGTCGAAGCCAAGCCCCTGGAAGTGCTCGTACCAGTTGGGGAACTTGATCGTGATCCTGACCCGCGGGTTGACGGCCCGGGCGGGCTTGAGGACCAGGTTCTCCGCCGCGTCGTCCATCAGCTGGAGGCGGAACTGCGTCCAGCTGCGGCTGCCCTTCGCGGCGATGTCCGAGTCATGCTTGGTGGTGACGAAGAAGAAGTCGTCGAGGATGATCTCGTCGAAGTGCCGGGCGGTGAGCCCGGCCACGTGCCGGATGAACTCCCGGTCGGCCGGGTCCGTGTAGCAGAAGGAGCGGAACTGGCCGCTGTTGTTGTTGGAGAAGGTGATCCCGCCGGCGACGCGCACGCCGCGGGCGGTGAAGAACTGTTTCAGGTCCTCGAGCGTCTGCTCGTCGGCCATCACCCGGTCGCGCTCGGACTCGATGTACACCTTGTCGACCTTGAGCTGGCGGCTGATGGTCGCCCACTCGCGCTCCCGGACCGCCGGATCGGCCAGGCGCCGGACGATGCCGACGGGCAGGTAGACGGCGGTGTCGAAGTTCTGGTAGTTGCTCGCCACGGCGGAAAGGGGCAGGGCCAGCATGCCCGCCAGCAGGGCGAAAAGCGAGCGGCGGGAGGTGGACGGGCGGGGCGGGGCGTTCATCGGCGGAAAGGATTGAGTCTCTTTGGGCCGCGCGCAACGCGGCAGTCGCGCGCCGCTCAGGGCGCCGCCGGCAGGCGTTCGAGCCTGGCGCGCGCGCCGTCGAGGCGCGGATCGAGGCGGAGCGCGGTGGCGAAGTGCGCCCGCGCCTCGGGGAGGCGGCCCAGCGCGAGCAGGGCGTTGCCGAGGTCGTAGTGCGCCATGGCGTAGTCGGGCCGGAGGCGCAGCGCTTCCTCGTAATGCTCCACCGCTTCGGTCAGGCGGCCGGCCTGGGAGAGGGCGGCGCCGAGATCGCAGTGCGCCTCCGCGGATGCCGGCGCGAGGCGCACCGCCGTTTGCAGCTGATCCAGCGCCTCCGCGAGACGGCCGGCCTGGGCGAGGGCGAGGCCGAGTTGGAAATGGGCCTCGGCGGACGCCGGCTGGAGCTGCACCGCCTGGCCCAGGGGGCCGAGGGCGTCGTCCGTCCGTCCGGCCTCGGCGAGGGCCCGGCCGAGATTGAACTGGGCCGCGGCGTTCGCCGGATCGAGGCGGACCGCCTCGGCGTATTCCGGCGTCGCTTGGGCCGTCGACCCGATTTTGGCCAGAACCAGGCCGAGATTGAGGTGGGCGTCGGCGAGTTCCGGGTTCTCTTGGAGGGCGCGCCGGAAACACGCCGCCGCCTCGGGCGCCCGGTCCAGTTGGAACAGGGCGGTGCCCAGATCGCACTCGGCGGCGGCGAAGGCGGGATTGAGTTGCAGGGCGGACCGGTATTCGTCCACGGCCCGGGTCCACTGACCCAACCGGGCCAGGGCGACGCCCCACTCGTAGTGCGCCTCCGGCATGGTCGGCATGAGCCGCACCGTTTCGGCGAAGGGCGCCAGTGCCTCCTGCGCCCGGTTCATCAGCACCAACACGAGCCCGAGCTGGTAACACGCGGGGTGGAAGCGCGGGCTGAGCCGGATCGCCTCCCGGTATTGCGCCGCCGCCTCGGGTAGGCGGCCCAGAGCCTGATACGCCAGCCCGAGGTTGTAGTGACCGGAGGCCCGCCGTGGATCGAGCCGAAGGCTGGTCTGGTAGTGGTCGAGCGCCTCGATCGGGCGGTGGCGGAAATACAGCGCGGTGCCCAGGCCGCTTTGCGCGATCGCGCTGGCGGGACTGAGCGCCACGGTCTGGCGCCACAGCGCCAGGTCGTCGCCGTACAGGGAGTTGCGCCGGGCGGTCAGCAGGCCGAGGGGCAGGGCCAGGGCGAGGCACGGCAGGAGGGGGCGCCGGACCGCGCGCCGCAACGCCGCGTGCAGGCCGACGACGGCGCCGGCGATCACGGCGGCCAGCGGCAGATACATCCGGTGCTCGACGATCATCTGGAGCGTCCCCGGCACGACGCTGGTGGGCGCGAGAATGGCGAAGAACCACGCTCCGAGAAAGCCGGCGGCGGGCCAGCGCCGGAGCGCGAGCGCGGTCGCCGCCGCGACGGGCAGGACGACCAGGGCGTAGGGGGCGGCCGCCCGGATTCCCATCCAGAACGTTCCGTACTCGAACACCAGCGGGTGCGGCCAAACCGCCTGCCGGAGGTAACGCGCCACGGCGTCGAACTGCGTGAGCCAGTACCCCCACGGCGAGACGCCGACATTGAAGCCAGCGGTGCCGCCGCGGTTCCAGCCCGTGCTGGCTACCAGGAGCGCCAGCGGCACCCAGGTGGCCGCGAGGCTCAGATGCAGCCAGCGCCGGCGCCGCCAGGCCCCGCGGAACGTGCCGGCGACAAACGTCCGGTCATAGAGCAGGACAAGCACCGGCGCCACGGCCGCGACCTCCTTGGAGGCGCCGCCCCCGAGGCAGGCCAGCACCGTCACTACCCGCCACAGTCCGGGTCGCGGCGCGGATACCGACCGGATAAAACCGTTGAGCGTCAGCAGAAAGAACAGCCCCATCATCGACTCGGTGCGCTGGATGACGTAGGTCACCGCCTCGGTTTGCAGCGGATGGAGCGTCCAGAGCAGCGCTACCGTGAACGCCACCAGCGTCGTTTCCGATTGCGCATGCCCGGTCGGCGCCTGCCCTGAGCGGAGTCGAAGGGTCCGCCGGACGATCCCGAACAGGGTTAGCCCGGCGAGAATGTGGATGAGCAGGTTGAAGGCGTGGTAGCTCCAGACGTTCGTGCCGCTCACCGCGTAGCAGATGGCGAGCGAAAGGTTGAGCAGGGGCCGGCCGCTGACGGTGATGCCGTAGCCGGCGCGCGGCCAGAGCACGCTCCCCACGTCCCCCAGGTTCCGGATCGTGGGATTGTCGACGATCGCGGGGGTGTCATCGAACAGGAACGGGACCTTGAACGTGTCGTGGTAGGCGGCCAACGCGGCCAGCGCCAGCAACGCCGCGCCACCCAGGATCGCCCAACGGGACCACGGGTCGGCGGGCGGCGGGGGTGTCGGCGGCATGACGGGGAAGGGCAGGCGGCCGCTGCGCGGCTCAGAACGAATCCGGCGGCGACTGCAGGTGCCCGAGCATTTCGCGGGCGGGGTCGAAGGTTGGATTGAGCCGCAGTGCCGCCTCGAACTGGGCGCGCGCCTCCGGCACGCGATGCAGGGAAAGGAGGGCATTGCCGAAGTTGTAGTGCGCCTCGACGTAGTTCGGGTTGAGGCGCAGCGCCTCCTGATACTGGGCGACCGCGTCCGCCCACCGGCCGGCCTGGGCGAGGACGATGCCGAGATTGCAGTGGGTCGCCGGGAGGTCGGGGGCGAGCTGCACGGCGCGCTCGAGATGGGTCCGGGCCTCGGCGAGGTGGTCGGCCTTGGCCAGGGCGATGCCCAGGTTGAGCTGCGCGCCAACGTAGCCGGGGTCGAGGCGCACCGCAGCGGCGTATTGCTCCGTGGCCGGCCCGTCCTGGCCCGACTGTTCCAACGCCAGGCCGAGGTTAAAATGCGTTTCCGCGCGGTTCGGGTCCATGCGCAGGGCGCGTTCGAGGCACTCCACCGCCTCCGCCGTCTGGTTGAGCTGGAAGAGGGCCACGCCCAGGTTGCATTCGGCGTCGACCGATCCGGGATCGAGCCGCAGGGCTTCGCGGTAATAGGGCACGGCCTCCGCCGGCCGCCCCAGCTTCACAAGGGCGGCGCCGCATTCGAACTGGGCGTCGCTCATCGTCGGCAGGGTGCGCAACGCCTCCCGGAATTGCGCCAGCGCGTCCGCGGTCCGGCCCGTCCGCAGCCACACCAGGCCCAGCTGATAATGCGCCAGGTATTGGAGCGGATTGATTTGAAAGGACCTTTGGAACTGCGCCGCCGCCCCGGGGAGGTGGTTGAGCTGCAGGAGGGTCAGCCCGAGGTTGAAGTGGATCAGGGCGCCGCTCGGGTCGGTCGCGGCGGAGACCAGGTAGTGGTGCAGCGCCTCGCGCATCCGGCCGCGGACGAACAGCGCCGTGCCGAGGCCGCTCTGCGCGATCGCGCTGCCGGGACTCTTGGCCACCGTGTCCGCCCACAGGGAAAGATCGCTCCCGTAGTCCCGGTTGCGCTGTTCGGTCAGCACTCCGGCCGCCACCGCGAGCGCGAGGCCGGCGGCGAGACCGGCGCGGCCCCACCGCGCCGCGGCGCCGCCGACCAGCAGCGCGAGCACCGCGGCCAGCGGCAGGTACATCCGGTGCTCGACGATCATCTGGATCGTGCCCGGGACAATGCTCGTCGGGGCGAGGATGCCGAAGAACCACGCGCCGAGAAATCCCGCCACCGGCCGGCGCCACAGCGCGACGAGCGTCGCGGCCGCCAGCGGCAGCACGACCAGCGCGTACGGCGCGGCGTCCGCGAGGCCCATCCAGAACGTGCCGTACTCGAAGGTCAGTGGATGCGGCCACACGGCCAGCCGCAGGTAGCGGACCACCGCCTCGAATTGGGTGAACCAGTAGGCCCAGGGCGAGATGCCGACGTTGAAGCCGGCGGTGCCGCCGCGATTCCAGCCCGTGCCGGCCACGAGGCCGAGCAGCGGCAGCCACGTCGCCGCCAGCGCCAGATGCAGGCCGCGACGGCGCCGCCAGGCCTCGGCGAAGCTGCCGGCGACAAACGTCCGGTCGAACAGGAACAGCAGGACCGGCGCGGTCGCCATGACCTCCTTGGTGCCCATGCCGAGCAGGCACGCCGCCACGGTCAGCCCCGGCCAGCGCCGCGCCCCCGGCGCCGCCGCGGCGCGGAGCAGGCCGTAGAAGGCCAGCAGGTAGAACAGGCCCATCAGCGACTCGGTGCGCTGGATGATGTAGGTCACGGCCTCGGTCTGCAGCGGATGCAGGAGCCAGAGCAGCGCGACCACGAACGCCGCGGGCACCGCCTGCGGGCGCAGCGCCGGTACCCGCCCGAGTGCCAGAGTCCGCCGCACCACGCCGAACAACGTCAGCCCGGCGAGGACGTGGATGAGCAGGTTGACCGCGTGGTACCCCCACACCTGGTAGCCGCTCAGCGCGTAGCTCAGGGCGAGGGACAGGTTGAGGATCGGCCGGCCGCTGATCGTGATGCCGTAGCCGGCGCCCGGCAGCAGCAGGTCGCCGATCCGCCCCAGGTGTTGGATCGTGGGGTTGTCCTGGATCGAGGGCGCGTCGTCGAACAGGAACGGGACGCCGAAGGTGTTGTGGTACGCGGCGAGCGCGGCCAGCACCAGCACCGCGCCGAGCCCCAGGATCGTCCGGCGCGCGGGCGGATCGGACGGGGCGGGCGGCGGGGGAACGGACATCGCTGGGACGCTAGCCGGCGGGGGGAAGGCGGGTCAAGGGCGGCCCCGGCACGGCGGCGTCAGGGCCCGCTTTCCGCCGCCATCGCCTCCGCGTGGCGCAGGCCGGCCCGCGCCGCGGCGTCGTCCGGCTGCAGGCGCAGGGCGCGCCGGTACTCGAGGATGGCGTCCGGCACCTGGCCGAGCTGGAGCAGGGCGTTGCCGAGGTTGGCGTGCGCCACCTCGTTGGCCGGATCCAGCTGCAGCGCCTGCCGGAATTCCGCGACCGCCTCGGGGAGGCGGCCGGTCATGGCGTAGAGGCTGGCGAGATTGGTGTGCGCCTGCGCGGCCTGCGGATCGAGGCGCAGCGCCGCGCGCAGCTGGTCGATGGCCTCGGGCAGGCGGCCCTGCTGCCAGAGGGCGATGGCGAGGTCGGCGTGGGCCCGGGGGAACTCCGGCTTCAGCCGCAGCGCGCGGTCGAACAGCCCGACCGCCGGCTCCAGCCGCCCGGCCCGGAGGTACAGGCAGGCCGCGCCGTAGCATTTCTCCGCGTAGCGATTGAGGCCGGCGAGGAGATTGAGGCCCACCGACAGGACGAGCAGGGCGATCCACCCGCCGCGCGCGGCAAGCCGCCAGTGCGGCCGGCCGGCCAGGGCGCGCTCCACCGCAAGCACGCCCGCGACGGCCAGCAGCACCAGCGGCGGCAGAAACTCGACCTCGTAGCGGGTGCTCGTGGTGTAGAACAGGCCGATCACCGCGGCGCCGGTTGCGAACAGGAACGCGGCGGCCGCCAAAAAGCCCCGCAACCGCGCGCGCGCCTCCGGCGGCCGGCCCTTCCAGGCCAGCGGCAGGGCCAGCGCCAGCCAGACCAGCGGGATGTTGGTCAGGATCGCGATCGGGAACTCCACGACGTCGACGTGGCCCGCCGGCGGCGCCGGCGCCGCCGGGTCGGCCACGAACGGCACGGTCCGGGCCCAGCGCAGCGAATCGAGGAAGTAGAGGCGGAGATTGAACCCGATGTAGCCGGGGCTGAAGTGCCGCACCTGCGCCTGGCGGTCGCCGGCGAGCTGGTACCGCTGGCCGAACTCCAGCGGGTTGCCGAAGCGCAGATGGTTGTAGAGGAGCAGGCCGAGGCCGACCAGGGTGATGGGGAGGACCGCGGCGAGCAGCAGCGACCGCCGCCGGCGCGGCGCCCCGTCGGCCGGCGGGGCCGCCACCACGAGGGGCAGGAGCAGGATGGCGGCGCCGAACAACACCGAGGGACGCGCGCCGAGGGCCAGCCCGTACGCGAGGCTGGCGCCGGCCAGCCACCAGGCCGCGCGCCGCGGGGCGTGCAGCGCCCGCCAGACGCCGGCGAGCGCCAGCGTCGTGAGGGCGTAGGCGCAGCTGATCGGCACCTCATAGAAACTCGGACGCTGCAGCATGACCGGCACCGCGGTGGCGAGCCCGAGGGCGAGGCAGCCGGCCGCCACCGCGCCGACCGAAACCTCGGGGAAATACCGGCGCCACAGCGCCCGCAGCAGTCCCGCCGCCGCGAGGAACCCCAGCGCGCAGAAGATCACCACCGCGGCGCGCTCCGGGAGATAGTGGCCGGTCAGCGCGACCCACGGCCAGAAGAGCACGAACGCCGGCGTCGGGCCGAAGTAGAGGTAGAGCCGGCCGTGGTAATAGCTGGCGTCGTGCAGGCCGATCGGCGGCGACCGATACGGTTGATTGGCGGCGGGGTCGTACGGGTCGGGGAGTTGCGCCAGGCCGGCGGGAATTTCCCGCTTGAGGCTGAGCTGGCCCGCGCGGAAACCGTCCACCAGCAGGTTGTAATGTTCCTCCGCCGCCGGCGGCGACGCGAACTCGGCGCCGTGTTCGCCCGCCATCCACCCCAGCAGGCCGATGACCAGGGCGCAGACCGCGCCGAGAAACAGGTGGTGCCAAACGGGCGATCGCCTCGTCGCACCGCCGGCCGGCTGCTCGTTGGATGCGTGAGTTGCCATCGGGATGCCGCCTAGCGTGCCTTGGGCGCCTCCGACCGCAATTCGCGCGCCAGGCGCAGGTTCTCCTGCACGGTGGGGTCACCGGGTTGCAGGTGCAGCGCGTCCTCGAAGACCGCGATCGCGTCGTCAAATCGTTCCAGCGTCATAAGGGCGTTGCCCAGGTTGTTGCGCGCCTGCAGGTCGTTGGGATCCAGGCGCACGATTTCGCGGTACTGGGCCGCAGCCTCGTCGAACCGGCCCGCCCGGGCGAGCGCATTGCCCAGGGCGAACCGGGCGGCCGTGAAGTCGGGTTGCAGGCCCACGGCCGCGGCGTAATGGAGCAGGGCCGCCTTCGCGTCCCCCTGCCGCCGGAACGCGCCGGCGAGGGCGTATTCCGACTCGGCGCGGGTCGGCTCGAGCCGGACCGCAGTCTCGAAATGGGCGATGGCGTCGCCGGCGCGCCCGAGCTGGACGAGGGCGGTCCCCAGATTGAGCTGGGTGTCGGGGGCGTCGGGCTGGATCCGCAGCGCGGCCTCGTATTGCGCGACGGCGTCGCCGGCGCGCCCGAGGTGCATGAAGGCGTTGCCGAGGTTGACATGGGCGTTGGCCGAGAGCGGGGCGAGGCGCAGCGCGGTTTCCCCGTGGACGAGCGCCTCCTCCGGCCGGCCGGCCTGGGTCAGCGCGCTGCAGAGATTGCTTTCCGTTTCCGGCAGATTGGGCTGGAGCCGGAGGGCGGT
>Ga0335081_10010095_pt1 | contig 15239 bp, 15 predicted proteins | sample Lox_Sample_35_FD_206713 | JGI IMG/M metagenome (GOLD analysis project Ga0335081, IMG submission 206713) | Soil microbial communities from Loxahatchee National Wildlife Refuge, Florida, United States - Lox_Sample_3.5 | ecosystem: Environmental > Terrestrial > Soil > Wetlands | place: USA...
AAGCGGTTCCAGCCGTGCGCGATCCGCGTAGTTCTTGTGAACGGATAGCAGACCTGCTGCGTACTCGTTGGCCGCTTCAAAAACCTGAGCGCGGGTGACCGGCTCCCGCCAGCCCAGGGCACGGCGGATGTCCGCCTGATCGAAGAATTCCTTCTCCTCCCAGCGGCCCTCGAATACGGCGCCGGGTGAAGCCATTTCCGCAAAGATCGGCGTGCTGTCCTCGGGCTTGCGGCCGTCGGCGGTTCCGCGCGGACTTTGCTTCCATCCAAGAGCGAACTCCTCCCGGCCGCGCGCGACCAAAGCCGAAACGCGCAACAAATACACTTTGAACAAGCTGCGATCGACGGGCGCCGAGTCGGCCGCGGCAAAAAAACGGGTGCGGCTTGTCCCTCCCGTTCCTAACAGGCGTTCTTCAGCGGGCTCCGCCGGACGGCGCGAAGGGCGGTCACCGGAAGCCCGGGCGGCCAGTTCGTGCAGCATTCCCTCCTTCAGGTGCGAGAACAACATTCCGGTGCGCAGGGCCCCCTTGATCGCTGAGCCCGGCAAGTAAGGGCTGCCCGACGCGTTGGATGCAAAGGTGGGAATGTTGAGGCTCTCACCCATGGCGCGGTTCCAATACCCTGAGTAGGCGGGGTGTTCGAACGGAATGCGGCGGTCGGCAAAATTCTGTGCGAAGCCGCCCCACGAGGCGAAATCGAGTTTCGTGGCTTTTTTCAGTTGAGAAAGGTAACCGTCGAGGCGCGGTCCCTTGGCCAGGAGCTTGAAGATGCGATTCTGGTCCAGCACGTTGACATGGTCCTTCCAGACCATGTAGTCGATGGCTGAGAGTCTCCCGCCATCACCCACCAGCACCGGTGCCAGGCACGTGAGCCGGTATCTCATGCAACCGCCTGCGACGGAATCGGAATCGCCAGCGCAAGTCCCGACCGGTATACCGGGTGCGCAAAGCCATCGGGCGCTACATCCGGAGCACCGCCGAGCACCGGATTCGAGGACACTAAGACTGATCCTTCCGCCACCATGTTCAATGTCTTTTTCAGATCGCCCGATCGGATTGGGCTCTCGACGCGGCCGCTGCGAGTCAGCATGGTGTAACTGCCGCGGTTCCAGTCGATCGAGTCGGTCTCTGCCGGGCTGAAAAGAGAAAGCAGCCAGTAAGGAGACGCGGTCTCCGGAGGAGCGGCCGTTACGGCCGGGGCTGCCGCGGATTCGCCGGCGACAGCCGCTTCGAGCTCGGGCGGCGCGGGCTGTTCCGCTGATGGTGCAGGCAATATCATTTCCGGCAGCGAGCCTTCGATGAACTCCGGAGCTTCGGCGCGGCCCCATCCGCGGCTCCGCTCACCGCCGAATCCGGAATCGGCCAGCAGGCGGAGCGCTGCCCGGACCGGGCCATCCCAGCGCTGTCGCTGATCCTCGCCGCCGAAAGCTATCACTGCCCAAAGCCCCGCGCCAGGGACAAATTCGAGCGAGGCCACCATGTGCGGTTCCGTGTTTCCGGAAACCCGGTCGACAGCGGCGCCGCTGCGCAAGATCATGCGAAAGGGCCCGGGCCTTCCGGCGGGAACCAGGCACTGGCTCGGTCCATCTACATCCCAATGGTCCTCTTCGAGGGTCCTGCCGCTCAACAACGGGGCGACGAGTCCGAGTGGAATGAAGCGCGCGCCCTTCCAGCGCACCTTGGTGGAGGCCGGAGGGGGCCACACGCTTCGCGGCGGCACGATGAAACCGACCTCATTATGAAACGGGAAGAGCGAGCTGAATGTTACCGCGGAGCGCGTGGCGTTGCGGGCGGTTGCCTCCAGCCAGTCCTCCATATGGCCCAGAAGCCGCATAGCGCCGGTGACCGCGGAGAACAGGGTGTCGCTGTGATAAACCAGATCCACGCCGTTGCGCGCACCCGAATCGGGACCAACGCGCCAGGGGCCGGTCGGGCGGAATTTTACCACCAGGCCGGACTGTGAGGTTCCGATCATTCCTTTATGAAGGACATGGCGGATTCGGCCACGAGTTTTTGCAGGGCGGCCACATCCGCTCCGGTGAGCAGCTCCTTTTGCGGCGACCCGGAGGCATAGAACTCGCGGTTGCGCCAAGTCAGCTTCAAGTTAGCGAAGCGGATTCGTCCGCTGCCCCGGGATCCGCCGCCACCCAGGGCATCGTCTTCGAGCAGGCGCAGGCCTTGCACCAACTGGGCGAACAGGGGCGCATCTTCCTCGCACAGCACGTCCATCACAAAGCGAATGCGGAAGCGCGCGCCGGCTGGCACGCGCTCGAGGGTGCGCGGATTGGCTTGCGAGGTGATGCGGTCGATGGCATTCTCGCTCTTGACTTCGGTCAGCTCGTCATCGAGATTCTCGCGCATGGGCGCCGTAATGCTGTCCACATCGAGCGGCGCGTCAAAAACGCTCAGACGCGCGGGCGTGGCATGATGGCTTTCCACCGGTTCGCCCACCACGCGATCCATCCTCCCGGCGTTGCGGCCGAACAGCAGACAGATTTCATCATCGGGCCGGTCGCTTTGGTGAATCCGCACCTCCTGCCCTTTGCGGCGCGAAAGATAGACCAACTCGGAAGGAGCGGCTGCTCCGGAAAACTGCTCGAGCAGCGAACGGACCTTGCCGCGCAAAGAGCTGCCCGGAATGTACGGCCGGCCCTGGGCGTCCTTGACGACCGGGTTATCCGAGCCGCCGATCTCCAGCGATCCCTTTCCCGCGCCGATGTGCAGACCGGTTTCACAGTGCAACTCGCCTTCCAGAATCAATTTGCCGATCAGTTTCAGTTCAGTTTGCGTGGTATGCGCGCTCATTCTTCCTCGTATGTGCTCCGTGCGGCGGCGCTATTCGTTGTACGCCACGATGGCTTCGAACAGGTCCCGGAACCGTTCGTATCCGCGGCTGTCGTTCTTGCGCGTGACCTGAAGCAGGAGCCTCTCCATCTGATCGAGACTGCGCAGCGAGTGCCGCGCGATGGTGTACGCCAGGCGCGCGCGCAGCATGACGAACTCATGCTGCCGTTCATTCTCCGGAGCGCGATTGGCGCGGCGCACCGCGTTATAGAGACGGCGCAACTGACTCTTGGTAGCCGAATCCATGTCGCGCATGCGGCTGACAATCCCGTGAGCCTGGTTATCCAGATACAGGCTGTCGCTGATCAGTTTGTCGAGATCGATCTCCGGCGGCCCTTCCGGGCGCCCGCGGTCTCCACGGTCGCCGCGGCGGTCGTCAGGCCGGCCGTGTTCTCGCGGCCGGCCCTCGCGGTTGTCGCGCGGGGGCCTGGATTCACGGTTTCTGGTTTCCTGTTCTTGCGGCATGCTGATTAAACCTCGGTGGCCAGCTTGGCCCATTCCATCGCGACCAGCCCGGCCGGCCGTAGCTTTACCTTTGCTCCGGGTTTTCCTTGGGGAATGGCTTTCTTTCCTACAATCTCATTCACTAGATGCGCGCGCAACTTCTGAAACTCGCGGTCGCGCGAGTTTCCGAATGCGCCGTGGAAACGGCGCTGAAAACGGCCTAGCTGGTTGAGGGCTGCGTCCGCATCCGGTGACCCGCCGGCCAGGATCTCTTTGTTATAGAAGCCGCGCAATTGCGCCAGGAATTGCCGCGAGCCTCGGAATTCCTCCAGCATCTGCGTGATGGATTCTTTGAGCTCGGCGGCATCCGCCAGGCGTTTCCATTCGAGAACCCGGCCGAAAAGGTAGATGCAGTCTTTGTCCGCGGATTTCGCCAGATCCAGATTGCGGGACGCTTGTTCCAACACCTCGGCGAAGTTCGCGCCGGCTTGAGGCGCGACCGCCAGGGCCATGGAAATCGTTTTCGCCTCGGGTCCGGGAAAATCCTTCAGGTTCTCCTCGGTAAACCGGTGGAACAACCGTTGCAGCTCGCGCGCAAGCAGAATCAGGGCGTCCCATGATCCGTAGACCGCGAAATCGTCGCCCCCCGAATACAAAATGGTGACTTTGCGCCAGAATTCGGGCATGGAACACAAAACTTCGAGTTCGCCGGCGAAAAACTGCTTGTAGAGAACGGAAAGCTGAACATGCTCCTCGATGGTTTGCAGCCGCCGCAGACGGATCGCGAAATGATCGACATCGCCTCGCAACACGCCCCACAACGGCTTCCCTTGGGCGCGCTGAGCCAGAGCGGCAGCGGTCGCGGCGCTCTTCCCGTCATCACTCGGGGCCGCGTGGCGAGCCAGCGTGATGCCTTCGGCCGAAAGATTCGCCGACAAGCTCCAGGCGTGCTTACCCTGGCCGGGCGTAACCCGCGCCGGCGATTCTGGCGACCAGCCGATACTGGAAGCTTCACGCACTTTCAGCCCGAGTTCGTCTGCAAAGTAGTGTTCGGTTTCCAGGTCGCCGGACTCGGCGGGAGGCGCAGAGGGCCGGAACATCTCGGGGCCCAAGCCGGCCAGCGGGGTGTTGCGCCTCCGCTGTAGTTCCTCATTGAGACGCTTGCGGACCACGCTCCAGTCGCCGAGATTCTCGGTGACGCTCCACAGGAGCTTCAAGTGCCCGCCGCCCAGCACGGCAATCTGCCTGGCAGCCGACTCCAGAAACTGATCGGCCGCTTCGCGTGCCTCACCCGGCAGAACCAGGAGAAACTGGCCGCCCCCGCTGGAGCCAAGCAGAATTCGCGCCAGGCGCAGTTCGGCCAACAGCGCGCGCGGCAACACTTCCGAGATGAGCGTCAGCCATTGGGAACGGCCGGCCACAAGTTCCTCGCTGGCCGGTCCGCCTGCACCGCCGGACAAAAGAAACGCCTCGACGCCCAGAAATTTGCCCTGTAGAAGGATCTGCTCGGACATCTAGTTTTGGGACACTCGTGGAAAGCGCTTAGTCTACCACAGCGGGTCCGTAAACGAGCGCGCTCCCCCACGCCCGCACAGGGCTGCGGCATGCCTCACCCGGCATAGAATAGCTCCATGGCTGGCTCACCCCTTCGCCTTCTGTTTTCCGCGCAGCAGATCCAGAAACGCATCTCGGAAATGGGCGCGCAGATCGATCGGGACTATCCCGCCGGGACCCTCTACATGATCGGTATTCTGAAGGGCGCGTGTTTCTTTATGGCGGATCTGGCGCGCGCGATACCGCGCGAGGTGTATATCGATTTCATCGGAATTTCGAGCTATGGACGGGGCAAGACGACTTCGGGCGCCGTCAAGCTGACCAAAGATCTTGATATGGCGGTGGAAGGCTGCGACGTTTTGCTGGTGGAGGATATTGTGGACAGCGGTGTCACGTTGAACTATCTCGTCAATATCCTGGAGCAGCGCAAGCCGCGATCGATCCGCATCGCCGCCCTGCTTGACAAACCCGAACGGCGGATCAGGCCCGTCGAGGTCGCCTACGTCGGATTTGAGATCCCCGATGAATTCGTGGTTGGATATGGTCTGGATTACGCGGAACGGTATCGCAATCTCCCGGACATCAGCGTGCTTGAAGGGCCCCAGGTGGCCTGACGGGGCCGGGCTCGGGTGATGAAGACCGGGCAGCTTGGAGACCCGCGTGTTGGATGTTTTGCGCCAACGCATACCGTGCAGTGCGGTACGGGTGCTATCATTTGATTAGATTTCCACAGTTGGAGGAAGCAGCAAGATGGGACCGCTAGGTTGGCAGGAAATGGCCTTCATCTTTCTCCTGGCGCTTCTCCTTTTCGGGCCGAAGAAACTCCCCGAACTAGGAAGGAATCTGGCGAAAGGTCTGGCCGAGTTCCGCCGTGCGCAGAACGAGCTGAAAAATACGTTCGAGCGCGAAATGAAAACCCTGGAGCGGGAAAATGATTCGATCCGGGACGTGACGAGCAGCTACTCGCATGACTCGTATAATTACGACTATTCTTCTTACGAGTCCTCGTACAGTTCCGGATCGCAAGATTCCACCGCAAACACTGCTTTACCCACCGCAAGCGCATCCGCACCTCAGGGCGCTGAATTGACGTCGGGACCTGTTCTGGAAGGCACTGTCGCCAGCGGCACGATTGCCGCCGGCACGGAAAGTAGCACGGCGAATGCCGCCGGGCCGGAGGCCTTCGAAAACGGGGCGCCCGCTCCTACGAGCAGCGAACCGGCGAACGAACATCAAATATTGAAGAGCTAGAATGGCTTCACGCGAAGATCAGGAGGGAGCGCCGACTCCCCCGGGTAAAGGTGCGCAAGGACCCGGCGACCCGCAGGCGGGAAACGGCCACGCCCCTGAGAACCCCGTCAGCTACGCGTCCGTAACGGGCGCTTCTTCGGCCTATGCCGGCCCGCACGAAACTTCTGCGGCTTCCACGGCCTTGGTTCCCGCCGGCGGCGGATCCGGCGGATCAACACCGCCACCACCGCCCTCGGATTCCGATGAGGGCAACGAAGAGGAAGGCATGTTGCGGATGTCCTTCCTGGAGCACCTGGAGGAGCTGCGCTCGCGCATCTTACGAGCGCTGGCGGGTGTCGGAGTGGCGTTCGTCCTCAGCCTGACGTTCTGCAACGAACTGTGGAAAATCGTCAGCCAGCCGGCGGTGGCCGCGCTAAAGACGCTGGGACTCGAAAAACCGCAGCTCACGCAGATCGCGCCCATGGACTACTTCAACATCGTCTGGGTGAAGCTGCCCATCCTGACCGCGATCTTCATCGCCTCACCATGGATTCTTTACCAGGTCTGGGGATTCATCGCACCGGGGCTCTACCGGCGCGAGCGCCGCTGGGCCGCTCCGTTCGTCATCTGCTCCGCGGGGCTTTTCGTCATTGGCGGATTATTCGGCTATTTTGTGGCCTTTCGCTACGGCCTGACGTTTTTGCTGGGCTTGGGAATTCACAATTACGTCACGCCGATGGTCTCGATGACCGAGTACTTTGATTTGTTCGTAGACGTGATTCTCGGCATCGGCCTGATCTTCGAAATGCCCGTGCTGATCTTCTTCCTCACTCTGCTGCACATCGCAAGCCCGAGGTTCCTGATCAGGCACAGCCGGTATGCCATCCTGGCTATCACCATTATCGCCGCGGTAGTTACTCCTACGCCGGATGTTTTCAACATGATGCTGTTCGCGGTTCCGATGTGCCTGCTGTTTTATCTCGGAATCTTCGCGAGCTATCTCCTGGTACTGCATCGGGAACGGCGCAAGTTCCCATGGCGTCCCGTGCTGTGGTGGACCGGGTCGATTCTTATAGTGGCAACCGTGGCGGGATACTTCCTCGCCCTAAAATACGGTTATCACCCGGTACTACGCTGGCCGTTCCTAGTTCGCTGACGTACTACGGGGGATGGCTGGAAACCATCGTCCGGACTGATGTAACATCAGGGCGGAACTTTGCGCCTCAGACTTGGTGCGCGGCGTCATGAACATAAATAAGGCAATTCGCGAACTCCATGAAGAAAAGAAGAGATTAGACCATGTGATTGCTTCTCTGGAGGCGATGCTGGCGAACCCCGCCCTGCAAACGGTCGAGATTCCGGCGAAGAAACGCGGCCGGAAGTTCATGGATGAGCAGGCGCGAAAAGAGGTTTCCGAGCGGATGAAACGCTACTGGGCCTCGCGTCGCAACAACGGGGCGCCGGCGGAGATATCCTCCGAGCAGCCGAACGCCTGAAGCGCACTCTTCGCGGGCCGGTGCTATCATAAGTCCGTATCGAGCTGAGTGGGCGGCTAGCTCAGCTGGGAGAGCACGGCGTTCGCAACGCCGGGGTCGTGGGTTCGAATCCCATGCCGTCCACCAAATCTTTCCTTTTGATTCCAGGGAACTTAGCTGACTGATCTGGAGTCGGTCGAGTGTCCGGCGTCAGGAAGTGACTCTCTTGGCCGTGATCTCCAGGTTCCGCCGGCCGCCCTCCACTTTGAACTTGATCTCGTCGCCTGAGACCTTGCCCCGGTAAAGGATCTTCACGGTATTGCCGCCGATCTCCCGGAGCACGGAAAAGGACACTTCGTCGCCATTCACTTTGCCATCATTGAGCGGGGCTTCACCCAGGACATCCGAGGTGACCGTACCGGTCAGCTTGTCTCCATCCACTTTGAAGTTCCACGTATTTTCCCGTTGCCGCCCGTCCTGCGTGGTGAACGAGGCCGTCCACTTGCCGGTGATGTCGGCAGCGGGCAGTGTCAACGCAAACACGCCCAGAATCGTAATCCCGATAGCGAGAATCTTCATGTCGAACTCCTTAGGTATACGATCTCCCGGTATCCTACGTTGTTCCTCGGAGATTTCAGGCCACTATAGCGCCTGATGCGAGTGGGTATCGGGGAACCATGGTACGAGTACCAGAGCCGTGTCAGGCCAACTTCGGTGCGGGGAACTCATGCCGTCCGGCGGGCCGATAGAACCGGCGCGAGCCGGAATGTAGCGGAAGCCCATGCTTTGAAGGCCGAAGACCGGCGCGGGGGGTGGGCTGTCACCAACTCCCGGAGCCGCCACCCGGAGGGTCGGGTAGGTTCATTCTATGCGCCAAAGGAAGCCAGCGCGGGCTGGCGCGCAGAATCTTGCCAATCGGAGCACGGCAGAAAACGACCGCGAAGGGATCGCGCTCATCGATCGTCTTCTCAAACCAGTCGGCGGCTGCGTCGGTTTCCGAGCACAACAGGTGATACAAAACGCGGCCCCAAATGGGCAAGGGCGAATCACCCATCTCCCGCATCAACGCCGCCGCCCGGTCTTTCTCGCCAATGCGCACCAGGGCAGCGGCCAGCAGCCCCGCGGGCATGGCGTGCCAGGGAGCCGCCCGATGCGCTCTTTCCGCCGAGGCGACGGCATCGGCCGGCCTTCCCGTCTGCAAATAGATGCTGGCCTGGAGAAAATAAGGTACCCATAGCTTGTCGTCGATTTCGAGCGCCTTCTGCATCTCCTGGATGGCACGATCGAACATTCCGATGACACTGAGATGAGTCGCCAGCAGCGCGCGCAGGAGGGCATTCAACGGATCCTGGTCTACCGCGCGCTGCATGGCTGCGGTGGATTCCTGAAACCGGCCGAGGGGCGAGAGATAGAAGGCGGCATAAGCCCAAAGGGCATCGGGCGTCGCAGACCTGGCGGTTGCCGCGCGGAAGTGTTCGGCTGCTTCGTTCCAGGCGTAATCCGTCGTTGCGGCCAGTGCTCCCAACAGGAAATGAGGAGCGGGCTCCGACGGATCGAGATCCAGGGCTTTCAAAGCCTCCGCGCGGATCAGCGGCACCAGCGGCTTCAACGGTTGTATCGCATTCGAACCAATCAGAAAATAGCCGAAGCCCAGGCTGGCGTGTGGCTGGGCGAATTGGGGATCGAGCGCGATCGCCTGCTCGAAGCATTCCCTGGCACGCGCCCATGATTCCGGCGTCAGCCGCAACAGGTGATGCCGTCCCCTGAGGAACGCCTCATAAGCCGGGAGTTTCGGCGTGTACGGGCGCCGGTCCGTGGGCCGGGGCGCGAGCTTTACCTGGAGCGCCTCCGCGATCGCCTGCGCGATTTCATCCTGTATGGCGAAGATGTCCGCCAGTTCGCGGTCGTATCGCTCCGACCAGAGGTGGGTGCCATCGGAGGCTGCGATCAATTGGGCGGTGACGCGGATGCGCGCGCCGGCTTTTCGGACGCTGCCTTCCAGAACGTGGGCCACGCCCAACGCTTCGGCAATCCGCCGCACGTCCTCGTTCTTGCCCTTGAAGGCGAATGCGGAAGTGCGCGCGATCACCTTCAGCCCGGGAACGTGCGCCAGCGCGTTGATGATCTCTTCCGCCAGGCCGTCGCTGAAGTATTCGTTATCCTTCTCCGCGCTCATGTTGGCGAACGGCAGCACGGCGATGGAAGGTGGCGTCGCCGCGGCATCGAGGGACACTTGTTCGAGCGCGCTTTTGACCTCCGCGATGGTCTGAAACCGGTCGGCCGGGGATTTCCGCAGGCACCGCATCGTGATGCGCGCGAGTTCCGTGGGCCCGGGAAGCGGGTCGGGATCTTTGTGCAGAATCGCCGCGACGGTAGAGAGTGCCGTGTCGCCCGGGAATGCGCGGCGGCCGCTGAGCAGTTCGTAGAGCACGATGCCGAAGGAGAAGATGTCGGAGCGGGCGTCCACCGGCTTGCCTTCCGCCTGTTCCGGCGACATGTAGGCCGCCGTTCCGAGAATAGTTCCCGCCTGCGTCTCGGTGGGAGCCTCGTCGCGGAAGTCGGAAGGCTGCGCCATTTTGGCCAGGCCGAAATCGAGCAGCTTCACGCCCGCGCGTGTGACCAGAATATTCGCCGGTTTCAGATCGCGATGAATGATGCCCTGGCTGTGCGCCGCTGCGAGCGCCCCGGCGATCTCGAGACCCACCCGCACGGCCTCTCCGGCCGCCAGCGGGCCTCGAAGCGGAGCACCCTCGAGGTATTCCATCACCAGGTAGTCCGGACCCACATCGTGCAGAGTGCAGATATGCGGATGGTTGAGAGCCGCGATGGCTTGCGCTTCCCGCGTAAAACGTTCCGCGTGGGCGCCGCTGAGAATCTTGATGGCCACCGTGCGCCCCAGCCGCGTGTCGCGCGCCTTCCACACTTCGCCCATGCCGCCCGCGCCGATGGGCGCGAGGATTTCGTAGGGACCCAGCCTGTCGCCTGTGGAAAGCGGCATGATTTCAACAAGTCTAGCGCGAGGATGCTGGGCGCAGAAACGGCGCCTGCCGAATCAAACGCGGGCGCTCCAATGGGATTTCATCATCGTAAGGCTCTGTTTTCTTCCATCCCTACGGTTCATGTATATCCAAAGGCGCCTGTTCGTGCGCACCCATCAGACGCTGAGGATCACTCCGGCGGATGGCCGCATTGTGGCGCTCTTCGACAGTCAAAAGGGGCCACTGCCCACAGCACCCCGCGGTTGACGACCTATCGCGAATGTGTTAACTTCCTTTGATTAAAGGCATTTCGTAACTTTTCCTTCATTTCCCATGGAAGCCACTCTTGCCGCGCTGGGCCAAATTCTGTTGAAAGCTGTGCCCACGTTTGTGCTGGTGCTGCTGTTGTACGCGTATCTGGCCCGCATGTTCTTCCGCCCGCTGGAAAAAGTCCTGAAAAAGCGCTACGAAGCCACTGAGGGCGCGCGAAAACTGGCTGAGGAAAGCCTGGCCAAAGCCGCGGCCAAGACCGAAGAGTACGAAGCCGCCATGCGGGTCGCGCGAGGCGAGGTGTATCACGAGAACGATCAGCTCCGGCGGCAGTTGCAGGCTGAGCGCGCCGCGGCCGCCGAGCAGGTGCGCCAGGAGTGCGAAGCCCAGGTGCGCGCGGCAAAGGCCGACCTGGAACGCGCGGTTGCGAGTCTGAAACAGGGCCTGGCTGCCGAGAGCGAGGCTCTGGCCAGCCAGATTGCGGAGTCCATCGTTCGGCGGAGAGCGGCATGAGAAAACCGGCGCTCTCGATTGCTCTGGCCGCCGGGCTCTTATTCGCCGGCGCGGCGCGGATCGTGGCGCAGGAACCGGGGCGATCCTCTAATCCCTCAGGTGAATCGGGCCAAACGTCGCCGGGTAAGAATGAAGCTGAGGCCGAAGGCCCATCGCCCATCTGGGCGTGGGCTAACTTCGCCATCCTGGCGGGGTTGCTGGGATATTTCATCGTGAAAAAAGGTGGTCCGTGGCTGGTCGCGCGGTCGCAGGCCATCCGGCGGGGAATTGCGGAGGCCGAGGAAATTCGCGCCGATGCCGAAGCGCGCGCCGCAGAAGTGGATCGCAAGCTGGCTGGGCTGGAAGTCGAGATCGCAGGGCTGAAGGATGAAGCGCGCCGCGAACAGGCCGCGGAGGCGGAGCGGATCCGGCAGCAAACGGCAGCGGACCTAGCTCGCATTCGGGAGCACGCCGCGGCCGAGATCGATTCGGCCGGCAAGACCGCGCGGCTGGAGTTGAAGCGCTATGCCGGCCAGCTTGCCGTGGATCTGGCGGAGCAGAAAATCCGGCGCCAGATGAGTCCGGAACTCCAGTCGGTGCTGGTGGAGAATTTCGCTCGGGATTTGGAGCGGCCCGCCGCCACGTCGCATCTCAATAAGTAAGCTCGATGACTTCTTCCGCCATTGCCAATCGCTACGCCAGCGCTCTCGCCGACGTGGTAACCGGTCCTTCAGGAATCGACGCCGCTCAAGCCACGCAGCAATTGCGCGGTTTTGAAGTTCTGTTGGCGGAATCTCCGGAATTGCAGCATGCGCTCACCTCGCCGGCCGTTCCTCCGGGACGGAAGCGGGCGGTGGTGTCCAAGCTGGCGGAGCGGCTGGGCGCGGCCCGAATCGTGCGCAACTTTCTTCTGGTGCTCACCGACCATCGCCGCATCACTGCTCTCGCCCAGATCATTGAATCCTTCGAAGTGCAGCTTGATGAGCGGCTGGGATTCGTCCGTGCGGAGCTGCAATCGGCGCGCGAGCTGGGAGAGCTAGAGAAGGCTCTGCTGACGGCGGAGCTTTCACGCCTCACGGGCAAGAAAGTGCGGACGCGTTTCGCCATTGCGCCCGAGCTGATCGGCGGCGTGGTGGCGCGGATTGGTTCCACAGTGTACGACGGATCGGTGCGCGGAAAACTGGCATCGCTGGCGCACCGTCTGGCGGCAGAATAGGGCAACGGAAATTCGGATTTATGGCTCAGATTCGAGCAGATGAAATAACCAGCCTGCTGCGGCAGGAAATCGAGAATTACGAGCGCGCCGTGGACGTCCGCGAGACGGGGTCGGTGATCTCGGTGGGCGACGGCATCGCCCGCATCCATGGGTTGGAGAAAGTGATGGCGGGGGAACTGATTGAGTTCCCGCAAGGCGTCTCGGGCATCGCCATGAACCTGGAAGAAGACCAGGTGGGCGCGGTGCTGCTCGGCGACTACACGCACGTGCGCGAAGGCGATGAAGTGCGCCGCACCACGCGCATTATGTCTATTCCCGTGGGCGAAGCCATGGTGGGCCGTGTAGTGAATGCGCTCGGCGAGCCGATCGACGGCAAGGGCCCGATCAATACCTCAAAATTCAATCCCGTGGAGCGGCTGGCGCCCGGTGTGGTCGACCGGCAGCCGGTGAAAGAGCCGTTGCAAACCGGAATCAAGGCGATCGATTCGATGATCCCCATCGGCCGCGGCCAGCGCGAGCTGGTCATTGGCGACCGGCAGACCGGCAAAACCGCGATCGGGCTCGACACCATCATCAACCAGAAGGGCGGGGACGTCATTTGTATTTACGTCGCCATCGGCCAGAAGCGGTCGACGGTGGCGCAGGTAGTGAAGACCCTCGAGGATTACGGCGCCATGGACTACACCATCGTGGTCTCGGCCACGGCGTCGGACCCTGCGCCCATGCAGTACATCGCGCCCTACTCGGGCTGCGCCATGGGCGAATATTTCCGGGATAGCGGGCGCCATGCGCTGTGCATTTACGATGACCTTTCCAAGCACGCAGCGGCCTACCGCGAGATTTCCTTGTTGCTGCGGCGGCCGCCGGGCCGCGAGGCGTTCCCGGGAGATGTTTTCTTCCTGCACAGCCGGCTGCTCGAGCGCGCGGCCAAGCTGAATAACGAGAACGGCGGCGGATCGCTCACCGCGCTGCCTTACATCGAGACGCAGGCGGGCGACATCTCGGCCTACATCCCCACCAACGTCATTTCGATCACCGACGGCCAGATCTATCTGCAAACCGATCTTTTCAACTCGAACTTCCGGCCGGCGGTCGATGTGGGTCTCTCGGTGAGCCGCGTGGGCGGCAACGCGCAGATTAAAGCCATGCGGCAGGTGGCAGGAACGCTGCGCCTGGAACTGGCGCAATACCGGAATCTCGCCGCCTTTGCCCAATTCGGCTCCGATCTGGACAAGGCTTCGCAGGCGCAACTCAACCGCGGACGGCACCTGGTGGAGGTTCTGAAACAGGCGCAATTCCAGCCGTTGCCGGTGGAGAAGCAGGTGGCTATCATCTTCGCCGGCACCGGCGGCTTCCTGGACGATCTGCCGGTGGATCAGTGCCGGAAGTTTGAAGAAGGACTGTACGCGCATATCGACAACGCCCATCCTTCGATCTGGGCGCAGCTCCGCGAAAAGAAGGCGCTCGACGACGCCCTGCGCAGCGAATTGCAGTCCGCGGTGAAAGAGTTCAAGGCGCGATTCACCTCCGAGGAAAAACAGGTCGCGATGCAAAATGCCTAGCCTGGTCGATATCCGGCGGCGCATCCGCTCGGTGCGGAACACGCAACAGATCACCCGGGCGATGAAGATGGTATCCGCGGCCAAATTGCGGCGTGCGCAGGACCGCGTGATTGCGGCGCGGCCCTACGCGAGTCTGCTGCGAAAGGTATTGGCCAATCTCGCCGTCGCAGCCGGCGCGGACGAACGGGCGTCGTCCAATCCGCTGCTCGCGCAGCGTTCCGAACAGCGCATCTTGCTGCTGCTGTTCACCAGCGACAAGGGACTTGCCGGGGCGTTCAACTCCAACCTGATTAAAGCCGCGCAGAAGTTCATGGAAGACCACCGGGGGGCCGATCTGGAGTTGGAAACTATCGGCCGCAAGGGCCGGGATTTTTTCCGGAAACGAGGGGCGCGCATCACCGCCGAACATATCGGGATTCTCGGAAATCCCCGATTCGAAGAGGCCGCGGTCATTGCGCGCAAAGCCATCGACCGTTTTCGCTCGGGCGACATCGACGCCGTTTATGTGCTGAACAACGAATTCAAGAGCATGGTGTCGCAGCGGCTGGCGGTGTCGCGGCTGTTGCCGGTGGAGATTCCGGCGCGCGCCGAGCCCGTGGATTACATTTTCGAGCAGCCGCCGAATGAGATCCTCGAGGCCTTGCTTCCCAGATTTGTGGAGATGGAGGTCTTCCGCTCGATGCTGGAAACCGCGGCGGCGGAGCATGCGGCGCGCATGATGGCCATGGAAGCCGCCACCTCCAACGCCAGCGAAATGATCGACACGCTGACTCTGCACATGAACCGCGTGCGGCAAGCCAGCATTACAAAGGAGATCATCGAAGTGGTGAGCGGCGCGGCCGCCGCCGAGTAGAATAGGCATTCTTGCCTGTAAAGTTCGAGAAGGAAATCATGCCAACCGCAGCGTCTGCATCCGTAATCGGCAAGGTCGTCCAGGTAGCCGGCCCGGCCGTTGATTGTGAGTTCCCCGAGGGCCAGATCCCCGAACTCTTTACCGCGATCCGTATCACCAGCGAGGGCTACGCTGTTCCGCAGCCCATCGATATCATTTGCGAGGCGCAGCAGCATCTCGGAGAAGGCCGCGTGCGCACCATCGCGCTCAAGCCCACCGAAGGGCTGGTGCGCGGCATGAAAGCGGAGAGCCTGGGCCGGCCGGTGACGGTGCCGGTCGGCAAG